>Ga0209253_10005091_pt1 | contig 11420 bp, 10 predicted proteins | sample FrelakmetBRP12BR_FD_187145 | JGI IMG/M metagenome (GOLD analysis project Ga0209253, IMG submission 187145) | Freshwater lake sediment microbial communities from the University of Notre Dame, USA, for methane emissions studies - BRP12 BR (SPAdes)... | ecosystem: Environmental > Aquatic >...
GTTGGGAGAACCGGCACCCTCACACCCGTGGCACTCTTAAAACCAGTGGAAGTCGGCGGCGTCACCATCAGCCGAGCCACCTTACACAACGCCGATGAAGTGGCGCGAAAAGATATTCGGATCGGCGATACCGTCAAGGTGGAACGGGCCGGCGATGTGATTCCCGCAATTGCCGAGCGTATCCCCATTCCCGATGAGCAACGTAGCGCTCCCTTTCTGATGCCGGATCGCTGCCCGGTCTGTGGATCGAGTGTCGGTCGCGAGGGTGCTTATTTCTACTGTACCGGTCAATTGGTCTGTGGCGCCCAATTGAAGGGGGCAATCGAACATTTTGCGTCCAAACACGCGCTCAACATCGAAGGGTTAGGAAAGAAGACCGTGGCCCAACTGGTTGACGCGGGGCTGGTACGATCGCTCGCCGACCTCTATCGTCTGACCCGCGCCGATCTCGTTCGACTTGAGGGATTTGCCGATCGGTCTGCCACTCTCCTCGTGGAATCGATTGCGGGCAGTAAAACCGTTTCCCTCGATCGATTTCTGATGGGACTCGGGATTCGACAAGTCGGACAACATATCGCCAAAGTCCTGGCCCGTGAGTTTGGGTCGCTGAATGAAATCATGTCGGCAGATCGGGAACGCCTGCAGCAGATTCGTGAGATCGGTCCTGAGATCTCAGACAGCTTGGTGGCCTACTGCTCAGAGCCGCACAACCGGGAGGTGATCACACAGCTCCAGGAATCAGGCGTGCAGGTTGCTCCGGGCATGGCCACAGGCGACCGAAGGGATTCCCCGCTTGCAGGAAAGACGTTTGTGTTTACCGGTGGGCTGGATCACTTCACGCGAGATGAAGCACAGCGAGCGGTCGAAGCAGCCGGAGCGCGTGTGGCCTCAAGCGTGAGCAAAAAGACATCCTACGTGGTCATGGGACGGGACCCTGGCTCCAAGCTGGACCAAGCCCGTACGCTAGGGGTGACGATTCTGACGGAACAGGAGTTCGCCGCGCTGATTGGGGAGGAAAAGAACAGGCTTAGCTGACGAGATCGAGGTTCGGGGATTCAACGTGAGCCGGTGATTTTTCGTCACGAAAGATTTGGACACTGCGGATGGATCGAGGCTCGGCTTCATGGATGAGTATTCGACAGTTTGCAATCCGCACTTCTTCGCCCACCTTGGGAATTCGACCAATTTCCTGTTGAATGAGACCGCCGATCGTCACCGCATCATCGCCAAGGTCGACCTTCAAGAAATCGTTGATCTTACGCACTTCGGTTCTGCTGTGAACGAGAATGTGGTTCTTCCCTAATCGTTTGATGAGTTCTTCCGTGATATCGGTTTCGTCCATGATCTCCCCGACCACTTCTTCGAGAAGATCCTCAAGCGTCACGATCCCCATCACGCCGCCAAATTCATTGACCACAACGGCCATATGCCGTTTCTCCTGCTGAAACTGCTTCATCAGGTCGTCTGCCGTCTTGCCTGAAGGAACGAACAACGGGGGATAGGCAATATCCTTGAGCTTCGCTTCGCTCCGTCCCTTGGCAAGTTCGGTAAGGGCTCTCGTCTTATAGAGAATGCCCGTGATGTTATCGAGCGTGCCGTCATATACGGGGATCCGTGAGTATTTCGAGTTATAGAGGAGCTCTTGAGCCTCCTTCAGGCGCAGGTTCCCATCCAATGAGAAGACATAGAGGCGCGGGGTCATCGAGTCTTCAGCTGTGATGTCTTTCAGCTGGAAGACGTTCTTGATCATCTTCACTTTCTCAACTTCAATCGTGCCGGTCTTCCCCCCCTCATCCAGCATGATCTTCAGTTCTTCTTCCGTGACCAGAGGAAGCGTGAGTCCCTTCCCGCCGGTAAGTTTGTGGATGAACGGAACCATCACGAAGAGAAGCGGCTTCAGGAGCAGCTGGACCCCATAGATAGGATAGGACATGTTCAGCGTAACTGGTACGGCGAACTTTGCAGCCAGGGTCTTTGGAATGACGTCTACCGAGACGAGCAGTACAAACGTGAGCAACCCAACGACGACTGCAACGGTATCGTTAAAAAATGTCCGTTCCCCCCCAAAGATATTCAAGGTGAGGAAGGCTGCATACATAGGAATCGCAGTGCTTACCAGACGGTCCCCGACAAGTATCGTGGCGAGCAGTTTCTGCGGGTCACTTCGAAGCTGAAGGGCCATCTTTGCTCGATTATTGTGATTTTGAGCAAGCGCTCTCAGCTTCGTTTCATTGACCGCAAAAAAACCGATTTCAGCCGTGGATATCACAGCTGAAAGAACAATAAGACCTAAGAGGATTAGCACATCCATGGGTTGCAACTTATTTAGAGGGGACCGACCCTATCAGTCGGCCGTGAATGCCCCAAGACCCAGGGGCTATCCCCTATTGCCCGGGACCGGCACTGTGAACTGTGGCAGCACAACACGACGTGATAGGGATCTACAGGACCTGTATCCATTGGACAGTACATGTATCATAGGAGAGGGTGGTGAGCAAGCATGTGCTGGAAACCAACCGCAATATCATACAGTTGCATTGCACGCTCGCAGAACATCTGATGAATTTAACGGACAGAACGAATGGATGAAGGAGGTCTTAATTGTCGTCTCGAAATACAAAGGATTGGAGCCCTAGAGAAGAGTCGAGGTGGGATGCGGCAGCTTCTGCCTGGGCCTCTGTAGAGAACTGACCGATCTGAACCCGGTATCGTTTTCCCTCAGGCAGATCGACAGTTTGGACTCTGCCTCCTGGGTAGAGATGTCTGCCCCGTTCTAACAGGTTGAGGGCATTCTGCTGATCGGAAAAAGCCCCGACTTGTACCCGCAAGACCCCCATATCGGCAGCCCGCCCTTGATACCCGACTACTCGTAATTCAATCTGATCGGTTCCTGCTCCGATCATCCCGAGCGCTTGCGCCCCGGCGAGTGAGAGATCGAGTACTCGTCCTCTGGCAAACGGACCCCGATCATTAATACGGATGGTCACTTGCCGACCGGTACTCATCGATCGAACCACCGCAATTGAACCGAGCGGCAAAGTCCGATGAGCAGCCGTCAGTTGATGCATGTCATACCGTTCGCCATTTGCCGTCTTGTTCCCGTGAAATCCGGGGCCATACCATGAGGCCATCCCTCGCTCGACGAACCCCACAGGATAACCTGGGAAATAGGTAGGCTTGGGAGTGCTGCCGCAAGCGGCCATGGCACCGGCCAAGCTGATCACGAGAAGAACGACCGGCCAGCGGGACCAGCGGGATTGAGGTCCGCGAGACATGCCTAGAACTCGTCGAGTGATTGATCCTGCAAGACGGTGAGCGCTTTTGCTGTGTGTGAAACAGTCAGGACTACGATGGCACGTTTTCCTTCGCGGGATGGAGTGCAATAACCACATTTAATATTGATACGAGCCTTGGTCAGCAGATCCGCCACTTCCCTCAGCGCCCCTGGTTTGTTCGTAAGACTCAAGACCAACGCTGTTTCTTCTGTAAACCTGATCTTTGCAGCTTTCAACGCCGCACGGGCTCCCTCCAGATCTGCGACCAACAATCTCAGCTTTCCCGCTCCGATGACTTCCGGAGCAGAAAAGGCCTTGATGTTGACCTTCGCATCTCCGAGGACCTGGGCCACTTGAGCGATGACGCCAGGTTTGCTCTTTCCGCTAATGACCAATTGTGTTGTTGTGGGCATGGGGGTTACTCCGTGGCGTGAGGGTACGTGATGATGATCTTTTCAGCGAGTTTCAAAATTCACCATTTTCCGCTGAGAGCCGAATGGAATCAGTTCTATAGAGACCAATACTTGCACGGATGATTGATGCGCGAGCAACGTGCAAGGTTTTCCGCTCCCCTGCTCCTGGCCTTGCAGGGAGACCAGTGCCGGATTGTCATAGCCCATGACATCCACGGAAATGGCTTGACCAGAAGGAAGAAACGCGACCACGTCCAGCTGTTCATGCGCGGCAAGGTCACGCTGCATCTCTGCAAGTCTGGCTTTGAGCTGATCCACAAACTGTTCGGCCTGGCATAACTCATCAGAGCCTCGGGGCTCGATCGCGGGGACACTGATTTGAGGAAGAAGCCTCAAGAAGCTCATCTCATCTCCATCGATACGACAACCAGCCGAAGCAGCGCTCGAATCATTGAACAGGCTACCGGTTAGAGCACCTGACAGAGATCCTTCACAAACGTGTACTCGTAAATACAGCTAACGGGAATGGCGGCATCTGCGGCCAACTTCTGTGTCGACTCTTTGAAGCCGCGTGGCACAAGCAGATAAAATGGAGTGCCGCGAACCATCACCCGCTTCCATTTCGACAGAGTCTCAGCATCTCCAACTGAGTCGGCGGTTTCCACCTCAGCCATCCATTCCATCGTATTGCCGGAGGAACTCACCTGCCACCCGACGATATCGCACTGTTGCTGAGGATCCGCCCAGGGATCCTGCTCAAGACTGGTGTGGATCGTAACCTTACAACGAAAGGCCTTGGCCCATCGCTGCGCGACGAGACTGACGACCTGATCATGAATGGTTTCGATACCTTGCTCTCGAAGCATCGTGCTCATGGAGTCCTCGCGCTATGAACAGCCACTCGTGGTGCCGCAGGTTTCACATTTGAGACAGGTTCCGTTCCGTACCATGGTGAACTGCTTACACTCGGAGCAGGGATCTCCCTCATAGCCTTTTTGGCGGGCCATTTGAATGGCGGTCAAGGTCAGCGTTTCACGCTTCAGTTCGACGGTATGTGTGACGCTGCCGTTTCCAGTTCCACTTCCATGGCCGTTGCCCTTATGACGGGGCATCGCCCCACGTCGTGCAGGAAATATGTCGGTACTGATGGAGGTCGCAGCAAGCGTTTCCGGAGTGGCTTCCTCCTCGACACATTCAGGATCCTGCTCGTCCTTCTTGACCGAATCCATTCGCAGATCCTCTTCCTTGACTTGCGCCAAATCATAGCGATCCAGATAGGTCACGGCCAGTTCTCGGAAGATATAATCGATGATCGACGTGGACATCTTGATACGGTCATTCAATTTGACCGGGCCGTTCGGCTCGAAGCGGGTAAAGACAAAGGCTTCGACGAACTCTTCCAGCGGCACACCATGCTGGAGACCGAGTGAGATGGCGATAGCAAAACAGTTCATCAGGCTGCGAAATGCGGCCCCTTCCTTGTGCATATCAAGGAATATTTCACCGCACGTGCCATCCTCGTACTCACCGGTACGGAGATAAAGCTTGTGCCCCCCGACAACAGCTTTCTGCGTATACCCGTTGCGTCGACCGGGAAGCGGCCGGCGTTTTGCCAAGTACCGTACCAACACTCGTTCGGTAATTTTTTCCGCAATCGACAATACTTCTGACGAAGCTTCGACCGTCTTGCCGCTATCCGTTGAAGCCGACAACGGCTGGCTTAATTTCGAGCCGTCACGATAGAGCGCCACGGCCTTGACCATGCTCTTCCAGGCAAAGAGATAGGAGGACTTCACTTCTTCCAATGTCGCATCGGCCGGCATGTTGATCGTCTTGCTGATGGCGCCGCTGATGAACGGCTGTGCCGCCGCCATCATGCGGATATGCGCATCGACGGCAATATACCGCTGACCGATCCGGCCGCAACGGTTGGCACAGTCGAAGATCGGAAGGTGCTCGGCTTTGAGATGTGGAGCCCCTTCCACCGTCATGGTCCCGCAGCAATAGTCATTGGCCGCGGCAATTTCCTCTTGTGTGAATCCCAATACCCTCAACATATTGAAGTTGGGCTCAGTCAATTGCGCATCGGTCAACCCCAACTTCTCCCGGCAGAAATCCTCACCCAACGCATACTTATTAAAGGTAAATTGAATCTCAAAGGCTTGGGCCAACCCACCTTCCATTCGTGCGAGTGCTGCGTCGTCAAATCCCTTCTGTCTCAGGGCTTCATGGTTAATGAATGGTGCGGTCTGCAAGGTTTGCCGGCCGACGCAATAGTTCACCATGTCCTGAATCTGAGACTCGGTATACCCCAAGGCTCTGAGGGCTGCGGGGATGCTTTGATTGATGATCTTGAAGTAGCCTCCGCCGGCCAATTTCTTAAATTTCACCAGCGCGAAGTCGGGCTCGATGCCGGTCGTGTCGCAATCCATCACGAGTCCGATCGTGCCTGTAGGGGCAATGACCGTCACCTGGGCATTGCGATAGCCGTAGGCCGTCCCCAATTCGAGGGCGCGATCCCAGGCACGACGTGCCGCGACGAGCAGCTCGGGAGGACAATGCTCCGGCTGGATCCCTATCGGGGTAACCGTCAAATCCTCATATTCTTCCGGAGCGGCATTGTACGAGGCGCGCCGGTGATTACGGATGACGCGCAACATGGCTTCGCGGTTTTTGGCATAGCCCTGGAAAGGCCACAGCTCTGCAGCCATTTCAGCCGACGTGCTGTAGGCCTCGCCAGTCATGATGGCGGTCAAGGCACCACAGATTGCCAGCGCTTTGGGAGAATCGTAGGGAATGCCTTGCCGCATGAGTACGGTCCCTAAGTTGGCATAACCAAGCCCCAGCGTCCGGAATTCAAAACTCTTCTCGGCGATGGAGCGGCTTGGAAATGACGCCATGAGGACGCTGATCTCCAGCACGATCGTCCAGAGGCGGACGGCATGACGGAAATTCTCCAGCTCGAACTGGGCATCGGTCGAAAAGAATTGGCCGAGATTGAGCGAAGCCAGATTGCACGCCGTATCGTCGAGAAACATGTATTCCGAGCAAGGATTGGAAGCGTTGATACGGCCATCCTCAGGACAGGTATGCCATTCGTTGATAGTGGTGTCGTATTGCGTACCGGGATCTGCGCAAATCCAAGCGGCCCAAGCGATCTGATCCCAGAGGTCCCGTGCTTTGAGGGTCTTGCAGACTTTGCCATCGACCCGACGCTTGAGATGCCAATCGCTATCCGCCTCTAACGCCGCAAAAAATTCGTTGGGAATGCGCACGCTGTTGTTTGAGTTCTGGCCGGACACCGTCTGGTACGCCTTGCCGTCCCAATTCGTGTCGTACTCATGAAACGCAAAATGCGTGAACCCTTGCTTCGCATAGGAAAACATCCGCTGAACATAGGCTTCCGGAACCGCATCGCGCCGAGCGGCAGCCAGCGCCTCCTTGAGGATCGAATTCTGCTTGGCATCAATCTCAATTTTCATCTGACCGGCGCCATCGACGACGTGGCAGGCCTTGAGAACGGCATTGAGACGCTGGGCGCAGATTTTAGAGCCGGTTACCATCGCGGCAACTTTTTGCTCTTCCACTACCTTCCAGTTGATAAACTCTTCGATGTCGGGATGATCCAAATCGAGGCAGACCATTTTGGCGGCCCGCCTGGTCGTTCCGCCAGACTTAATGGCGCCTGCGGCTCGATCGCCGATACGCAGGAAAGACATCAATCCGGACGAACGACCGCCGCCTGACAACGGTTCAGCATCGCCACGAAGTTTGGAAAAATTGGTACCGGTCCCTGATCCATACTTGAACAGGCGCGCCTCTCGCACCCAAAGATCCATGATGCCGCCATCGCCGACCAAATCGTCGTCAACGGATTGAATGAAGCAGGCGTGCGGTTGCGGATGCTCAAATGCGTTGGTGGCTTTGACGACTTCCCTGGTCTTGGGATCCACGTAATAATGCCCTTGCGCCGGCCCTGAGAGTCCATAGGCATAATGCAGCCCCGTGTTAAACCACTGGGGGGAGTTCGGCGCAACCATCTGATGCGCGAGCATGTAACAAAGCTCATCATGGAAGGCCTCTGTATCTTCCGGAGTCTTGAAATAGCCGAAATTTTTCCCCCACGAGGTCCAACAACCGGCGAGCCGCTCAAAGACTTGTCGGGAGTCGCGCTCTCCTCCCAATTGCGGATTGCCGTCTGGGCCAACGATCGGATTCCCCTGCTCATCGTGCTGGGGCACTCCGGCTTTCCGGAAATATTTCTGAGCAAGAATGTCGATTGCAAGCTGGGACCAGGGTTCAGGAATGTCGATGTGTTCCAACTTAAACACGGTCGATCCATCGGGATTACGAATTTCCGACGAACGTTTCACAAACGGCAGGCCTTCATAGGGACTTTGTCCGCGATGTGTAAATCGGCGTTCTATTCTCACGATTTCCCCTCCCCCAGTCTGCGTAGTTGGTCTAGGACTGCCCTCAATCCCAAATAGAAACAATCAAGCTTCAATATTGATCAGGTTAATGTGCTGTGGCTGCCAAAATCTTGATGTCTTGACGAGTGATCCATCTAATGAGCATCTACATATAGCGATCAAGATGAATTGTCAACACCAAGTGTTGTGGTTAGCTGGGGAAACAGAGGAAATCCTGTGGATAACTAAAATTGATTATGCACCGCCATTTTGCGAAGGTTCTGCGCAGCTTATCCACAGAATTTAGATCAAAATATGAGGTCTTTTTGACGCAAGAAAAGTTGCAGAAATAAAAAATTAAAATACTCGGCGTCCGAGGGTCAAAATAGCTTCATCTACCCCTTCAACCGGGATGAACTGATTGCCGATGCCGATGACCACAACCCGAGTACCCAGCACCGTGGTTTCAAACCGGCTGAAGAGCCCCCAATTGTGACGGATCGTGTGAGGACGTACCATGCTATTGATCAACTCTTGGCTATGCCGGCGAAAGATATTTCTGACCACCGTTCCTTCCCGTTCGGGGGTGGATTGATCCATGCGATCCATGGCCTTCGCGAGTTCGGCTTGGACGAAGACAAGATAATGATCCGTGGTGGGATTCGTCTGTGCCAGCACGACACACGTAGCCAGTACGACGACCATCAGAATCAAACGTGGGAGACTCATGTGAAATCCTCAGATTGATGACTGCCGAACCAAGATCGTGACGGGCTCAATGGAAACGGAGGTGCCTAGCTCCCCTTTGACAAACGAGAGACGCATGATTAGCCTACGCTCCACAGATCTGCTGCGGCAATGACGCTGCGCACATGGCCTGTATCAGGAGGATCATCATGTTTGTTTGGAGCAAGCACCTTGTTGCAACATTATTGGGGCTGTTCGTGCTTATGCTGGGAGTTTTCCTCTTCAATGCAGCTCCGGATAACACGAGCGGCCTCAAGATTCATACAACACGCTGGATGGCCCTCAACTATGTCGGGTTGATTGTGTGGGTGTTTGTCTGGATGATTGATCAAGCCCGCATGCGAGGGAAAAATGTATGGGTCTGGCTCGTTCCCTTTGTCCTGGCACCCCTTCCGACGCTCATGCTGTTCGTGTTATTTCTCCAGCGCCGTATCCAGTCGTCGTAGATCGACTCAGCCAGCTCCGGCGTGCGCATCGCGACCGGCGTCTTGATGCAACCGCGCTCGGAGAGCCCACACCAGCCAGATGCCAGGGAGGGCGATCAGAAACGACCAGAAGAAAAATTGTGCCCAGCCGACCATTTCGACCAAGTCAGCCGACGGACGACCGGAGAACACTCGGCCAAGCGCTTCCAGGGAAGAAAGCAACGCGAACTGGGTTGCCGTATACCGATGGTCGCAGAGCGACATAATCAGTGCGACAAACGCGGCGGTGCCCATGCCACCGGTGACATTCTCGACAAGAATAGATGTCGTGAGTGCCGCGTAACTCTTTCCCATCCACGCGAGCCACATAAATCCCAGATTTGAGACCGCTTGTAAGACACCAAAGAGCAATAACGACCGGACCATTCCGAGTTTGGCCATCGCGACGCCCCCTGCCAATGCGCCAATGAGCGTGGCCACGAGGCCAAGGCCCTTCACATACCCGACCTCGCTGACGGAGAAGCCCATTCCTCCGATGAGAAACGCCGTTTGAAGCGAAGCCGCGACGGCGTCTCCAATTTTGAAGAAGATAATAAGAGCAAGGAGCCCGAGCACCCCTGGACGGGCGAAGAGTTCTTTCAGTGGTCCACCAACCGCTTCAGCCAGACTGGCAGGCGGAACACTTGGCTCGGATGGTTCCGGGCTGAGGAAGATCGTGACGACCCCTGCCGCCATTAACCCAGCAAGCAGTAAATAGGTATTCTGCCATCCAATATGGTCGGCTAACAGAAGGGCGCCGGCACTCGCCAGCAAGAGCGCACATCGATAGCCATTCACCCACACGGCTGCACCGAACCCCCGCTCCGGACGTAAGAGCAGATCGGTCCGATAGGCGTCGAACACAATATCGAGTGAGGCTGAGAAGAACGCCACCACGAGAGCCACAACTCCGAGTATCTCAGGACGATCACCGGGACCAGTCACCGCCATAGCCGCCAAGCCGAGAGCGACACCAAGCTGCATCATGAGCATCCATCCACGGCGGCGCCCCAGCCAGGGAGGGACCACACGATCCATCAGTGGAGCCCACATGAATTTCAGTGCGTACGGGAGACCGACGAGCGTAAAGATGCCGATGGTCTTCAGGTCGAAGCCGACAACGGTCAGCCAGGCCTGCAGAGTCCCGGATGTCAGCGCCAATGGCAACCCCGAGGCAAACCCCAAGGGCAACATAATGCCGATGCGTCGGTTCGCAAGCGTCTGCATGAGCGATGCGGTTTTCATCGAGCCGTTTCAGTCTGCATGGGGGCATAGCATATCATCGGAACGGAAGCGAGACTCAGGACATTCTCGAAATCGATCGACAGAGGAAAGGAGTGGGTCGAACAGACATTGAAGCATTACCCCTGCATCGTCGAGCACTGAAACTCAGCAAGGTTGCCCGTTGAAGGTGCAGGGCTTATAGCGGGAAATATCAAACTCCATATTTTCCTGATAGACCCGTTCATTGCCATTCACCCCATCCTGCTCCGGATCGTTATACATGGTGTGGTTCCACCAGTAGAACAAGGGATAGGCCTCAGTCTGATAGACAGGATTGCCGTAACTGCTCCTGGAATATTCCTGCACGAGACGCCCGGTGACATAATCGACTGTGCCGTTCCCACGCAGAGAATAGAGCATCAGAAAGAGCCGGGCTTCATGATCGTAATGTTCTTCGATTCTGGTACTGAGATCCGGCTCGATGGGAAGAATTTCCTTCGTCCACCCTCCAGCCCCAGGGAGGAGGAATAGAAAGAAGGTAAGAATGGAAGCGACCAACGGTGAAGGTGTCACAAAAGACTCACGGTATAGTGAGCTGGCAACGACGGACAAGATCCTACCATGGGATACGAAGCCCTTCAACTGAAGCCAAATCACAATGCCGCCTGTTCGCTAAAGCGCCTTGCTCCTATCACGAAGATCTTCCTATAATGGCGCACCTAATGATCAAACCTCTCGAAATGATGAAGCCCACGATCGCACCAACCCAGGTTCACCTTGAAACCTTCGGTTGTCAGATGAACGAGTACGACTCGGAGCTCGTTCGCTCGCTGATGAAACAGGATGGATTTGTATTTACCGACGAGCGGGAACTTGCGGACGTCA
>Ga0209253_10005092_pt1 | contig 11419 bp, 8 predicted proteins | sample FrelakmetBRP12BR_FD_187145 | JGI IMG/M metagenome (GOLD analysis project Ga0209253, IMG submission 187145) | Freshwater lake sediment microbial communities from the University of Notre Dame, USA, for methane emissions studies - BRP12 BR (SPAdes)... | ecosystem: Environmental > Aquatic >...
TTCCGAATCGCCCGAGCGGTGAGCATGCGGACCAACACCCCCTTGCCAGATGGAACTTTGTACTGCAGGGGTTGCCTGACGCTCCTCTTCCCGGGGAGGAACTGCCGGGTGCGCCTCCGCCACGGAAAGGTAATCTTGCACTGCCTAGATTGCGACTCGATCAGGCGTCGCCCCTACGTTGGACTCAAAGGTGATACTCATGGAGAAGAAACTAACCAAGAAGGAACTGAAAGGCAAAGGCACCGAACTTAAGGCCACCTTGCACATCGGCAAGGATGGGGTGACCGAGGGACTGGTGGAGGAGTTGATGAACCAGATAAAGGCCCATCGACTAGTCAAGGTCAAGGTCCTCGCCTCCTCTGCTGACATGAAGAAGGAAATGGCCGAGGACCTGGCCAAGAGGGCGGGGGCAGAGCTGCTGGAGATCAGGGGGCACACCATCCTGCTCTGCGACCGCAGGATCGTGGCAAGATAGGCGATGCTTCCAGTAGGGTCTCAGGTCCGCTCCTTGGCCCGCAACCAAGGCCAGCATTGGGAAGCACCAAAGGGTTTATGCTGGGAAAGGCGGTTCTTGCTGACTTGGTTGGAGAGCCATGCTCGATGTCGACGTGATCCGCAAGAACCCGGAACAGATCCGGGCCATGCTCAGGAACCGCAACTACTCCGAGGAGACGCTGGAGCAGTTCCTGTCCGTGGACGGTGAGTGGCGCCGGATAATCGAGGAATCGAACCAGCTCAAGCGCCAACGAAACCTGGTCGCAGAACAGATACCAAAGCTCAAGGACGATGAGAAGCGGAAGAGGATATCGGAGATGAAGGAGGTCGCGAACCGCATCAGCGACCTGGACGCCCGGGCCGCTGGCCTAGAGGAGTCCCGAGCTGAGATCGTTCTAAACATCCCGAACATGCCCGACGCCACCGTGCCCATCGGACCGAGCCCCACGGACAACGTCATGATCCGAGAAGGCGGCATCACGCGCCAATTCGATTTCGCCCCCAAGGACCACATCGCCATCGGCGAGGACCTCGACATCCTGGACTTCAAGCGAGGGGCCAAGGTGGCGGGCAGCGGCTTCTATGTCCTGAAAGGGGATGGGGCGCGCCTGGAGAGGGCGATGATCAATTTCATGCTCGACCTGCACCGGAACCAAGGATACCAAGAGATTTTCCCTCCGGTGGTGGTGAACCGTGCGGCGGTCATCGGCACCGGCCAGTACCCAAAGATGAAGGACGATATGTATTGGTGCGAGAGGGACGACCTCTGGCTCAACCCGACGGCGGAGGTGCCCCTGACCAACCTGTTCCAGGATGAGATACTGGAGATGGAGCAGCTGCCGATCTACCTAACCGCTTATCTGCCCTCCTTCAGAAGGGAGGCGGGTCGCCACGCAGAGATGCGCGGGATCATCCGGGTGCACGAGTTCAACAAGGTGGAGCTGGTCAAGTTCGTTGCACCTGAGGTCTCATACGCAGAGCTGGAGTCGTTGACCAATGATGCGGAGGATGTCTTCCGCCTTCTCGGGCTGCCCTACCACGTCCTGTTGCTATGCACGGGCGACTTGGGATTCGCCAGCGCCAAGACGTACGACATCGAGGTGCACGCGCCGGGTACGAACATGTGGCTCGAGTGCTCATCCTGCTCCTGCTTCACCGATTTCCAAGCAAGGAGGGCGCGGATCAAGTTCAGACGCGAACCGCACCTGAAGAGCGAGTTCGTTCATACCCTCAACGGTTCGGGCGTTGCACTGCCCAGGACCATGGTAGGCATACTGGAGAATTACCAGAACCAGGATGGGAGCGTCACCATCCCTGAGATCCTTAGGCCCTACATGCAAGGACAGGAGAGCATCGAGTAGGGCGAGGATTAATCAAGGAAGGATATCCTCTCATCCGAGGCCATCTCGTCCTGGATGCTGAACATCAGGTCGGAGCGCACCCGCTTGGCCTTGAGCGCGTCCAGCACATAGGCGGTGATCTGATACTTCATCTTGCTCCCGGTCATCTCCCGGGCGAATATCTCTGGACCCGGCTCCTTCATCAGGCCGTCGACCTTGGTCACCGCCCGCTTTACCAGCGCCTCGACCTCGTCATGCCGTATTCGAGAAGGGAGCTCGAAGGTTATGGATATCCCATGCGCCATGGAGCGACTGTAATTGAGAACCTTGTCGGAGAGGATCTCGCTGTTAGGAACGTTGACCGTCTCTCCCTCCTCGGTTCGGACCTTGGTGAAGATTAGGTTCTTCTCCACCACCTCGCAGATCAGGTCCTTGCCGAACTTCACCTTGTCGCCCGTGGAGAAGATATCCGAGTTCATTATGGCGAGCCCGGCGACGATGTTCTTGACCGTGGAGTATGAGAGCGCGATCCCCAGGCAGATGAAGACGACGAGCGTGATCACCAGGACCAGACCCACCTCTTGCAGGCCCATGATGGTGAATAGCATGAAGATAGAGACCAGGACGGCGATCAGGTAAAGCACGTTCCGGACCAGACCTTTGAAAAGGTCGACGACCTGGGGGTTGAACTTCTTGGTCCGGTACTTGTAATCCTCGAAGATGGCGTTGGAGAGGCGCGCGACGAGCAGGACTGCGACCAAGAACACCAGCAAGGCCTCGATCCTCCCTGCGTTGTCCGCCCAGAACTGAGAGAGCCAATCGATCGAATCCACGTCCGCGAAATAGGTCAGGAGGAGGATCACGATTACGACCGTCGCCGCCACGTACACCACATAAGAGAGGAGGAGGCTGGTGAACTCCACCGCGCTTCCTGACCTTCCCCTGCTGGCGATCCGGGACCTACGGGAGAAATGCCGTAGCACCTTGACGATCAAGCCAGCGAAAATAAGGACCATGGCGATTACGACCAGCTGGAGGAATATGCCCAGATACGGTTCCCAAACTTGGTCTTTGAAATCGGGCCAGATCTGGGATAGGACGAAGGCGAGGATGAAAAGGAGGACTATGACCATGATGGCCTTGGCCATGCGGCCCAGATACTCCACAACGTCCGAGTCCAGATAGTCCGAGTCGACCCGTTTCATCCTCTCTAGGTTCTTGTTGAGATAGGACCAGATGTAGAGGCAGACGACAAAGAACATGAAGAGGAGAAGGAGGGGCCAACCATAGGTGGAGAGCCATTCCGACGAATCCGCTCCGAAAGCTGAGGACCATTGGGCCGCTGCCATATGACCAGCGGTATTTGCTCAGCATATAATAACAATATCATCGCCTTCCGAAGCGCCATGGCGTCATCACAATTCCATTGGTACCTCCTGTCGCAACGAGTGCAACGTCGCCCTCAGCAGCCATAGATCCACGAGCTCATCGGCGTCAACTGGATACAGGGTGTGCAGCAACGCCCCGGGAACTCCTTCGAACAATGCCCCGAAGCCGACCGTCCAATTGCGGACGCCGTTCGGAGGGGCGACGAAGCATGCGAGGTTGATCTCGATGTTGGCCCCGAAGGAGAAGCGCTCTTCCGTGGCGACGGAGGAGATGAGCTTGGGGAGGCCGGCACTGCCGAATGCCCCGAAACGGATGTAGACGTCGTCCAAGACCTCGTGGATGGAATGTGCCCTAGACGCCACCGCGGTCGGATTGAGGATATTGGCCAAGACCGTCCGGATGGCATCTGCGACCCAAAGCAGTAAATCCCTCACGCCTTCCCCTGTGACCGCCAACGAGAGGCGAATCCTTCCGGCGAACGACTGGGTGTAATCCTGCAGCGCCACCTCGATGAATAGGCTCATCTCCACTATGGAGCGAGAGATGGTCTGAATTATCGTGTCCACCACCTCGATGATCGCATCTCTGATTATCTGGCCGAGAGAGCTAAGGTCCAATTCGACCTGGCCCAGCTTGGCAAAGGCCCTGGCCACGGCGTCGGTAAGGGCCCTCTCCCATTGCTCTAGGTCGTTGTAGTTCACCAAGAGAAGGCCGTTCGGCCCATCCCTCGTCGAATCCTGGAAATCCCAGCGATCGGAGCCGTCGAAGGTCCTCTGCCAGGTGCGCCCATCATTGTAATGATCGCTGACATAAGGCATGGAGTCGACCTTCTTCCCTTCGGAATTGATGAGGGCTATCGACTCGCCCAATGGATAGCCGGACTCGCCCCCGTTGTCCAGTGATTGACCTGGGAACCTGAGGACAAGATATGATTTGGGGCCGATCGTCGACCCGTCAATCTGGGACACGCTCTGGTCGCCATGCGCCGTTCGCACCGTCCAACCAGAGAGGTCCACAGCAGAATTCGAGGGATTGTAGAGCTCGACCCATTCCCTACCGTAATCGGCACCGGGAGGGTTCAGCTCGACCTCATTTATGACCACGTGCGTGGCGATGGGGCTATCGTATTTTACCTCGAAGCCTGCGTCTATGGCTGCGGTCATCCCAGGAATGGGGGTCGGGATATGGGAAAGAGCTTGCCCCAACCCCGGAATGTCGGACAAACGCAGGGTGCGCTTCTCATAGGCGACAATCTCTGGCATTACGAGATCGAGAAGGAAATCCTTGAATGAGCCGCGCATCTCTACGAAATGGTCCATCACCATCATACGGGGATCCAGGACGCATTCCGCCCTCCAATCGCAGCTTGACAGCGATATGTTGGCGATGACATCTGGTCCCTGGCCATAGATGTCGACGAACCTTGCCCCGATCGTCAACTGGGCTCCGAACAGGCAGGTGAGGATGGTAACCCTCATGTATTCCTTGGAACGACCAAGGAAGATATCGGTCGCGGAGAAGTCGAAGAGGAAGGTCATCCCAGCGAAATCTAGCTTGAAGGTCTTGGCCCCGGTCAGATTTTCGAGGACCTCGCCCATCCATCCTATCAGCGATCCGATGGCGCCATCGATAAGGTCCCGAGCCTCTTGGACGATCGCCATCAATAAATCGGACAGCGCTTGGACCATTTGGACGGCATAGGAGATCAGGTCGGACACGAGTTCCTGCAGATGGTCGAAGAGGGAATTGGCCGCTCTGGCCAGCCATTCGAGCGCCCCTGATAGCCCCCGCCATAGCTCTCCGAATAGTTGACCGAACTCCCCGTCCAAGGTGGCGGAGGGAGCGTAATCAACGCCTTGGAGAGGCCAGGCGGAAGAGCAGGTCAGGGGCGCATCGAATCCGAGGGGCAGCTCACGAGACATTCGTACTTTCGGGGCCACGGTCAAGAGGGCAGAAAGGTCACCGGCGCATCCAATGGATATGCCGACCGACCCTCGGACCATGACCTTGAATGCTGATTGGTAGGCAGCGAAGGAGACGTTGCAAGGATCGGTTAGGTGAAGACCTCCTGAGCCTTCGGCATTGGGAGAACTGACGGGGGAGATCACCTGGGCCTGTAAGGCGCTTCCATCATTCATCCAAGGAACTTGGACCTCGGGCAAGAGCCGCTCCGTGGCTCGCATTCCTTCCTCTAGATAGAGATTGATCTTATCCTTGGAGGGCATCGCCCATATGCGATCCGCCCTTAGGCCTGAGGCAAGCGAGGAGTCTTCGAGCATCCTTTGGCAAGCCTCGATTAGCGCCCCTTGGACCCCTGGGACGCCCTCTATCATGCTTTGGGCAAGAGTGACCAATGCCTGGCGCAATGGCCCAACTGTCCCTCTTACCGTCATATTGCTGAAGACCTCGGTGAAGATACCCACGCGCTTGAGCGCATTGACGGAGAAGGCCTCCTCCACTGCCTGCCTTGCGCCCCATGAGGGATTGTTCTTGAGCTCGTAGGAAACGACCTGAGCATAGCCAAGGGCCAAGGCCTCGTCGAGGATACCATGGCTCTTCAGGGCGGTCCTGACCATCCGCGCAGCTAGAACGTCTATGGCGGAGTCGACCGCCTCGGACATATGGAACACTTGCTTCCATTGCTCATCGACGTAATCGACCAAGGACTGGCCGAGCGGATCTCTCAACGGGACCCGACCTTGGGCACCGTCAAGGCATTGGACGAACCAATCGTCCTCGGCCGATAATTTGCCGAGGACGGCGCCCTTCACCTCGTCCATCATCGATACGTCGTCGAAGGGGTCGAGGACCAGCTTATAAGGGGCGATGTCCCAGCCTTCGGCGATATCATCGGAAATGGAACAAACGAAGTCCTGGACGATGTCGCCGAATCGGTAGGTCCCCTCTCTATATCCCACCAGAAAATCCTTCCAGGAATCCTGGCACAGCACGTCCAAGGAAGGGAAGTCCAGAACTTGGTAACCGCCGAGGTCCTCTACGACCTCCTCGCCATCATAATCACGGAATACGAAGCTCTGGTAAGGCAGGAAGGCCTCGGCGTCCTGGGAACCATAGTTCATCCAGCGATAGTCCTCCTCTGAATATCCAGACTCTTGGAGGCGCCCCTGAATCCATTCCATTGAGGCTTGTTGCAGGTTGTCTTTCCCGGTGACCTTCTCCAAGAGGTCGTTCAGGACTATCTGGGCTCCCATGGCCATGCCTTCGACCGCTTGAGCCAGGTCGAGGATATGGAGATAGTCGAGCCACCTGAGGGCCAGTACATCGATGGCGGCGTAAAGCGACTGGGCAAGTACCTTCCGAAGGTCCAGCTCCTCGGCACCGTTGAGCCTTAGAAAGAGATCGGCAGGGTCGAAACGACCTTGGCCCTGTAGCATTTCGGAGAGCTCTTTCGTGTTAACGTCATAAGGGAATTCTTCCAGGATCTTATCGGCTGAACTTGTGTCAAAGGAGCCGAAGCATTCTAGCTCGATTATCAACAGCCCCAGGCCCAATGCCCTCCGCGCATCGTCATCGCTAAGCAAAGTGGAGGTGCCAAGCTCCCCTTCGATCGTGCTCGCCCCCCATCCCGATAGGACGCGCCATTGCGCCAGCGAAGAAAGCTCATAGCGCACCAGGTTCTCCAAGCGGTTCTTTCCACCAGTCACGCTCCTCTCGAAGGCATCGAGCCGGTCGAGCAGAAGGGGGGAAGAAAGGTATATGTGCCGCTCGACCGTGCGGGTGCAGGTCAGGCAGTCAGGTCCCTTACTGACCATCAGGGAGAAGTCACCGACGATGGTGAAGTAGGCCGGGGAGCTCTCCAAGCCCCATTGCACCGTCCCATCCTTGGCAGCCGAGGACACCTCATCCCCTTGAGCAAGGCGGAGGAAGTCGAGATGCAGCGAGTGGTTTAGCAATTCGGCCTTCAGCCCTCCCTTGTGGGTGGGGAATGCCTCGGCCAACCTGACTTGCAGCAATTCTTGGAACCTAGCTTCGAGGAGCGTCTCGTTCAGGGAGCGTAGCTCCTCGCAGGCCTGCAGCCCTGATCGATAGGCCTCCTCCTCCACCTCTGGTGATACCAAGGAAACGTAACGTGCCATTTCCTCTAGACTGGTCCGCCTCGACCCGGCATCGCTCGCCCTCAGGTCGGCTTGGCTGGCGAGAATGGCGCTAGTGCCGGCCAAGGTGAGGAGGAGCACAGCCACCACGGCAAAGGAGACCTGCCCACGTGAGTCTCCACGAAGGCGGTCCTTCTTCCAGGGGGCGATAAATGGTCGAGGGGGGGATATGGCGCGCGACATGCGTCTGCCCACGACCTCACACCTTATCACCAGCTCGACTAACTGCAGGTTACGCGATCCAATAGCCCCTAGGCTGCATCCAGCCGGTCGATGACCATGCGCATGAAGTTGTCTAGATGGGAAGAGATGAAAGGGTTGTCCGAGAATCCGCAAAGGGAAAGGTCGGGGGAGGCAATCATCGCGCTCTGGCCATCGCTTATCACATCGGTGGCCAGGAGGTCCTTCTTCCTGTAGGAGCGCGTGCACTGCGGGACCTTGAACATCGGCTCGGTGATGATTATGACCTCGACCCCTCTTCCTACGGCCTCCTTGAAACGCTGGCTGTGCACGGACCTTACTTCATGGATGGCAGGGGTGGAGATTATGAAGTTCTTCTTGGATGCATCGAGCATCTCTCCGATCTTGCTAAGCACCCCTTTCTTCCCAGAAATGGTGTAGACCAGCTGGGGCATTCCCTTCTCGCTCAGTAGGCCCCTCACCGACTCGAGTTTGTCGAACGCCTCATCGAGCTCCCCCATCACCCTGTTGCGAACCTCCTCCAAAGGCAGAGGATAGAATATGGTGGGGCGGCCCTCCACAGAGGTAACGAAATTTTTGTCCTTCAGGACCTGCAGGGCTTTGTAGGCCGATGTCCTAGGCATCCTGGCGAGCTCCGCGACCTCGTCGGCCGAGGCATGATTCTTCACGATGAGGGCGACGAGAGCCCTCGATTCGTAATCGGATAGGCCTATCTTCTCGAAAACCGAGGAGAGCTTCTTGTATTCGCTTTGAAGGGATTCAAGGTCCAGCTTTAGAACGTCAATCAGGTTCATAGGGGTCAATTGTAGCTAATGAAGCTACATAAGTATTAAATCTACTCGAATTTTTACTTCCATTAGGTGCAAACACCAATGATAGCTAAGCCAAGCTCTCTGAGGAAAGGTCTCCCCAAGAGCACTGAGTCCCTATGCCCCGAGTGCAAGAAGGTCGTCCCCGCGAAGATATTCGAACAGGACGGCAAGGTCATGATGGAGAAGGAATGCCCTGCCCATGGTAAGGTGGTCGACATATACTGGTCTGACAAGGACCTATACCTTAGGGCTGAGAATTTCGCCTACGACGGCACCGGGGTCGAGAACCCGGCAATCCCCGACGCCAAGGTCTGCCCCAACGAGTGCGGGCTGTGCCAGCTTCACCTGACGCATACCTGCTTGGCCAATGTGGACCTGACCAACCGCTGCAACCTCAAATGCCCGATCTGCTTCGCCAATGCCAATGCGGCCGGTTACGTCTATGAGCCTAGCTTCGATGAAATCGTCAAGATGCTCCAGATGCTGAGGGGGCAGAAGCCAGTGCCCACCCCTGCGGTGCAGTTCTCCGGCGGCGAGCCTACCATCTACCCCAAGTTCGTTGAGGTCATCGCCAAAGCCAAGGAGATGGGATTCGCCCAAATTCAAGTGGCGACCAATGGAATAAAGTTCGCCAAGGACCCGAAGTTCCTCGAGGCGGCCGCCCGGGCAGGGATGAACACCATCTACCTGCAGTTCGACGGGTTGCGCGACGACATATACATGGCGGCTCGGGGGGTCCCCTTGCTGGAGACGAAGCTGAAGGTCGTCGAGAACGTGCGCAAGATGGAGAGGCCCCCATCCATCGTACTTGTTCCGACCGTGGTCAAGAACATCAACAACGACCAGGTGGGAGAGATCTTCAAGTTCGCGCTCAAGAACATCGACGTGATCCGCGGGATCAATTTCCAGCCAGTAGCCTTCACTGGTAGGATCGACCAGGAGGAGAGGACCAAGCACCGCTACACCCTGCCCGACCTGGTGAGGGACCTCGAGAAACAAACCAATGGACAGGTCAGGACAAACGACTTCTTCCCCGTTCCGACCGTGGTGCCTTTATCCACCTTGGCCTCCACCCTGCTGGAGCAGAGCAAGGTCACCTTCACCACGCATCCCCACTGCGGCCTGGCCACCTACCTGTTCGTCAAGGACGAGAACAACGTGGTCCCCTTGACTCGCTTCGTGGAGGTCGAGCCCCTCTTCAAGGAACTATACGAGCTCAGCGTCAAGGCGGAGAAGGCCGAAATAAAGTTCCCATCGAAGGTGAAGGCCCTCAACATCCTGAGGAAACACATAATCAAGGAGAAGGTGCCGGATGGCCTCTCGACCACGCAGTTCCTGCAGATGATGGGGACGGTGTTCAGCGACTCCTCCAAGGAGGGGCTGGCCAAGTTCTCCTGGAATATGATGTTCGTCGGAGGGATGCACTTCCAGGACAACTACAATTACGACGTGGAGCGGGTCAAGCGCTGCGCCATCCACTACACCACCCCAGACGGACGCATCATACCCTTCTGCGCCTACAACGGCGGCCCGACCTACAGGACCGAGATAGAGAAGAAGTTCTCCGTTCCGATAGCCGAGTGGCGCAAGAGGCACGGGGAGGAATACACTTGAAGAACGACTGGATGCATGCGATGGTCGAGAAGTGCATGCATTGCGGGGCCTGCGCCGGCACCTGCCCGGAGAACGCCATCTACCTCCATGAGGTAGTGGTGGAGTTCAACGACTTGTGCACCCGGTGCGGCCGCTGCGTCAAGCTCTGCCCCGTCGGGGCCATCTCCATGGAGGCGAAGAAGAAATGAGGACCGATTACGACATCATAGTCGTCGGCGGCGGACCCGCTGGCAGCATGACCGCATATCATGCGGCCAAGAAGGGCGCTCGAGTCCTGATGATCGAGAAGCGCCAGGAGATCGGCGCCTCCCTGAGATGCGCCGAGGGCATCTCCAGAAAAGGCTTGGACAAAGCCATGATCCCCGTCGACAAGAGATGGGTCTCGGCCGAGATGAAAGGGGCCAAGCTGGTCTCCCCCAATGGCTCGGTCTTCCGCATCGACGAGTCGCAGGCCGGGGACGAGGTGGGCCTGGTTCTAGAGCGCCACCGCTTCGACAAGTATCTGGCGGAGAGGGCGGCCAAGGCCGGCACCGAAATCAGGCTCAAGACCGCCGCCACCAGCGTCATCAAGGAAGGGGGCGTGGTGAAGGGCATAACCGGAGTTTCGTTCGGGGAGCCGTTCAAGCTCACGGCCGGCTGCGTGGTTGCGGCCGACGGCTTCGAATCGCAAGTGGGGAGATGGGGCGGCTTGGACACCGTACTCAAGATGAGCGACATCACCTCCTGCTTCCAGTACAGGCTGACCGGCATCAAGACCGAGCCCGACTTCTGCGAGTTCGTGCTCGGAAAGGTGGCGCCGGGAGGGTATGCCTGGGTATTCCCCAAGGGCGGGGACACGGCCAATGTGGGCATGGGGGTACTTGCTTCCATGCTGAAGAGGCCAGGCGACGTCAAGATGTACATCGACAAATGGATCAAGAAAGACCCCCGGCTATCCTGCGGTCAGCCCTTGGAGGCCGTGGCGGCCGCGGTCTCCGTGTCGCCCCCGGTCGAGAAGAGCATCGCCGATGGCTTGCTGCTGGTGGGGGATGCGGCAAGGGTCATCGACCCCATCACTGGAGGGGGGATCGCCAACGGCTGCATCATGGGCAAGTTCGCGGGCGAGGTGCTCGGCGATTGCGTCCAGGCCAAGGATTTCTCCGAGGCGGCTCTGAAGCCCTACGAGAGGCTGTGGCGGGATGAGCTGGAGAACAAGCTGTACCGCAATTGGATGGCCAAGGAGAAGATGACCACCTTGACCGACGCCCAGCTGGACGGTGTTATCGAGACCCTGGCCGAATGCGACATCCACGAGATGAACGTCTATAACATCCTTGCGGCGCTCAAGCAGAAGATGCCCGACCTGGTGAAGGAGTTCGAGGAGTTCATTTGAGCCCTCGGCTCCCATAAAATATTTTTAATTTTATTTATATACTCTTATCTCATGTCTTCCAAGCGCACGCCACCCTCTCCC
>Ga0209253_10005093_pt1 | contig 11419 bp, 6 predicted proteins | sample FrelakmetBRP12BR_FD_187145 | JGI IMG/M metagenome (GOLD analysis project Ga0209253, IMG submission 187145) | Freshwater lake sediment microbial communities from the University of Notre Dame, USA, for methane emissions studies - BRP12 BR (SPAdes)... | ecosystem: Environmental > Aquatic >...
GGGAGCTCTGCAATCGTCCGTGCCATCTGCGGTCCTCCTGTGATAGGTTCGCCACAGGATACCACAGAGTGATCTTTAAGTGAACAGTATTGGGGCTAGATACATTGAGGCCAAAATCCTGGGGTCCAGACGGCGAGCCCCCCTTACTGTCGACGGCGGGCGGTGCCCTCCGCCGCGGTAAGGGGTAGTTCCCTATGAGGATGCATTAATGGATGCCGTACTTTTTCAAGCGGTAGAGGAGGGTGTTCCTCGTGATACCCAGGAGTCTTGCGGTCTGGACCTGGTTCTTGTTGGTCTGCTGGTAGGCGGTGGCGATGAGGTGTTTGATCACCTCGTCAAGGCGGATACCTGATGCCGGAATGGCCGAGGGGAGGAATCCCCCCTGTTCCTGGGCGGCTTTGGGCTGCGCGGGAGGCTTCTGCGTCGGGCCGAGGAAGTCCAGATGGATCACCTTCACCTCCGTGCCGTCTTCAAGGAGGGCGATCCGCTCGATGGCGTTCTTCAGCTCGCGGACGTTGCCCTTCCAGGGATGGCCGAGGAGGATCTGGGTCGCGTCGTTCGACATCCGTCGGAAATTCTTCCCGTATTTCTTGTTACAAATCTGCATGAAGTAATTGGCCAGCAGGACGATATCCTCTTTGCGTTCCCGAAGGGGCGGAATATTGATGGAGATCGTCGCCAGGCGGAAGTAGAGATCCTGCCGGAACTGACCGGTGTCGCAAAGCTTCTCCAGGCTCCGATTGGTGGCGGCGATAACTCTCACGTCCACTTTTCTCGCCTGGGAGTCCCCTACGGGATAGAACTCCTTCTCTTCCAGAACTCGGAGCAGCTTGGCCTGGACGTCGAGAGGGAGGTCTGCGATCTCGTCGAGTAGGAGGGTGCCGCCGTTGGCCTCCTCGAAGAGACCCCGCTTTCCTTTCACGTGGGCGCCGGTGAAGGCCCCGCGCCGGTAGCCGAAGAGCTCGCTCTCCACGACCTCCTTGCTGATGGCGGCGCAGTTCACCGCCACGAAGGGAGCCGCCGCTCTCGGGCCGTTGAAGTGGATGACCCGGGCGAAGAGCTCTTTCCCCACGCCGGTCTCGCCGCCGATGTAAACGTTGGCGTCAGGGCTCACCGCCACCCGCTTGGCCATGGCTAAGGAGCGGAGGAACTCCGGGCTCTTGCCGATGAGATTTTCGATGTTGTACTCGTGGCTGAGGGCGCGGCGGAGCGAGGAGATCTCTCGCTTGAAACGGAGCCGTTCGAGGGCCTTGGTGATGGCGATGTGGAGACCGTCGAGATCGATGGGCTTGGTGAGGTAGTCGGCGGCGCCCTCGTCCATGGCCTGGACCACGTTCTTGATTTCTCCGTGGGCCGTGACCATGATCACTGCGGGATAGTCATCGAGGGCCCTGATCTTCCGGAGCGTCTCCAGGCCGTCCACGCCCGGCATGGAGATGTCCAGGAGCACCACATCAGGCGGCGACTCCGCCAACTGGTTGAGGGCCTCCTCGCTGTTGGCCGCTTCAACAATCTGGTACTCTTTCTTCAGTGCCCCTTTGAGGGAGGTCCGAAAGGAGGCTTCGTCATCCACGATGAGGATCTTGTAGAGCGAATCGTTCATGCCTTTTACCACCTGCTAAGGAGTCGCCGGGAGACGAGGCTCATCCTGGCGCTTCTCCTGGTTACCCCACCGTTTTGAACCTGAGGCTGAAGGTCGTGCCTTTGCCCACCGTGCTTTCAACCTGAATGGTGGCCTGGTTCTTCTCCAAGAGCTGGCGCGCGATCGCCAGACCCAGGCCGGTTCCCTCCGGCTTGTCGGTAAAAAAAGGATCGTAGATCTTGTCGATGTTCTCAGGGGGGATGCCCACCCCCGTGTCCGCTACCAGCAGATCCAGACGCTTCTTCTTGGGATCGCGCCGTGTGGTGATCGTGAGATCCCCGCCCTCGGGCATGGCCTGCATGGCGTTGATCACCAGGTTGATGAGAACCTGGGAGACCTGGGCCGGGTCGATGAGCACCGGCGGCAGGGAATCTTGCAGCTCCAGGTGCACCTGGACCCCATGCTTTCGCAGCTGGACCCGGATGAACTCGTGGACGCTCTGCACCACATCGTTGATCGATGTCTCCACGAGGTGCGCCGGTCTCGGCTTGGAGAACTCCAGGATCTCGGAGATGATCCGCTCGATTTTCTTGACCTCTTTCTGGATGTCCAGCATGTAGACCTGGTGTTCCTGATCCAGCTTGAGATCCCGCAGGAGAATCTGGGTATTGAGGTTGACGGTGGCCATGGGGTTGCGGATCTCGTGGGCGATACCGGCTGCGAGGGTACCGAGGGAGGCCATCTTGTCCGCCTGGAGGAGTTGCTTCTGCATCTTGATCTTATCGGTCACATCGATACCGTAGTTGATGATCAGGGAGAGGTTGCCCGAGGCGTCGTAGATGGGGTAGGTGTACTCCTCGAGGGTTCGGTTGATCACCAGGTTGTCCCCCAGGCGATGGGAGGGCTGGCCGGTGCGGATGGTCTCGGTGACCGGGCAGTTGGCGCAAGGCTCGGTCCCCTGGCGAAAGGCGACGTAGCACTTCTTGCCGATGAGGGACCGGATCGTCTCGCCGAAGAGGGAGGCGGTCGTCTTGTTCACCATGATGATGGTGTAGTCGAGATCGGTGATGGTGAGAGGCGACATGATCCCGTCGAAGACCGCCATGAGCCGTTGCTTGCTCTCCAGGATGGTCTGCTCCAGGTGGCGCTGGCGAAGCTCTTTGTCTTTTCTGAGGGTGATGTCTCTCACCACCGACATGAGGAACTTCTCACCCTTGAGCTTCAAGATGGAGGTGTTCACCTCGACGGGCACCTTGCTGCCGTCCTTGCAAAGCATGCTCTCTTCGAGGTGCTGGGTCGGGTCGAGCGGCTGGGGCTTGGCGTCGGTCTCCCGCCGGAGGAGATCGGCCATGTTCAGACGGAGGAGCTCCTCCCGGTCGTAGCCAAGCATCTGGCACGCCATGGTGTTTACGTCCACGATATGGCCGCCTACGTCCTCCAGAAAGACCGCATCGTTGGCACCCTCGATCAGGGTACGGTAGCGCTCCTCTGAATCCTTGAGAGCCTGCTCGGTCTGCTTGCGCTCGGTGACGTCCTCCAAAATGGCCTGGAGCGCCGGTCTGCCGTCATAGGATATGGTACCCAACTTGATCCGGGTATCCATGACGGCGCCGTCCTCGGCCAGGCCGCGGACATCCAAGGTCTCCTCCGTCTCCCTGGCGGAAACCCGGCTGAGCCGGGCGAGGAGATCACGCAGACGCCTGCGATCCTCCGGATGGAACAGCTCTGCAAACTCGCGGCCGATGAGGGCTACCGGATCGGTGCAGCGGAACATGCTGACCATGACCGGGTTGCAGTAGTGAATGACCCCCCGGCTGGTGATGATGCTGATGGGGTAGAGGTTCCCGTCCACGAGGGAGCGATACTTCTCCTCGGAGCGGATGAGGGCTCCCTGGAGTGCGCGGCGCCCCTCCTCATTCTCCAGGGCCTTGGCAAGCATGGAAAAGACGGCGACATCGTCGGGGAGAATGGGGTGAGGGCTGATGAAGCCGATGCAGAACGCCCCGTGGACCTTGCCGTTCACCTCGAGGGCCTTTCCCAGGCAGGCGGTCCACCGCTGGCGCTTGATGAGGCGATCACCTTTGAATTCGGCGGTCCCGCCGAGTCGTTCGAGGATGAGAGCCTGTTCCGGGGGACCGGCCATGATCTTCTGCATGAGCGGCCCCGAGGTCTCCCGTTCCTCCGGTTCTCCCTCGGCAGTCGGAGTAAGCATGAGGGAAACCTGGGTCTCCGGATCCCCAGCGCGGTAGTAGAGGGCGTGCGAGGCATTGAGAAGGATTCGTGCCTCCTGGACGATCTTCCTGATATTGGCCAGGTGGTCCGTCCCCAGGCTGAGAAAGAGCTCGTTCAGGGCGCCGGTCCGCTGCTCGAGGAGCTTCTTGTGGGTGATGTCCAGGAGGATCCCGCTGATATGGTTGACGTCGCCCCGGTCATCGAGGACGGCCTGGCTTCGCACCTGCGCCCACTTTCTCTGGCCGTCGCGACCCTGAATATGGAACTCGCGAACGAGGCCGCCGTGGTTCTCGGGCCCGTGCCCGAGTACCTCCGCGGCGAGGGACTCCATGCCGTTATCGGTGAGAGAGGCCCAGAGCTTCGGATTCTTGCTTAGCGCCTCCGCTGAGTAACCGGTCAGCTCTTCCACCTTGTTGTCTACAAACCGGAGCCTGCCATCGGGCAGGAGCGTGAAGACAACCCCGGGGATGTTTTCGAGGAGCGTCCGGAAATTTTCCTCCGAACGCCGGATCTGATGAAACTGCCAGCGCTCGCGGAGGACCCGCTTGATCTTGGCCTCGAACTCCTCCTTGCTGAAGGGCTTCTGGATGAAGTCGAGGGCGCCGGCCGCCATCACGTCATCGTAGGAGTACCTCATGTTAAACGCGGTCATGAGGATGACGTCCACAGCCGGATAGTGCTTCTTGATGAAACGGGTGAGCTGGAGGCCGTCGAGGCCGGGCATGGAAATATCGCTCACCACAATGGAGAAGGCCTGGCTGGCGAGGAGCTTTTTCGCCTGCGCCGCATCAGAGGCCGTTGCCACCCCTAGACCGATACCGCGAATGAGCTCGGCACAGAGCTCGCGGACCTCAGTCACGTCGTCAACGACGAGAACAGTATCGGCCCGTTGTGCAATATGTGACCAGCCGTATGACGCGGAAGGGTTCATCGGCCTGCTCTGACCCATGGGGTATTCGCTCCGACGCGCTGGGACCTTCACGGATCTCTGGGAAAGAGTCTCCCGGCTGTCTCTGGTTGCTCACCTGTCTGGGATGGCCCCCACGGTGCCCGCAACGCGTATTCCGATCAGCCTCTCCTCGGTCACAGCGCGCCTGAGTGTACCATCGCCTCGGAAAGATTACAATCGTAGTCTGGGAGGCGATGGACGCAGCCGTCGTGTTTCTCTACGGATCGACCCTCCCCTTTCGGGGTTGCACGTACCCAGGCGCCGGGTACACCTTCCTTCGTAACCCCAGGAGTCTCTCGTGCCACCAACAGGGGAGAGAGATGGGAGACGATGTATCCGGTCACCGCGTCGCTGAGTCGTAGCGGGTGTGAGACCGGCATTGACTGGAACGGAAGGGGAACCACCGAAGGTGAACGCCCGGCAGTTGGTCGCCTGGACCTCGCTCTCGCCACGGGGGGGACTCCACCGGGACTCCTCGAGCTCCATGCTCCCCTGGCGCGATGGCGCCTTGTGTTGACAAGGCGACACTCCCGTGGTAAATAGTAAACTTTATGGGTCACGGGGGCTCCGGTCCTCGTAGGCGGCACGCCTGTGGGCGACTAGCTCAGTGGATAGAGCGTTGGTCTCCGGAACCAAAGGTCCCGGGTTCGATCCCCGGGTCGCCCTCCAGTGGCTCAACAGGGGGTTAGGACGTCGCTCCTAACCCCTTTTCTGTTTCTTCGGCTGCCTCGTCCTCGCCTGCCAGCCCTAGTTTGGCAAGACGATAGCGGAAGGAGCGGAAGGTGATCCCGAGCAGTTCGGCAGCTTTTTGCTTGGCCCCTCGCGTCCTGGCCAGGGCCTGCTGCAAGAGGTCCTTCTCCAGTTGACTCAGCACCTGATCCAGGTTGAGCCCTTCCGGGGGAAGGATCACGGGCGCCTGGACCGAATCCGTCCGCACCTGGGACTGTTTGAAGCTCGAGAGGGTAAGGCTGTCCGGGAGGACGATGTTGGACGTCTCGAGGGCGACGCTCCGCTCAATGATGTTCTCCAGCTCCCGCACATTCCCAGGGAAATTGTAATTCTTGAGGATGTCGAGGGCGAAGGCCGATATCTTCTTGATGTCCTTGTTCATCTGCTGGCCGTACTTTTCGAGGAAGTGCTGGGCGAGCAGGGGGATGTCCTCTGGCCTTTCCCGGAGGGGCGGCATGTGGATGTGGATAACGTTCAGCCGGTAGTAGAGGTCTTCGCGGAAGCGTCCTTCCATGACGCCCTGTTCCAGATCTCGGTTGGTGGCACTGATGATCCTCACATCCACGCTGAGCTCCTCCGTGCCTCCCACCATCTTGAACTTCTTCTCTTGGACGGCCCGCAACAGCTTTACCTGGAGGGCTGGGGTGAGTTCGGCGATTTCATCGAGGAAGAGCGTTCCCTCATGGGCCACCTCGAAGAGCCCGCTCCGAGTGGCGGTGGCCCCGGTAAAGGAGCCCTTCTTGTGGCCGAAGAGCTCGCTTTCCATGAGGGTCTCCGGCACGCTCCCGCAGTTCACAGTGACGAAGGGTTTGTTGTGCCGCGGGCTCATCTGGTGGATGGCCTTGGCAACCAGTTCCTTGCCGGTGCCCGACTCACCAGTGATGAGGACGTTGCTCGCGGCCACGGCCATCCTCGGGATGAGATCAAAGATCTTCCGCAACGCCTGGCTGTTCCCGACGATCCCCTGGAAGTCGGTTATGCCGGCGGGCTCTTCCTCGGCCTTCTCCTTCACTCCACGGTGCTGGGCCGCAGCGAGGGCATCCCGGATGACGGTCTTCATCTCGCCGACCTTGAACGGTTTCGGCAGGTAGTCGTATGCGCCCCACTTCATGGCCTCGACCGCGGTCGAGGTGCTGGCATAGGCGGAGATCATGATCGCCACCGCCTGCGGATTCAACTCCTTGCAGCGCTTCAGGACCTCCAGACCATCAACCTGCTTCATGCGGATGTCGGTGATGAGGAGATCGTAGCTATTCTTCTCCAGAAGTTCGATGGCCTCGCTCCCGCCGGCGGCGGCGGTCACCTGATAGCCTTCCTTGGTCAGGATAATCTCGAGGAACTCCCTCATGCTCTGTTCGTCATCCACCACGAGGATGTGAGCCATCGTTTCCGCCTCCTGTAGCTGGCTCAAGTACCGGGGCTGTGTCGGGGAATCTGAGTCGCCTCATCCTGAAAATCCCTAGCACGGTGCATGCCAAGAGATAAGGAACGGGGTCTCTCAAACCGTAGAGGGGATGGAGTGTAGCGAGGAGCGGGGAGGGCTGCCATGGCGACGACCCTCCTTGGTCGAAGTGGGCGCGGATCTGGCGAGAGCCCGTCACGCCGCGACTCTACCCGATTTGCCCGGGCATGGCAAGACGGATTATATCCGGACTCGGGTTCAGGCAAGGTTTCGCTTGCCTCCGCTCCCCCCTTTTTTGGTAGCTCGATGCGTCGGCTGAAACGACGAGGTTGTTGAAAAAGCCCGTGAGCCGCCCCCTGCTCGCAGTGGGCATCTAGGCAAGGGGGGTAGTCTATTCGGTAAAGGCGCATAGTCGCGGCATTGATAGCGCAGGGTGAGGCCCGGCCTTATAGCGGAGCGACGTACAAAGTTCGGGAGGCCGTCTTTACAACGAGGAGAAGGTAGTGGCTCCAGATGCGCTTTGCCTCAGAGATCCCGTGCCTCTGCGAGGCCTCCCCGCTTCGCATGACGAGAGTTTTCCATCCACGTGCCGTAGATCGGAGTGGGTAATTTTGGCTTGCTACCTCACTGCCTGTCGCGTTACACTTCCTGTGGCGACGATCAGCAAGATAAGGAGTACCAATGGGCACCATGATCAAGCTTGAGCCCCCGACTCTCACCGAAAACGCGCTGGTGGTTCTCAAGAAGCGCTACCTGAAAAAGAACGAGCAGGGCGAGGTCGTCGAGGCTCCCGAGGACATGTTTCGACGGGTTGCTTATTCAGTGGCCGAGGCGGACCGGTTCTACGACCCAAAGGCGGATATCGAGACGGTGGCGGCGACTTTTTACGGGTTGATGACCAGACTGGAGTTCACTCCTAATTCGCCCACCCTGATGAACGCCGGAAGAGAGCTGGGACAGCTCTCGGCGTGCTTCGTCCTCCCCGTGGAGGATTCCATCGAGAGCATCTTCGAGGCCATCAAGCACACGGCCATTATCCACAAGAGCGGCGGGGGAACCGGTTTCTCCTTTTCCCGGGTCAGACCGGAAAACGACAAGGTTCTCTCTACCCAGGGAGTGTCGAGCGGTCCCATCAGCTTCATGACCGTGTTCGACGTGGCCACCGAGACGATCAAGCAGGGGGGCACCCGGCGCGGCGCCAACATGGGCATCCTTCGGGTCGATCACCCGGATATCGAGAAGTTCATCACCTCCAAGACCGACAATGACAAGCTGAACAACTTCAACATCTCGGTGGCGGTCACCGACAAGTTCATGACCGCGGTGGCGGAGGAGGGGGAGTACGACCTCGTCAATCCCCGTACGGGCGAGACCTTCAAGCGCCTCTCCGCCAGGGAGATCTTCGACCGGATCGTCGAGGCCGCCTGGAGGAACGGCGAGCCGGGAATTATCTTCATCGATACCATCAATCGGGACAATCCCACCCCGCATGTGGGCGCCATCGAGTCAACCAATCCGTGCGGGGAGCAGCCGCTCCTTCCTTACGAGTCCTGCAACCTGGGTTCCATCAACCTTCTCAAGGTGGTGAAGGACGGGGAGATCGACTACGGCAAGCTCTGCGAGATCGTCTGGACGAGTGTTCATTTCCTGGACAATGTCATCGACGTGAACCGCTACCCTCTCCCCGAAATCGAGAGGATGACCAACGCGAACCGGAAGATCGGCCTCGGGGTCATGGGGTTCGCCGACATGCTCATAGCCCTCGGGGTTCCCTACAACTCCAAGGAGGCCATAGAAGTTGCCCACAGGGTCATGGGCTTTATTCAGAAGGAATCCAAGGCCGCCTCGGCCGAGGTCGCCAAGAGGCGGGGAAACTTCCTCAGCTACCGCGGCTCCATCTACGACCGGCCGAGCACGCCCACCCTTCGGAACGCGACGACCACCACCATCGCTCCCACCGGGACGATCAGCATCATCGCCGGTGTTTCGAGCGGCATCGAACCCATCTTTGCCGTATCGTTTGTGCGGAAGGTACTGGACGGCCAGGAGCTGGTGGAGGTCCACCCCCTCTTTCGCAAGGCGGCCCAGGACGGCGGGTTCTCCAGTGAGGAGCTGTTCAAGGAAATCGCCAAGAAGGGCTCCATCCAGGAGATCGACGGCATACCCGAGCAGGTGAAGCGGCTCTTCGTCTGCGCTCACGACATCAATCCCGAGTGGCACATTCGCATCCAGGCGGCTTTTCAGGCCCACACGGATAACGCGGTCAGCAAGACCATCAACTTCGCCAACTCCGCCACCAAGGAGGATGTCCGGAAGGCTTATCTCCTGGCCTACCGCTCAGGCTGCAAGGGCCTCACCATCTACCGCGACGGGAGCCGTGACAAACAGGTCCTCAACATTCAGCGCAAGGCCGAGCCCCAGCAGGTGGCGCCCCGGCCGAGGCCGGAGCGGACCTACGGGGTCACCCAGCGGAGCAGCACCGGCTGCGGCAAGATCTACGTCACCATCAACCGGGACGAGCTGGGGATCTGCGAGGTCTTCGCCCAGATGGGGAAGGGGGGCGGCTGCGCCAACTCCCAGATCGAGGCGACCGGTCGGCTTATCTCGCTCGCGCTGCGCTCCGGGGTGAAGGTGGAATCCATCCTGAAGCAACTCATGGGTATTCGCTGCCCGTCGCCGGTGTGGCAGAACGGCCAGATGATCTTGAGCTGCTCGGATGCCATCGCCAAGGTGCTGAACGAGTACTCTGAGAGCGGCTTCACTCAGATGATAGCCGAGATGGGCGCCTGCCCGGACTGCGGCGCCTCGGTGGAGCACGAGAGCGGCTGCATTGTCTGCCGGTCGTGCGGGTTTTCCCGCTGTGGATAAAGGGCGAGAAAAGCGAGACACGCCCCTTGCCTGCTGACACCATGCTCCACCCCTGGGATCTCTCCCCGCAAGAGGCTATGGCCCTCCAGCGGCGCCTTGCCGGCCATGTGCTCCTGAGGCCCCTCCCCCGCCGGATCAGCCTGATCGCCGGCGCCGACGTGGGGTATGGGAGGCACGGCGGAACGGTGGCGGCTGCGGTCGCCGTCCATACCTTTCCCCGGCTCGAGCTTGTGGAGCTCGTCCAGGTGGAGGATCGAGTCTCCTTTCCCTACATCCCGGGGCTCCTATCCTTCCGTGAAATCCCTCCGCTCCTGAGCGCTTTCCGGAAACTCCGAAATCAACCTGGGGCGGTTCTCTGCGACGGCCAGGGCCTCGCTCATCCCAGGCGTCTCGGACTCGCCAGCCACCTGGGGCTCTGGCTTAACCTGCCGACGATCGGCTGCGCCAAGACGAGGCTCGTCGGGGAGCATGGCGAGCCGGGGCCGTGTCGGGGCCAGTATCGCAGCCTCACGTACCGGGGCGAGGGGGTGGGAGTGGTGCTGCGCACAAGGCCCGGGGTGAAGCCCATCTATGTGTCCCCGGGCCACCTTGTCGATCTCGATGGATGTCGGCGCCTCGTGCTCCGCTGCTGTCGGGGCTTCCGCATCCCCGAGCCCATTCGCACCGCCCATCAGACGGTCCAGCGGGCGGTTCGTGCATAATGCGGCCAAGCAGGTTGCTGAAAACCCGTCGCCCTGGTTGACGAAATCGGTAGGAGTCGCCAACGCCGAGGTACCGGCCGCTCCCTGCTACAGCACCCCACGCAGCCGGCTGCCCCACTCTTGTACATCGAGTGCCAGTGTCCGGTAGTCCTTCTGGGCGCTCTCATACAGTCTGGCATTTTCCAGGGCAATAGCCCCGAGGTTGGCAACCGCCCACACGAAGTAGGTATCATCCGGGTTGAACTCGTACGGCTCTCCGGTGTACACCCTTATGACCCCGATGGTCTCCCCCCTGAGCATCATCGGAATGGAGAGGATAGATGCGATCCCCTCCTTCTTGTTTTCCGCGGGATACTGGACCCGAGGATCCGACGTTGCGTCCAGGACGAAGACCGCCTCCCCCTGCAGCGCTTCCGCGATGCTCTTGTCCGCAGAGACCGGCCCCTTCTTGGTGGTGTACCTCTCGCTCAATCCATGGGAAACGGTGTGACGCAGCACCTTTCTGTCCGGCTTGAGGAGAAGGATGGAGCACCCCTTGGCACCCATCGCCTTGGCCACGCCCTCGACCATGGACTGGAGGACCTTCTCAGGAGCGTGGGTTGAGTTCAAGTTTGCCGCCAACTCGTACAACTGGTGATAGTAGAATTCTTTACTCTTTTCCATGGTCACACCTCCTTGGCAGTGCTGTGTACTTATACCCTTACGGGGTCCGCCGATACGATGCGGCAGTTGGCGTAGCGTACGAGATGCAGGCTCCCGTGCCTCGTCTCACACGAGCGGGAGGTCTCGCCCCCAGCCCGCATTATGCACGAATCACCTGCTACGACCGCGGATGTGGCCGTCCTTGCGGGCGTCCTCGGGTCTCGAACCTTGCGACGTACTGACAAGTACGCGTCAGGTCCGAGTCCCGCGATGCCGCGGGATGGTTGCGCGGTGGCACGGCCATCTCCACGATC
>Ga0209253_10005094_pt1 | contig 11418 bp, 8 predicted proteins | sample FrelakmetBRP12BR_FD_187145 | JGI IMG/M metagenome (GOLD analysis project Ga0209253, IMG submission 187145) | Freshwater lake sediment microbial communities from the University of Notre Dame, USA, for methane emissions studies - BRP12 BR (SPAdes)... | ecosystem: Environmental > Aquatic >...
TCTCGCCATCGTCCCCACGGGTGACGCGTTCCCGGCGGACGGGATCGTCGTCGGCGGCAGCGAGCTGCAGGTCGACGAGTCGACCCTGACCGGCGAGTCCTATCCCGTCCGCAAGCGCCCGCTCCCCGAGCCGGTCGAGGACGGCGCCGAGCCCATGATCGAGGCCGAGCACTGGGGCTTTGCGGGGACGCGCCTCCTCACCGGCGAGGCCTCGCTGCGCGTCGTCTACACCGGCGGCGAGACCTTCTACGGCGAGATCGTCCGCTCGGCCACGCGCGGACCGCAGGCGCGCACACCGCTGCAGCAGTCGATCGCGAACCTGGTCTCGGCCCTGATCGTGGTCGCGTCCGTCGTCTGCGTCATCCTGGCGTTCGTCCGCGTCCGGCAGGGGCATGGCTGGGTCGACGCGCTGGTGAGCGCCGTCACGCTGGCCGTGGCCGCCCTGCCCGAGGAGTTCCCGGTCGTCTTCACGTTCTTTCTCGGCGTCGGCGTGTACCGCCTTGCCCGGCGGCAGGCGCTCGTCCGCCGGGCGGTCTCGGTCGAGAACATCGGCCGGGTGTCGGCGATCTGCGCCGACAAGACCGGGACCATCACCGAGGGACGCCTGCGCCTCACCCATCTCGTTCCCGCCGCGGGTGTCACCGAGCGGGAGCTGCTCGCGCTCGCCCGCATCGCAGCGCGCGAGGAGACCGGCGACCCGCTCGACACCGCGATCGCGCATGCGGCGGCGGAGGCAGGCGTGCCTCGGGCCGTCACCTGCCTCGCGTCGTTCCCCTTCACCGAGGATCGACGCCGCGAGACGACGGTCGCCCGCGACCAGCACGGGCAGTTGCTCGCCGTCACCAAGGGCACGACCGAGCTCGTCCTCGCCATGACGGGGCTTGCCGAGCACGAGCGTGGGGCGTGGAGTCGGCGCACGAGCGAGCTCGCCGCCGAGGGCCACAAGATGATCGCGTGCGCGTGGCGGCCGCTCCCCACCGACACCTGGCCCGGCGGCGAGCCGGATCACGGGTTCCGCCTCGCCGGCGCGCTCGCCTTCGAGGATCCGGTCCGGCCCGGCGTCGCCGAGGCGGTCCGCGCCTGCCGCGAGGCGGACATCCACGTGACCATGGTCACCGGCGACCATCCGCTCACGGCGCGCGCCGTGGCGCGCGAGATCGGGCTCGGGGACACCGAGCCGATCGTGATCTCGGGGGACGAGATGGAGGCACGGCTCAGCGCAGGCGCCGGCTCGAGCCTGCGCGCGGGCGCGGCGTCGAGCCTGCGGAACGTCGACGTGATCGCGCGCGCCGTGCCGGCCCAGAAGCTCGCCCTGGTGCGCGCCCTGCAGGAGGCGGGCGAGATCGTCGCGGTCACCGGCGACGGCGTGAACGACGTGCCGGCGCTCCAGGCCGCCGACGTCGGCATCGCCATGGGCGAGCGCGGCACCCGCAGCGCCCGCGAGGTGGCGCCCATCGTGCTGCTCGACGACAACTTCCGCACCATCGTCGGCGCGATTCGCGAGGGGCGGCAGCTCTTCCGCAACCTGCAGCTGAGCTTCCAGTACCTCCTCATGATCCATCTGCCCCTGGTGGTGACGGCGGCCCTCGTCCCACTCGCCGGCTACCCCCTGCTCTACCTGCCCGTGCACATCGTGTGGCTGGAACTCGTCATTCACCCGACCGCGCTGCTCGTCTTCCAGGAGGTGCCGGCCGGAGCCGCGCTCGCGCGCGTGCGTCGCGGGCGGGCGCGCTTCTTCTCGGCGCGTGAATGGCTGACGATCGCCACCATCGGCGGCCTCATCACCCTCCTGGTGACCTGGGGATTCGCGTCGAGCCTTGGGGCAGGCCGCGACGTGGAGCACGGGAGGGCAATGGCGCTGATGGGGCTCACGTGGGCAAGCGTGGCGATGACGATCGTGCTGAGCGGCCTCCGGACCTGGACCGCGCGCCTCGTCAGCGCAGCGACCGCCGGGCTCTCGCTCACCCTGGTCCAGACGCCGGCGCTGGCCCGCTGGCTGCACCTCGCCCCGCTCCACCTCGACGACCTCGTGACCGCGGTCGTCGGCAGCGTCGCCGCCGTCTCGCTACCGCTCGCCGTCCTGGGCGGGCGCACAGGCACGCCGCACGCATGGCGCAGGAAGGAGGGATAGATCGTGTACTGCCGCGTTCTCGGATGCGACTACGACGGGACGGGCGCGTCGGACGGGCACCTGGCACCCGAGGTGAGTGTGGCGCTCGCCGGCGCGCGCGCCCAGGGTGTCGTGACGCTCCTCGTGACGGGCCGCGTCCTCGACGACCTCCGCGTGGCAGAGGTCGATCTCGCGAACTTCGACGCCGTCGTCGCCGAGAACGGCGCGGTCGTCTGGCTGCCCGCGAGCCAGCGCCTGATCCAGCTCGGCGAGCCGCCGCCCGAGCACTTCCTCGGCGAGCTGCGGGCGCGCGGTGTGCCCCTGCAGGCCGGCGCCGTCGTCGTCGGCACCTGGGACCATCATACCGGTGACGTGCTCGACCTCATCCGACGCATGGGAATCGACGCCCAGCTGATCTTCAATCGCGCCGCGATGATGCTGCTGCCGAGCGGCATCAACAAGGCGGTCGGGGTCCGGCGCGCCCTCGAGGAGCTCGGCCGTTCGGAGCGCAACATGATCGCGTTCGGCGACGCGGAGAACGATCACCCGCTGTTCGCGGTGGCGGAGATCGCCGTCGCAGCCCGCGGCTCGGTCCCCGCCGTCGCCACCGCCGCCGACGAGCGCCTGACGCAGCCCGGGGCCGGGGGAGTGGCCCTCTACGTCCAGCACCTGCTGTCCCACGCCTGCGTCGCGCCCACACCGCCGCGCCGGCACGTCGTGCTCGGTCAGGACGCGGCCGGCAGACCGGCGACGCTCCCGGGATCCGGCCTCAACGTGATGATCAGCGGCGATCCCCGCTCCGGGAAGTCGTGGATCGCCGGCCTCACCACCGAGCGCTTGATCGAGCAGGGATACCGGCTGTGCCTCATCGACCCCGAGGGCGATCACCTGGCGCTCGGCAGGCGACCGACGATCCTGCTCTTCGGGCACCAGCTCGCGCTGCCCCCACCGGCGGTCGTGCCGCGCATCCTGCGCGAGCAGCTCGTGAGCGTCGTGCTGAGCCTGGCGTCCCTGCCCCAGAGCGAGAAGCTCGCGTACGCCGACGCGGTCCTGTGCGCGCTCGAACAGTCCCGCGTCGCGACCGGCCTGCCGCACTGGATCGTGATCGACGAGGCGCACTACTTCTACCACGAGGCCTCGCCCTGCTGCCGCCACTTCGAGAGCCGCACCGGCAACTACGTCTTCGTGACCTATCGGCCAAGCCTGGTGGCGGGCGCCATCTACGCCACCGTCGGCGCGCACGTCGTCACGCGGACGGAGGTCGAGGAGGAGCGCTACTTCGTCACCAGCCTCCTGCAGGCGCGCGGGCCACGAGACCTCGCCGCCACCCAGGCCCTGGGCGCGATCACGAGCCCGCGCGCCGGCCTCCTGCTCGAGAACCCCGCCGGGCCGCGCTGGCAGCTGTTCACGCCCGGCGAGCGTGCGTCGGCGCACACGCACCACGGGCGCAAGTACGCCTACACGGAGCTCCCGGAGCACCAGGCATTCCGCTTCCTCTACACCGGCGAGCGCAAGACGGTGGTGGCGCACACCGTCGCCGAGTTCTGCGCCGCGGTGGAGACGGTGTCCCTCGGCTCGCTGCGGCACCACATGCTCCACGGCGACTTCGGACGCTGGGCGAAGGAGATCCTCGGCGACGCCGAGCTCGCCGCCGGCCTGCGCAAGCTCGAGCACACGACGCTCGCGGGCGCCCAGCCGAACCGGGAGGAGATCATCGACCACGTCCGCGACCGCTACCACATCTGACGTGAAACCAGCCGCAACTGCGCGGGGGGACGTGCACCGTTTCATCCATGGGGGTCCGGGCGCGGCCCTGGGCGAGCGATCCGACACGGCCCCGGCGCGGCGCGCCGGGGCGACTCTTCTCCTGGCGCGCGTTTCCGCATAGAAGAGGGGGGTGCCCGATCGCTTCCCCAACGGCTTCCCGCGCGGCGGCTCCGATCCCGACCCCCTCGCCGAGATCCGCAACCTGTGGGAGCAGCTGCGCCCGCGCCTGCCCGGCACGGCGCCACGACTGAGGCCGTGGCTCTTGGTGGCGATCGCGCTCGTCGTCTACGCCCTCACCGGCGTCTACATCGTCGCCCCCGACGAGCACGCCATCGTGCTGCGCTTCGGCAAGATCGCGCGCGAGGCCGGCCCGGGGCCCGGCTATCACCTGCCCTGGCCCATCGAGGAGGTCCTCAAGCCCGCGGTGACGCAGATCCGCAAGGAGGAGATCGGCTTCCGCACGGTCGCGGTCGGTCCACCTGCCCAGTATCGCGACGTCGACGCCGAGGCGCTCATGCTGAGCGGCGACGAGAACATCGTGAAGCTGCAGTTCATCGTACAGTACAAGGTCAAGGCCGACCCGCAGGGGCCGGCCGACTTCGTCTTCAATGTGCGTGACCCGCAGAGCATGGTACGCGACGCGGCGGAGGCCGCCATGCGGGAGATCGTGGGCCGCAACGACATCGACAACGCCCTCACCGAGGGCAAGGAGCGCATCCAGAACGACGCCCAGGCCCTGCTGCAGACCCTGCTCGACCGCTATCGGGTCGGCCTCGAGGTAGTGACGGTCAAGCTCCAGGACGTCGATCCGCCCGACCAGGTCTCGGACGCCTTCAAGGATGTGATCAGCGCGCAGCAGGACAAGGAGCGCCTGATCAACGAGGCACGCGGCCACGCCAACGACGTCGTGCCGAAGGCACGCGGCCAGGCGGCGCAGCTGGTGAACGAGGCCGAGGCGTACAGCGCGGCCAAGGTGCAGGACGCGACCGGCCAGGCGCAGCGCTTCGTCGCCCTCTACGAGGAGTACGCCAAGGCGAGAGACGTGACGCGCCTGCGCCTCTACCTCGAGACGATGGAGGAGGTCTTGCCGCGTACCAACACGATCGTGCTCGACGATCTCGCCGGGAAGCAGGTCGTGCCCTACCTGCCGCTCGAGCAGGCGCTCAGGCGCCGGGCCGGTGAGGCGGCGGAGGCCGCGCCTGCCGGAGAGGGACGGCGCTGAGCATGCACCGCCGCTGGCTCCCCGTCCTCGCCGTCCTGGGCGCGGTCGTCGCCGCCTGGAACCTCGCCTTCTACACGGTACCGGTGTGGATGCAGGTGCTCGTCGTCCAGCTCGGCGACCCGGTGCGCACCGTCCAGGAGCCCGGCCTCTACCTGAAGATCCCGTTCATCCAGAGCGTGCTCTACTTCGACAAGCGCCTCCTGCACTACGAGGCCGCGTCGCGCGAGCTCCTGACCCGCGACAAGCAGCAGCTGGTCGTCGACAACTACATGCGCTGGCGCATCCGCGACCCCCTGCAGTTCTACCGCACCGTGCGCAACGAGGCCGGCGCGCAGTCGCGGCTCGACGACATCGTCTACTCGAACCTGCGCGAGAACCTCGGCCGCCACACGCTCAGCGAGATCGTGAACCAGAAGCGGGCCGAGCTCATGGACGAGGTGACGCGCAAGAGCGACGAGAAGGCGCGCGAGTTCGGCATCGAGGTCGCCGACGTCCGCATCAAGCGCGCCGATCTGCCGGAGAAGAACGAGCTGAACGTCTTCAACCGCATGCGCACCGAGCGCGAGCGGCTCGCCAAGAAGTTTCGTGCCGAGGGAGAGGAGGAGTCCCGCAAGATCCGCTCGGAGGCCGAGAAGCAGGTGCAGATCCTCACCGCCGAGGCACGCAAGCAGGCGGAGATCAGCCGCGGCCAGGGAGACGCGCAGGCGGTCACGATCTTCGCCGACGCCTACGGCCGCGACCCCGAGTTCTACCGCCTGGTCCGGACGCTGGAGGCGTTTCGCAAGGCGCTCGGCGAGGGCACCACCGTGGTGGTCTCCTCCGACAGCGAGTTCTTCCGGCTCTTGAAGCAGCTGTCGCCGCCGCGCGAGCCATGAGCGGCCCGCGTGGGCCGGTCGCGGCCCTCGCCATCGGCCTGCTCCTGCTCTTCCTCTACCTGCGGTCGCCGATCGACCTGGTGCCCGACCGGATCGGGCTCGTGGGCCTCCTCGACGACCTCGTCGTGTTGCTGCTCACGCTCGCGTGGCTGCGGCGGCGCCTGCGCACGGCTGGACCCACCCGTGACGAGGGGTCGCACACCTCCCGCGGCGAGGGATCACGCACGTCTCGCGAGGAGCGGTCACGCACCTCCCGCGACGAGCGGTCGCGCACGGCGGCGCCCGCGGGCGCGGCGCCGTCCGACCCCTATACCGTGCTCGGCGTCCCGCCTGGCGCCTCGCGCGACGAGATCACGCGCGCCTACCGGGCGCAGATCAAGCGCTACCACCCCGATCGCGTCGCCGACCTCGGCGAGGAGCTCCAGCGCGTGGCGCACTGCAAGACGATCGAGATCCAGCGCGCCTACGAGGCACTCGCCAGGCCGTGAACGGCTGGACCGCGAGCCCATCGCGAGGCGTGGCCGAGCGGGCCCGGACCGGGCCGGGCTCGCGCCGCACCGCGAGGCAGCGTCGCGGCGCGGCCGCGCGCGGCAGCGTGGCCCGGGGCCGCACCGCGGAGCAGCGTCGTACCGCGGCCCCGGTCGCGTCAGCTCCCTCGAGGTGAATCCCGATGCGACAGCTCCCCATCTGCCTGACGGTGCTCCTTGCAGCGACGGCCATCGCCTACGGACTGACGATGGTCGCACGCGACCTGCGGCGAGTCGCGCACGGGCTCCGTGGCCTCACCGCGGCGACACGCTCGATCGCCGAGGAGACGACCTCGATCGCCGACGACGTGCGCTGGATCGCCGAGAGCCTCTCGACCGAGGAGGGGAGCGAGCCCGAGGACGAGGCGCCCGCGCCCTCGGGGGCGCGCCGCGCGCGGGCATGGCGGCCATGTCCGCCGTCTGTTAGCCTCCGCCGTGCGTGTCGATCTTCCTCGTCCGCCATGCCGAGACACCCTGGAACGCCGCTCGCATCGTGCAGCTTCCAGAGATCGCCCTGAGCGAGCGCGGCCTCGCGCAGGCAGAGCGCCTGGCCGCGCGCCTCGCCGCGCTCGGCATCGCACGCATCCTCTCCAGCGATCTCACCCGCGCGCGCATGACCGCGGACCGCATCCAGGCCAGCACCGGGGCACCGCTCGAGTCCGAGCCGCTCCTGCGCGAGCGTGACTTCGGCGACATCCGCGGCACCCCCTATGCCGACCTCGCGGTCGACATCTTCGGACCCGACTTCGTCCCGCCACGCGGCGAGAGCTGGGCGCGTTTCCACGTCCGCGTCGACCTCGCCTGGGAGCAGGTGACGCGCGTCGCCAGCGCCACCGCCGGCAACCTCGTCGTCGTCACCCACGGCCTCGTCTGTCGATCGCTGGCCGAGCGCCGCCTCGAGCGCGGCGGCGCCGCCCCGCCTCTCGCCTGGGCCAACACGTCCCTCACGGAGATCGACGCCACGCCCCCCTGGAGGGTGCGCCGCATGAACTGCACCGCCCATCTCGAGGGCGCGGCGGACGACCCGAGCGAGCCCCCCGGCCCCGTGTGACCGGCGCCATCGGCGACGGGCGCACCGGTGACGGGCGCGCGAGACGTCCGCCGCATGGGTGAGAAGCGACCCTACGAGCAGCGACAGGACCGAGCCGTCACGCGCAGGCGAGACGTCCGCCGCGCAGCTCGCCGACGTCCGCACCGGTGGCACCCGCGTCGGGCGCGGCCTCGGGCACTGGCCCGATGCGCTCGGCGCGCTGCGCCGGGATGACGACGGTGAACCGCGAGCCCCGCTCCAGCGTGCTGCAGACGCTGATCGTACCTCCGAGCAGCTCGACGAGCCGCCGCACGATGTGGAGACCCAGACCGACCCCGCCCGCGCGGCGGCTGTCGGAGCCGTCGCCCTGGCGAAGCATCTCGAAGATCACCGGCAGGTCCTGCGGCGCGATGCCCATGCCGGTGTCGCTCACCTCGAGGGTCAGACGATCGCCGGCGAGGGAGGCCGCGACGTCCACCGTGCCCGCGGACGTGAACTTCAGGGCGTTGCCCATGAGGTTCTTGAGAATCGTCTTCAGCTTGGCGCGGTCGCTCACGATCGGCGTGCTGCCGAGCGCGTTCCTCCAGCGCAGCACGACGCCCTCACGCACCAGCGGCTCGAGCTCGCGCCCGAGCTCGCCGAGGAGGTCGCGCAGATCGACGGCGGCGTGGACGAGCGGGTCGCGCCCCGCCTCCAGGCGGTTCATGTCGAGCGTCGCCGTGACCAGGTCGAGCAGCTCGCGCGCGCTGCGCGCGATGCGCTCGACCGTGTCCTGCTGGCCTGGTGTGAGCGGATCGAAGGTCCCCTGCTCGAGCAGGTAGCTGTAGCCCGCGATCACGTTGATCGGTGTGCGCAGCTCGTGCGACATGGTCGACACGAACTCCGACTTGAGGCGGCTCGCGGTGTGGGCGTCGGCGACCAGGCTCGCATTCTTGAGGGCGATCGCGGTTGCGTGCCCGATCCCGACCGCGAGCCGCTGCTGAGTGGGGGTGAACGGTCCCACGTGCCCGCGATGACCGTGCACGAGGACCGCGATGACCTCTCCGCGTCGGAGGACGGGCACGCAGAGCGCCGACGACACCTCGAGGCGGCCGAGGAGCCCGGTGGGAACCAGCTCCTGACAGCGGGCGTCCGCGATCTCGAGGAGCGCACCCGCGCCGAGGGCGTCGAAGCCGGGCAGGCGGTCGCGCGGGAGCTCGAGGGTGAGCAGCTCCCGCACGACCTCGGGTGGCGAGCCCACGTTCGCGTGCAGGCGGAACGCCTGGCGTGAGGCGTCCCAGCTGAAGGTCGAGCTGCAGTCGCAGCCCAGCAGCTCGACGGCGAGCCGATTCACGCGCTCGAGCATGCGCGGGTCGTCGAGGTGCGCGTTCAGCGTCTCAGCGACGTGCATGAGCGCACTGGCGATGTCCGCCTCGCGCCGCAGCAGGGCGGCGCGACGGAAGGCATCCCAGCGGTGACGGCCGAGGAAGAAGGCACCGGCGAGGGACGTGGTCGCGCCGATCGCGAGCGCGCTCGAGGCGTAGAGGAGCGGGTCGGCCGCGGCGAGGTGGGGGGCGGCGAGGGCGAAGCTCAGCAGCGATCCGAGCGCGACCACGAGCTGCGGGCGCCAGCCCCAGGGCAGCATCACCACGAGACCGGTGAGCAGGCACAGCTGGGTCATGGCGGCGCGCTCGGCGGAGGCACCCACCCGGCCGTCGTAGCTCGCGAGCGCGAGCGAGACGCCGAGCATCACCACTGCCCCGACCCCGTCGAGCCAGCCCTCGAGACGCGGCCGCTGACAGGCGAGCAGGCCGGCAGCGCACATGAGCACGAGTAGACCGTAGCTCGCCACCACCGCGCGTGCTCGCGCCGGGTGGGCAGTCGCCTCGGCAACGATGCCCATGCCGACGACGAGCAGCAGCACGCTGATCGCCAGCGCGAGGCGGCGCCGGATGAGCGTGGCGGTCTCGGCGCGGTACGCCCCCCAGAGCTCGCCGAGCTCTCGGTCCGACGCCGCGGTCGTGGCCCCCTCCTCTGACCCTTGTGGCACCCCGTACCGGTCCGTCACCATTGTCACACGCCGCCGGCCGCGCGAGCCGGGCAAAGGAGCCGGTCGGACACACGGGCGGGCTGGTCGGCACCCGGTTTTCCGACGACCTCCTGGCATCCATCGCTGAGCGCGAGGCGCCCGCGGTCACGCGCGGCGCTCCCGCCCGCTGCTGAGCCGGGGATAGGCCGAGCAAGAAGCGCTCCAGGCTCGCGCATGCGAGGCGCCATCGCACCTGACGTGCGGAAACGGGCCGGCACCGGAGGCGGGCGGGCAGAGGCGGGCGGGCATTGCCTCCGTAGCGGAACGCGGCTACTACGCTCGCCACTCTCGCAGCCCTCGAAAGGAGCCGCTCTACATGCGCATCACCGCCCTCGCTCTCACTCTCACTACTATCGCCGCGCTGTCTCTCGCCACCGTCGCCGAGGCCGCCGGACCCGAGCTCAAGACCGACGAGGACAAGGCCTTCTACGCGCTCGGGCAGACGCTCAGCCAGTCGCTCGCCACCTACAATCTCAGCCCGGCCGAGCTCGAGCTCGTGAAGGAAGGACTCACGGACGCCGTCCTCAAGCGACCGGCGAGGGTGGAGCTCGACCAGGCCCGGCCGAAGCTCCAGGAGATCGCGCGAGCACGGACGGCCGCCGCTGCCGCCGCCGAGAAGAAGGCCGGCGAGTCCTTCCTCGCGAAGGCGGCGGCGGAGAAGGGGGCGACCAAGACCGCCTCGGGCCTCGTCTATCAGGAGATCACGGCCGGAACCGGCGAGTCAGCAAAGGCCACCGACAGAGTCAAGGTGCACTACCAGGGTACGCTCATCGACGGCACCGTCTTCGACAGCTCGATCAAGCGCGGCCAGCCGGCAACGTTCGGGCTGAACGGCGTCATCAAGTGCTGGACCGAGGGGCTTCAGCTCATGAAGGTGGGCGGCAAGAGCAAGCTCGTCTGCCCGGCAGACATCGCCTACGGCGACCGTGGCGCGCCCCCGCTCATCAAACCGGGCGCGACGCTCGTCTTCGAGGTGGAGCTGCTCGAAATCGTCAAGTGACCGACGCCTCGAGCGACACCGGTGATCCCGGTTTCACCGCAAGGACGATGCGGGGGAATCCGGATGAAGGACGATGCAGGGGCCGGGCCCACGGGCGCGGAACGGCGATCGGCGCGCAGAAAGCGGCGAGAGCGGGATCGAAGTCGGGAACCCGTCGCAGTCGATGGGCAGAGCCGGCGGCACGACCGACGTGCCTCCCCCCTGCCTATCGCCCGCGACTCACCCGCTTCTCGCGCTCGATCTCCCGCAGCATGCTGCGCAGCCTCAGCGCCTCGATCCGGCGGCGCATCGTCGTGCGGCCGATGCCGAGCCGGCGCGCGGCGAGGCTCTGATTGCCGCGCAGGAGATCGAGGGTCGCGACGATGTAAACCGCCTCGACCTTGTCGAGGGCCATGACGTCGGCAGCGGCCTTCGGTCGCCGGAGGAGGACTCTCTGGATGCGCGCAGCCGCCGCGACGTCCTGGGGCGACGGCCCCCGGCGCGCCGCAGGCCGTGGTGCACGCGCCGTCGTCGGCGGCTTCACCGTGCGCTGCTTTCCAGCGGGATCTTTCGCGCGTCTCTTCGCTTTCGCTCTGACAGGCATCGCTCTCACATTGCTCTCAGCGGCGCAGGCTAGCGCCGATCCCGGGTGGCCGTCAAGGAGCACGCACAGGAATCGTCCCGAAAAGGCCCAGCCGTTCGCGGCCGTCTCATAGGCTCGTCCTCCTCGCCGTCGTGTCCTCGCCGTCGTGTCCTCGCCGTCGTGTCCCCGCCCGCATACCGCGTCTCGCCTGGTCGCGGAAGCCCGGCCAGCGCCGCGCGTCGCATTGACGGCGGGCC
>Ga0209253_10005095_pt1 | contig 11418 bp, 11 predicted proteins | sample FrelakmetBRP12BR_FD_187145 | JGI IMG/M metagenome (GOLD analysis project Ga0209253, IMG submission 187145) | Freshwater lake sediment microbial communities from the University of Notre Dame, USA, for methane emissions studies - BRP12 BR (SPAdes)... | ecosystem: Environmental > Aquatic >...
CCTGCCGCGCCCGCTGGCGGCGGCGCGACCGATTACCTGAACCAGGGGGTGCGATGAGCGCGATCGCCGCTCGCCGCCGTGCGCCGGTGCGGCACGCCGCCCCCCCGCGCACCTTGCGCGAATGGCTGGCCCGCGCCCGCTTCACGCTTGCGCGCCGCGCGGTGCAGGTTCTCGTGCTGCTCGCGTTCGTTGGCACCGTGCACTGGGGCTGGACGGTCGCCAGCCGGCCGGTGCTGTCGGGCAACCTGTCGGCGTCGAGCCTCGTGGGCGCGGTGCCGCTGGCCGATCCGTTCGCGGTGCTGCAGATGCTGGTGGCAGGTCAGCCGCTCGCGGCCGACGTCCTGGTCGGTGCCGCGCTCGTGGTGGCCTTCTTCGGCCTGCTGGCCGGCCGTTCGTTCTGCGCCTGGGTCTGCCCCATGAACGCCATCACGGACGCGGCGGCGTGGACACGGCGCCGGCTCGACGTGCCGGCCGACCTCGTCCACCTGCTGGCGCGCAGCCGCTACATCGTGCTGGCGCTGGCGCTGCTGCTGTCGGCACTCACGGGCCTCGCGGCCTTCGAATGGATCAGCCCGGTCGCCGCGCTGCATCGCGAACTGATCTACGGCGCCGGGCTCGGCCTGCTCGGCGCGGCAGGCATCTTCCTGCTCGACGCGTTCGTGCTGAAGCACGGATGGTGCGGCCACCTTTGCCCGCTCGGGGCTTTCCATGCGGTGATCGCGCGCCCGGCGCGTCTGCGGGTGGCCTTCGACGATGCCACGTGCACGCACTGCGGCGACTGCGTGAAGGTCTGCCCCGAGCCGCGCGTTCTGAACTTCGCCGAAGCGGCGCAGCGCGGTGCCGTTGCGCCGGGCGAGTGCACGCAGTGCGGGCGATGCGTCGCGATCTGCCCCGAGAACAGCCTCAGTTTCGCGTTGCGCAGCCACGCGCGGCGCGTCGAATCGCCTTCGAATCCTGGAGACCCAAGATGAAACGATCGTTCCTGCTTGCAACGTTTCTGGCGGCGCTGGTCGGCTGTGCGACCACGGTCAGCGACACCGACTTCAGCCTCCACAAGGGCAACGTCTTCGAGCCGACCACGCCCGCCGCGTTCGACTTCGACAGCGGCACGGCCGGCAAGGCGCTGATCGACCCGGTGGCGGGGTCCGGCATGCCGCCGATGATCAGCCACCCGATCGCCGAGTACGTACCGATCACGGCCGCCTCGAACAGCTGCCTGAACTGCCACGACCGGCCCGGGCAGTGGGGCAAGCCGACTGCCCAAGGCCAGGCCGCGGCCGCCCCGGCGACGCACTACGCGAAGGCGGCCGACGGCAAGCTCGCGGTCTCCGGCGCGCAGTACAACTGCGTCGTTTGCCACGCGCCGCAGGCCGGCGTGACGCCACTCGTGATCAACCGGTCACGCTAGCGATCCCCGGCGCCCGTGGGCTACGCCGGCTGCGGGGACGAGGGCGGATAATCACGCTCGACATGTCGTCCGTCGCCCTGTTCTCGCTGATCGCCGTCGCGCTCGTCGCCGCCGCGTTGGCCTTCGTCCTCCCGACGCTGCTGAAAACGCGCGCGCGCGGCGAAGAGACCGTGCGCGCGACCGTCAATGCCGAGATCTACCGGCAGGAGGTCGACGAAATGCAGCAGGAAGTGTCGCGCGGCGAACTCGCGCCCGGCGAGGCACGGTCGATGCGCGAGGAGATGCATCGACGGCTGATGGACGAGGCGCGTGCGCCGGAGGCGACGAAGTCGCCGCTCCCGAGGGCGCGCGCGGTGGCGTTGTTCGTCGCGGTCGCGCTGCCCGTGGTCGCCGGCATCCTGTACTTCACGGTCGGCAAGCCGGATGCGCTGACCGACGAGCCGCCGGCGCCGGTGGGCGAGGCGGCCAAGGGCGATTACATCGAGCAGCTGCAGTCGCACCTGTCACGCCAGCCGCGCGACGGCCGCGGGTGGGTGCTGCTCGCGCGCGCGCAGGCCGATCGCAATGAATTCAAGGCGGCCGCGGACGCCTACCAGAAGGCGCTGACGGTGTCGGAGAAGGTGGCGAAGGATCCGGGGGTGCTGTGCGAGTACGCGGACGCGCTCGGCATGACGCAGGGCGGGCGCCTCGCTGGGCGGCCGGCCGAGCTGATCGCCAAGGCGCTGTCGATCGATCCGGCTCATCCGGCCGCGCTCGAGATGTCCGGCAGCGTCGCATACGAGGAAGGCCGCTACGCGGACGCGGTGCGCTACTGGAAGCAGCTGCTGGCCGACCTCACGCCGGGCAGCGACCGGCACGTGGAGTTGTCCGAGGCGGTGGCGCGGGCGGAGCGCAAGGCGGCGGTGACGCTCCCGCGCTGAGTGCCGGCGCCGCGCGGCGCTGCGAATTGGCGCTCGCGACTCGATGCGCGGCTTCGCATCTGCGCGCAACGGTCCGCCGCACGGCGCTTCGCGCCTGACGCCCACCGCGGCGGGTTTCTCAGGCGAGCCGGGCCAGCGTCCTCGTCAGCCGCTGCACGCGCTGCGCGTCGTCCTCGCCGGCCTCCGAGAACCCGGGATGCTCGATGGCGCACGCCATCAGTTCGAAGAACGCCTTGTCGAGCGCCTTGCGTGCGGCGGCGAGCTGCTGCGCGATCGGGTCGCAGTCGTGGCCTTCCTCGATCATCCGCTGCACGGCGCGCAGCTGGCCTTCGACGCGCTTCAGCCGCAGTACCAGTTCGCGCCGCGCATCGGCGACGTTTAGTTGCTCGCCGGCCGGCGACGTCCTCGCCGCCGCGGCCTTACGCGCAGGCAACTTTGCTCTCCGGCACGCCGGCCTTCTTCAGGATCCAGCCGAGCGGGCAGACGTTGGTGAAACCGTACTGGAGCAGGTTGACGCCGACGAAGGCGGTGAAGGCCAGCCACCAGTGCGACATGAAGAGCGGGCTGCCCTCGACGCCGAGCGCGAGGGACAGCAGGATGAAGGTGCCGGCGAAGATGCGGATCAGGCGATCGATGGTCACGGGAGGACTCCTGGGTTGAAGTGGATCAGGCGGATTGGACGTCAGGCTGGGCGGCCGCGATCCTGCGGTAGTTGGCCGCGTAGTACAGCACCGGGATCACCAGCAGCGTCAGCACGGTCGACACGAAGATGCCGAACAGCAGCGAGATGGCGAGCCCGTTGAAGATCGGGTCGTCGAGGATGAACACGGCGCCGAGCATCGCGGCCACCGCGGTCAGCACGATCGGCTTGGCGCGCGTCGAGGCCGCGTCGATCACGGCCTGCTGGAAGCTCACGCCGGCATCGAGCTGCTGGTGGATGAAGTCGACCAGCAGGATCGAATTGCGCACGATGATGCCGGCGAGCGCGATCATCCCGATCATCGACGTCGCGGTGAACTGCGCGCCGAACAGCGCGTGGCCGGGCATCACGCCGATGATCGTCAGCGGAATGGGCGCCATGATCACGAGCGGAGTCACGTACGAGCGGAACTGCGCGACGACCAGCAGGTAGATCAGGATCAGGCCCACGCCGTACGCGATACCCATGTCGCGGAACGTCTCGTACGTGATCTGCCACTCGCCGTCCCACTTCAGCGAGAACTTCGAGTAGCGGTCGGACGGCGCGGAAATCCAGTGCTCATCCACCGTGAGGTTGCCCGGCGCCTTGATCTGCGAGAGCGCTTCGCGCATTCCGAACACGCCGTACAGCGGCGAGTCGGTCTTGCCGGCGCCTCCGGCGACGTCGGCCATCACGTAGACGACCGGTTGCAGGTCCTTGCGGTGGATGACGCGCTCGCGCGCCAGGGTCTGCGGCACGACCAGTTCCGCCAGCGCCACCTCGTAGGTCTGGCCCTTCTCGTCCTGGCCGCGCACCTTGAGCTTCAGCATCGCGTCGAGCGAGCCGCGCGCGGAGGCGGGCAGGCCGACGCGCACCGGCACGGTGTACTTGCTCTGGCCGTCGTGGATCGGCGTGATGTCCTCGCCGGCGAGTGCGAGCCGCGCGACGCGGGCGACCTCGGAGACCGGAATGCCGTTCAGCGCTGCCTTGGCGGTGTCGACGCGCAGGACGATCCGCTGCGCGGGATCGAGCACCGTGTCGTCGATCGCCGTCAGGTCCGGGGTCTTCTCGAAGACGCCCCGCACCTGCTTCGCCAGCGCCATCTGGGCGTCGTAGTCGGGACCGTAGATCTCGGCGACGATCGGCGACAGCACCGGCGGGCCGGGCGGCACTTCGACCACCTTGATGTCGGCGCCGCGCGCCTTCGCGATCTTCTCCAGCGCCGGACGCACCGCCTGCGCGATCTCGTGGCTCTTGCGATGCCGCTGCGACTTCTCGACGAGGTTGACCTGCAGGTCGCCGACTTCGCCGCCGGTGCGCAGGTAGTACTGGCGCACCAGACCGTTGAAGCTGATCGGCGCGGCGAGCCCGGCATACGCCTGGTAGTGCGTGACTTCCGGCAGCTTCGCCACTTCCGCGGCGAGTTCGCGCAGCAGCGCCGCGGTGTCCTCGACCGGCGTGCCGGTCGGCATGTCGACCACGACCTGGAACTCCGACTTGTTGTCGAACGGCAGCATCTTCATGACGACCGCCTTCATCGGCACCAGCAGCACCGACAGGAGGATCGCCACCGCGATGGCGCCCCAGAGCTTCCAGCGGTTGGCCTTTCCGCGCTCGGCGTTCAGGAACGGGGTCATCACCCGATTGAAGAACCGGTCAAGGCGGCCGGCCAGCTTGGCGCCGGACGACGGCGCGCCGTGCGCGGCGGGCAGCAGGCGCAGCGCGAGCCAGGGCGTCACCGTGAACGCGATTGCGAGCGACAGCAGCATCCCCATCGAAGAGTTGATCGGGATCGGCGCCATGTACGGCCCCATCAGGCCGCTGACGAAGGCCATCGGCAGCAACGCGGCGATCACGGTCAGGGTCGCGAGGATGGTCGGCCCGCCGACTTCGTCGACCGCGCCCGGGATCACGGACGCGAGCGGCGCGTGGTCGATCTGTGCACGGCGATGGATGTTCTCCACGACGACGATCGCGTCGTCGACCAGGATGCCGATCGAGAAGATCAGCGCGAACAGCGACACCCGGTTCAGGGTGAAGCCCCAGGCCCACGAGGCGAAGAGGGTGGTGGCGAGCGTCAGCACCACCGCGAGCCCGACGATGGTCGCTTCGCGACGGCCCAGCGTCACCCACACCAGCGCGACGACGGACAGGGTCGCGAAGATGAGCTTCTTGATCAGCTGGTTCGCCTTGTCGTTGGCCGTCGCGCCGTAGTTGCGCGTCTCGGTGACGCGCACGTCGGACGGAATCAGCTGGCCCTGCAGCTGCGCGACGCGCGCCATCACGGCGTCCGCCACGCTCGGCGCGTTCTCGCCCTGCTTCTTCGAGACCTGGATCGTGACGGCGGGGCGTTCGACGAAGACGCTCTTGCCGTCGGCGCCGGCTTCCGCCTGGCCGTGCCAGACGTAGCGCGATGGCGTATCGGCGCCCGCGGTCACCTGAGCGACGTCGGCGAGCATGACCGGGCGGCGCTCGGTCACGCCGACGATCAGCTGCCCGACGTCGCGCGCGTCGGCGAGGAACTGCCCGGTGCGGACTTCGACCGTGCGGCTGCCGCTCGTCAGGTCGCCGGCCGGCATCGACGTGTTGGTCGCCTTCAGCGCGCGCTCGATGTCGGTCGCCGTCACGCGGTGGGCGTTCATCCGCTCGGGATCGAGCGTCACGCGCACGACCTCGTCGGGTCCGCCGAGGGTGGTCACTTCGCGCGTGCCCGGCACGCGTTTCAGTTCGATCTCGAGCGCGTGCGCGACCTTCTGCAGGTCGGAGGCGCCCATGTCGTCGCGGGCGCTCGTGAGCGTTAGCGCGACGATGGGCACGTCGTCGATGCCCTTGGGCTTCACGACCGGTTCGTGCACGCCGAGGTGGGTCGGCAGCCAGTCGCGGTTCGACAGCAGCGTGTCGTGCAGCTTCACCAGCGAGTCGATGCGGGGCTGCCCGACCTTGAACTGGACCGTCAGCACCGCCATTCCAGGCTGCGTCACCGAGTAGACGTGCTCGATGCCGGTGACCTGCGAGACGACCTGCTCGGCGGGCACGGTCACCAGGTTGTGGACGTCCTCGCTGGAGGCGCCGGGGAACGCGATCATCACGTTCGCCATCGTCACGTTGATCTGCGGTTCCTCTTCCTTCGGCGTCACGAAGACCGCGAACACGCCGAGCAGGAAGCCGACCAGCGCGAGCAGCGGAGTGATCTGCGAGGTGAGGAACGCCCGGGCGATGCGGCCGGAGATGCCGAGCGGGGCAGGAGCGTGTGCGGCGTCCATCGCCTACTTCGCCAGGGGGTTCAGCAGCACCTGCTCGCCGTCGGCGAGACCGGCGAGGATCTCGACGAACTTCTGGCCGTCGGCGGTGCGCACGCTGGGGCCGACGCGCACCTGCCGCAGCTGCGGCGGGCCCTGCGGCGTCGCGACGTTGACGGCGACGAGTTCGCCGCGGCGCAGGAGCGTCGCTTCGGGGATGACGCGCTTGCTCACCTTGCCGATCGGGATCAGCACCTTCGCGGCCGCGCCGGGCGCCAGGCCGGGGACCGGGGTGCTCGGCAGTTCGGCCCGCACCTGCGTGGACAGCAGGCGCGGATCGGCGGAGGGAAGGACGGTGACGCGCGTGGCGGTGAAGGTCTTGCCCAGCGAAGGAATCTCGATCGTCGCGCGGTCGACCTGTGCCGTGGCCGGCAGCACGAACTGCGGCAGGCTGCCGACCGCCCGCAGCGAGGCCGGATCGTGCACGGCGATGACGGCGCGGCCGGGGTTCGCGAATTCGCCGATCTCCATCAACCGGCGCGTCACGACGCCGTCGAACGGCGCCCGGATCTCGGCGAAGTCGCGCGCGGTGTTCGCCTGCACGGACCCGGCGCGTGCCGTCTCGACGGCGGCCAGCGCCACCTTGTATTCGGACTCGGCCTTGTCGAGCGCGGCCTGGCTGATGAACTTCTGCACGACCAGGCTCTTCGTGCGTTCGTAGTTCGATTTCGCGGACGCGAGCGCCGCCTCGGCCTGCGCGATGCCCGCGCGGCCCGCGGCGACCTGCGCGTCCGAGTTGCGCGTGTCGAGGCGGGCGAGGACCTGGCCCTTCTTCACGCGATCGCCGGCGTCGACGTAGTAGGCCGTGACGCTGCCGTTGACCTGGGCGGCGAGGGTGGCCTGCTGCACGGACTCGACGATCGCGTCGGCGGCGTAGACCTCCTCGAGCTCGCGCGTTTCGACGCGCACGGTCGGCGCCGGTCGGCCGCTGTCGGCGTGCGCGGCGGGCAGGGCGGCGGCGAGCAGCACGAAGGCCAGCGGCCTCAGGCTTCGGGAAAGGATGTTGTTTCGCATGGCTGCCACTTTATACCCGTAGGGGTATGGGTAATGTGACGGCAGTCACCCCGGGGTCGGGTGCAGCCGGTGTTCGTCGACGCGACGGTTATCGCCTCCAGACCGTCACTTTCCAGTTGTCGATGCCCTGCACGAGGAAGCCGGCGGGTGAACCGGCGGCGAGGCCCAGCTCCGTGACGAAGCCGAAGCGGAGTGGCGCCGCTGTCGCGGAAAAGTCGGGGCACTTCTCGCTGGCGCCGCACGGTGGTCCCGTGGACACGAATTCGTCGGCTTTCAGGCTCGAGACCGTCATCCCGCTCCAAGTGCTCGAACCGAGCTGGCAGGACCCGTGCCAGTCGCGCGGCTGGTACGTTCGTCCGGCCTGCTCGAACATCGGCGACTGGCTCAGTCCTGTGAATGTCGATGCGCTGGAGAAGCTCCGTCGGCTGCACTGTTCCGCGAGATCGATCGTGTAGATCGCTCCCTGCGTCGCCGGGTCGTACGTCGCGGCGACCGCGAAGTGGACGAGACGCAGCGAACTGGGACCGGGTGTCATCTGGTAGGAGATGCTCCGGTAGGGATCCGGATTCCCCCCGTCGGTGGCCTGTGACTCCGTATGTGTCGGCCCGTTCTCCGCCGGCTGCGCGACCGCGGTCACGGTCCAGTTCGAGACCGGGAAGTCGGCATCCTGGAAGACGACGCCGGGCAACGGCGAGACCAGCAGGACCACGCCTGCAGTCGACGACGAACCGCTGCTGTCAGTCATGGTCACCTGGAACAGGGCGCCGTCATCGCCGAGCTGCGCGCCACCCAGCGTGTAGGTGGGCCCGGTCGCACCCGTGATGTCGACCCCGTCGCGGCGCCACTGAAAGGAGAGGGGAGGCTGGCCAACAAGCACCTTGGCCTCGAATTGCACGATCGTGCCGGCCTGGACCGTCGGTCGGGACGGGGAGACCTGCACATAGGGAGGCGTAGGACCCCCACCGCCCCAGTCAATGTCAGGGAAGCCAATCGCTCCGCCACCGCTGCCGACGATGGTCAGCACGCCGAGCGCGGCGATCGTCACTTGGGCAAGAAACCGTCGTATCGAGCAACTGATCGGATCAGCGCGCATCGCGGGCCTCCCGGAGGTGGATGAAGCGGAGCACGGCTGCGGCAGCGGCAGCCCCCGCTGTTGCCGCGACGAGGTCGGAGACAGCGCAGGTACCTCGCAGCAGGTAGTTCGAAAGCGCGTTCGTCAGCCATGTCTGGCCGAGTAGATGCGGCAGCATGTCGGCCACACTCGCGCTGACGTTCGGCGCCTGGGCGACTTCGAAGGCGACGTTGATCACCCACCACATCGCACACACCCAGTACGCCGGCGAGCGGCGCGGAGACTGGACGGCGGCCGTGAAAAGGCTGAACGCGAACGGATGCACGAAGCTCGGCAACCACAGGCCAACGGCGCCGAAGAGATGGCCTTGCGAGAGCGCGGTGACCGCGGGAATGAGCGCGGCGCGCGAAGGATCGCGATCGGTCAGGTAGACGAGAACGCCGACGCCCAGCGCAAGGCACCCGAGCGCGAAGAGTCGCGCTGGCGCGCCATGAGGGGGTTCCAGGATGCGAACCGCACGTGCCATCGAAGCCTCGACACGGAATACCGCTTTGTCCATTAAAGGTTGCCCGCCGCCATGCCCCTTGACTTGCCGCACAGGAGGCAGGGCGGCGGCTTCCGGCACGCTGTCGCGGCGCCGATTGACCCAAGGCAACGTTCACTTTGGCAGCGATGCGCCGCGGCGAGCACCGGCTATGGTGAAGCTTGGAAGCCTTATCGATGGTGCCATGTCCATGCGGTTCGGGTTGGATTGCCCGCAGAACGAGCGCGATGGGGCTGAAGGTCTTCGCCATGGCGCATCACACCCGTGAAGCGTGGCCGGCGGTGTTCCGCATCCAGACCGAACACCTCGACCGGATGGCGATGCTCCTGGGCGACGCGCCGAGATGAAGCTGCTCACGCTCCGCCGTTCCTGAACCGCGGGAAGTGGACGATGGCAAGCGAAAGCCCGGACAAGTACCACTTGCCGCAATGGCTTGGGGCGAAAGGGCGCCGCTGCTTCCACGTGATGGCGAAGCCGGCCGGCGCGTCGTGCAACCTCGAGTGCGGCTACTGCTTCTATCTCAGCAAGGACAAGCTGGCCGGCGGCCTGGGCCGGGGCCGGATGAGCGATGAGCAACTCGAACTGCTGATCCAGCAATACATCGATGGCGTCACGGCAGACGAGGTCGTGTTCTCCTGGCAGGGAGGTGAGCCGACGCTGCGTGGACTCGACTTCTTCCGCAAGGTCGTCGCACTGCAGGAAAAGCACGTGCGGCCCGGGCAGCGGATCGAGAATGACCTGCAGACCAACGGAACGCTGCTCGACGCGGAGTGGGCGCAGTTCCTGAAGGAGCGTCGCTTCCTCGTCGGCCTGAGCATCGACGGCCCGAGGGAGTTGCATGATCGCTTTCGCATCACGAAGCAGGGCGCGCCGACGTTCGACGGCGTCATGGCCGCCGTTGAATTGCTGCGGAAATTCGATGTCCCTTTCAACACGCTGACCTGCGTACACCGGTTCAACGCGGCGCGTCCGCTCGACGTCTACCGCTTCCTTCGCCGCGAGGTTGGCTCGACGTATCTGCAGTTCATTCCGATCGTGCAGGCGCGCGGCTTCGAGTCGACTGCGCCCGGCGCGCTCGGCGCCTCTCGGTTGCCGATGCTTGGGGCGCCGCGCGCGCGGCCGGACCATCCCGCATCGGTGGCGACCGAGTGGTCGGTCGATCCCGACGAGTACGGCCAGTTCCTGTGCGCGATCTGGGACGAGTGGCGGCGTAACGACCTTGGCAAGGTGCTCGTCAATTTTGCCGAGACACTGGTCGCGCAGCATCTCGGCCTGCCGTCGCAGCTGTGCGTGCACAGTCAGTTGTGCGGCAAGGGCTTGGCGGTGGAGCACGACGGCACCGTGTACGCCTGCGATCACTACGTCTATCCGGAATACGGTCGCGGCCGCCTCGGCGACGAACGCTCGCTCGCCGACATGGTGTTCTCGCCTGAGCAGGTTCGCTTCGGCTATGCGAAGTCGGAAACGCTGCCGCAGTTCTGCCGCCAATGCAGCTTTCTGACCGACTGCTGGGGCGAGTGCCCGAAGAACCGGCTGCTGCGCACGCCGGACGGCGAGCCCGGACTCAACTACTTGTGCGCGGGGCTGAAGCGTTTCTTCGCGCACGCGGGGCCACAGGCCGACGAGATCGCAGCGCAATTGCGCTCGCCGGCACCGCAGCCGATGCCCAGGATGTGAGGGAGATGCCATGACCATCGACTCGACGCTCGCCGAACGCTGTGTTGCGCCGATCGCCGCTTCAGTGCTGTTGGGGCTCGCTGCGCCGTCGAATGCGCAGCCGCTCGCGTCCTGGAACGACGGCCCGGCGAAAGAGGCCATCGTCCGGTTCGTGACCGATGTCACCACGAGGGGTACTGCGCGGTACGTCGCTCCGGACGATCGCATCGCCGTGTTCGACAACGACGGAACGCTGTGGCCCGAGCAGCCCATTCCGTTCCAGTTCGTCTTCGCGCTCGACCGCGTCAAGGCGCTCGCGCCGCAGCGGCCCGAATGGAAGGATCGCGAGCCCTACAAGTCGATCCTTGACGGCGACCTGCGCAGCGCGCTCGCCGGTGGCGAGAAGGCCGCCGCAGAGCTGATGGCGGCGACCCATTCGGGGATGACGACCGACGAGTTTGCTGCGCAGGTCCGCGCGTGGATCGCGACGGCGCGGCATCCGCGCTTCGGACGTATGTACACCGAGCTTGCGTACCGGCCGATGCTCGAGCTCCTCGCCTACCTGCGCGACGGCGGCTTCACGACGTACATCGTTTCCGCCGGCGGCGTCGAGTTCATGCGTGCCTGGGCGCACGACGTGTACGGGGTTCCGCCCGAGCGGGTGATCGGAAGCCAGGGCAAGGTGGCATTCGAAATGCGTGACGGCGTGCCCGTCCTTCTGAAGCTGCCGCAGATCGACCTGCTCGACGACGCGGCGGGCAAGCCGGTCGGCATCCACAAGCACATCGGCCGCCGGCCGATCGCGGCGTTCGGCAATTCCGATGGC
>Ga0209253_10005097_pt1 | contig 11417 bp, 5 predicted proteins | sample FrelakmetBRP12BR_FD_187145 | JGI IMG/M metagenome (GOLD analysis project Ga0209253, IMG submission 187145) | Freshwater lake sediment microbial communities from the University of Notre Dame, USA, for methane emissions studies - BRP12 BR (SPAdes)... | ecosystem: Environmental > Aquatic >...
CGAGCCGCCGCCCGCGCGCGCGATCGCCGACGGCTACCAGCTGCTGCACGAATTGGGTGCCGTCGACGCGCAACGCGGACTGACGCCGCTCGGCCGGGACCTGGCGCGGCTGCCGCTCGATCCCCGGATCGGCCGGATCGTGATCGCCGCGCGCGACACCGGATGCCTGGCCGAGGCGCTGGTGATCGCGAGCGCGCTCGCCGTGCCCGACCCGCGCGAGCGTCCGCTCGAGCGGCAGCAGGCGGCCGACCAGGCGCACCTCAAGTTCCGTGACGAGCGCTCGGACTTCCTGTCGCTGGTCGCGCTCTGGGAGTTCTTCGCGGACCTCACCGCGCAGCGCGTGCCGCATCGGCGCGCCGTGGACGCATGCCGCGCGCAGTTCGTGTCGTACCTGCGGCTCATCGAGTGGCGCGACGTGCACCGCCAGCTGGTCGCGACGCTGGAGGAAGCCGCGTGGACGTGGCCCGCCGCGCTGCCGAAGGCCTTCGACGCGGCGCGCTACGCGCTGCTGCACAAGGCCGTACTGGCCGGGCTGCTCGGCAACATCGGCGTCAAGGCGGACAACGACGACTACTACCTCGGCACGCGCGGCCTCAAGTTCTACCTGCATCCGGGTTCCGGCCTTGCGCGCAAGGGCACGCGCTGGCTGCTCGCGGCCGAGCTCACGGAAACGTCCCGGCTGTACGCGCGCTGCGCCGCGCGCGTGGAGCCCGACTGGATCGAGGCGGTCGCGGGCGACCTCGTCACGCGCGACTACTTCGAGCCGCACTGGGAAAGCAAGCGGGGCGAGGTCGTCGCGAGCGAGCGCGTGCAGCTCTACGGCCTCACGCTCGTGGCGCGGCGGCCCGTGTCGTTCGGCGCGATCGACGCCGCGGCCGCGCGCGCGGTGTTCATCCGCGAGGCGCTCGTGCCCGGCGCCCTCGCGACGCGCGGTGCGTTCCTCGCGCACAACAAGGCGCTGATCGCCGACGTTGCCGAACTCGAGCACAAGGCGCGCCGGCAGGACGTGCTCGTCGACGACGAGGCGATCGCGGCGTTCTACGAGGAACGCGTGCCCGCCGGCGTGCATTCGGCGGTCACGTTCGAGCGGTGGCGCGAAGGCGCAGAGCGGCGCGATCCGAAGATCCTGCACCTGACGCGCGAATACCTGATGCGGCACGCGGCAAACGCGGTGACCATCGAGCTGTTCCCCGAGACGATGACGGTCGCGCAGTCGGCGCTGCCGCTCAAGTACCGCTTCACGCCGGGCCATCCGCTCGACGGCCTCACGCTGACGGTCCCGCTGCCGCTGCTCAACCAGTTGCCCGACGCGGAGCTGACGTGGCTCGTCCCCGGCATGGTGCGCGAAAAGGTCACGCACTACCTGAAGGCGCTGCCCAAGGCGATCCGCAGCCGCGTGATCCCGCTGCCTGAGGTCGTTACCGCGTTCCTGGAGTCCTCCCCGCCGCCGGACGTGCCGCTTGCGGACGCGCTGAGCGCGTTTCTCGACGCGCGGCTGTCCGCGACGCTTCCGTCCGACCTGTGGCACGATCGCGAGCTGCCGGCCCACCTCGTCGTCAACGTCACGGTCGTGGACGAGGCGGGCAAGGAACTTGCGATGGGCCGCGACCTGGCGGAGTTGCGCGCGAAGCTGGGCGATGCAGCCCAGCTGTCGTTCGCCGCTGCGAATCCGGCGTTCGAGCGCCGCCACCTTGCGCAATGGGACTTCGGCGACCTGCCCGAGTCGCTCGCGGTCACGCGCGCAGGCCGCCAGCTCACCGGGTATCCCGGGCTCGTCGACGACGGCAATGCCGTGTCGCTCGCGCTGTTCGACACGCCGCGTGCCGCGCAGGCCGCCACCAGGGCGGGCGTCGCGCGCCTCGTGCGGATCGCGCTGCGAGACGCGGTTGCGCGTTACGAGAAGGGTGGGCCCGGCTTCGCGCAGGCGGCGCTCCAGCTCAAAGCGACGATCCCGACCGGGCGGCTGCTCGCGGACGCCTGCAACGCCGCGCTGGAGCGTGCATTCCTGGGCGACGATCCGCTGCCGCGCAACGAGAAGGCGTTCGCGGAGCTCGTGAAGCGCGCCCGCGCCCGGTTGCCCGCGGTGATGGACGGCGCCTTTCGCCTGCTGGCCGAGATCGCCGCCGAACACCTGGCGCTGACGCAGCGGCTCGCGCAGGCGCCGCGCGGCTGGGCGCCGCTCGTGTCCGAGGTGCGGGCGCAGCGCGACGCGCTGGTGCACCCAGGATTCATGACAGGGACGCCCAGGCCCCAGCTAGCGCAACTGCCGCGCTACCTCAGGGCGCTCGACCGCCGGATCGCGAAATACGGGGAGCGGCCTGACCGCGACGCCCGCCATGCGGAGCAGGTCGCGCTGCTCTGGCGACGGTACGAGGAGCGGGCGGGACGACTTCGCCAGCAGGGCAGCGAGCCGGATCCCCGGCTGGAGGCGTTCCGGTGGCTCCTCGAGGAGCTCCGTGTCTCGCTGTTCGCGCAGGAGCTCAAGACGCCGTTCCCGGTGTCCTTCAAGCGGGTGGAGAAGGCCTGGTCCGAACTGGGCGGCTGACCGGGGTCGGCGGGACAGAACCCGCGTTGGCACCGGGGGAACGCCGTGCTACAGTAACTTCGCGGTAATCCTGTCTAACATATTGACATGTCACGCATGCCGAGGCGTCGGGGCCTTTTGACGTGAGCGCGCCAACAAGGGAAGTCGCCGTGCGGCGGCCGACGACGAAGGAACTCGCACGCATTTTGTCCGAGTGCCGCGACATCGCCGTCACGCGGCTGTCGGCGTCGTTCGGGCAGATCCTCGATCGCGTCGCGGACATGCTGATGGACCGCGCGAGCAGATCCGACGTGCGCGAAGAGCAGCAGCTGTTCCTCGACGCGCGCGGGACGCTCAAAGGCGAGCGCCCGGCGCTGCTCGGGGAGTTCGAGAAGCAGTTGCGCAAGCTCATCGACGAGCGCATTGCCGACCGCGCGGCTCCGAAGGCCGACTTCTCGAAGGTCGACGCCTCGAAGCTGACGCTGGTCGAAACCGTCTCGATGGACGAGACGGTCCTGCAGGGGAACATCACGCGGGTCGTCGAGAACCTGTGCCACGACGAGCTTTCCGTGCTGAACCGCGGCGTAGGGTACCTGCTCGGCAAACCCGATCTCGCCTCCGACACGAATCCGCTCGGACCGGCGACGATCGTCGGCGCGTTCTCGGGGGCTGTCGGCAGCCTGAAGGCCGACCGCAAGATCAAGTTCCAGATCATGAAGGACCTGAACCAGGCGCCGCTGGGGGACATCGCGACTGTCTATGCGGACCTCAACAAGCACCTGACGCGGCGCAACGCCGTGCCGGGTCCCGGCAGGCCTGGTGGCGTGCATCGGGGCGCGTCCATCGAACGGACGGCGGCGAAGGCGCACGGCGGGGCCCCGCCGCCACCGCCCTCGTCGTCCGAGGTTGACGTGATGGCGTTGTTCAAGCGCATGTACGGCAGCGCGACGCCTTCTGCGGCACCGGCCGCGCCGCCGTTCGGCGGCGCGCCGCACGCGCAGTTCGCGCCGCAGCTGCCGCAGTACGGCGGAGCGTATTCGCCACCCCATCAAGAGATGGATGGCGACCTGCCGCAGATCAGCCTGCCGGGCGGGCAGTCGCGCGCGTTCGCGCCGATGCGGCCGACGGCGTCGGGCTACGTGCCGGGCCCGCCGATCATTTCGACGGCCGACCTCCATGAGGGCCTGACCCGCCTGCAGGCCGGGCAGACGGACTTCGACGTCGGCGGCGCCGCTGTCGGCTTCTCCGGCATCCCGCAGGGGCTGCACAACGTATTGCGCGACCTGCAGGAGTCGCCGCTCGGCGCGAAGGCGAACCAGCTCGAATCGATGACGATCGAGATGGTCGCGATGCTGTTCGACTTCATCTTCGATACCAAGGACCTGCCGGACGGCATCAAGGCGCTGCTCGCGCGGCTGCAGATCCCGGTGCTGAAGGCAGCGATGCTCGACGGCACGTTCTTCGCAAAGAAGTCGCACCCGTCGCGCCTGCTCGTCAACGAACTCGCGCACGCCGGGCTCGGGTGGTCGCCGGTCATGGGCCAGGAAGACCCGCTGTACCGGCAGATCGAAGCGATCGTCCACCAGATCCTCGACAACTTCTCCGACGACCTCACGATCTTCGACGAGCAGCGCGTCGCGCTCGAGGCGTTCCTTGCCGCGGAGGAAAAGGCGGCCGAGGAAAACATCCAGTCGACGGCCGAGGAGATCAACCAGAAGGACCGGCAGCAGATCGCGGCAGTCGTCGCGAAGGCAGAGATCGAGAAGCGCATCGAAGCGCGTCCGGTGCCGAATTTCCTGGCGGCGTTCCTGCGCCAGAACTGGCAGGGCACGCTGCAGAACGTGTATCTCGAGGAAGGCGAGGAAAGCGAATCCTGGGGATCGGGCGTCACGACGCTCGAGGACCTCGTTTGGAGCGTGCAGCCGAAGAAGACGCCCGAGGATCGCAGGCACCTGGTCGCGCTGCTGCCGTCGCTGTTGAAGCGCCTTTCCGCGGGCATGCACAACCGGCACTGGGCTGCCGAGGACCGCGAAGCGTTCATGTCGAACCTCGTCGAGGCGCACGCCGCGGCGGTGAAGCCGTCGCTCGCACAAACCGCGTCGCCGACGTCCGCGGTGGCCGAAGCCGCGAAGGCGCAGGCAGAGCTCGCGAAGGCCGCGGGCGACGTGGCGATGGCAGCGAAGGCCGAGGCGCTCGCGGTCGCGATGACGCAGGCCGCGCCAGAGCCGGCGGAGCCGGAACGCGAGATCGTCGCCGACGATTACCTCGAGATCGCGCGCAGCCTCGAGCGCGGCATGTGGATCGAGTTCGAGTCGGATGACGGGCAGCTCGCGTTCGCGAAACTCGCGTGGGTGAGTCCGCTGCGCGGCACCTATCTCTTCACGAACCGGCAAGGTCAGAAGGCGCTGTCGATGACCGCCGAAGACCTGGCCGATCGCTTCCGGGCCGATCGCGCGCGCTTGGTCGAAGCCGAGCCGCTCATCGATCGCGCGTTCACGAGCATGATGTCGCAGATCGAAGAGAAATTCCCGGAATCGGTGGACGCGTAGCGAAAAGGCGAAAAGGGGTCAGGTTCGATTTTCCGTCCACGGCTTGACATGCTGCGTCGACTGGGCGAAAAGGGGTCAGGTTCGATTTTCCGTCCACGGCTTGACATGTTGCGTCGACTGCGCCGGAAAATCGAGCCTGACCCCTTTTCGCTTTTCGACCCTGACCCCCATGCAGATCGGCGCGCTGATCATCGGGGACGAGATCCTCTCCGGCAAGCGCAAGGACGGCCACCTGCCGCACGTCATCGAGACGCTCGCGGCGCGCGGGCTGGCACTCGACTACGCGCATTACCTTGGCGACGACCGCGGACGACTGACGATGCTGCTGCGCGATTCGTTCGCGCGCGGCGACCTCCTGTTCAGCTTCGGCGGCATCGGTGCCACGCCCGACGATCACACGCGGCAGGCCGCGGCCGCCGCGCTCGGCGTCCCCCTCGAACGCCATCCCGACGCGGTGGCCGAGATCGAGGCGCGCTTCGGTGCCGAGGCTTATCCGCACCGCGTGCTGATGGCGGAGTTCCCCGCGGGAAGCCGCATCATTCCCAACCCTTACAACCGGATCGCCGCGTTCGCGGTGCGCGATCATCTCTTCTTCCCGGGGTTTCCGCAGATGGCGTGGCCGATGCTGGATTGGGCGCTCGCGACCTGGTACCAGAAACTCGTGCGCGTGCCGCCGCAGGAGCGCGCAATCGTCGTGTACGGCGCCGGGGAAAGCCAGCTGCTGCCGCTGATGGACGAGAACGTCGCGCGGTTCCCGATGTTGAAGCTCTTCAGCCTGCCGTCGTTCATGCCCGACGGCGGCCGCCGCATCGAGCTGGGCGTCAAGGGCGATCCCGCGCACGTCGATGCCGGCCTCGCGCATCTGCGCGCGGGCGTCGAGACGGCGGGCTTTCGCTGGGAGCCGCTCGAGCCCGCGACGTGAAGGCAGATCCACAAAGAGACGCAGAGGCGCAGAGGATGCGCCGGAACATGGGTATTCGGAATGCACGATGACGAGGGTGCGCGCCTTCTCGGCGTCTCTGCGCCTCCTGTGAAGGGTTGCGTTCGATGACCGCGCAGGGCCGCTGGTTCGACGAGCTCGCCGTCGGCGAAGCGTTCTCGCGCTCGGTGACGATTACCGACACGCACCTCGTGATGAGCGCAGGGCTGCTCGGCGACTTCAATCCTTTGCATGTCGACGAGGAGTTCGCGCGCAAGTCGCGCTTCGGCGGCCGCATCCTGCACGGGATGATGACGAGCGCGATCATGGGCGGCCCCGTCGGCATGCATTTCCACGGGACGGCCGTCGCGTACCTCGAGCACAACGCGCGCTTCCTGGCGCCCGTGCGTCCCGGCGACACGCTGGCGATCGAATGGACGATCGACGCGCTGATCCCGAAGCCCCGGCATGGCGCCGGCATCGTCGAGATGACCGGCAGCGCGACGAATCAGGACGGCGTGGTCACCACGCAGGCGACCGGCAAGATCATGGTGTTCGTGAGGGGGAAGGGACCCTGACTGTGCGTCTCGGACGCAAGGGTCAGACCCTTCATCGAGGTGACTCGTAGCGCCGAGGGTCTGACCCCTAGCGAGGGTCTGACCCCTTGAGCGCGTCCACGCATTCCGCGATCAGCGCAGGGCCGTTGTAGATGAGGCCCGTGTAGATCTGGACGAGCGACGCGCCGGCGGCGATCTTCTCGCGCGCCCGCGCGGCGCTATCGATGCCGCCGACGCCGATGATCGGCAGCGCCCCGCGCAATTCGTCGGCCAGCACGCGCACGACGGCTGTCGCGCGGTCCGCGAGCGGCGCGCCGGACAACCCGCCTGCCTCCTCCGCGTGGGGCAGCCCGGCGACGGCATCGCGGGCGATCGTCGTGTTGGTCGCGATGACGCCTTCGACGCCGTGCGCGACGAGGAGTCGCGCGATCCCGCGAACCGCCGCATCCGTGAGGTCCGGCGCGATCTTGACGACGAGCGGCACGTGCCGGCCGTGCTTCTGCGCGAGCACCTGCTGCTCGCGGCGGAGCGTGGCCAGCAGCGCGGCCAGCGCTTCCTCCGACTGCAGGTCGCGCAGGCCCTTCGTGTTCGGCGACGAAATGTTCACGGTGACGTAGTGCGCGTGCGGGTACACGGCGCGCAGGCATGCGACGTAGTCGTCCGCGGCGCGCTCGTTGGGCGTGTCGAAGTTCTTGCCGATGTTGATGCCGAGGATGCCGCGGTAGCGCGTGCGTTCGACGTTCGCGACGAATGCCGCGACGCCGTCATTGTTGAAGCCGAGGCGGTTGATGAGCGCGCGGGCCTCGGGCAGCCGGAACATGCGCGGTTTCGGATTGCCGGGCTGCGGGCGCGGCGTCACCGTGCCGGCCTCAATGAAGCCGAAGCCGAACGTCGCGAGTCCGGCCAGGTGCAGGGCGTTCTTGTCGAGTCCCGCCGCCAGGCCGACGCGGTTCGGAAACGTGATGCCCATCACGGTGACGGGCGATCCCACGGCGCGCGCGCCGAATGCCTGCGCGACGCCGAACTGCGCCGCACGGTCGAGCGCCGCGAACGTGAGCTCGTGCGCGGTCTCCGGGTCGAGCGCGAAGAGGAAGGGCCTTGCGAGTGGGTAGAGCGCGTGCATCGGCGAAGTCTTGCGCGCAGCGCCGCGCAGCGCCGCGCGGTGGCGAGTGGTGCGTGGTGCGTGGTGCGTGGACGAGGGGCGATGATACCATCCGCGCACATGCCAACCAGCTCCGCACGCGCGCAGCGATCGTTGTACGCGCTCTTGGCCAGCGTCGCCTTGCTTGCATTCGTGTCCGCGGCCGGCGCCGCGACGAAAGCGGCCGGCAGGTCCTCCAGACCCGCCGCCGATGCCGGCCCGAATTACGCGCAGCGCGATGACGTGCGCGCGTTCGCCGCCGAGGTCTCGGCGGAGACCGGCCTGCCGCGCCATGACGTCGAGCGATGGTTCGCCGCCGCGCGGTTCCAGCCGCGCATCGTGGCGGCGATGGACCGTCCGCTGCTCGAGCCACCGAAGTGGTACGAGTACGCGCCTTCGTTCCTCGCGCCGGCGCGCGTGGACGCGGGCGTGCGTTTCTGGCGTGACAACGCCGCGGTGCTGGCGCGGGCGGAACAGGAATACGGCGTGCCGGCGGAGATTGTCGTGGCGATCGTCGGCATCGAAACGTACTACGGGCGCAACGTCGGCTCGTACCGCGTCATCGACGCGCTCGCCACGCTCGCGTTCGACTACCCGCGCCGTGCCACGTTCTTCCGCGGCGAGCTCAAGGAATACGTGCTGCTCGCGCGCGACCAGGGCTTCTCGCCGCTGGTGCCGAAGGGCTCGTTCGCCGGCGCGATGGGCGTGCCGCAGTTCATGCCGGGCAGCTACCGCCGCTTCGCGGTCGACTTCGACGGCGACGGCCACGCCGACCTCTGGCGCAGCAACGCCGACGTGATCGGCAGCGTCGCGCACTATCTCGTCCGCCATGACTGGCAGCGGGGTCAGCCCGTGGTCCTGCCTGCGGTGATCGCACCGGAATCCCGCGACGCGGTGCTGCGACGGCTGGACGGTGGCATCAGCGAGCGCAGGACCTGGGACGCATGGCAGGCGGACGGCGTCACGCCGCGGCGTGCGCCCGACGATCTCAAGGCGGATCCGGTCGGCGTGCTTCTGCTCGAGGAAACCCGGGAGGGCGGCGACAGCGCGATCAGCCTGTGGATCGCCTGCCCCAACTTCTACGTGATCACCCGCTACAACAAGAGCCGGCTCTATGCCGCCGCGGTCTGGGCGCTCGCCGAGCGCCTGCGCGCGGCGCGCTAGCCGCCACGGCAGGGCCCTGAGAGAGACCGGCAAGGGCCGGGTCAGCGCGATTGCTGCGGCGCAGCAAGCCTTCTATACTCGCCTCGCCATGCCCGACGAACCTGCCGACCGCGACCTCCCGCTCAGGGAAGACACGCGCCTCCTCGGTCGGCTGCTGGGCGACGTCCTGCGCGAGCAAACGGGCGAGGATGGCTACGCGCGCGTTGAGGCGATCAGGCAGACGGCGATCCGCTTCCGCCGCGCCAATGCCGCGCAGGCGGACGCCGTCCGCGCCGAGTTGTCCGCGCTCCTCAACCCGTTGCCGGTCCCCGAGGCGCTGCACGTGGTACGCGCGTTCTCGTATTTCTCGCATCTCGCGAACCTCGCGGAGGACGTGCACCAGAACCGGCGGCGGCGCGCGCACGCGGTGTCCGGGTCGCCCCCGCAGAGAGGCAGCATCGAGGCCGCGCTGGCGCACCTCACGGCGTCCGGCGTCGGGGCGGAGGTGCTTGCCGACTGGTTCTCCGAGGCGCTCGTGTCGCCGGTGCTGACCGCGCATCCGACCGAAGTGCAGCGCAAGAGCATTCTCGACTGCGAGCGCGAACTCGCGCGCCTCCTGCGCTGGCGCGACCGCACGCGCGTCACGCCGGACGAAACCGCGGACTGGGAGCGCGACGTCTACCGGCAGGTGCTGACGCTGTGGCAGACCGCGATGCTGCGGCTGTCGCGGCTCACCGTGCGCGACGAGATCGACAATGGCCTCGCGTACTATCGCTACACGTTCCTGGCCGAGGTGCCGCGGCTCTATGAGACGACCGGGGCGCTGCTTGAACGGATGCTGGGCATCGCGGTGCCGCTGCCTCCGTTCGTGCGCATGGGATCGTGGATCGGTGGCGACCGCGACGGCAATCCGTTCGTCGTCGCGGAAACCCTCGACTACGCGATTCGCGCGCAGGGCGCGCTGGCGTTCGAGCATTACCTCGACGCGGTCCACCAGCTGGGCAGCGAGCTGTCGCTGTCGGCGCGCCTCGTGCGGGCCACGTCCGCGCTGATGCAGCTCGCCGTCGACGGCCAGGACACCAATCCGCATCGGCAGGACGAACCGTACCGGCAGGCGCTGACGGGAATCTACGCGCGGCTCGCGGCCACGACGCACGCGTTGACCGGGCGCACGGCGGCACGCCACCCGCACGCGCAGCTCCGCCCGTACGCGACGCCGGAAGAACTCCTGGCCGATCTCGACGTGATCCGGGCGTCGCTCGGCGCGCACGGGTCGGCGATCCTCGCGACGCGCCGGCTGCTGCCGCTCATGCGCGCCGTCGAGGCGTTCGGCTTTCACCTGGCCTCGCTCGACCTCCGGCAGAACTCCGACGTGCACGAGGCGGTGGTCGCCGACCTTCTGGCATGCGCGCAGGTCGAGGCGGACTATGCGGCGCTGGCGGAGCCCGCGCGGGTGGCATTGCTGGCCCGCGAGCTCGCCACACCCCGTCCGCTCTCCTCGCCGCATCTCCACTACGGCGACAGGACGCGCTCGGAACTCGCGATCCTTGCGGTCGCCGCGGACATTCACCGCAAGTTCGGCGCGGCGGCCCTGCCGAATTACGTGATCTCCAAGTGCCAGTCGGTCTCGGACCTGCTCGAGGTGGGCGTGCTGCTGAAGGAGGTCGGGCTGCTGGTCGGCGACACGCTCGCGCTCAATATCGTGCCGCTGTTCGAGACGATCGGCGACCTCGAGCGCTGCGGCCAGATCATGCGCGACGCGTTCGCGGTTCCGCTGTATCGACGCCTCGTGGCGGGACGCGGCGACTGGCAGGAAGTGATGCTCGGGTATTCCGACAGCAACAAGGATGGCGGTTACCTGACAGCCAACTGGGCGCTCTACCGCGGCGAGATGCAGCTGGTCGAGGCGTTCCGCGCGCACGGTGCCAAGCTGCGGTTGTTCCACGGTCGCGGTGGCACCGTCGGCCGCGGCGGCGGACCCTCGTACGAGGCGATTCTCGCGCAGCCGGCCGGCAGCGTGACGGGCGGGCTGCGGGTGACCGAGCAGGGCGAGATCATCGCGAGCAAGTACTCCGATCCGGAACTGGGGCGGCGCAACCTCGAGGCGCTGGTCGCGGCGACGATGGAGGCGAGCCTGGCCGACGCAGAGCAGATCGGCGCGCGGGCCGGCGTCTATTACGAGGCGCTGGACCAGCTTTCGGCAGTGGCGTTCGCCGCATATCGTTCGCTCGTCTACGAAACGCCGGGGTTCGTCGAGTATTTCCGCGGCGCGACGCCGATCGCCGAGATCGCGGAGCTCAACATCGGCAGCCGGCCCGCATCGCGCACGGCGTCGACGCGCATCGAGGACCTGCGCGCGATTCCGTGGGTGTTCAGCTGGGGGCAATGCCGGCTGATGCTGCCGGGCTGGTACGGATTCGGCGCGGCCGTCGACGAATGGCTCGCGCAGCGGCCGGATGGCCCGGCCCTCCTGCGCGAGATGCACGAGAAGTGGCCGTTCTTCCGCAGCGTGCTGTCCAACATGGCGATGGTGCTCGCGAAGACCGACCTTGCCGTCGCGTCGCGCTACGCCGAGCTGGTGGGC
>Ga0209253_10005098_pt1 | contig 11417 bp, 10 predicted proteins | sample FrelakmetBRP12BR_FD_187145 | JGI IMG/M metagenome (GOLD analysis project Ga0209253, IMG submission 187145) | Freshwater lake sediment microbial communities from the University of Notre Dame, USA, for methane emissions studies - BRP12 BR (SPAdes)... | ecosystem: Environmental > Aquatic >...
CCCCTTCTCCGATGAAAACCCTCATCGCGGCCCTGAGCAGCAGGGGGTGGGATCGGGCTTCGTGATCAGTTCCGACGGTTACATTCTCACCAATAACCATGTGGTCGATGATGCGAACCAGATTAAGATCAAGCTTGCCGACGGCAAAGAGTATGACGCCAAAGTGGTGGGCCGGGACCCCAAGACGGACCTGGCGCTCTTAAAAGCGGAGGGGGTCTCGGATCTTCATGCTCTTCAATTGGGTGATTCGGACTCCTTGAAGGTGGGAAACTGGGTGGTGGCAGTCGGAAGTCCATTTGGCCTCGAGCAGACTGTCACGGCAGGAATTGTGAGTGCCAAGGGGAGAGTCATTGGGTCTGGGCCTTACGACGACTTCATCCAGACCGATGCTTCCATCAACCCCGGAAACAGCGGTGGACCTTTGCTGAACACCGAAGGGCAAGTCATCGGGATTAACACGGCCATTTTCTCTCAGAGTGGGGGGAACGTTGGGATCGGCTTTGCCATTCCCGTCAACATGGCTAAAGAGATCGTGCCCCAGCTCAAGGACAAAGGTCATGTCACCCGTGGATGGCTCGGTGTTGGAATCCAGAAAATAACTCCTGAGCTTGCAAAATCCTTTGGGCTGAAAGACGAGAAAGGGGCCCTTGTTTCTCAAGTCGTCAAGGGGGGCCCTGCCGACAAAGCTGGAATTGAGAGTGGAGATGTGATCGTTGAGTTCGACGGGAACAAGGTCTCTGATTTAAATGAACTGCCTCGAATGGTTGCACCCCTCCCGGTGGGCAAGACAGTCTCTGTTAAGGTTCTGAGAGGCGGCAATGGGGTCGATCGTGAGGTAAAAGTCGGGCAACTGGAAGAGCAGAAAGATGAAGTTGCAACTGCTTTAACCCGCAAGCCCTTAGGCATGACCGTGCAGAATATTACTCCTGAAATCGCAAAAGGTCTGGGCTTGAAAAGCGAAACAGGGGTGGTGGTTGCAAGCGTTGTCCCGGGAACCCCGGCTGCGAACGCAGACATCCGTTCCGGTGATGTGATTCAACAAGTCAATAAGAAGCCGGTGAAAGACGTAGAGGATTTCAAGCAGAAAATCGAAAATACAAAAGATCACGAAACTATTCTCCTCCTCATCCAGAGGGGTGAAAACACACTTTTTGCTGCCCTAACGCCGGCCAAGGGTTAGGTTCAGGCTGAGCGCCCGGCCGCCGGTATTCACACGCCTCAAGCCGGGCGCCGTCTTTGGTTAGGCGGTAATCATTGCAAAAAATCGGCATGGGTCTTCTCCTGCGCTCATGCTCCCACTCGGTCAGGACCGATGCTTCTGCTGATGGGTTCACTGAAGCGGGGGAAGGGTCAAAGCGCGTTGAAAGCAGGCCATCCATATCTTCAAAAAGAGATCTGTCGTCCGCTTTCACGGATAGGGTACCGCCGGTCGCAAGGATCTCGCAGAGTCCCTTTAAATCGCACAATACACAGAGAAAAACTGAGCAGACTGGGAATAGTAAAAACAGGTTTCTTAATGACCAGGGCAGATCGATTGCAAAACCGGACAGCACGCATGCTTTTTCTTGACACTGGGAGGCTATTGCCCGATACTCTGCCGCTCAAATTATATCAAATTTTTAAAGGAGAAAAGTAATGGTTCTATCGTTTATGAAATGGAGAATAATTACTGCGTTAATTGTCTGCACTATTGCCGCAATGCTGGTAATAGCCGCATGCAATAAGAAGGATAGTGACAGCTTACCAAGCCTAACCCCTGAAGCAAAGAAGGGGAACACACCACAAAAAGAGTCCAAGGCCGCCACTGACCCCGGCAAGGTGCTGGTGGAGGTAGATGGTAAACAGTTTACCCAGGGTGAGGCAGATGCTGAAATAAACAAAAGTCTTGCGATGTACATGGGGCAGATCCCCGAGGAACAGCTTGCTCAGATCCGGGAGAAGATGCTGAAAGAAATAGTTGATGACTTTGTTCCCCGCACACTGCTCACCGAAGCTGCTGTAAAAGAAGGGGTTACGGTAAGCGATGCAGAGATCAATGCTGAGATAGACAAAATCAAGGCAAATCTACCCCAGGGGATAACGCTGGAGCAAGCCTTACAGAGCAACAGCATCACAGAAGACAAGCTACGCTCAGAGATTAAGTTTAACCTGCAGATCAGGAAGGTGGTAATCGCGCAGAACCCGGACACAAAAGCACCTTCTGACAAAGAAATAGAGGATTATTATACTGCCAACAAACAAATGTTTGAGGTTCCCGAGACCGTGCATGCACGTCATGTTCTCATAAAGTCAGACGAGAAGGATGACCAAAAGACCAAGGATGCCAAGAAAGCAAAAGCCGAGGATTTGCAGAAGAAGCTTACGGCAGGCGCCGACTTTGCCACCATAGCAAAGGAAAGCTCTGACTGCCCCAGCAAGGCAGAGGGCGGTGAGCTTGAGCCCTTTCAGAAGGGACAAACGGTAAAGCCATTTGAAGACGCTGCCCTAAGCCAGCAAATTAACGCCATCGGTCCGGTAGTAGAAACGCAGTTTGGTTACCATATCATACAGGTGCTTGAGCGCAGTCAGCCAAAAACCAAATCTCTGCCAGAAGTAAGAAATGCTATAGCAAATGATCTCCAGCAGAAAAAACTGCAGGAGGCTGCAGCAAAATATGTTGCAGAACTTGAAAGCAAAGCGCACATCGTTTATGCCGAAGGCATGGCACCTGCAAAGCAATGACATTAGCAGAGATAGCGACTCGATTAACAAAGAGGGAACGCACTTATGCGCTCCCTCTTTTCCTTTAAAATAATGAAGAGAACCATGCTTCATATCAGGAATTTCAGCATCATTGCCCATATTGACCACGGCAAATCAACCCTTGCAGACCGGCCCATTCAACACACGGAGCTCGTTGACCAGCGGCAGTTCCACGACCAGATACGGGACACCATGAATATTAAGCGGGAGCGGGGCATTGCCACAAAAAGCCAGAGTGTAAGCCTGCCCTATACTTGCAGGCAGAGGGAAACGTTTGAGCTCGACCTGATTGACACCGCCGGGGATGTGGATTCTTCGGCATATTACTGTTTTCTCTGACTTTCCAGTCAAGCTTTTCGATGTAGTTTTCAACCAACTGAACGTTGGCCTTTGCCAGCATGTCTCTGATTTGGGCATGATGCTCTCTGTAGAGAATATAGGCCTTGGCCGTCTGGTGGTATGGGGACTCAATAAGTACCCTTTCCACCGCATCCTGGATCCCTTCCACCTCCGGGACAGGACCGAAAGACAAGGAATGGGCAAGGTCCAGAACCTTAGAGGACAATGCTCTTGCTTCTTCCAGCTTGAACTCACCTGTTGCCTTCGCTGCCTTGGCAATTGCCGCTGTGATTTTCAACGGATCAAAGTTGACGATTTTACCGTCCCGTTTCTTGATATGCTCAAACATTTCTATTTCCTCCTCTGGAAAGAAAGTTGTTTCCACTTGCTTCATCAAGTGGCTTGTATGGACCTATAGCGGAGGAACGGAGCCTTGTGTTTCAGGGGGTTCTTAAGGGACAGAGTGTGTGTTATCGGGTGGTATACTTGAAGGGAGCCTATACTCGCAGCCCAACGAGAATGGCAGGTGTCAAGGATTCTCGCGCACTCGGTGGGATGCAAGCACGCCGGTTACGCGCAATCTGCAGCCCCGTAGTAGGCTCTACCATTAGGTAGTTGGAAAGCCTGCGTCGTTGTGAGCGCCATTCTTAACAACGATCAGGGGGCTTCGGTTTCGATCTAAGGAGAAACCGACAGTCGGACCAGACTGCCCTGGGCCTCTTTTAGAGGAACCATTCTAATCCCTACTGGGGTCAGTTCCCCGAAGCTTGCTTCGTTCAAGACCGGGTATCCGCTGTTGATACCCCATAGCTTGCTGCGGGGTAGTTCATTACTGGACAGGGTCTTCTCTTCAGTCTGTCACTGTTCCCCCAATTTGTGCCCAAAATTGTGCCTATTTTGAGTGGTAAACAGTGACGACAAGTGAAATTCAGTGACATCCGGACCAAAAGAGAGTTTGGCAGAAAAGCAAATTATTTCAACACAATAAATAACGATTTGTCATTGTTGATCATTGGTTGTCATGATGCTTTTCCAGTGTTCAAATCCAGTCGTCCCGGTTGAAGACCGGGATCGTCCCGACCATTTTTTATTCTCCAACAGTGAAGAGCTCGCAAATAATCTCCTTCACTCTGAACCCTTCGGCGTTTCTCAGGACCCTGAGCCCGTCTTTTTTTCATCCAACGGGTGGGAGAACCTTTAGGCTAGGCCAAGGGGATCTCAACCCTTGTGTCTTATCGGCAGAGTTTTGATCCAAGTCGGCATCTCGATTTACTTGATTATGCGGATAGCAATTTCACAAAAACGTTTATACCTATCCAATGTGAACTGACGTGCAGAAAATAGGGCGAGTCCTGCCTGCCTAACAGCTTTGTGGGCGACTCCAGGATATCCCCCTTCAGGACCTGCACCCGTTTTGTGCATGTCATCTAGGACAAGTATCCCCTTTGTATCCAAGAGAGATATGACAAAGGGGAGCGCCTGAGCACGTAGGGCCATGTTTCCTAGATCGTGGAAAATCAGGTCAAAACATAAGGGCGGCAAATGCTGGAAGCTGTACCAGTCCAGCAAGTTGTCTTCGCGGATCTTTGAGAGCCTCAAAAACTCTATGGTCCTAGCCAACCACTTCTCATTGTCATCCACGGAATAGACCGTGATATCACTTCGGGCATCCATGGAATACAATCGCAATGCATAAGAACTGAATCCACTTCCTAAATCCAGTATACGTCTTGCCCTTATCGCCTTTGCCAAGATATAAAGGAATTGCGATGTCTCCAAAGAGACCGCCATCTCTGGAGTAGAGATTTCTCTGACGTATTTGTGGTATGCTGGTTCCAGATCAGGAATGCCGGACGCCAAGAAGCCCTTGTAGTCTCTTAACTCTTCTAAAAGCTCCGACAAACGCCTGGCATCACGACGGGCATGGAATTCGAGAATCTGTCTGTGTAAGTGACTCAGGATGCTCATGGTCGACAACTCTTTTCGGTGTTGTTTATGCTACTCAGCAATCCGTTTGATCGGTTTCAAGGATAAAGCCCTTTCGCCAGAATACTTCGAAGGGACTCTCCCATATCCTAGCACTCTATTACAGTCTTCGACGAGTCGATCGGTCCGGCCTTGTGATGACTTCTCAATTTCTTGGGTGAATAATATCATGCGTTTGGAACAGTTTGACTTTTCAAAGTTACATTATAAAGTGCATCGCTACAGAAGAAAATGTTTTTTATACCTTATGCGTCTGATTGCCAAAAGGGCGGGGAGCCGATAGATGCGAAGTGCGAATCGTGCAATCCGGATGATTCATTTGATTATTCTGATCGGCATAGCCATTCGTGCGTTTGCTGCCTTGAATACGGCGGTTATTAACCCGGACGGCATGGTTTATATTCAACAAGCCAAAGCCATTTATCACGGTGACTGGCAGCTCGCAAGGGCCTGTGTGCCGTTTGTTTCCAGTTATCCGTTCTTGATTGCAGCGGCCCATTGGGTTCTTCCTTCCTGGATTGACTCCGCAAGGATGATTTCCGTCTTATTGGGATCCCTAACACTGGTCCCTCTGTATTTCTTGTTGAGGCGTTTCGCTGACGAACGAACAAGCTGCCTGTGTGTTTTGCTTTATGCATTTATCCCTTTTCTGGTTAGCGGTAGTGCTGATCTCATACGAGACCCTGTTTGCTGGTTCTTTCTCGTTTCCGGCTGTTACTTTTTTGTCAGACAATTGGAACCCGTTGAAAGTTTACAGAAGCGTTTCTTCCATCTCACATTAGGTTGCGTGCTTTTTCTAATGGCGGGGTGGGGGAGACCAGAGACCTTTTTGCTTCTTATATTTTCCTGCTTTTATACTTTACTTCACTCTCTGCTTTCAAAGGACAAGAGATATGTGATCCTATGTATTTTTTCCTTTGTCCTTATCGGGTTGCTTTCGATAGTGGGCATACTGACTTTTGATCCTTCCTTTGCTGCTTATTCTACCAGCGCCTCCACTAAAATAGCTGATTCTCTAAATAATTACGATCAGCTAAGAGACCATTTAGGGATGCTGACGGACACTCTCGATCGAGGAATCCTGCGATCCTTCCTCTCGAAAACGAGGAATCTCATCTGGCTCGTCGACCTGGGAGTCCTGATCGGCAGTTCCTTTGCGGGCATTTTTTATCCGTACGTCCCTTTTTTTGTGCTCGGGTTTTTTGGATTATGGGCAAAGCTTAGGAAAGATCCGAAGGTTGTTTACCTGTTTAGTCTTTCCATGCTGGGATATGGATTGCTTTTCTTCCATGTCCTCCAATTTTGGTATTTTGAGCATCGATTTTTGTACATTGTTATTCTTCCGGGCTGCATCCTGGCGGCGTTCGGTATTGAAAGAACCATCCAATTTTTCCAGGCTAGGATGGGCTGGAAAGCTTCCGTGGCTGTGATCGTGATCTCCTTATATATCATCGGGTTCGGATTGGGAAAAAACATAAAGAAAAGAGCAGAAGAAAGGGTGGTTTATCTTAACATCGCCGAATATATCTCTAGACAGGAGAAACCTGGCCTTGGGTTTATTTCCATACTGACAGGCGATTCATCGTCGATGAAATTAGTACCGTTTTATGTGAACCTACATTTGCCCATAGGGTTCTGCCCAGTCTATGATGCCCCCAATATAAAGAACAATGAGGGACTCATTCAATATGCGGAAGTGAAGAACGTAAAATACTTTCTCTGGGATGAGAAGAATTGGTCAAAGACGCAGGTCGATATCCGGAGCGATGAGTTCCGTCAAACCTTTAATTACCTGGAGCGATGGTATAACCAGGAGTATGGAGAGATTATACTCTTTCGTCGAAAGTAGGCAGTTGCGGGTTCGATCCTTTACCCAGCACAGGACGAAAGCGAAACGGCTGAGTTTAAAGCGGAGACGCTATTTCCTTTAGCCGCAGGCCGGGGCTGTTTTGCCACGAGGGCGTTGATGGCATTGTCTTCAGAGCCAAAAGTTGCGGTCATCATCCCAACCTATAATAGGTGGCCGCACGTTTGTGATGCTATTGACTCGGTCCTTGGTCAATCTTACAAGAGGACTGAGTGTATCGTTATCGATGATGCTTCATCTGATCATTCTTCCCGACTGATCCAAGAAAAATATGGGCATTCCGTCTCTGTGATTTCTAATCCGAGAAACAAGGAGAAATCCTACTGCCGTAATCTGGGGGTCAAATCATGTGAGGCGAGGTTTGTGTGCTTCTTAGACTCAGATGATATCTTGACGCAGAACTCAGTCCGGTCGAGACTTGAGATCTTGTTTAAGGAGGAGTCAGTCGTCTCTTATGGCATAACGCAGAGGTTCAATCAGGCGGAGGATGAAGCTGTCAAACAGTTTAGATCGCGGGTGAATGCGGAATTGCCTCTGCTGGATCAGTATCTGGCTCACCAAGGTTTTCTGACGACAAACGGTTTCATGATCTCCAGAGATAACATGATCAGGCACGGAATGTATGCGGAAGAGTTGACAAATATGGAAGATGTGGACCTGTTCCTAAGGTTACTGTGTTCGCTCGATTTCAAATTCTGCAAAGCCGTAGTCTCTAAAACACGAAGAATTGATCGATCCGCGCAAAGCAGGCAGGACAATATTATAAAGCAGGGGTTCGGATTAACCGAGCGCATTCGTATGAATCCTTTAGTGATGGAGCGAATCGGCAAAGGATTCGAACAAATCCGATCTTCAGAATACGAGAAATTCCTAGGCGCTCTGTATCACGCAAAACAGTACAAATCCTACCGCTACTATTATCGCGAGGGGTTCAAAAACAAACTCACCCCTCGCACATTGAAATTCTTCAAAAGGTATATTCTGTCATATCTGAGAATCCCCTCAGAGCCCCAGTAACCTGCGGGAGTTCCTAAATCCAGTGGCAAACCGGAGGTTCGGTATCGTGGTCGATCTATTCTTAAATCTCTTCGGGTTGTATTCCCCGCCGCTTGCGGCGAATTCGTCATACGGCGAAAGCCGGTATCCAGAAAACCCGACTGGATTCCCCCGTATCAAATACGGGGCAGGCTGCGTCAAGCACGGAATGGCGGCCCAGGAGAGAAGACGATACCCCGCTGCTTGCGGCGGGGTCGTTCATTTTGCGCCCGACTGGACCAGACGAGCGAAGTGCTCGAAGGAGCGGTCATAGGTCGCCTCCCCTTTTTCGTCAAAGCAGCACCCGGGAAGCTCTCTCATCTTGAGGTGGTAGGTGATGCACTCGCAGCAGATTCCTTTCCTCGAACACGGATCATAGGTGCACTTGCACCGGGTCAGGTTCTCATCTTTGTTACATTCCACAGGGTGCCTCCTCCTCTTTGATTCACACTGGTAGCGGCTTCTTTGCGACGTTTCCAGCTACCACGTTGTTCACAGCAACACGAGGGCAGATTAATGACAACTATATATATCACAGGCTCGGCTTCAATTGTAGCCAAGTCTTCGAGTGAAAGCCAGCGCAAGTATTCCCCAGGACATGTGGAACTATTTGCGGCGGTGATTACTTTCAGAATCACGCCCGCGACAGGATATCGGATTCTCGATGTGAAAGTCGATGATTTGTCCGTTGGGGCAGTGGCGGAATACACTTTCGAGTCGGTGACGGCCAACCGAACCATTGAGGCGTATTTCGATACTTTGGCACGAAAGCCTATGCCTTGGGTCCTCCTTCTCCTGGATGATTGACGAGGAATTGGCTCGTCATATGAAGTGCAATGAGGTGCTTCTGTTCTTTGACTGTGAATCCGGGAATATGTAATTACTTGCCAAAAAATGGCATGAAGTTACTCACAAATGCGCAACCTCTTTCCCATGGTTTCTTCTTGATTTTGGCTTTATCATGATCTCCTTGAAATCACAGGGAAATTAAATCCAAGGTTTCGAAGATTTTTTGGCGTGAGTTTTGCAAAACCAGCACTAGATCCGGAATTTCTTTCCGAGATCTTACCTTCCGCCACTTTAGATGATAGCAGGCCGAAGCTCCGGCAAGGAGAAGGCGCAAGTTTCCAGTATGAAGTCTAAGCACGGAGGTGCAGGGATGCGACGGTGTTATTTTCTGAAGGTGCCTTTGGTAGTTGCCTTTATGTTTTTCGGACTCCTAGAGACATCGTTTGCGGCGGAGACGGTTTTCCCGGGAGGAACGCTTGCTGCCCTTAAGAATGTTAGCTCAACCCTGACGTTTGACATCCTCAATATCACCGGTCCCTTAACTCTTCCTGCCGGCGAATCCGTCACCCTCACAGTCAATCAGCTAACCATCTCTTCCAGCGGGAGTGTTGGGTACACGTATGGTACGTGTGACTATCTTCCGGCCCCGGATTTTACGGTACAGGCGACCGGTAAGGTCGTCATCAACGGCGATATCAGTCTTATCGGGAGGAGCGGGACCAGAGTCCTGTCGAGCGCCACGTGCAATCAGTGTGGTGGCGAGCCGGGTGGTGATGTGCGGATCAGCGCAGACGAAATTACTATCACCAGTGAGATGCGTAACTATGGAGGATCAGGGAGCAGCAGCGTCTCGGATGGGAGTTGCAGTTTCGGTTGCTCCGGCGGGAATGCGGGGGGAATTTATCTGAACGCCAGAAACATTACGCTCACCGGGGCGACGCTTCAAACTCACGGAGGAAACGGAGGGACAGGATACTGCTACGGAGATGAAAACAGCGGTGCCGACGGTGCCAAAGGCCCGGTCGAGCTGATCGCCTCCGATCTAATAAAGACTAGTACGAGTTCGGTTTCCACCGACGGGATCGTAACTCTCCGGGCAGCCAGGACTGACATCTATGGGCCCATCACCGGCAGCCAGCTGAATGAAACGATCGCGGGAAAATCCGATGAACAGGGCCCGGTCGTCGGAATCCTCTCACCTCTTCCCAACAGTGTCGTCACGGTGGGAAGTCCGCTGGAAGTGCGGATCCAGGCCAAGGACGGCGGCAGTGGCGTAAAGGAGCTCCAGGTCAATGGTCTGGGATATACGGGGCTTCATAGCGGCGACAAAATGGTGAACGGAATCCTGACGATCACCTTCCCAAAGCCTCTGCCCCCAGCCACCCTTGAGGTGACGGCCAGGGACAACAGCGGTAATGTAACGCTGGTTTCAGTCCCAGGGCTCAAACTGGCCGGCGACCTGATTATCCCGGTAGGCGAAACCCTGAGCGTGATCGGGGATCTTGAGTTTGATCCTGAGTCTTCCATCAGCATTTCCGGCACCGTCGTGATCAAAAAGGGGATCAATCCTAAGATCACGGCCGGTTCCTTCACTGTCACCGGCACCGGGATCATTAAGGATGAGGATGTAGGTCCGGCGGAAGACTATTCAAAGGCGCCCTCGCTGGATCTCACGGTGCAGGGGCCTGCCACGATTAACGGGTCTATCAACCTCAGCGGCAATACAGGATGGGAATATTATACAGAACACGGCGGCGATATCACCATCCGGGCTGCGGGGATCTCCGTGGCCGGCAGCCTGACGGCCAACGGCGCATACGCCAACAGGTCAACAGGTGGGAATGGCGGGACGATAAGGCTGATCTCTTCCCTCTCTCTCAACATCTCGGGAACGCTGTCCGCAAAGGGAGCAGGCAGCGGCTTCTATGGTGGAGGAAATGGTGGGAAGATAACTCTTGCGTACCTTACAGTCGCTAACACAACCGGCGCGACGTTTGATGTTTCCGCCGGCACCGGCTGGACAGGCTCAGGGATGGCAGGCTCACTTGGGACAAGTTACCTGGGCGGCCCTAATGCTAAAACGGTTCAAGGAATCAGCGAGGTCGAGACCAACAACTCCGAAGCCCGTGCGCAGCTGCTTCTCCCGCCGGTGCGTGTGAGCGCGACCGTGACCCCTGGAGACACAGGAGATCTTTCCCAAGACGGAGACGATTTCGAAGATGTGTATCTCCTTCGTCTGGAGACTCCCCTTGCTATCACGGTTGAACTCGATCCGGCTGCGTCAGACATCGATGTTGATATCTTAGTGGCGAATTACGGGACATGGGAGACCCTGGGTTCCAGCATGAGTGGGGTGCTGGGGGCGACGGAGCGGATCGAGTCCCTCAATCTTCCAGCAGGCAGGTACCTCATCCTCGTGTCTCAGTTTGGGGACACCCCGGCGGGTGGCAGTGCATACACTCTCACCGTGAGACCCGCATTCGGGGTGGATAGTGATGGTGACGGTATGGCCGACTGGTGGGAAAATACCCTTTTCGGGTCTCTTGGCCGGAATGGTGGTCTCGATGCGGATAACGACGGTCTCACGGATCGTAATGAACAGATTTCCGGGACCCATCCACTTGTGTCGGATACGGACGGTGACGGGATGCCCGATGGC
>Ga0209253_10005100_pt1 | contig 11416 bp, 11 predicted proteins | sample FrelakmetBRP12BR_FD_187145 | JGI IMG/M metagenome (GOLD analysis project Ga0209253, IMG submission 187145) | Freshwater lake sediment microbial communities from the University of Notre Dame, USA, for methane emissions studies - BRP12 BR (SPAdes)... | ecosystem: Environmental > Aquatic >...
CGGCGGGTAGGGCAGCGTCCGTCCCGAGGGGCTACTTCGCGCCCGCTGTCCGCTTGTGCGCCGTCACGCTGACTGCTGGACGGCCCTCTTCGGGCGGGAGCGAGGCCCGCGTCGCTCGACGCACCGTGGCCACGCCAGACCGACTTTGTCCGTCGCCCTGCCGGGAGCCGTATCACCGCCATCGCGTCCTCCTGGTGGGGCCGGCCCCGACCCTCGCTCGCCGCCTCCTGCGGTGGACGAGCTGCGGTGCGGGTTTCCGGCCCGAGCTGGGGCACGCCACGTCCCCTCTCGGCCTTCGGGTACGTGGCTTGCTTCCCAGATGTCCGCCAACTGTGAATCCCTAGCCCCTGCGTCGGCTCGTGCATCGGCACGCCTCTCCTCTGTGCCAGGATGGCACACAAGCGAGGTGTGGCATGTGCCGGGAGGGTGACCGTGCACCACGAGCTCGTCTGCAATAGCCTCCCGGCAGCCGCGACGCCATCCGCAGGCCCGCAGGCCCTCCTCGCCCGGCGCTCGCGGGCCGGGTTGCTGCTCCTCGGTGCCCTCTCGGTCGCGAGCCTGCTGCTCGTGCTCGCGCTCTCCTCGACCGGCGCGCGGGCGGGCGCGGGTGTGGTCTGCGTCCTCGCCCTCCTCGCGGCCACGGCCCTCCTCTCCTCTGCATGGCTGTGCCGCGCTGGCGCCCGCGTCCGCGCTCTCGAACGGCACGTGGAGGACCTCGCGCGTGCCGGCCGTGCTCTGCGCGAGGCCGGCGTCCAGAAGGACGAGTTCCTCGCGAGCGTGTCGCACGAGATCCGCACGCCCGTGAACGTCGTGCTGGGGTATGCGGATCTGCTCCTCGAGGACGCGTTCGGGAAGCTCGCGCCGGCCCAGCGCGAGATCGTCCAGCGCATCGGCAAGAACGCCGACGACCTGTCGCGCCTCATCAACGACCTGATCGATCTCTCCCGTCTCGACGCGGGTCGCCTCAAGATCGAGATCGGCGCCGTCGACCTGGCGCCGCTCTTCGGCGAGCTCTCGGGCATCGTGGAGGTGATGCTCGCCGGCAAAGCCGGCGAGGACGTGAGCTTCACGGCGAGCGTGGCAGCGGACTGCCCACGCGTGAGCGCGGATCCCGACCGGTTGAAGCAGATTCTCTCCAACCTGCTGGTGAACGCGGCCAAGTTCACGGAACGCGGCTCGATCGCGTTGCGTGCCGAGCGCCGGGGCGAGGACCAGGTGCTCGTGTCCGTGACCGACACCGGGGTCGGCATTCCTCCGTCGGCGCACGCCGCGATCTTCGAGCCGTTCCGCCAGCTGCACGAGCACGGGCGCACGGGCGGCGCCGGCATCGGGCTCGCCGTCTCGGCGCGGCTGGCGCAGCGCATGGGCGGGACCCTCGCCGTCGAGAGCGAGCCTGGCCGCGGCGCGCGCTTCACGCTCACCCTCCCGGCCTGCGGCCGGGTGGAGGCCTGAGAGAGGGACGGATCGCGCTCTGCCGTCTCGAGCCTGTCACGGCGGGCTGACAGAGCACGGCCATACACGATCCCCTCGGCGTCCTCGAGAGTCGCCGGCGCCACCGGAACCCGCACCGGTCTGCGCATCAAGGCGCTCCTCGACAGCAGGACCTACGACACAGGCGTCAAGATTACGGATGACGCGATGCGCGACGTGCGGCTCCGAGCGGCCGTCGCCAGATAGTCGGTTGGGGCGAGATCAGTCGAAGGCGCCCAAGAGGTCCAGCACGAACTGCGCATCCGCAACAGCAGCATCGGCCTCGTTTCGCGTGTACTCGTCCGTCGGAATGAAGTCGTCGTCGCCGTAGAAGGCAACTTCACGCTCCTGCCGGAGGCGGTGGGAGATCAGAGCCAAGCGGTCGACGACGCCCGCCACTGCTGCGGGCAGCCGATCGCGGTGGTGCAGGAGCAACTCGCCGACGTCGTGTCGTTTCGGGGGCTCGACGCCGACAAAGCGCAGCATGCCTTTGAGCGCCAGTTCGACCAGCTCCTGTGCTTCGCGCACGACGTCGGAGTACGCATCGTCCTCCAAGAGCACCAGCAACGCGCGCCGGCGCTTGCGTGCCTTCTCGAAGTAGCTCCGCGCCAACGCGGACGTCGTCATATCTCGACGATCTCGCCGCGCCGATAGGTCGGCTTCAGGTCCCAGTACCAGCCCTCCGCGTCGAACACGCGGCGCGCGCCCAGGCGGCGGAGGCGCGTGCGGAGATCGTCGAGCACGTGGGCGAGGCATCCACCGCGGTCGACGAGAAGCACGGCGTCTTCGGTGAGATCGAGCATCAGGGGCGTCGCGATGCGGAGCTCCGCTGGGCTACGGAGCACCGGCAGCACCTCCGTCGTGATCCCCTCCGCCGCGAGCTGTCGCAGAGCCGGACCGATCTCCTGCTCCACGGCGTCGAACGTAGCGAAGCGCGCACGCCGGCCGGCCGGCAGGGCCTCGACGACCACGAGCAGGTCGACGTCCGAATCGGGTCGCGCGGTGCGGCGGGCAACGGAACCGAACAAGGCAGCAGACACGAGCCGCGCCCCGTAGACGCGGTCCAGGGCGCTGTGGATCGTCCCGATGAACGGATGCTCCGGTGTCAGCGCCACGGGGGAAATCTAGCACGGTGAGGCGCTACCAGCCATCGGACGGACGTCCTGATCTCGATCGGCCAGGCCTACGAGATCGGGGTCGTCGAACCCGTAGGTGACACGCGCGGTCGTCCAACTCCCCGCGGGGTCACGAGCGCCGCTCGCCGCTCGAGGCTGCGCGCGAACTCCCTTCTCAGCGAACGGATCGCCCGCTCGATCTCGTCGAACGATCCGACCATCTGAACGGTGCCCCGCAGCCCGGCGAATGCATCACGGCCCCGCGTCCGTCCCGACCTCGCGTCGCTCGGCTCGGGAGCGATGCGTGCCAGGACGCGGCAGCGCTTGGTCAGAAGCACGGCTCGCTGCGTACGCCGCACTTCCTCGGCGAGGCGGCCGAGGTCGCGACGCGCCTCGACGATGGATACCGTCTTCAGCATCTGTACACATGAAGATGACACGGGTGTCGCAACCCGAGCAACGCGTGGGCCGCGCCGGCAACGCGGGCGCTGACTGACGCGGCGGGAGCAGGACGCGATGTCGGCCAGGGCCGGAAGGGAGCATGATCCTCGACACCTCGACGATCGTGGCCGTCTTCTTGCGTGAGCGAGGCTGCATGGGAGTCGTGGAACGAGCGGATGACTTCGAAGCTCGGCGCGTGCTTGCTTCTCCGGGTGAACGGCGTATCCTTCCGCCGCTCCGGCGACGGTCGGGCGTCGCGTTCCCGGGCTCGAGAGGCGGCGGCCCGCACCGGTCAAGCCGGTGAAGACGACCGCGTCGCATGCCCCGCCGTCTCTCGCCCGCGCAGTTTCTCGCCCTGAGCTTCGGGGTGCTGATCACGTTCGGCACGGCGCTGCTCGCGCTGACGATCGCCGCCGAGCCCGGCCAGCACATCTCGGTGCTCGATGCCTTCTTCACGGCGACGTCGGCGGTCTGCGTCACTGGCCTGATCGTCGTCGACACGCCGAGCGCATGGTCGACGTTCGGCGAGATGGTGCTGATGCTGCTCATGCAGGCGGGCGGCCTGGGATACATGACCTTTTCCACCCTCGTCGCAGCGGCGCTGGGCCGCAGGATCAGCCTGCAGAGCCGGGCGACGCTGCAGGAGAGCCTCAACATCGAGAGCCGTGAGGAGCTCGTCCGCTTCGCGGCGCGCGCGCTGCTCCTGACGCTCGCGATCGAGCTCGCGGCGACCGTCGTCCTCACCGCTTGGTGGGTCCCGACCTTCGGCCTCGGGCGCGCGGTCTACCTCGCGCTCTTCCACTCCGTCTCCGCCTTCAACAACGCCGGCTTCAGCCTGTTCCCCGACAACCTGGTGCGCTTCCGTGGCGACCTCGTCGTCAACCTGGTCATCAGCACGCTGATCATCCTCGGCGGCCTGGGGTTCCTGGTGCTGCAGGAGGTCCGCACCGCCAGGTCGCTCGCCAGGCTGAGCGTGCAGACGAAGCTGGTGCTGACGGTGAGCGCGGCCCTGATCGTGGGCGGAACCGTCGCTCTGCTCCTGCTCGAGCGCTGGAACCCGGCGACGCTGGGACCGCTCGGCTGGGGCGAAGCGCTCCTCGCGGCCTACTTCCAGGCGGTGACGCCCAGGACCGCCGGGTTCAACACCATCGACATCGGCGCGATGACGCCGGCGGCGCTCTTCCTGGTCATGGCGCTGATGTTCGTCGGCGCGTCGCCCGGGGGCACCGGAGGCGGCGTGAAGACGACCACCTTCAGCGTCACCGTCCTCTCCCTGTGGGCGACGGTCCGGGGAAGGCGCGACCCGGTGGTGTTCAAGCGCCGGCTGCCGACGGACCTCGTCCAGAAGTCCTTCTTCGTCGCGCTCATCGCGTTCCTCGCCCTCAACGTGGTCGCGGGCCTGCTGCTCATCGCCGAACGGCGGGATCTGCTGCCGACGCTCTTCGAGACCACGTCCGCGTTCGGCACCGTGGGCCTGTCGATGGGGCAGCCCGGGAGCGTGCTGAGCCTGGCGGGGCACCTGGGTCCGGCGGGCAAGCTCCTGCTGGTGGTGATGATGTTCGCGGGCCGGGTCGGCCCCCTGACGCTGGCGGTGGCGCTTGCCGGGCGGCGCGAGCCGGAGCGCTTCCGGCACGCGGAGCAGCGGATCGCGATCGGCTAGGCGCGCGACCTGAACGGAGGTGCAGCATGGCGAGGCGCTCGTTTGCGGTCATCGGGCTGGGCCGCTTCGGCTCGGCGATGGCTTCCACCCTGGTCGAGCTCGGTCAGGAGGTGATCGGGATCGACGGCAGTGAGGACTCCGTCCGTGCGATGGCCGACATCATCCCCCAGGCCATCCAGCTCGACGCGACCGACGAGCGGGCCCTGCGCAGCGCTGGCGTCCAGGACGTCGATGTCGCCGTCATCTCCATCGGCGAGAACCTCGAGGCCAGCGTCCTGGTCGTGGTGCAGGTGATGGGGCTCGGCGTCCAGGAGATCATCGCCAAGGCCGTGACGCCGCTCCATGGCAAGATCCTCCAGAAGCTGGGGGTCACCCGGGTGGTCTACCCCGAGCGGGAGATGGCGATCCGCATCGCCCACGGCTTGGTCGTGCCGAACGTTGTCGACTACTTCGAGGTCTCCAAGGACTTCTCGCTCGTCGAGGTGCCGGCTCCTGCCGACTGGATCGGAAAGACGCTCGGGGAGCTGGCGATCCGCCGCCGTCTCGGCCTGACGCTCATCGCGATCAGGAGACGGTCGGGGACCGGCGCCGAGACGACGAACGTCTCTCCGGCGCCCGACGAGTCGATCGAGGCAGGCGACGTGGTGGCGCTGCTCGGCGACAACGAGCACGTGGCGCACCTCGACCGGGTGCTGCGTCAGTAGGACGTTTCTCGTTGAGGCGCGCCGCGTCCGCGCAGCGACACTGGGCGTCCACGCGGGCGCGTTGCGCTTCCTGTATCGCATCAGCCTGCAGCGATCGGAGCTGGCCACCACATCCCGCGGCCGCGGGTGGCCGAGCGGCTGCCGGTGATCTGAGCGCTGACGAGGTCGCGCGCGTGCTGGGCGCAGTGCGTGCGCCGAAGTACCGCGCGCTCTTCATGACGTGCCAATCCGACGACGTGGCGGGCTAGGGGCGGGCGCGCTCCCAGAGACCGAGCCAGTGGAAGGCGACCACCACGAGCGCGTGGGTGATCTGCCCGACCCGGATGAGCTCGGGCACCTGCTCGAGGGGCACGAGGACGACCTCGGTCTCCTCGGTGCTGTCGAAGGCCGGCACGCACTGCCGCACCACGTCGTAGGCGACGAAGGAGTGGCAGCGATTCGCCTGGATGGCCGGGTTCGGGTGGATCGCTCCCAGGGGCTCGATCACGGCGGAGTCGAAGCCGGTCTCCTCGACCATCTCCCTCCGCGCCGCCAGCAGCGGGGACTCGTCCCCGGGATCGACCATGCCCCCGGGAACCTCGAGCGTGTACTCCCGGATGCCGTGACGGAACTGCCGCACCATCACGACGTCCCGCTCGGGCGTGAGCGGGATGATGTTCACCCAGTCGGGCGCCTCGAGCACGTGGAACTCGTGCTCGGCGTTGTCGCGGGCAAAGCGGCTGCGATCGCGGCGGAGGGCGAAGACCCGGCACTCGTAGACGAGGTCAGCGGAGACGCGCTCCCAGCCATGCAGGTCGCGCTTGCCGCTCATGGTCCCGGCCTCCTGCTCGCGGGCTCTGAAGAGATCCCGGGCCCGAGCGGGACAGTCGCCCCGCACGCAGCGCTGCGGCACGCATCGGCCGTCCGTCGACAGGAGCCGCCCTCGGTGAAAGCTCGGCCACCCATCCGGGCTGCACCCGGGCCCGCAGTGGATGAAACGGACCACCGGCTCCGCACGGTTGTGGTTCGTCTCATGTCACCCGTCCGCGCCCGCGCCGGGCGCCGCGTCCTCCAGGAACAGCCGGCGGTACTCGATGGCGGGGCAGCGGTCCATGACCACCGTCAGCCCCGCCGCCCGCGCCCGCTCCGCCGCCGCCGCGTCGACCACGCCGAGCTGCAGCCAGAGGACGCGTGCCCCGATCCCGATGGCGTCGCCCACGATCCCGGGCACCGACTCCGCGCGCCGGAAGACGTCGACCATGTCGATGCGCTCCGGGATCTCGGGCAGCGCGGCGTAGCAGCGCTCGCCGAGGATCTCGGTCGACGCGGGGTTCACGGGGATGACGCGGTGCCCCCGGCACTGGAGCAGGCGCGCGATGCGGTGACTGTCACGCGACGGGTCGGGCGAGCAGCCGACGACGGCGATCGTCATGCGCTGGCCGAGCAGGCTCCGGATCGCGGCGTCGGACGGGTTCTCGAACGCGCTCACGACGCTCCTCTGGCCGGCAGGGGAGGCGCGATCCGGTCGATCGCCTTCTCGAGGCAGCGATAGATCTCGTCGCGACAGCTGCGGTGGAAATCCGCCTCTCGCCCTGCTGGATCCTCGATGTCTCCCGCCTCCCCCGCGAGCTCCCGCAGCGTCCACGCCTCCTTGCCCGCGGCCTCCGGGAAGTCGCCGAGCATGCGCTTCTGCTCGACGGTCATGGTGACGATCAGGTCGGCGGCGGCGAGGTGGTGGCGGTGCCGCTTGAGGTCGCACGCGGTTGCATCCGCGGGGATCTCGATGCCGTCCTCCCGCAACAGCAGGCGGGCGTCGAGGGAGACCAGGCTCGAGTCGCGCGCGTAGGGGGCGATGCCGCCGGAGCGGACGATCACATCGTCGCGCTGGCGGACACGCAGCAGCTTGCGAAGACGCGCCTCCGCGATGATGCTGCGGCTCGTGTTGGCGTGGCAGACGATCAGCACCCGCCGCATCGCGGGCGCCGCCGGCTCAAAGTCCCTCGGTGAATACGTCTGCCATCGTCTCCTTGCGCGTGATGCCCTTGGCAAGCTCGGCCCTGAGCTGCGCACCGAGCGCCGCTGGGTCCCACGCGCCCGCCTGCTTCACCCTGCCCGCCGAGCGCCAGTTCTGCATCAGCCACACCGTCCCCCCACCGACCCGGAACACCTCGCCGTGCACGTCCGCGGCGTCGTCGCTCGCGAGCCAGGTGACGAGCGGCGCGACGTTCGCCGGATTGAAGACGTCGAACTGGCCCTCCGCCACCTCCTGGCCCATCAGTGCCGCCGTCGCCGGCGTGGCCTCGATCGTGAGGCGCGTGCGCGCGACCGGCGCGATGGCATTCACCGTCACTCCGTACTTGGCCATTTCGCGATCGACGATGATCGAGAACGCGGCGATCGCCGCCTTGGCCGCGCCGTAGTTGCTCTGGCTCGGGTTGCCGAGGAGGCCGGAGTCGGAGGCGGTGTTGATGATCCGGCCGTTCAGGACGTTGCCGACCTTGTGCTGCTCGCGCCAGTACACGCAGGCGTGGCGGCTGCAGTTGAAGGTGCCCTTCAGGTGCACCGCGACGACGGAGTCCCAGTCGTCCTCCGACATGTTGAAGATCATCCGGTCGCGGAGAATGCCGGCGTTGTTCACGACCACGTTGAGCTTCCCGAAGGTGTCGACGGCACACTCGATGATGCGCTGCGCCCCCTTGAAGTCGCTGACGCTGTCGCCGTTGGCCACCGCCTCGCCGCCGTTCTTCTTGATCTCGGCGACCACCTCCTCGGCAGGTCCGCGGCTGGCTCCGGATCCTTCGAAGCCTCCACCGAGGTCGTTGACCACGACCTTGGCCCCGTGCTTCGCCATGAGGATCGCCTCCTCGCGGCCGATGCCGCGCCCGGCGCCGGTGATTACGACGACCTTACCCTCGAGCAGCATGACACGATCTCCTTGCGGCATCTTGGTGGGGTGTGCAGCCTGCTCCGTGTGCCCGAGCAGTGGAGAGTTGTCAAGTTTGCGCTCGCCGGCCCCGAGATGCGCCGGGAAAGCCTTGTCATGGTCGGGTCCATGTGGCAACGTTCGCGCGCTTGCGCAGGCCGCGCCCGTCGCTCGATCGGGAGGAGACGCGCAGGGGCAGTTCTCCCCGGACGGCCGATTACCATGACCCACAAGGAGTTCAGCCGGCTCGTGACCGAGGTTCTCGCAGAGTTGCCCGAGGAGTTCGCCTCCCGCCTGCAGAACGTGGAGGTCGTGGTCGAGGAGGCACCGAGCCGCCGGCAGCTTCTCGGAGCTGGGCTCGATCCCGGCAGGGACACGCTGCTCGGGCTCTACGAGGGGGTTCCGCTCGAGGAACGAGGCCTCGATTACGTCGCGCTGCCCGACAAGATCTCGCTCTTCTATCGGCCCATCGTCGAGGCATGCACCTCGGTCGACGAGGTCCGCGAGGAGATTCGCATCACCATCCTCCACGAGATCGCGCATTTCTTCGGCATCGGCGACGAGGACCTCGACGAATGGGGCTACTAGGAGCCCGTCCGAGCAAGGCGCGTTCTGCTGCGAAGCGGCCGGAGCCGGGCCGCTGCTGGCGACGAACGCATTACTCGGAGGGACTCCTAGTGGAGGCGCGGCCCTGACGCCATGCCGGGATTCGCGCCGAGCTCTCGGGCACGCAACCTCGAGCGTCTCTCCCGCGAGGTGTTCGACCTGCTCGTGGTCGGAGGGGGGATCACCGGCGCGGGCGTTGCCCGCGAGGCCGCCCTGACCGGGCTTTCCGTCGCACTGGTCGAGGCGCGCGACTTCGCCGCCGGGACCAGCAGCCGCTCCTCCAAGCTCATCCACGGGGGGCTGCGCTACCTCGAGCAGGGCGAGCTCTCGCTGGTGCGCGAGGCCGCGACCGAGCGCAAGTCGCTGCGCCGCATCGCGCCCCATCTCATCGTGGTGGCGCCGATGCTCGTGCCGGTGTACGGCCGCACCGCGGCCGGTCTTTACAAGCTGCGGGCCGGTCTCACGCTCTACGATCGGCTCGCGGGGGTCCCCGCCGAGGAGCGGCATCGAATCCTCTCGGCGGAGGAGGCGGTCGCGTCCGAGCCGCTCCTGGCTCGCGGGCGCCTGCAGGGCGCCGCCCTCTATCCCGAGTACGTCACCGACGACGCGCGTCTCGTGCTCGACACCCTCAAGTCCGCGCACCTCGCGGGCGCGGCGGTGGTCAACTACGCGCGTGTCACCGCCCTCGGCGCGGCGGACGGCCTGCGCACGATCGGCCTGCGCGACGAGGAGAGCGGATGCGAGCTCACGGCGCGGGCGCGCGTGGTGGTGAACGCCGCCGGGCCGTGGGTGGATGCCCTCCGCGCTCTCGACGAGCCCGATGCACGCCCGCGCCTGCACCTCTCCAAGGGCATCCACCTGGTCTTCCGCGCGCGCGATCTTCCCCTGCGGCAGAGCGTGGTGATGCCGGCGCTGGACGGGCGCCCCATCTTCACCGTCCCGCGCGGACCCTTCGTGTATCTCGGCACCACCGACACGAGCTACGCTGGGCCACTCGACGAGCCGCTCGTGAGCGCCGAGGACGCTCACTATCTCCTCACGGCAATGCGGCAAACGCTTCCGAGCGTGGCGATCGGGCCGCGCGAGGTCGTCGGCACGTGGGCGGGACTGCGCCCGCTGGTGCGCCAGGAGGGCAAGCCGCCGTCCGAGATCTCGCGGCGCGACGAGATCACGGTGAGCACCAGCGGCCTGGTGACGATCGCCGGCGGCAAGCTCACCACCTACCGGCGCATGGCGGAGCGCGTCCTGAAGAGCGCGGCGCGGCTCCTCGGCCGCGCGGTCGCCCCCGCGGGCACGGCGCAGCGCAGGCTGCCCGGCGGGGACCTCGGCCCGGGGCAGGACGTCGACGCGTACCTCTCGTCTCGGGTCGCGGAGCGGGCCATGCAGTGGGTCCCACGGGACGCCATGGAGCGCCTGCTCGCAACTCACGGAAGCGACGCGCCCGAGATCCTGGCGCTCGTGACCGACCCGGCCTCGTTGCGCCCACTCGCAGACGGGGTACCTCTCAGCGCTGCAGAGGTCCGTCACGCGGTGCGCCACGAGATGGCCCGGACCGTGGTGGACGTCCTCGAACGCCGCTCTCCACTCTCCATTTTCGCGACCGAGTCGGCGCGCGAGGTGGCCCCGGCCGTCGCCGACCTCATGGCCGGCGAGCTCGGCTGGTCCGCCGAGCGCCGCGCGGTCGAACTCGCCGCTTTCGACCGCCTCACACGAGCGCGCCTCGCCTGGCGGGATGCGTGCGCGATGAGCGCCTGAGGAGAGCCATGCAGGACGCCGGCCGCATCCGGGACGATCTCACGGGACTGCTCGGACCGAGCAGACTCGCGGACGACGCAACGACCGCGCGCGCCTGGCGCGACACCTGGGTCATCTCGGTGTGGCGGAGCCTCGGCGACGCACCTCCCCCGCGTCCGGCCTGTGTCGTCCGGCCGCAGGCAACCTCGGAGGTCTCGGCCGTGCTCCGTTACGCGTCGCGCGAGCGCATTCCGGTGGTCCCCTTCGGCGCCGGCTCCGGCGTGTGCGGCGCCATCCTCGCTCCCCCGAGCTCGATCGTCCTCGACCTGGGAGCGATGCGGAGCCTCCTCGGCATCGACGAGCAGGCGCTCCTCGCGACCGCGCAGCCCGGACTCCTCGGCAGCGACTTCGAGGCGGCGCTGAACGCCGCCGGCTTCTCCATGGGGCATTTCCCCCAGTCGATCGCCCTTTCCTCGCTCGGCGGCTGGGTCGCCACACGCTCGGCAGGTCAGTTCTCGACCAAGTACGGGAACATCGAGGACCTGTTCGTGGCGTTCGAGGCCGTGCTGCCTTCCGGGGCGGTGATCCGTACACGCCCCGTGCCGCGGGCGGCGATCGGTCCCGATCTGCGGCACCTCTTTCTCGGTGCCGAGGGGACCACGGGCGTGCTGACGGAGCTCACGTTCCAGATCCATCCGCTCCCCGAAGCGACCGGCAAGCAGGCCTACGCGTTCCCGTCGATGCGTGCCGGCCTCGAGGCCCTGCGCCGCACCCTTCGGGCCGG
>Ga0209253_10005101_pt1 | contig 11415 bp, 6 predicted proteins | sample FrelakmetBRP12BR_FD_187145 | JGI IMG/M metagenome (GOLD analysis project Ga0209253, IMG submission 187145) | Freshwater lake sediment microbial communities from the University of Notre Dame, USA, for methane emissions studies - BRP12 BR (SPAdes)... | ecosystem: Environmental > Aquatic >...
TTCCGGGCGGTTGGGTAGGGGGAGGGGTAGCCCCTTCGCTCCTGCCGTTGCAGAACGCCGAGCGAGACTGCTACCTCGCTCGGCACGAGGCCAGAGCGGCGAGCGCGAGGAGGCTGCGATGCTGACGGGAAGAGAGCGGATTCTGAAGGCCCTGAGCATCGAAGAGCCGGACCGGGTGCCCCTATTCATCCACGGCATCAACGAGAAGCCCCTCATGGGCATCGGCAAGTACCTGACCGACGGACTGCCCATGGGCAAGACGATCGATCAGATGAGCGACGCGGAGAAGGCGAAGCTCATCGGAACGCTCTTCATGATCTTGGAGGAGTTCGGCGTCGACGGGTACACCTGCCTCCCCATCGGAGCGGGCACCGAGTTCACGGGCGGCACGCCTCTGCTCGATGACTGGGGTGTCGGCTTCGAACGCAGCCCCCACGGCATGCCCGTCGCATATCACCATCCGGTGCAGGAGATGAACGATCTGGCCGGCTACACGCCTCCCGAGCCGAGTCGAACGCAGCTCGTGCTGGTGGATCTGATGAAGGCGCGGTTTGGCAGCGAGAAGGCGATCTTCTGGATGATGCGGGGCGCCTTCGTGCGGAGCTGGCGCCTGGTCGGCATGGACAATCTCATGCTCAAAATGTACGACGATCCGGCCTTCGTGCATCGGGTGGCCACGATGGTGACCGACTACAGCCTGAAGCAGCTCGAGCTGGTGGCCAGCGCCGGCGTCGACGTGCTGGTCGTGGAAGACGACATCGCCGACAAGAACTCTCCGCTCATCTCACCGAAGCTCTTCAAGGAGTTCGTGAATCCGTACAACAAGAAGCTCGTGGACGAAGCGCACCGCAAGGGGCTCAAGGTGGTGCGCCACAGCGACGGGAACCTCTGGCCCCTCCTCGATGTCCTGATCGAGACCGGCTACGACGGCCTCAATCCGCTGGAGCCACAGGCGGACATGGACATGAAGGCGGTGAAGGACTACTGCGGCGACCGGCTCTGTCTGCTGGGCAACATCGACTGCCAGGATCTGCTGCCGAACGGCACCGAGGAGCAGGTGGAGGCGGCCGTGAAGCAGGTCATCGAGGACGCCGGCGCCGGGGGAGGGCTCATCATCGATTCCTCCAACACCTATCACCCAAGCGTCAAGCCCGAGAACGTCATGGCGGTTTTCAAAGCCACCCACCGGCACGGCGTGTACCGGAAGAGCTGAGCTATACTTCCTCAATGAGAATTGGAGCAATCGCTGCGCGCGCATTCCTGGGACTCAGCGGCTGGCGACCCGAGGGCGTGCAGCCCACCGCGCCGAAGTACGTCCTCATCGCTGCGCCGCATACGTCGAACTGGGACTTTCCCTACACGCTCGCCCTCGCGTGGCTCTTCGACGTGCGCATGCAGTGGATGGGCAAGGACACGCTGTTTCGGCCTCCGTACGGCTGGGCGATGCGTCGGCTCGGTGGCATTCCGATCCGGCGGCACGAACGCACGAACATGGTCGAACATGCAGCCGAGCTCTTGCGCGAGTCGGACGAGCTTGCGCTGTTGGTTCCGGCCGAGGGCACTCGGAGCCGCACCGAGTATTGGAAGAGCGGCTTCCTGCACATCGCACGCACGGCGAACGTCCCCATCGTGCTCGGCTACCTCGATTTTGCGCGCCGCCGCGGCGGCTTCGGCCCGGCGATCTCGGCGCAGGGGGATGCCCGTGACGTGATGGATCGCATTCGTGCCTTCTACGCCGGCAAGCAGGGCAAGCATCCGGAGAAGTTCGGGCCGGCCTGCCTCCGCGAGGAAGACGAAGCGCTCCAGGCAGTGTTGGCCCCGGCGGCCTGACGCCACCCAGCGATCAGTCTGGAGCCTTCACCCGATGTGTCGCGACCCGGTGCACATCCTCACTGCGGTGGTCACTGACCCGCGACCGTCCACGCCAGCAGCAGCTGCGCCCCGTAATAAAGTGGCAGGCCCCAGAGCTTGTTTGTGAAGGCGCGCACTACGAAGTGGTCGCGGGCGACGGCGAGGTCCGAGACGTAGAAGGCGGCGGCGCCGAGCAGGATCACTGGATCTCCGACCTTCCAAACCGTGCCGGCCGCGCACATCACCATGATGGAAATCACCGCTACGTAGGCGCGGACGGGCATCCGCATGGTTCCCGTTAGGTAGGGCCCGAGCCAGCGCAGTGAGGCCACCAACGGCACGGCCAGCAGCACGGCCGCCACCACGAGCGCTCCTATCGAGACCCCCCGCACGACGAAGGCAGTCGCATACGCCACGTGGCCGAGCAGGAATGCGACGAGGCCCCCGAGAAAGGCGGCCTTCTGCTTCGGAATCAGCAGCAGGTCGCCGAGCCACGAGAGCGCGAGGCCCGCGAAAACGAAGCGGCCGTAGCTGGAATTCGCCGCACCGGCGGCGAGAGCGGCTCCGAGAAAGCCGGTCGAGGCCACGAGCTTTGCGATCCAAACGCCGGCGCGCAGCCCCCTCGACTCCGAGAGCAGCAGCGCGGCCAGGCCGGCCAGTGTGACGAGTACGAAGGGCAGCATCCCCCCAGTCTAGGGGTCGGATATGCTCCGCCGAAAGAGGCCTCCGCCGTGAATCGAGTCTCCCTCGCGCAGCTTCCCACTCCCCTCGAGGAGGCGCCCCGTCTCTCGGAGGCGCTGGGCGTGCACCTGCTGCTGAAGCGCGACGATCTGACGGGTCTCGCCCTCGGCGGCAACAAGGCGCGCAAGCTCGAGTACCTGGTGGCGGACGCCTTCGCGCGGGGCTGCGACACGCTGGTGGCCGCCGGCGGCGCGCAGTCGAACTTTGCGCGCATGACGGCGGCGGCCGCCGCGCGCCTCGGTATGGGCTGCCACCTCGTGCTCTCGGGCCGCGAGCCGGAGCGCTTCTCGGGCAACCTCATCCTCGACCGCCTCTTCGGTGCGAAGCTCCACTTCGTGGGGTCGGGCGACTGGAGAGTGCTCGAGGCGGGCGTTGCGAAGCTCGCCGGAGAGCTGGGGCCTGGCGCCTACCCGATGCCGATTGGTGGGGCCACGGCCGTGGGCGCACTCGGCTACGTCGACGCCGCGGACGAGCTGATGACGCAGCTCGCGGCTCCCCCCGACTGGCTGGTGCTCGCCGACGGCAGCGGCGGTACGCATGCCGGGCTTCTGGCCGCCCTTCCAGCGCGGTTGAAGATCCTCGGCGTGGACGTCGCACGGCCTCCGGTGCCACACCTCGAGCGCATCCCCGGGCTCGCGGCGCAGACGGCGCAGCTCGCGGGGAGAACGCTCCCGGGCGGCGAGCTGCACCTGGTGGATCATACCGGACCGAAGTACGGCGCTATTACCGACGAGTGTCTCGATGCGATCCGGCTTGCGGCGCGCACGGAAGGTCTCCTGCTCGACCCGGTGTATTCCGGCAAGGCCATGGCGGGGCTGCGGGCTGCTGCCCGTGAGGGGCGCGTCTCGGGCACGGTCGTCTTCCTGCACACGGGAGGAGCGCCTGCTCTGTTCGCCGACGGCTATGCCGAGGCCATGGCGTGAAGCAGATGCTCGACGCGACCTATCGCCACGCCCGGCGCGTGGCCGTTGCTGTGGTGGGCGGAAGCGTCGTCGCGGTGGGCGTTGCGATGATCGTGCTGCCCGGTCCGGCCTTCGTCGTGATCCCGGTCGGCCTCGCGATTCTCGGCATCGAGTTCGCCTGGGCACGGCACTGGCTCGAGAAAGTGAAGCAGCACGCGCAGACGGCGGTCGACGCCGTCAAGAATTCAGGTCGCTCGCCGAGGACGTAGCCGCGCGGGCACGGCCCGTTCGCCGAGCCAAGTTCACGCTTTCGCCGCCCCAGGCCGCGAGCGCGTACGAGCGCTGCCGGCACGTGTGGCACGCGGCTTGCTCCGTCCTCGGACACCGAACCCCGAGTCCCGAAGCGGTGCTCCCCCATGGCGCTAGCAGCCCCTCGGAAGGCCGCACTGGCCTCGATCCTCTGCCTCCTCACATCTCTTCCGCCCGGCGTCACTCGCGCCATCCCGAGCGATGGTTCCACGCTCTTCACCGACCGTGGCGTCGCGCCGCCGGCCGGCACGGCAGTCGCTGGCTCTGCGCAGCCGGATCTGTTTACGGGCGCTGCCGTCACGGCCATCCCACTCGAGGTTCCGCCGGGTACGGGTGGACTGACGCCCATGCTGGCGCTGCGCTACTCGAGCGCCGGCCGCGGCGAGAGCTGGGTCGGCAGCGGCTGGTCGCTGGCGCTGCCGGCGATCACGCGCTCTCTCGAGCGGGGCGTTCCTCTCTACGACGATGCACTCGACGTCTTCGAGCTCGACGGGCGCAAGCTCGTGCCCGAGAGCGACACGCCAGTCCTTCCTCGCCGCTATCACGCGCGGCGTGAGAGCTTCGAGCGCATCGTGCACGAGGCCGACGGAAGCTGGACGGTCACCGAGCCGGGAGGCACGCGGCGGCGCTTCGGTCTCGCGCCCGAGGCGCGGATCGAGCCACCCGCCGGCGCCACGCCCTTCGCCTGGCTCCTCTCGGAGGAGGAGGACGTGCATGGCAACGTCGTTGCGGCACGCTACGACCGGACGGACGCCGGCACTGCCTACCCGTTCGAGGTGCGCTACACGCTTCGGCGTACGACAGGGGGCGGGCTCGCGAGCCTCGATGCAGACGCGACGCGCGACCGTCTCGTCCGCTTTTCGCTCGAGCCCCGGCCCGACGTCTCGACGAGCTTTGCCAGCGGCTTCGAGCGCGTTCTCGCCCACCGCCTGCGGGCCGTGCGCGTCACGATCGGCAGCGAGGCCCTGCGCTGCTGGGAGCTGGGATACGCCGAGAGCCCCGACTCGGTCCGCAGCCTGCTGGTCCAGGTTTCGCTGCATGGCAAGGACGGAGCGTGCGACGGAGCGGGAGCCGCCACAGCGGCCTTCGTGACGCAGTTGACGTATCGCACGAACGTCGGCGCCGATCCATCCCGCATCGGTTGGGAGGGGCCCACTCGCTTCGACTGGCCGGCGGGACTCTCGCTGGTAGACGCCGACGGACAGGATCGTGGCGTGCGCCTCGGCGACGTCGATGGGGACGGCCGCCCGGACTTGTTGAAAGCCTACGCCCTTCCCATCCCCGGGCAGGGCGGGGATGGCTACGTACGCTCGTCCGACAGCGGCATTCATCGCAACACGGGGAGTGGCTTCGAGGCAACTAGGAGCGCCTCGCTCTCGCTGCCGGAGATCGCGGGGCAGATCGGAGCGCTCACGACGAGCTTTGCGCGCGAGCAGAGCACCCGCGGCTTCGCCACGGGTCTTGCCGCACTCGATCTCGACGGCGACGGCCGGGTCGATCTTGCGGGCGGCGTACGCTGGCTCGATTACGCGAGCGGCAGCACGGCGACCTACGGCATCGGCGGCCTGCAGCACAATATCGGCCACGGTTTCGAGGCCGTCCCGGATTACAGTGACCTGCTGCAAGACGATCGCTGGGCGCTGGCGCGCTACGGCCTGATCGACTTTCGCTGGAGCTTCAGCGGCTCCGGCTGGTCCGGCGTCTTCGAGTCAGGATCACTGCCCGGCCCAGCGCGCTTCGCAGACCTAACGGGCGACGGCCTTCCCGAGCTGATCGTACGCGGCACTGAGATCCACAGCCGCTGGAGTGGCACGGCACCGCCGTTCCATCCGGGCAGCCAGAGCTGCAGCTTTGCACTCTCGAGCTACCACTTTAGAAACCAGGGAGGTCTGCGCTTCCTGCGAGGTGCGACCTCGGATTTCGGCGTCACCTCGGATCTCTGCGGCGCGAGCGCAACCCTCCGGCTCTCTCCCGACTTCCAGCCCTGCGATCCCTTCGATCCGCCCTGTCAGCGCCGCCTCATCCACGACGAAGCTCGCTCGCAGCGCTTCCTCGGCGACGGCTCCTACGCGCACTGGAACGTGCACTGGGAACTCGGCAACGAGGAGGTGGATCTCAACAACGATGGTCTCGCCGATGCGATCAGCGCGGCCTATGACCTCGTGCTCGGAAGCGAGAGCCTGGCTGCGAGCCTCAATGCCGGCGCCGGCGCCTTCGTGGACGCCCCAGCCTGGCGCCTTCCGACGCACCTCTACGAGATCGATGCGACCTTCGCGCGCGATCTCGGCGTGCGTCTGGCCGACGTGAATGGGGACGGGCGCATCGATGTGGTTCAAGCGGTGGAGGGCGGCCCTCGGGCCGCCTGGCTCAACCGCGGCGATGCGAGGAGTGGCTCCAGCCCGCGTCCGTGGGCAGCAAGCGCCGCCTGGGTTCTCCCCGCATCGCTCTCCTTCGTGAACGCTCGAGGCCAGGATCTCGGCCTCCGTCTCGTCGATCTCGACGGCGACGGCATGCTGGATCTCGTGCGCTCGTTCGGCGGCACGAATGAGCTCTACCGGAATCGCGGCCAGGTGCCGGACCTGCTCGAGACGCTGACGACGCCCCTCGGCGCGCGTACTAAGTGGAGCTACACGAACTCCACGGCCTTCGACCATACGGGCAATCTGGCTGCCCCCTTCGAGCCCCGCGCCTCCGACGGCACGCCGCACCTGCCGCAGGTGCTCCCGCTCGTGAGCGCAATCGAGGTGGCGGGAGGCGGGGCCGGGCCTGCACGCACCACGTTCGCGTACGAAGGGGGCGTCTTCGACACGGCCTCGCGCGAGCTTCGGGGCTTCCGAGTCGTCACGGCCACCCGCGACGGCGGCCGCACGACGATCACTCACTTCCATCAGGACGAGGCCCGGGCTGGTCTGGTGGAGCGGGAGGATGTCTTCTCCTCGGGGAGCAGCGCTCGCCGCTGGCGCAGCCTCGAGTACCGCTACACCGAGGATCTCGATGGCCCGCCCTTCATTAGCCTGCTCTCGCGGCGGGTCGAGACCGAGGTTGACGAGGCCGCGAGCCCGCGCGCGATTGCCAGCAGCTTTCGGTACGACGCGTTCGGCAACGTCATCGAGCGCGTGGACTTCGGCGAAGTGGCCGCTCGAGCGGGAGACGCGCTCACCGACCTCGTGCCGGCCGACACGCGCACGACCGAGGTCGAGTACGCGCGTGTTGCCGGTGATCCTGATCCGTATCTGGTGAACCGCGTACGCCGCCAGCGCATCCGGCAGGGCCTGCCCGGAAGAGGCACGGTGCTGCGCGAGACTCTCCATCACTTCGACGGCGATACGACGGGGGCGTCCGCGCCGACGCGCGGCCTCTTGACGAGGCGCATCGACGTCCGTGTTCCAGGTACGACTGCGGGGCCTACGACGACCTACGGCTACGACGGATACGGAAATCTCATCGGGGTGCGCGAGCCACGCGCGAACGCCGGGCAGGGCGGGGGAACGACGCTCTTCGGCATCGACGCACGCTGGCACGCGTTCCGCACGTCCGTCACGAATCCGCTCGGACAATTGAGCCGCAGCAGCACGGCGACGCCGCCGGGCTGCGAATCCTATCCGGCCGGCGCCGGCGTGGTGCAGGAGGAGCGGGGACCCAACGTCGCTGCGAGCGAGCCCGGACTGCGCCGCTGCCTCGACGTCTTTGGCCGCGTGGTCCGCGAGCGGGCGCCTCTCGATCTTGCGGAGACTCGCTGGGTGTACGACGACACTCCGGGCGCCGCGCGTGTCGAACGCCACGATCGTACAAATGCCAGCGGAGCAGAGCGCGCGAGCGTGACCTGGCTCGATCGCCTCGGCAGGCAGGTAGCGACCCGGAGTGACGGCGCCGGAGGGCGTGCGGTGCAGACGGCCCGAAGCTACGACACGCTGGGCCGCCTCGCGACGGAGACGGCGCCGCACTTCGAAGGTGATCCCGAGCCCGTGACGCTCGTCGCGTACGACGTCCTCGATCGTCCCGTTCGCATTACGCTCCCCGGCGCAGGCCGCATCTCGACGGCTGCCTACGGGCGCGCTCGCGTGATGCTGACGGATCCAAGCGGGAGCACGCGAACGCGAGAGCTCGATCCCTTCGGCAACGTGGTGCGCGTGGCGGAAGGCGCAGGCGGGAGCGAGGTCGCGACCTACGCCTACGACGCGCTCGACAGGCTTCTCGAGGTGCGCGACGCAGGAGGAAGCCTCACGCGTATCGAATACGACGCTCTTGGCCGCCGCGTCGGTCTCGTCGATCCCGATACGGGGCAGACGCGCTTCACGGCCTACGACGATGGCGGCAACCTGCTGAGCCGCGTCGACGCGCTTGGCACCACCACCTGGACCTACGATGCCCTTGGCCGCCCGACGACGCGCCGTGCGGGGGCGAGTCAGGCAGCATTCGGCTACGACACGGCGGAGCGTGGAGTGGGGCTCCTGGCCACGCGCACCGACGACGCGGGAGTGCTCCGGATCCTCGCGTACGATGGGCTCGGTCGCGTGACGGCGGACTCCCAGGACGTCGGCGCAGCGACGTTCTCCTTCACGACGGCGTACGACCCGCTTGGCGCCGTGATGGCTCGCACGCTGCCCGGCGGGCGGACGTTGCTCTTCGACCACGATGCGGGCGGGTATCCGACTGCGATTCGAACGTCGGGCGCTGCGGGGACGACGATCGCGAGCAGCATCGACTGGGATGCGCGCGGCCGCCTCGAGGAGTGGACGGCGGGGAGCGGCGTGGTGAGCCGCTCGTCGTTCGATCCCGTAACCGGACGCCTCGCCTCGCTCTCCGTCCGTGAGGGTGCGAGCGTGCTCGAAGAGCTCGCCTACGGCTTCGACGCCAGCGACCGCGTGACGTCCATCGAGGATCGGCGTTCCGGAGGCCTTGCTCCCCGCAGCTTCAGCCACGATGCGCTGGGTCGCCTGGTGCAGGCCAGCGGACCCTTCGGTCCCGGACTCGCGGCCGCCACGCTCCACTACGCCTACGACGCCACGGGAAACCTGGTCTGCAAGGATGCGACGACCACGTCCGGCTGTATGGGCGGTCGCGTCCTGGTCTATCCCGCGACGACGGGCTCTCGGCCGGTCCATGCACCGGCCACGGTCGGAGGCCTCGCGGCGGGCTACGACGCGGTTGGCAATCTGATCAGCCTCGGCACGCGCTCCTATGCCTACGACGGGCTCGGCCGGCTCGTGAGCGCCGTCGAGTCTGGAACGCTGAGCTCGACCCATGCATACGATGCCGCTGGCAGGCGCGTCGAGTGGATCGATCGCTCCGGGTCGCGGACGACGACCCAGCGTTTCGTGCGGAGTGACTTCACCTGGGATGCGACACGAGGACTCGGGCGGATCGAGGTAGAGCTCGCAGGCCGTCCGATTGCGAGCCTCGTGGATGCCTTCGCACCGCCGAGGCCAGCGGGCAGCTCGCTCGGCGCGGCGCCGCTACGCCAGCGTGGCGCTGCGCCGGTCGCGATCATCCTGCTCACGCCTGCTGCATGCCTGGCTCTTTGCGGCTGGCTCTTCGTGCTGCGCCGGCGCGGCCTCCCTTGGGGCCGGCCCGCGCTGGCCGGCGCCACGGCCATTGCGTTCCATCTCTTGGCCGTGCGGCCGGCGCTGGCCTTCCCCGACGGGGATCTCAACGCGGATGGGCGCCTCGACGCCGCCGACGCTCTTCTCGCGGGGCGTATCGTCGCCGGGAGCCGCATCCCCTCCGCTACCGAGTTCGAGCATGGCGACGTGGCACCCCTCGAGTTGGCGCCACAGACACCCTCGCGTGTCGACGCGGGCGATCTCATGCTGCTGTGGCGTGCGCTCCGCGGCGAGGACGTGGACGGCGATGGCCTGGGCCAGGAGGCCGAGCTCGCTCTCGGCGCCAGCCCCTTCCGTGCCGATACGGATCGCGATGGGCTGGGAGACGCCCAGGAGCGCGTCCTCGGCACACGCCCCGGCGTAGCGGACAGCGACGGCGATGGTCTCTCGGACGGAGCCGAGGTCGCGGGCGGCAGCGACCCGCTGTCACGGGACACGGACGGCGACGGCTTCGAAGATGGCGCCGATCCTGCACCGCGTACGGGTATCATCTACCGGCACGGCGACCACCTCGGGAGCAGCGTTCTCGTGACGAAGGCCTCGGGTAGCGCAGAAGCTCTCGTCCTCTCTCGCGCGGTCTACGCACCGTATGGCAGTGCGGTTGGAGGCATTCCGCCCGAGCGCGGCTTCAACGGCCGGCGGCGTGACGGAGCCAGCGGACTCTACGACTATGGCGCGCGCTGGTACGACGCGGCGCTGGGCCGCTTCCTCCAGCCGGATTCGCTGGTCCCCGATCCGCTGCGGCCGAGCAGCCTGAACCGTTACGCCTACGCGGAAGGAGGCCCCGTCGATCGCGTCGATCCGTCAGGACATGCGAGTGTGAGCTTCCGCGTCTTTGCCGGCACCACCGGCCCGAGCGGCTTCTCGGGCGCGGGGCTCGACGTGGCTCTCTCCTTCGGAGCGGGCGGCTTCTCCGCCAGCGCCGATCCCTGGCTCGCCGTGGCGGGTACGCAGCTCCGCTTGTCGAAGCTTTTCCCGGGCGCGATGAGCTTCCAGTCGGTGCTCTCGTCGCCGTACCCCGGCACGTTTTCCGGTGCCGACGGGCGTGCGCAGGCGCGCGCAGAGCGTGCTCGCGTCGCGACCGCGGAGGGCATGCCCTCCATCGATCTGCGCGAGATTGCGGTGTCGGGTCTTGCAACGGGGGACATCCTGCTGACGGGCCAAGGGGGAGGGGCGTACTTCCTCCGCATGCTGGGAGCCGATCCTGATGAACACTCGTACGGCCACGCGGCGCTGGTGCTCGACATTCGTGGCGACCGCGTAATCGTCTTCTCGGCGGACCAACATGGAGCCTACCGAGATGACAACGACAACGCTGGCGTCGGAGGACGATCTTGGGCCGTCATCCGGCCGGGACCCGAGGTGGATCGCGCTGCCGTTGTTCGCTTCGCCGAGAGCTTTCCTGAGCGACAGGGACTGGTAGGCACACAGGGCGCGTATCTCGGTGGGAGCGGAGCGAATGTGTGTTCGTCACTCGTCGCGCGGGCTCTCGAGGCGGGAGGTGCGACGTCCGTGCCTCGTTCGCATGGTGACGTGATCACGCCCGGGGCGTTGCGGGGGTACGGTGCCCTGGTCGGCCAGGTCTATGTCCCGAGCATGCGCCGCCCTGAGTGATCGTGAGAGGACGATGAACGCCCTGTCGCGCGAGCTCCGCTGGGCTGCCATCGCACTCGTCCAGCTCCCGATCGTCTGCTCGCTCACCGTGGTCGGAAACCTGTTGGTCCCGTACGCGTGGTTTCGAGGCCTGTTTCGGATTCCGAACGAAGCAGTGCTGGTGCCGTTCTGGGTGGGGCTCGGGTTGACGATCCCGGTGAGCGTGGCCGTAATGACGGTCCTCACTCTCGATCTGGTCCGTTCGCTGAGAGGCCGTCGCGTCTGGGTCACGGCGATCGAGCACGTGGTTGCGGCGATGTTCGGGGCGCTCTGCTTCTATCAATGGGAAGCCTGGACCTCCGGCAGGAGCTTCGACTTTTCGGCGGGAGTCCTCGGTCTCTCCTTTCTCGTGGGCA
>Ga0209253_10005102_pt1 | contig 11414 bp, 13 predicted proteins | sample FrelakmetBRP12BR_FD_187145 | JGI IMG/M metagenome (GOLD analysis project Ga0209253, IMG submission 187145) | Freshwater lake sediment microbial communities from the University of Notre Dame, USA, for methane emissions studies - BRP12 BR (SPAdes)... | ecosystem: Environmental > Aquatic >...
GAAGCCATCCAGCGCCGGTTCGACGACCTGGACGACCTGCACGACATCGGCGAGCTCGACCTCAACATCTCGGGCTGCATGAACGCGTGCGGCCATCACCACGTCGGGCACATCGGCGTGCTGGGCGTCGACAAGAACGGATCCGAGTGGTACCAGGTGACGATCGGCGGCACGCAGGGCGAGCACGCGGCGATCGGGCGCGTCATCGGCCCGTCGTTCGCCGCCGACGAGATGCCGGATGTCGTCGCGCGGCTCATCGAGACCTACGTCGACATCCGCCACGACGACGAGCGGTTCGTCGACACGGTCCGCCGCGTCGGCATCGAGCCCTTCAAGGAGCGCGTGTATGCCCCGGCTCATTAAGGGCGGCGCGCTCGCCGGCGACCCGTACGTCCTCGCGCGCGACGCGGCGTCGCTCGCCGACCTGCCACGCGGCGTGCCGGTGCTCGTGCCGCTCGCGCTGTGGCGCGCGGAGCATGCGACGCTGGCCGCCCGCCAGGACGTCGGCGTCTGGCTGGCGCCGGCCGACGATCCCGCGGCGCTTGCCGCGGATGTCGCGGCGCTGCCGGTGATCGCCGTCGACTTCCCGTCGTTCACCGACGGACGCGGCTACTCGACGGCGCGGCTGCTGCGCGAGCGGTATGGATTCGCCGGCGAGCTGCGCGCGATCGGCGACGTGCAGCGCGACCAGCTCCACTACCTGCACCAGTCCGGGTTCGACGCGTTCGCGCTGCCCGACGACAAGGACGCGGCCGCCGCGCTCGAGGGCCTGCGTGACTTCAGCGACGGCTACCAGCGCACGCAGCAGCGCGCGCCGTGGTTCCGCCGGCGTGAGGCCAGCGCGCGCGGCACGCGGGAGCCGACGGCATGACGCTCGCGCGCATCGACCGCGCGCGACGTTCGCTTCATGACAGCTAGCCCAGCTCGAACGTCGTCACGCCGAACAGACGCCGCAGCGGCAGCGCGGGTGCGCCGCCCGCGTACATGCGCGCGGTTTCGAACGAGACCGCGAGCCCGTGCCGCTCGGCGAGCGCGACGGCGGCGACGTTGCCTTCGGGCACGTCCAGGCATACCGCCGCCCCCGCCGGCACGTGCGCCTGCAGCGCGCCGAAGAGCCCTTCCGCGAGTTCCGCATCGTCCGCGAAGAGCGGGCCGATCTTGTAACCCGCGTGCGCGGGGCGGATGACGCCGTAGCCTGCAATCGCGCCCCCGCGCACGACCGCGTACGCCTTGCTCTGCGGTTGCGCCAGCCATGCGCGCAGGAACGGCGCGCGATCGTCCGGAAATAACGCGCGGTCGTACGCGGCGACCTCGGCGAACGGCCGCGACGACAGCGGCACGATGCACGCGTCGACGCGGCCCGGACCCGGGCTCGTCCCCGCGTAGCGCAGGTTCCGGTACGCGAGCGCGAAGCCGGACTTGCGGTAGTTGGACTGCTGCGCGACGACGCCCTCGAGCCCGATCGTCCGCCCGGCGAGCCGCGCGAGGCCGGCTTTCCAGACCTGCATGCCGTAGCCGCGGCCGCGCCAGCCCGGTTTCACGATGTAGAGCCCGATGAAGCCGAACGTCGCGCCATACCTGACCGCGGAAATGGTCGCGACCGGCTCGCCGTCCACGCTGCCCAGCAGGAAACCCTCCGGGTCGGCGGCGCGGAAGCACGCGGCGTCGTTCAGGCCGGGATTCCAGCCCTCGGCCGCGGCCCAGTCGATCGCGAGGTCGACATCGACCCGCGTCATCGTGCGAAGGTGAACGGGCGTGCTGGTCATGGGATCAGCGTACCGCAGGCGCGACCGCCAAGGCAGCGGGTTGCGCCGCCACCACGTCGATGGCCGCGAGTACGACGTCGGTGCGCGGAAACGGCGCCGTGGTGAACCACAGCACCCACGGCAGTCCCGGCGGATACGGAATGGCCGCCGACACGTGATCGGCGTTGACGACGCCCAGCAGGCGGCCGCCCGGGGCAAGCTGGTCGGCGGCGAGCAGCATGCCGTCGTTGTAGCGCGCATGCGCGGCAAGCAGCGCCTGCGGCAACAGCAACATGGCGGACAGCCGGTCCGGCGTCGGCACGGTGACCAGCGCGTAGATGGGCACGCGGATCGCATGCCCATGCGCGGCCCACCAGGCGCGACGACGCACGGGCTCGAGGTCGGCCATCGGGTCGCCCTCGCCTTCCGCGCACGCCGCGAACGGATAGGCGCCGAACGTCGCGCGGTACGCCAGTGCGAGCGAGTCGGCGAGCGGGCTGCCGCCGAAGGCGCCCGCGACGCCGACGACGGCGTCGATCCGTGCCGCGAGGTCGGGCCGCTGCACGATCATCTCCAGAACGTCGGCGGCGCCCTTCGAGTGTGCGATGACGACGAGGCGGCGGCCGTCCTCCAGCAGGCGCGCGATCTGGTCGGCGAGGCCGCCGGAACCTCGCCCGCGAAGCGGTACAGCGTCTGCCCGCACGCGCTCCCGGCCATTGCGGGCCGGGCGCACAGCGCGCCGCGGTACGCGCCGCGCAGGTCGGCGGCCGGCGCAATTTCCGCGGGCAGCTGCACATCGACGTCGCCCGACGGCAGGATCGGCAGCGCGCAGCCACCGAGCGCGAGCGCGACTGCAATCAGGAAGCGCCTGCCGCCCGCGTTCGACATCGTGGCGTGTTCGCCGTCATCGCCGCACGCCCGGCGCTTCGAGCGGCAGCCCCAGCGCGCGCCATGCGAGATAGAGCTCGACGTCGGTCAGATCCGGCGCGCCGGGAGGGGGCATCTGCGCGCGAACGCCGAAGAGGCAGGCGCGGATCCGGCGCTGCAGCGATCCCACGCCCTGCCACTCGAGCCGGTACGCGGGAAACGCGGTCGGATGCCCCTGGCTGATCGTCTCCGTGTACAGGCGTTTCCCCCAGTTCGCGTCGTGGCACTGCGCGCACGCGATGTTCATCTGGCCGTGGCGCTGCCGGTAAAACGCTTCGCCGCGGTCGAAGGCCGCGCGTGCCGGGCCGGCGATCGTCACGGCAATCGGCATGCCGCGCGACTGGTGCGCGACGTAGGCAGACAGTGCCAGCAGGTCGTCCGACTCGCGCGGCAACGACGCCGCCTGCTGATGCCGCACGCGGCACCGGTCGATGCGCGCGTCGAGGTGGAGCAGCTCGCCGGCGCTGGCGTCGAACGCCGGATACCGGGCGGCGACGCCGCGCATCGCGGCCCGCGCGTCGCCGTGGCACGACGCGCAGCTGCGGCTCGCGGACCCTGCGCCGGCATTCCACAGGACTTCGCCGCGTGCGACCCAGAGGAAGCCCGGGTTGGCGGCGTCGTCTTGCTGCATCGCGCGCACGTCCGCGCCCGCAAATGTGCTACCGGAGCGAAGTTCGGCGGGAGAGATCGGCCGCGTCTGCGCGCCGAGCGCGGCGGCCCAGAGGCCGAGGGCGAGCGCGAAGCCCCGGCGCATCAGCCGACCGTCACCCCGACGCGCTCGGCGCCGCGCACACCCGCGTCGTCCACCCACTCGAAGGCCAACTCGCCCGACGCGCGCGCCGTGACGAAAAACCGCAGGTAAGGATTGGCGGCGACGCCGGAGCTCATGCGCACGACGAACACCGGCTCGCCGTTGTAGCGGCAAGTAAGCGTCCGGATGACGTTGCGCGGGATCGACTTGCCCATATCGTCGGTCCGGTATCCGGTTTCCATTGGATGGCGGATCTGTACGCGCACCTCGAACGGCTCGCCGCGCACGAGGCGGCCGGCCGGGAGGCTGATGCGGGCGTCGGCCATGGTCGCTAGTGGCCTGTAACGCCCAATTCGAGACTGAACGCAGTGGTCTGGCGGGGCGTTCCGCGCCGAGTGCAAGGCGCCGAAGCGAAGCAAGGGCGGCTCCCCTTGCGAGCTTCGGCAACGCGGCAATCGGCGCGGAACGCTCGCCAGACAGCCCCGAATTGGGCGTTACAGGCCACTAGGTGCCGTCCATGCAGCCGGCGAGCGTCACGACGACCTCGATCGCGGCCGCGTACAACGTGCCGTCGGAGAGCTCGGCAATCGCGGCGATCCGCTGCGTGCCAGCCAGGCGGATGCGCGCGTCGACCTCGATGCGTTCGACCGGGACCGGGTATTCGAACACCGCGACGTCGGGCACCGGGTTTGTCTCCGAGAACACGCGGATCGCGCGTACCGTGGGACCCGGCGCGAACGGCCCGGGGACGACGATGCGCATCGGCACCGCAAGCCCGTTGTCGGCGAGCGCCGGCAGATCGAGCCGCAGCCGCTCGCGCCGCGGCACGCGGCCCGCCAGGTATGCGGTCATCGCCGGAATGTCCGGCAGCGCGCCGTCGGCAGCGCGCGCCGGGAGGCACGCGATGGCCACGAGCGCGCCCGCGCCTTGGAACACCCGTCGGCGGCCGGGACAAGGCAGGCGGGCGTCGGATGCGCGCGCGCTCATCGCAACGAGGACAGGTACGCGACGAGGTCCTCGACCTCCACCGCCGACAGGATGGGCTTGCCTGCGTACGACGGCGCGACGCGGTCGAGTCCGGCAACCTTGAAATAGCTCGGCATCACACTGTCGGGGTTCACGCGGAGGTTGTCGGCGACGCGCAGGCGCAATTGCGCGGCCGTCAGGCGGCCGCCGACACCGGCGAGCGACGGGCCGACGTTGCCCGAGAAGCGCACGGCAGGATCGGGTACCGCGTGGCACAGCACGCAATTCGCGTTGTCGCGCGCGACGACGAGCGCGCGGCCGCGCGCGGCGTCGCCCGGTGCCGCGGCGAGCGGCTCCGGGATGCCGTCGTCGACGACGTGCAAGACAGACGGCGGAACATCGCCTCGCGCGGGTCCGGACGTTGCCATGCACAGGATGGCGGCCGCGGCCGCATGGCGCAGGACATCGCTGCGCAACGCACGGTGAGCCGCAGCCGTCATGCCTTGTTCAGCGCCGCCACGGGATTCTGGAGCGGCAGCTTGCGCATGGGTTTGCCCGTGGCCGCATGGATGGCGTTGAGCACGGCCGGCGCCACCACGCAGATCGTCGGCTCGCCCACGCCGCCCCAGAAGTCGAACGTCGGCACGATCACGGTCTCCACCTTCGGCATCTCCGCGAGGCGCAGGATCGGATACGTGTGGAAGTTGTTCTCGACGATGCGGCCCTTGTCCACCGTCAGCTCTCCGTAGAACGTCGCCGACAGGCCGTACGCGACCGAGCCCTCGACCTGCGCGGCGATCTGGTCCGGGTTGACCGCGTGCCCGCAGTTCAGCGCGAGCACCATCCGGTGGACCTTCACCTTGCCGTCGGCGCCGACCGAAACCTCCGCGACCGCGGCCGAGTAGCTGCCGTACCCCATGAACTGCGCGATGCCGCGATGCACGCCGGGCGGCAGCGGCGTGCCCCACCCCGCCTTCTCGGCGGCCGCGTCGAGCACGGCGAGGTGCTTCGGGTGCTTGCCCATCAACGCGCGCCGGAACTCGAGCGGATCCTTCCTGGCGGCCTTCGCCGCCTCGTCCATGAAGCACTCGAGATAGAGACCGTTCTGGTTCGTGTTGACGCCGCGCCACGGGCCGACCGGCACGTGCGTGTTGCGCATCGCATACTCGACGAGCAGGTTGGGCACCGTGTACCCGAGCTGCGCGTCGCCCGGCTTCTCGTAGTAGCCCTGCAACTGGCGGTCGTCCCTGCCGTCCTTCGCCGCCGCCTGGTTGTTGAACGCGTTGATCGACTGGCCGGACACGCGCACCTGCAACGCGACGAGATTGCCGGCGGCATCGATGCCCGCCGCCATCCGGCATTGCGAGATCGGCCGGTAGAAGTCGTGCGTCATGTCCTCTTCGCGGCTCCAGATCATCTTGATCGGCACGCCGGGGAACTGCTTGCCGATCTGCACCGCCTGCCGCACGTAGTCCTGCGCGCCGCCGCGCCGGCCGAAGCCGCCGCCCAGGATGTGCTTGTAGACCTCGCACTTCTCGAGCGGCAGGCCCGACTGCTCGGACAGCGCCGCGAGCGCGGCCTCGCCGTTCTGCGTCGCGACCCACGCCTCCGCACGGTCGGGCGTGATCTTCACCGTGCAGTTCATCGGCTCCATCGTCGCATGCGCAAGGAACGGCGTGCTGTAGACGGCCTCGACCTTGACCGGCGCCGCGGCGATGGCCGCCAGCGTGTCGCCCTCGTTGCGCATCGCGTACACGTTCGCGGCCGTCAGGCCTTCCTTCACGTGGGCGTCGATGTCGGCACTCGTCCGTTTTGCGTTCTCGCCCTCGTCCCACACGATCGGCAGCGCGTCGAGTGCCTTCTTGGCGTGCCACCACGTGTCGGCGACGACGGCGACCGTCGTGTCGTTGACCTTGACCGCGCGCTTCACGCCGGGCATCGCGGCGATCTTCGCGTTGTCGAAGCTGACGAGCTTGCCGCCGAACACGGGGCAATCCTTGATCGCCGCGCATAGCATGCCCGGCAGCTTCACGTCGATCGCGTAGACGAGGCTGCCGTTGAGCTTCGGCGCCGTGTCGAGGCGCTTCATCGGCTTGCCCGCGACCTTCCACTGGCGCGGGTCCTTGAGCGTGATGCTCTTGGGGTCGGGTGGCGTGAGCTTCGCGGCGGCGGGCGCCACCTTGCCGTACGTCGTCGTGCGGCCCGTCGGCGTGTGCGTGATCACGCCGTTGGCCACGGTCAGCTCGCTCGCCGGGACGTTCCACTGGTCGGCGGCTGCCTGCAGCAGCATTACGCGCGCAACCGCGCCGCCCCGACGGACGTAGTCCTCCGAAATCCGGATTCCCCGGCTCCCACCCGTGCCGAATTCGCCCCACACGCGCTTCCGCGCCAGGCTCTCGCCGGGCGTCGGAAATTCGGTCGTGACCTTGTTCCAGTCGCACTCCAGCTCCTCCGTGACGAGCTGAGCGAGCCCGGTAAGGGTGCCCTGCCCCATCTCCGAACGCGCGATCCGGATCACGCACGTGTCGTCGGGCTTGATCACGACCCACGCGTTGACCTCGATCGGCGCCGCTGCGGGACGCTGCGCGGCGGCGGTCTCGATGCCGAACGGCAGCTGCATGCCGATCGCGAGGCCACCGCCTGCTGCGGCCGAGCTGACGATGAACCTGCGGCGTGACAGGCTGGGGGCCTTGCGGCGAATGCTCGTGGACATGGCGGCTCTCCGTGCGCGTCAGGCGGCGGACTTGCGGCGCTTCGCAGCGGGCATGCTGTCCGCGGCCAGGTGCACGGCCGCGCGGACGCGCTGGTAGGTCCCGCAGCGGCAGATGTTGGTCATCGCGTCGTCGATCTCCTGGTCGCTCGGGTTCGGGTTCTTCGCGAGCAGCGCGGTCGCCGCCATGATCTGGCCGGACTGGCAGTAGCCGCACTGCGGCACGTCGAGCGCGAGCCAGGCCTTCTGGATCGGCGTGGCGCTCGTTGGCGACAGGCCCTCGATCGTCACGATGCGGTCCGTCGCCTTGATCGCGCTCACCGGTATCGCGCAGGAGCGCACGACGTTGCCGTTGAGGTGCACCGAGCACGCGCCGCACTGCGCGACGCCGCAGCCGTACTTGGTGCCGGTCAGGCCGATCTGTTCCCGGATGACCCAGAGCAGTGGCGTGTCCGCCTCCACGGTGACGTCGCGGACCTTGCCATTGATGTTGAGCTTAGCCATGGTCTCCTCGGATGCCGGCGACGCCGGTCGATCAATTGTTGGGCTGCGTGCTGGCGTCCGACGACCGGGTTCGGGCAATCGGACGCCATGCACGGCAACTGTACTGCAATCCGCGCGAGCGCGGCGTTTGCCTGGGTGCGACGAGCGAACCGTCGAACACGGGCGGGGATTCCCAACGTGCTGCGGTGCGCCTAGTGCAAATCGCCCAGCACGCCCCGCCGCGCGAGCGCCTTCGCAACCTCGACGACCGGCACGATCGTCGCGGCGGTGCCGACGATGATCGTCCAGTCGGCCGCCGTGAGCGCGAACGTGCCGAACGGCGCGTGGAGCACCGGCACGTACACGACGACCAGCAGCAGGCTGAGCTCCCAGAGCACCGCGAGGTTGAGCCACCGGTTGGCGAACGGCCGCCGCAAGATCGACAAGCGGTCCGAACGGAAGTTGTAGGCGTTGAACAGCTGGATCAGCACGAGGCACACGAACGACATGGTCATCGCTTCCGGCAAGCCGCGGCCGGACTGGTACGCCCACACGAACAGCGCCAGGTTTACCAATGTCGTCCACGCGCCGGCGACGAGCATCATCGTGACCACGGGCCGCGTGAAGATCCCGACCCGCGGGTCGCGTGGCTTGCGCCGCATGAGGTCCCGTTCGGGCGGGTCGACCGCGAGCGCGAGGGCGGGCAAGCCGTCGGTGGCCAGGTTGACGTAGAGGATTTGCACGGCCGTAAGCGGCAGCGGCATGCCGGCGAGTGTCGCCACCGCCATGAGGCCGATTTCGCCGATGTTCGACGACAGCAGAAACATGAGGTACTTCCTGATGTTGCCGAAGATGCCCCGCCCTTCCTCGATCGCCGCGACGATCGACGCGAAGTTGTCGTCGGTGAGCGTCATCGCCGCCGCTTCCTTCGCGACGTCGGTGCCGCTGATACCCATCGCGACGCCGATATCCGCTTTCTTGAGCGCAGGCGCGTCGTTCACGCCGTCGCCCGTCATCGCGACGACCTGCCCGTGCACCTGGAGCGCGGTCACGACACGCAGCTTGTGCGCGGGCGACACGCGCGCGTAGACGTCGATTCCGGCGACGCTGCGCGCGAGCTCCGCGTCGTCCATCGTGTCCAGCTCGGCGCCTGTCACCACGCGGCCCGCCTTCAGGATTCCGAGCTCGCGCGCGACCGCACGTGCCGTCAACGGATGGTCGCCCGTGATCATGACGACCGTGATGCCCGCCTGCTCGCACGTGCGCACGGCCTCGCGCGCCTCGGCGCGCGGCGGATCGATCATGCCGACGAGCCCGAGAAACGTGAGGTCGCGCTGCGCGTTGTCGGGTGTCGCGCCGGTCCGGCTTGCGATGGCCAGCACGCGCAATGCCCGGTCTGCCATTGCCTGCGCGGCCGCGAGGATGCGCGCGCGGCCGTCGGCGTCGAGCGGCACGACTCCCGCCGTCGCGCGCATCGACGTGCAATCCGAGAGCACGACTTCGGGCGCCCCTTTCGTGTGGGCGACCACACCGTCGGGCGTCGCATGCAGCGTCGTCATCCGCTTGGTTTCGGACGCGAACGGAATCTCATGCACGCGGGCGTAGCGCGCATCGAGGTCCGCCTTGTGCAGTCCGGCCTTGGCTGCCGCCGCGACCAGTGCGCCTTCGGTCGGGTCGCCGTGCACGCGCCACGCGCCGCCGTCGCCCTCGCGGACGAGCCGCGCGTCGGACGCCAGCGCCGCCGCCTGCAACAGCTCATGCAGCGGCCCTGTGTGCGCGACGGTCGCGCCTTCATGCAGGAACGCGCCTTCAGGCGCATAGCCGACGCCGGTCACGTCGACGACGTGCCCGTGCACCCAGACCTGGCGCGCCGTCATTTCGTCCTTCGTCAGCGTGCCGGTTTTGTCGGAGCAGATGACCGACGTGCTGCCGAGCGTCTCGATCGCCGCGAGGCGGCGGACGAGCGCCCGCCGCTTCACGAGCCGCTGGACGCCCAGGGCGAGCGAAATCGTCACGACGGCCGGCAACGCCTCGGGGACGACAGCGACCGCGAGCGCAATGCCGAATACCAGCATGTCGACGAACGGCTGCCCGCGGACGACGCCGAGCGCGACGATGACGACGACGATCGCGAGCGCCGCGCGCACGAGCGCACGGCCGAGGCGGTCGAGGTTCTGCTGCAGCGGCGTCGGACCCGACTCGACCGACGCCAGCAGGCCTGCGATGCGGCCGAACTCGGTCTGCATGCCGGTGGCGGTAACCAGCGCCTGTGCGCGACCCAGCGTGACCGCGGTCCCGGCGAAGACCATGTTCGAGCGGTCGCCCAAGGCGAGGTCCGCGCCGGGCAGGTCGCCCACCACCTTGATCGCCGGGACCGATTCCCCGGTCAGCGGCGCCTCCTGCACCTCGAGCCGCAGCGTCTCCAGCAGCCGAGCGTCGCCGGCCACGCGGTCGCCGGCGCCGAGCAGCAGCACGTCGCCCGGCACGAGATCGCACGCGGCGATTTCGGCTTCCCGCCCATCGCGCAGCACGCGTGCGGCAGGCGCCGTCAGCGTGCGCAGCGCCTCGATCGCGCGCTCCGCGCGGTACTCCTGCACGAAACCGAGCAGCACCGCGAGCGCAACGATCACCGCGATCGCAGCCGCCTCGACCGTGTGGCCGAGGAACGCCGACAGTGCGGTCGCCACCAGCAGGATGACGATCAGCACGTTCTTGAGCTGCGCCGCCAGCACCGCCCACGGCGAAACGCGCCGGGGGGCCGTCAGCTCGTTCGGGCCGAATTGCGCCAGCCGGCGCTGCGCGTCGGCCGTGGAGAGCCCCGCCGGCGTGGCGCCGAGTTGGGCGCACAACTGCCCGATGGGCAGCGTATGGGCTGCCGCGATGACCTGGGGTGCGGTCGGAAGAGGCATGGCGCCTTTCCTGCGAATGCCGTCAGCTACCGGGCGTTGCGGGTTCTCCTCCTGGCGGTCCCCAGAACACGAATCGTGCCGTGCGCGAAGGCCGTGACGAACCGTTCGCCTTGCGGCCACTGCAGCGTCGCGTTGCCGGGCAGGCGCGCCAGGAGCAGGGCGAGCTGCACGTTCATCGCACGAGGGCGCCGCGCTGCACGAGCAGCGCGCGCAGCACGGAGCGGTGGCAATGCGCCTCGTCGGCGCAATAGCAGCCGACCGAGAAATCCGCGTGATGCGACAGCGCGGCCAGCAGATCGAGCGAGCGGCTGGCTGCAGGGGCGGCCATTTCCGCGCGATAGCGCTTGAGGATGCGAACGGCCATGGTCGACCTCGCAGTCCGCGTCACGCGGCCGCGCCGACGCGCCTCGCGAAGAGCGCCCACGCCCCTGCCGCCGTGAGCAGCACGCCGCCGGCGACGTTGAACCGCCGCTGCGCGGCCGGCGTAGCGAAGGCGCGGCGCGCCGAGGCGGCGAACACCGCGTAGAGCGCCGCGTTGACCGTCGCGAGCACGACGAACGTGACCGCGAGGATCCACAGCTGCGCCGCGACGTTGCCGTCGGCCCGCAGGAACTGCGGCAGGAACGCGACGAAGAAGATGATGCCCTTCGGGTTGAGCGCGGTGACGACATAGGTGTGCGCGAAGAGGCGCCGCGTCGACACGGACGGAGCCGCTTCGCCGATCGGGGGCAGCGCCACGCCGGAGCGCAGCATCTGGATGCCGAGGTAGACGAGATAGAGGCCGCCGACCCACTTGACCAGCGTGAACAGCATCGCCGAGGCGGCGAGCAGCGCGCCAAGTCCAACCAGCGACAGCACAAGGGCAGTGGAGTCCCCCAGCGCCACCGCGGCCACCAGCGGAACGTTGGCCCGGCGGCCGTGCG
>Ga0209253_10005103_pt1 | contig 11413 bp, 10 predicted proteins | sample FrelakmetBRP12BR_FD_187145 | JGI IMG/M metagenome (GOLD analysis project Ga0209253, IMG submission 187145) | Freshwater lake sediment microbial communities from the University of Notre Dame, USA, for methane emissions studies - BRP12 BR (SPAdes)... | ecosystem: Environmental > Aquatic >...
TCGTCGAGTTCAGCCTGTGCAAGTTCCCGTATATCGCCGTCCCCGCCGCGCAAAAGCTCTTCTGCCCCTTCGATGTCGGAGAGCAATTTGCTGTATTCCCTGATTTTGTTAACCAAAGGCAGGAGCTCTGCCTGCTCCTTTGAATGCTTCTGGAGTTCTCCCGGTTTTGAAAAGATCTCCGGATCCATCAAAAGCTTTGTGAGCTCTTCGTATCTATTTTCAACTGCTCTGAGTTTTTCAAACATGAGCTTCTTCCTCAATAAGAACTTCCTGGAGCGCCCTGACAGCTACCTCAATCTGGGCTTCATCAGGTTCCCTGGTTGTCAGCCGCTGAAGCAGTAAGCCGGGTTGAATCAATATATGCATCAGCAGGTTGTGTTCCATCTTTGCTGAAAGTTTAAGGATCTCATATGAAATACCGGCTATAAACGGGATAAGAATGAGACGTGACAAAAATTTATACACGAATGGCCATCCCTGCGGGATAAAGGAAAATATGAAGATACTAATAATCATGACGATGAGGAGAAAGCTTGTCCCGCAACGGGGATGGAGCGGGCTATGGGTTTTAATATTCTTTACGGTGAGGTCGTTGCCGTTCTCATATGCATGGATGACCTTGTGTTCTGCCCCGTGATATTCAAAAATCCGTCTCATCTCTTTCCACATCCCAACCGAGATGATATACAGCAAGAAGATAAAGACCCTGATGATGCCATCGACAAGATTGAAGATAAGGGAGCTTCTGGATACAGATTCAATAATCAGGCCGAGGAGCTTTGTAGCGTATAACGGGAGAAGAATAAAGAGTCCAATACCGATGAGAACAGCCAGAGTAATGGTAAGACCGATGGCAGCCGGACTCAGTTGTTTCCCTTCTTCTTCCTCATATGCCTTGCTCCCAGAGAATTCTATGGCCTTGATGCCGATAAAGAGGGCATGAAAGAGTGCTATGAACCCCCGAAGGATAGGGAGCCTGAATATTTTCGGGAGTTCGGACAGTTTCTCTGTTTTTACATGGATTTCCCCTTTGGGGCTCCTGACTGCAACAGTCCAGCTTTTCCTGCCCTTCATCATGACGCCTTCTATTACTGCCTGTCCGCCGATATTTTTCATGATTGTTATGCGTTTGGACTTCCGCCTATCCGCCCCATCATTAAGCGGTATTTCCCGACCTTGGTGGAAAAAACAGAGGGAAGGGTAGGCGTATTCAAAGAAAAGCCGTCAGTCGGCATAAGGCGACTAACGGCTTTTCCCTGTTACGGTACCTACTTTTTTGCGTATTTTTTCTTGAACTTCTCTACCCGTCCTTCAGCATCAACAAGCTTCTGTTTGCCGGTAAAGAACGGATGGCACTTTGAACAGATATCTACATGGATTTTTTGTCTCGTTGACCGTGTTGTGAAAACCTCACCACAGGCACATTCGATTTTTATCTCACTGTATGACGGATGAATACCTTCTTTCAACCTGCTCCTCCTGAATTTTTATTCCTTTAATAATAATAGATTTTTATGATTTTTAGCAAGGCATGCTATAAATAGAGGGGGAAATATATAAAATTGAGCAGAAATAATGTTTAACTATAATATATAGTATCAATGTAACTCTATCATAAAGGGGGCGGGAATGGATGATATCGTCGCCGTAATCCTCAACAAGATGCCTGTAGGGGTTATTGTTTATGATAAAAAATTGCAGATGATTTACTCAAACAGAATGGCAGCGAATTTTCTCAAACGGTATCTTCTTCCGGATGAAATACCTCCCTTAACCCGAAGAATCTTCGATGCAATGGATAAATCCAGTCTGCACGAATTATTTCCCGGCGAAGTTTATATGTTCAGGAGACTTGATGGCTCGTCGAGCAACTGGATATTCAGGTTTTTCATTGCCGAGAGCCCCAAACCGCTTGTCGGCATTTTCATCTTAGAGGAGACGGTTTCTCAGAAGCTTGACATGAATGACATAAGAAAACAATTCAGACTGACCCGAAGGGAAACCGATATACTCAGGCGTGTACTTGATGGTTTGAAAAATGTCGAAATTGCAGAAGAGCTTGAGATATCCGAGCAGACCGTAAAAGATCACCTGAGTAATATTTACATGAAATCAGGTGTCGAAAACCGATTCGATTTGGCACGCTTACTCATGAATACAGGGAGCAGTTCATAATGCCGGATTCTTTGCGTTCAGAAGGTTTTTGGCATATTCTATGTCGTCCCGGATCTGCTTTTCGAGACTGACAGGGTCCGGAAATGTCCGCTCACCCCGGATTCTATCGACAAAATATATCCTGATATTCTCTCCGAGAAGGTTACCGGAAAAACTGAAGAGGTGCACTTCATAACTTACGTTCTCGTTTCCGAAGGTAGGATTTTTTCCGATATTTGCAACACCATTGTAGACAGTGCCCCTCACATTGACCCTTACCGCATAAACACCCTCCCTGGGTGCAATCTCAACCGGTGTCGTGATGTTTGCTGTTGGAATGTGCAGGAGATTTTGACCTCTTCCCTTTCCTTTTATTACACTCCCTTCAATCGAATATGCCCTTCCAAGGTATTGTGAAACTTCATGGACCGCTCCTCTCTGGAGAAGGGATCTGACAGCGCTGCTGCTCACGATATTTCCGTGCACCATGACATTTCTGATTGCCTGAACGCCGAAGCCGAAAGATTTCCCCCGCTTCCTCAGCAGATCTATTGTCCCCTTCTTATGCTTTCCAAAGGTATAATTCGTGCCGACAATGATCTCCCTGACATGTATTCTTTTCACCAGGACCTCATTGATAAAATCATCCGGAAGCATGCTGGAAAATTCTTTATTAAAGTTTATTAAAAGCAGGACATGTATCCCCATCGTCTCGATAAGCCGTGCCTTCTCCTCTGTGGTCGTAAGCAGTTTTATATTCCTTTCCGGTGCGATAACTTTCACCGGGTGGGGCTCAAAGGTCATCACCATAGATGTGCCTTTCATCTCTCCAGCCTTTTTTACGACTGTTGAGAGGATCTTCTGATGGCCCAGATGGACACCATCATAATTGCCTATGGTGAGCACCGTATCAGGGTATATTTTATTTAAGGCTTCGAGCCCTACAATGATCTCCATGATGACCCTCTTGGAGGAGCTTTTCATAAATGTTTATCACCTGTTGCTCCGTCTCTGCCGGTGTTCCATTGTTGTTGACAATAAAATCGGATTTCCTGATTTTTTCCTCAATGGGTAGCTGCGATTGTATCCTCTGGAGAACTTCTTCCCGTTTTAATCCTTTTTTTTCAAGACGGTGCAATGCTCTCTCCTGTTCTGTCTGCACCGTAATGATCCGTTGAAACCTGCCTTCATAACTGCGTTCAAAAAGCAATGGCGTCTCGACAACAACGATCCTGCTTTTCCGGTCCGGGTGCTCAAGAAGGCGGTTTATATGCTTGAATACAAGAGGATGAAGGATGTCTTCGAGAGAACGTCGCGAGGCATTATCTGAAAAGATTATGGCGGCAACTTTTTGTTTGTCCAGCCCGCCGTTTGCCTGAAATATCCCGTCACCGAACAGGTTTCTGATTTGTTGCAGAACTTCTGTTTCCTGAAGCAGTGATTCAACGATTTTATCTGCATCATAGGTAAGCGCGCCGAGTTTCTGAAATATTTTTAGAACCGTGCTCTTTCCCGTTCCATAGTTGCCGGTCAATCCTACAAGAAACATAGGCAGTATTATACCAGTTTAGGCGCATTGTATTGTGGGGAAGGATCAATGAGCCACACCAAAAGAAGTTGCGAGATATCTATTATCTCCCCTCCCTTGAGGGGAGGGGATGCAGGGGAGGGTGGTGAAAATAATATCCATCGAACACCCTCTCCCTAACCCTCCCCCCTCAAGGGGGAGGGAATTATGCGGAAACCTAAATCAGGAGTTTTTGGGATTTTTTATTACCAGTCTCATACTGAAAATGTTTGGTTCATTCGTAAAAAAGTTGAAAAACCTATAATAAGAAGAATATCTGGATTCCCGCCTTCGCGAGAATGACGACAAACAGACAGTTAAGAGTGTCATTCCCCGACTTGATCGGGGAATCCAGTGTTCCTTCAACTTTAATACGAAAGACACAAATGTTTGTACCTAAAATCAGTGGTCAGCGTTATGACAGGACTTTGGTCCTTTCATGCCTCCGATTATATCCCTGATGGTCTGAATATTCTTTCTCCGCAAATAAGCAGCTAATCCGCTCATAATCTCAATGGTCGCTTTCGGATTCAGGAAATTACCTGTGCCCACCTGAACAGCAGAAGCCCCTGCAAGCAGGAATTCTAAAGCATCCAGGGCATTGGTAATACCGCCTATGCCGATAACAGGAATGCTTACAGACTGCGATGCCTCCCAGACCATTCTTAAAGCGATTGGTTTGATTGCCGGGCCTGACAACCCGCCAGTGACATTTGCAAGCCTGGGTTTCCATGTCTCGGTATCAATCGACAATGCGGGGATGGTATTGATGAGTGATATGGCGTCGCTGCCGGCATCCTCGGCTACCCGTGAAAAATCGGGTATGCTGGATACATTCGGGGACAGCTTTGTTATGAGAACCGTGTTGCCAACAGTTCGTTTGACAGCGGTGATGAGCTTTGCGAGTGATTGCAGATCGATGCCAAAGGTCATGCCGCCCTTTTTCACATTCGGACATGACACGTTCAATTCAATCCCGTCAACACCTGTGTCAGCAAGCATTTTTGCAAGCCTGACGTATTCCTGAACGCTGTTGCCGAGGATATTGACGACAATCTTTGTGTCGAAATTTCTGAGGTAAGGCAGTTTATCTCGTAAAAACGTCTTCAGGCCGACATTCTGAAGGCCGATTGCATTCAGCATTCCACAGGGGGTCTCGCATATCCTCGGGGCGGGATTCCCCTCCATCGGTTTCAGTGATATGCCTTTAACCACAATACCGCCAAGCAGGTTCAGGTCGACAAAGTCAGCGTATTCCTCTCCGTATCCGAACGTGCCGGATGCCGTCATAACAGGGTTTTTGAGTTTGAGTTTGCCTATGTTGACAGATAAATCCATCGGTTATTCTCGATTAGTGTCTATCAAAATCTATTATTACCAATAATCTCCCCTAACCCCTCTTTATCAAAGAGGGGAACATATAAGAATCCCCTCCATCAAAGAAGGGAACATATAAGAATCCTCTCCATCAAAGAAGGGAACATATAAGAATCCCCTCCATCAAAGAAGGGAAAATGTAAGAATCCCCTCCATCAAAGAAGGGAAAATCTAAAATTCCCCCTTTACTAAAGGGGGATGAAGGGGGATTACTCATCGGAGCGTACATGTGTTTTTAAGCATAATATTGCATTACAATCCCAAAATTGCCGATAGAGATTCTGAATCAAGTTCAGAATGACAAATTTCAAGCATTTTGTCGATGGTTATGTCATGCTGAATTTATTTCAGCATCTCCTTGAATATGAAAGGTTTTTAAAGTCTATCGGCAATTTTGTATTACCATACTATGTCCTCTATAGGAAATACAGGCCCCTCCTTGCACACTCTCTTATATCCTTTACCTGTTTTTACCGAACATCCGAGACATGCACCGAAACCGCATGCCATATTTTCCTCAAGAGACACATATCCCTTGATATGTTTGTCAAGGGCAATCTGAGATATGGCAGCAAGCATAGGCTTTGGGCCGCAGGCATAGATCATATACGAAGTGCCTTTTGAAGACGGAGAAGCCAGGAAATTGGTCAGGACATCAGTCACCATACCCTCCCTGCCGAAAGAGCAGTCATCAGTACAGGTTATGATCTCGCTCCCTAATTTCTCTAATTCGTTCAAAATAAGGAGATCATCTTTGCACCGGGAGCCGTATATGAGGGAGGGTTTTTTTGTGAGACATTCTGCAAGAGAGAAGAGGGAAGCGATACCTATTCCACCCGCAATGAGCAGGGGAATATATCCCTTCGGAGGTTTCGGATAACCTGTGCCGAGAGGACCGATGAGCTGCATTCCATCGCCCGGCTTCAGTGCTTTCATCTGTGCTGTACCTTTGCCCTTCACGGTGTAAAGGAATTGAATAGCTTGTGCAGTTTTTCTGAAATAACTGAAGGGCCGTTTTAACAAGGGATCGAATGAATTGCCTGTCCCGACCATATAAAACTGACCTGGGGACGGTTCGGATATCGGGTCGAGAGGCTCTATCGTGAGGAGGTAATTCTTCTTGTTTAAGGGAAGGTTATCGATTACTTTTGCCGTAAAAATCTTATACAAAGCTGATCTCTAATATCTCATACTCCAATGTTTTTGCAGGAACCTTGATATTGACAACATCGCCGACTTCCTTATTCAGTAGGGCTTTGCCGACAGGCGAGCTGATGGATATCTTCCCGTTTTTCGCATCCGCTTCTTCAGGGCCGACAAGCATAAATATTTTCTCTTCGTCAGACAGGAGGTCGACAACTTTTACGGTAGCCCCGAAGGCAATTTTTTTCTGAGAGATCTTCGAGGGATTGATGACGTCCGCAAGGGCAAGTTTGGTTTTCAGCTCCTGGATCCTTCCTTCGATGAAAGACTGTCTTTCCTTTGCAGCATGGTATTCTGCATTCTCTGAAAGATCCCCGTGTGCCCTTGCCTCAGAGATGTCCCTGATATTCTTGGGTCTGTCAACTTTCAGCAGTTTTTCCAGTTCTCCCTGAAGTTTCTGGAAGCCGTCCGGTGTTATTGGTAGTCTCCTGAGCACATTATCCCCCTTTCGAACTAAATTAATGTAACACTTTTATCATGAATTTTTCTATATTAGATGTCAGAGCGGATACAGAGAAAACTGTTGAAGAGAAAAGGAGTATACCAATGCGATTTTCAAAGATGCTCATACCAACTCTGCGGGAAGTTCCTTCTGATGCGGAGGCAGTAAGTCATATCCTTATGCTGAGAGCCGGGTATATCAGACAGCTTGCAGCAGGACTCTACATCTATCTGCCCCTCGGGATCAGGGTTATAGAAAGAATACACAGAATCCTCCGCGAGGAGATGAACGCCATAGGCGCACAGGAGATTGCCCTGCCGGCGCTGCATCCGGCTGAGATATGGCAGGAGACCGGAAGATGGTATGAGATAGGGGATGAGATGTTCAGGCTGAAAGACAGGACCGGCCGTGATATGTGCCTCGGCATGACCCATGAAGAAATAATGACATGGCTTGCAGCAAGGGAAATCCGCTCATACAGGGAACTGCCGCAGGTGTGGTATCAAATTCAGACGAAACTGAGGGATGAGGCCAGGCCGAAGAGCGGGGTCCTCAGAACGAGGGAATTCCTGATGAAGGACAGCTATAGTTTCGATGCCGACGAAGAGGGGCTCGAAAGGAACTATCAACTCCACGCTGAGGCATATCAGAAGATATTTTCGAGGTGCGGGCTGAAATTTTATATGGTACAGTCGGACCCGGGCATGATGGGCGGTGCAACCTCGCATGAATTCATGGCTCCGAGCCCTGCCGGAGAGGATGAGGTTGTTCTCTGCGATTCCTGCGGGTATGCCGCAAATGTAGAACTCGCCCTCTCGAATCCGAAGAACATAGAGAGCATGGACTGGGAACAGGAAGAAGTCCACACCCCTGAAAAGCGCACAGTTCAGGAGGTTTCAAATTTTCTGAAGCTTAAGCCGGAATATTTCATAAAAAGCCTGTTGGTCATCAGTGATGACGGCCCCGTGCTTGCCCTTGTGAGAGGAGATCAGGAGTTGCACGAAAAAAAGCTTGGGAGGATCATCGGTACATACCGGCCTGCACAGAAAGAAGAGATAAAAGAGATCCTTGGTGTTGAAGCTGGTTTTATAGGTCCCATGGGCCAGGATATCCGGACTGTCGCCGACGTCTGTCTTCAGGAGGGCGCTTATGTGAGCGGCGCGAACAGGCAGCATTACCACCTGAAAGGTATACGACCCGGAAGGGATTTCACTGCTGCGTGGCATGACATAACCCTTGCAAAAGAAGGTGATTTGTGCGCGAAATGCAACACCCCAATAAGGATCGAACGCGTAATTGAAATAGGAAATATCTTTAAGCTCGGCACTAAATATGCAATCCCTCTGAAAGCATTCTATCTTGATGAAAAGGGACAGGAAAAACCGGTTATCATGGGGAGCTACGGTATCGGGCCGGCACGAATTGCTGCTGCAGCGATCGAGCAGAATCATGACAAAGACGGCATCATCTGGCCGAAGAGCATTGCGCCGTTCGATATTGAACTACTGCCCTTGAATATGAACGATGCGACGACGAGAGAGGTTGCTGAAAACCTTTACCGGGATTTGCAGGCAAAAGGCCGTGCGGTCTTGCTGGATGACCGTGATGAACGGGCAGGAGTGAAGTTCAAAGATGCTGATTTAATCGGCATCCCGGTCCAGATCATTATCGGTGAAAAGAACCTGAAGGATGGTCTTGTGGAGATCAAGGACAGGAAGACAAAAGAGGTGAGAAAAACAAAGATCGCAGAGGTCAATGATTATGTGTCATGACCTTCCAGAAAAACGCTTGGACAAGGAGGCAATATGATTATGGTAGCAATCCTTATCATCCTTGGGATTTCCCTGGCTGTTGTCATTTTCGGCATCGCAATATACAACAAACTGATACGGCTCAGGAATACGGTGAAATCGTCATGGTCAGATATAGATGTCCAGCTGAAAAAGAGGTATGACCTCGTGCCGAATCTTGTTGAGACCGTAAAAGGGTACGCTTCACATGAAAAGAACGTGTTCGAAAATGTTACGAAGGCACGGTCAATGGCCATGAACGCAGCCACTCCTGCTGATAAGGCAAAGGCCGAGAATATGCTGACTGATACCCTGAAGAGCCTCTTTGCGCTTGCAGAGGCATATCCCGAGCTGAAGGCGAATGCCAATTTCATGCAACTGCAAACACAGGTGAAGGAACTTGAAGATAGCATTGAGAGCGCAAGGCGCTATTACAATGCGGTTGTCCGTGATTTCAATATTGTCATCGAATCATTCCCGTCGAATATTATTGCCTCATCGTTTGGATTCAGGCAGGAGGAATTCTTTGAACTCGAAACTCCTGAGGTCGAAAGAAAGCCGGTAAAGGTGAGCTTTTCCTGAAGAAGATACAGGATGCATGATGCACGATTCAAAAAACACGATGCAGAATCAGAGAAAAATCCCCCCTAACCCCCCTTTTCTAAAGGGGGGAAAAGGGGGGATTACAAGATTCGATATCATATGTCTTATATTGAATATCTGTTTTTTTGTCTCTCTCTCCCTAACTCAAACTGTCTCGGCCCAGGATTTTACGATCACAAAATTTCATGCCGATATAACCGTAAACGAAGATTCATCCCTGTTTGTTAAGGAGACAATACTGGTAAAGTTCCATGAATCACGGCACGGCATTTACCGGGAGATACCTTTCAAATATACCAATGAACGAGGCAATACGATCAAAACACCCTTGCATGTGGAATCGGTGACTGATCATGGAGGAACGGGAAGAAAATACCGGGTAACGAAAAAAGGGAATATCATAAACATACGGATTGGGGATCCCAGGCAGTATGTAGAGGGATTTCAGACCTATGTGATTACGTATGAGGTAGAGAATGCACTCTTATTTTTTGATGACCATGATGAGCTCTACTGGAATGTTACCGGCAATTACTGGTGGTCTCCGATACAGGAAGCTTCAGCGCAGGTATCTCTTGCAGGAAAAGAGCAGAGCAAGAACCTGTGGGCAGCCTGCTATACAGGCGCTTCCGGGTCCAGAGCATCTCAATGCGGATATGAGGCATCTCACAATATCGCTGAGTTTTCAAGTACAAAAGGCCTTTCCCCGCGTGAAGGACTCACGATAGCATTTGGATGGGACAAGGGGCTCATTTCACAGCCGTCTTCCTATAAGAAATTTTTGTGGATGATCGATATGCGGGAGAACTGGATTTTTCTACCTCCCTTTTTCGCGCTGGCATTCATGGTATATCTGTGGAGAACAAGGGGAAGGGACCCACGGGTAAGAGAAGCGGTGACTGTTACATATGAACCTCCACAATACAATAACGTTCCCCTGACAGCCGGTGAAGTGGGCGCATTGATTGATGAGAAGCTTGACTCGAGGGATATCACCTCATCGATTATTGGGCTTGCCGTAAAAGGGTACATACGCATTGAGGAACAAAAGACAGAAGGCCTGATATTTGATTCGACAGATTATTATCTCTGGAAAGTAAAGGGTCCGGATGATACCCTGAGCCCTTTTGAAAAACTCCTGATGAGTAAAATCTTTACCGGTGCATTTCCCGGGAGAATGGTCTCTGACATGAAGAACAAATTTTATGCTGATTTGAAATTGATAAAGGACACCCTCTACGCAGAATTGACCAGTAAACGGTATTTTCTTGTCAGCCCGGAGAATGTGAGAAAGGTTTACAGTACTGCCGGGATAGTCATTGCGGTAATATCTGCCGTTATTTTCGCAGTCCTGACATCTTCTCCAAAGAGCGTATTTGCAGGGTTGTTGACAGGCCTGCCTGTCCTTGCATTTGCACGGGCGATGCCCGCCAAAACCAAAGCCGGTGCTGCCGCATATATGGATATCATGGGGTTTCAGGAATTTATGAACCGTGCAGAAAAGGACCGGCTTGAGCGGATGGGAGATAAAGATCTTTTCTCAAGATTTCTCCCTTATGCAATCGCTCTTGATGTCGTGGATAACTGGGCCAGGGCCTTCGAGGGCATTTACCAGGAATCACCGCAATGGTATGTTTCACATACCGGATTAAGGACATTCAGCCCGCATCATTTTTCCCGTTCCATAAGTTCAGCAACTTCGGGTCTTGCCGCAGCCATGTTCTCTGCACCGAGGGGCAGTGGCGTCAGCGGGGGAGGGAGCGGTTTTGGCGGCGGCGGATTTTCGGGGGGTGGTTTCGGCGGCGGAGGCGGGGGAAGCGGTGCGCATGGTTCACCTGCTGTGCGCGGCCCGCACCGAATACGCCAAGCTGGAACGGCCGCTGACGGAAGCGGAGATCGGAGGTTGGGTATGAATCCCATGAATCTTGAACTGCATATCGAAGAACTTGTGCTGCATGGGTTCGCGCCGGGCGATCGATATCGCATCGCCGAGACGGTGCAGGCCGAATTGGCGCGGTTGTTCACGGAACAAGGGGTGCCGCCGTCACTGGCAGGGAGCAGCGGAGTTGCCCGTCTGGACGCCGGTGCGTTCCAGGTCGCGGAGAATGCCAAAGCGACTGCGATTGGCGATCAAGTGGCACAGGCGGTGTATGGAGGGTTAGCGAAATGAGCAGCAAATTAGCGACCGCAACACGCAAGAAGGGCGCACAGATGGTTGTACCGTCGCGTGGCCTGGCCGCACAAAACCGCTTTTCCTTTCCACAGCGTGTGGACAGT
>Ga0209253_10005104_pt1 | contig 11412 bp, 13 predicted proteins | sample FrelakmetBRP12BR_FD_187145 | JGI IMG/M metagenome (GOLD analysis project Ga0209253, IMG submission 187145) | Freshwater lake sediment microbial communities from the University of Notre Dame, USA, for methane emissions studies - BRP12 BR (SPAdes)... | ecosystem: Environmental > Aquatic >...
CGGCTTCGTCCTCAGCGTCACGCCAAAGAATTCATCCAGGGTCCTAGAGGCGTTCAACGAGATGGGAGTGGAAGGGGCGGTGGTTGGTAAGGTCGATGGAACATCGCTGCTCACGCTCAGCCAAGCTGGTGAAAGCCTCATCCTCTTCGACTTCAAGAAGGACATCATCACCGGGTGCAACCCATCGCGGCTTCCAGCGGGGCATGCCTGCTTCAAGGAATAAGTAATGAGAAGTGCTAGGCCACGGAGGTTGTCGCCTGGTTCCGTGCATGTGGTCCGGTCATCTTCTCAGCCCCGCCCCCCTTCGAGCGCCGGTAGTCCAGGGTTAGGCTGCTCCCGTCAGGGCCTGACCCGTTCCCCCTGATCAGGGTCAGGGGCGCGGCCCTCCAGCCGCGCCACGAGACCGCCACCAGCCCCGAAGGACAGAGCCTCATAGTTGATGACTGGGCATGCGCGGTTCCAGTTACGCCGCCCCCCGCTGTCACCCCCGCTATCGACGGTTCGCGGTGTACAAGGGCACGCCGAACGTCCCGGTCAAGCCTAGCGAGCCACATTAGGCCACCTTGCTATTTAAATCATTATGCCCAGGTCGTCTTCAGAGATGACGATCGAATCATCCTTCGCGAGCATCATCAAGATGCTGGCAAAGGTAGAAGAATCCCTGCCTCCAATCGCATCTCGAGGAGCATGGAGGGTTCGGCTAGAAGTTCGAGCAAGCCAGATTGGCTCATGGTCAAGTTGGTGCCTGGCCCTGGCTTGAATAGGGTACGCGAAACTATGAGGGCGCGGCAAGTGCGCACAGTTTGCGATTCCTCTCATTGCCCGAACATCGGCGACTGCTGGGGGAATGGCACCGCCACGTTCATGATCCTGGGCGGGGTATGCACTCGAGCTTGTCGCTTCTGTGCTATTCATTCAGGGGACCCGAAGGGCGAGGTGGACCTAGATGAGCCGAAGCGTGTCGCCATGGCCGTCGCCGACCTTCGCCTAAAGCACGCGGTCATCACCTCGGTGACCAGGGACGATGTCGACGACGGCGGCGCCTCGATGTTCGCATCCACGGTTAGGGAGATCAGACGATTGAGCCCAACCACCACCATCGAGGTGCTCATCCCTGACATGAGAGAGGAGGCCGGTCCTTTGCGGACAATCTCCAAATCCTGCCCAGATGTCATAGGCCATAACATTGAGGTGGTGCGTTCCCTGCAGCATAACACCAGGGACCCCAAGGCGAGCTATGAGAGATCGCTTTCGGTGCTGAGGCGGTTGAAGGACCTCGCCCCGGCCACCTGGACCAAGACCTCGCTGATGCTTGGCCTGGGGGAGGTGAGGGAGGAGGTGCTCCAGGCCATGAGGGACGCCAGAGAGAGCGGGGTTGACCTGCTTGCACTAGGCCAATACCTTCAACCGAAGGGAGGTTCGCTGCCCGTGGCGAGATACGTTGCGCCCGAGGAGTTCGCCGAGCTCCGCCTCGAGGCGCTTCGCCTAGGCTTCGCCAGGGTAATGGCCGGGCCATTGGTCCGCAGCTCGTTTCACGCTCATGATATGATCGCCGAGGAGGAAGATAGCCGATGTTGACCGATGATTTCGACCCCCTACAAGGGAAGATGCTCTCGATCCTGGACAAGGATGGGAACGTGAACAAGGGATTGGAACCCAAGATGGACGATACAAGACTGGTCCACGCCTACAAGACCATGGCGTTCGCGCGCACCGCCGACGACAAGGCCGTGCGGCTGCAAAGGCAAGGTCGCCTCGGCGCCTACCCCCCATCGCGAGGCCAGGAGGCGAGCCAGGTCGGTCCCGCGCTCGCCCTGGACAAGGGCGACTGGCTGGTGTGGGCATTCCGGGAGATGGGCGCCCTCCTTCTGCGGGGCGTGCCGCTGTGGCGCCTCTACCTCTACTGGATGGGGAACGAGGAGGGCTCGATATTCGAAAGCGAGGTCAACGTCACCCCTTCGGCGGTACCTGTGGGCAGCCAGATACCACATGCCGTCGGAATATCCTATGCCATCAAGTACCGAAAGGAGGTCAAGGTGGTGCTATGCTACTTCGGGGACGGGGCCACTTCCGAGGGCGACTTCCACGAGGGGCTTAACTTCGCGGGAACGACGCGCGCCCCGGTCGTCTTCCTCTGCCAGAACAATCAGTACGCCATCTCGATGCCCAGGAAGCTCCAGACCTCCTCTCCCACGCTGGCACAGAAGGCCTGCGCCTATGGCTTCAAGGGGATCCAGGTGGATGGCAACGATGTCCTCGCCCTCTATGCGGCCACCAAGGAGGCGGTGGACCGTGCGCGCAAGGGCGAGGGCCCGACCCTCATCGAGTCCTTCACCTACCGCATGGGCGACCACACCACCTCGGACGACGCCACCCGTTATCGCCTGGCCGATGAGACCGCTTATTGGACGGCGAGGGACCCTATCCTTCGATTCCGGACCTACCTGGAGCGCAAGGGGCTGTGGGACGAGAAGAGGGAGAAGGAATGGGCAGAGGAGGCGTCGCGGCTGGTGGAGGAAGAGGTAAGGAAGGCCGAAGGCCACGCGCCGCCCGCGCTCGACGATGCCTTCGTCCATACCTATGCTGCCATGCCGGAGGACCTAAGGGAGCAGCTGGAGTTCATGCGGACCGACCTCCCGCCCAAGAAGGAGGGATGAGCATGGCCGCGATGAACATGGTGCAGTCCATCAACCTCGCGTTGAGGGAGGAGATGGAGCGGGACCCGAGCGTGGTGTGCCTGGGCGAGGACGTGGGCGTCGACGGAGGCGTCTTCCGCGTCACGGAGGGCCTCTTCGAGAAGTTCGGGAAGGAGCGGATGATAGACACGCCCTTGGCGGAGTCGTCCATCGTCGGCACCGCCATCGGGATGGCCATGAACGGGATGCGCCCAGTGGCCGAGATACAGTTCCTGGGGTTCATCTATCCTGCCTATCAGCAGCTGGTGTCCCATGCGGCGCGCATGCGCAACCGCACCCGGGGAAGGATAGCCCTGCCCATGGTGGTGAGGGCGCCCTACGGGGCGGGCGTGAAGGCGCTGGAACATCACTCCGAGAGCACGGAGGCGGTCTTCTGCCACATACCGGGGCTGAAGGTGGTCGTGCCCTCCACCCCGCTGGAGGCCAAGGGTCTGCTGACAGCATCGATCCGCGACCCGGACCCGGTGCTGTTCCTGGAGCCGACTCGGTCCTATCGCCTGCTGAAGGAGGAGGTGCCGGAGGGCGAGTACGTCCTGCCGCTAGGTAAGGCTCGCAAGGTGAGGGAGGGGAAGGACGTCACCATCGTTGGGTGGGGGGCGATGATGCCCATCATCCGGAAGGCGGTCGAGTCCCTCGAGAAGGACGGGATAAGCCCGGAGGTCCTGGACCTCAGGACCCTGGCGCCTATGGACTTCGCCTCGATAATCGATTCCGTGAAGAGGACCGGACGGTGCGTGGTGGTGCACGAGGCCCCGCGGACCTGCGGCCTGGGGGCGGAGATATCCGCTCGGATCATGGAGAAGGCGCTGCTCTCCTTGCAGGCGCCCGTGGAGAGGGTCACCGCCCCGGACATCACCGTGCCCCTGCCCAAAGGGGAGCATTATTACTACATAAGCCCTGAAAGAGTGGCGAAGGGCGTGAAGAGGACGATGAGCTTCTGAGGTGAGCACATGCCGACCGATTTCCGATTCCCAGACCTTGGCGAGGGTGTGACCGAGGGCGAGATAAAGAAGTGGCTTGTGAAGGAAGGGGACCTGGTGAAGCAGGACCAGGCCATCGCCGAGGTGGAGACCGACAAGGCGGTGGTGGAGATGCCCTCGCCCACGGGCGGCAAGGTGCTGCGCTTGTATCACCGCGAGGGCGACACGGTCAAGGTGGGCGAGGTGCTCGCCACCATCGGTACCGAGGGCGAGGAAGCGCCCAAGGTAGCGCCCAAGCCTCCAGAGGAGGAGGTGGCGAGGAGGCCCTCGGTGTCGGTGGTGGGGGAGCTGCCAGAGGAGGAGATCATGGTGAGCTCCAAGCCGGAGCAGGTCCCCATGGCGGCACCGACCGAGGTCTTGGCCACGCCTGCCGTCAGGAAGCTGGCCAAGGACCTGGGCGTCGAAATATCCACGGTCAGGGGGAGCGGCCCCGGAGGCCGGATAACCGAGGAGGACGTTCGCGCCTCGACCAAGCCCAAGGAGCCGTCCCGGCCCAGGAAACAGGCCAAGTTCGACCTCTATGGCTACATAGACCGGGAGCCGGTCAAGGGGATTCGGAAATCCACCGCCAAGAAGATGATGGAATCGACCCTGAAGACGGCCATGGTCACCATGATGGACGACGCGGACGTCACCGAGCTGGTCGCCCTACGGGAGCGCATCAAGGCCGTGGCCATGGAGGAGCGCAAGGTCAAGCTTACCTACATGCCCTTCATCGTCAAGGCCGTGGTCATGGCGCTGAAGAACAATCCCTACCTCAACTCGAGCCTGGACGAGGAGAGCGGTGAGATCATTATCAAGAGGTACTACAACATCGGGGTGGCGGTGGCCACCGAGGACGGGCTCATGGTCCCGGTGGTCAAGGTCGCGGACCAGAAGGAGATAATGGACATCGCGGCGGAGATCGAGGAGCTCACCCGGAGGTCCTCCGAGCGCAAGATCGACCTGGGCGATCTGAAGGGTGGCACGTTCACCATCACCAACTACGGCGCGCTCGGGGGCACCTATGGCAACCCCATCATCAACTACCCGGAGTCGGCGATACTGGGCGTGGGGCGGATCCGGGAGATGCCCTGGGTCAAGAACGGGCAGGTGGTCCCGAGGAAGGTGCTTCCGCTCTCGCTCACCTGGGACCATCGCATAATGGATGGGGCGCAGGCGGCGAAGTTCATGGGCGAGCTGGTACGTTACCTGGAGAACCCCGAGCTGATCCTGGCCATGCACTGAGTCAGCGGGAGAAGTTCCATTCGTAGGAGGTGTAGCGCTGCTCCGCCAATGCTCTGGCCCTGACGATCTCGTCGTCCCTCCAACTGCCCTCCTCCCAGGTCCTGCCCTTGAGGAACGCGGTCTTCATGGCCTTCAGCAACTCCTCCTTCGAGGCGTGCGAGACCTCCCGTACCGAGGTCACCCGGTCCTCCGGCCTCACCGCCTCCTTCCCCTCCAGCTTCTCGGGTGCCACCTTGAGGAGCTTGAACATGCGCTTGCGGTCCACGTTCCACAATAGGGTGCCATGCTGGAGGAACACCTCCGCCCTCCGGGTCTGGGCGCTTCCCGAGATCTTCTTTCCGCTCACCAGGACGTCGTTGACCGGGGAGAACATCGCCTTCACCCCCAGCAGGTCCAGGGCGTCCACGATGCGTCCGCAGACCTGGCGGTAGGCGGCATTGATGTCCAATGGCACCAGCTCCTCAGGGCAGATGACACTGTAGGTTATCTCTCCCGCCTCGTCATGATAGACCGCGCCCCCTCCGGTGCGACGCCGCACCACGTCCACTCCGTAGCGGACGCAGTTGCGATAGTCGACCTCCACCTTCAGGCTCTGGAAGCAGCCGATGCTCACCGCGCTGGGCTTCCAGCCATAGAAACGAATGGTCGGCGGGCTGGTGCCCTTCTTTACCCCCTCGGAGACGGCCTCGTCGATCCCCATGTTCATTGCCGCGCTCCAGTGCTCGAAGTCGACGAACCTCCACCTCATCTCTTTGCCTCCCATAGTGCCGAGACGAGCTCGGCCGGATCCGCACCGATAATCTGGATTGATTCCTCTTCAAGTTTGCCCTGCAGGAATCGAATCGCGCTTTCCTCGTCCTTCACCGCCAAGCAACGTCCCAGCAAGGCCTCCAAGCTTTCCAATCCCTCCTCCGGATGTATGAAGAGATCGCCATCCAGCTTGACTTCGATATGGTCCGGCGACCTGGTGATCCTCAACCGGAAGAGCTTACCTCCCTTGACCTTGCGGACCACGACCTTCTCTTGCATCAAATCGATGATAGGGGGCTCAGCCCTTGGCCCAATTGGTCAGCTTCTCCCCGTCCACCCGGGCCCCACAGATGGCCTTCTTGGTGATCTCGTTGTAGAACGCCGGAACCCCCAGGTCCCCTCCGCAGGCAGCGGAGATCACGTCTCCGTACTTGCGCATCAACTGCGCGTTCTTGTCATCATGCCAGACCTCCAGCTTGTCCAAGCTGATCCCCGTCTGGGCCTCCCACTGGTCCACCACTGGATGCAGCTTCTTGCAATGCGGGCACTCTTTTCCATAGAACCATATCAGTCTCTTGCCTTCCTCAGCCAATTCCATTCACCTCTTCACGAACAGCCCGCACCAGCACTCGCCATATTCCTTCCAGGTCTGCTGAGCGAGGAAGTTGCATGGGCAGATGAGCTTCATGTCCCTTTCTGCGTCTCCGGTGGTCACGCGGCAGGGGCAATACTTCAGACCTTTGTTCTTGACGTTCTCCAGCACGCCAACGGAGAGCTGCTTGACGCTCCCACTATCATCCCAGACCTTGATCTTGCCGTTCCGTTCCGCGAACTCGTCCCAGACCTTGAGCACCTCATCCGAGGTGGCGATGGTGTAGTCCACCCCCCCAATATAGCGGGGCGTATCGCGCCTGTCGCTCGGTATATATCTGATTTTGGAGCTGCAGGAGGGGCAGAGGGGCAAGGGCTTGGCTCCGAGGTGGAGGTCGCCGCAGGCCTCGCAGCGCCAGACGTTCTTGTCCTTGAGGTCCTCGAGCAGCCTTACTGCCTCCTTGCGGTCGCACAGGACGAAGACGTTCCGCATGCCGCAAGTGGGACAATATTCCGGTGGATTGATACCAAAATGGATGTCGTTGCACACGTGGCAGCGCCAGAACCGCTTCTGTGTGTTCATGATCTCACTTTCGTGCTAACGATTCCTACCAGATATAAAGTATTGGTTTATGTCCAGCAAGGCGATGGATGGTTGTTCCCCAAGGCCCGCGGTTGAGTCGCTGTCGAGGAATAATCAAATAGGCTTGGGCGGATTGCAGGACCGAGGCAGGAAGAATGGACTACATCGATCAGCTGATCTATGCGGTGGCGCTGCTCTTCTTCATCTTCGATCCGTTCGCAAGCCTGCCCATCTTCATCTCCCTCACCAAGAACATGGATGATGAAGAGAAGAGGAAGAGCGCCCGCAACGCGATATTGGTCTCGGGCGTCCTGTTCATCATCTTCACATTGCTGGGGACTTGGATATTGACGCTCTTCGGCATCAGCCTCGACGCCTTCCGCATCGCTGGCGGCCTGGTGCTCCTGCTAATGGCCATCGAGATCATCTTCTCCCTTAGCTTCACCAAAGGCAATGACCAGAACAGCGTGGCCTGGGTCATCATCGCCACTCCCATCCTCACTGGGCCAGGGGTCATTTCGACGGCCATCATACTGACGGCCAGCGTAGGCGCTTTCACCACCATAATCGCTGGCGTGATCTCTTTAGCCATCACCTGGGGCCTTCTGCGCAACTCCATTTACATTGTCAATAGGGTAGGGAACAATACCATCGACATATTCTCCAAGATCATTGGCATGCTGCTCGCGGCGCTAGCGGTGGAGTTCATGCTCCAAGGCGTCACTGACTGGCTGATCAACAATGATATCCTATCCATCACTGCGACCATACTGCCGTGATTATAGTACTGGCTTCATCTGCGCTTCGAGATACTCCTAGCCACCTGCGAATCAACCTTTCGTTCGGTGCTTTTTAGATAAAGCATATGAGCTTCGTTAGCAATGATTCTGCATGAGTCCTGAAGACAAAGATGAAGTGGTCAGGAAGCTGCGTAAGATGCCGGGGGTGTCGGAAAAGGCGGCCGAGGGGCTTTATGTCCTTGGCATAAGGAAGCCCGAGGACCTGAAGGGAAAGGACCCCGTGGCCATGTACGAGGAATTGCGCAACAAACCTGGTAACTATTGCGAACCGTGCATGCTGAACCAGTTCAAGATCGCCGTCAAGATGGCAGAGAAGAGCTAGAAAATCCCTCGTGACCCACTTGCCGTAAAAGAAAAGGCACAAGAACCAAGGGCGAGGCCTTTCCCTTTAAGTTGTAGGAAATGGCCGAGAAGGTTGGGGCCACCAGCCTGCATGCAGGAGCGCCTCCATAGACGAGTCTAAGAAGATTTAGGCGGGCGATGATAACGTAGGCCTCAGCAACTGAATGGAATCATCTAGAGGGCCAGAGGGCTCAAACTCAAGGGCGATGAAAAGATCACGGAGCATATGCTCATGCGGGTCAAGAAGAAAGACTTCGTTCTAAAGAGCAAGGAAGGGGGTATCGCAAGGTCTTGATGGAAAGAACAAGAACGCGCCATGGCCTTCCTATAAAAAATGAGAGAGGCTTGCCGAGCCTTTCAGCAGATGCTTTATCCGGACCCCTGCTTGTTTCAGGTCTGGGTGATCATTCCCTCGGTCAGGTGATGGAAGTACCACATCACCAATAGAATGAGAATGACGGCAATGACGGAGATGGCGAAAACAACTCTCCGATTCTGGGCCCAAGCCTTTGTTTCTAGTAAAATCCAAGAGAGATTAAAGAAAATGCTCAATAACATCAGGATTAAGAATGCAATGACCAAGGTGGAGATTACATAGTACCACCAGACCCCTAAGTCCGTCGTAACCGCCGCGAAGGCAACGACCAGGGTGGGGATGAGGATTAGCAGATCCTTCCAGGCGTATGTCCGCCTTTCTAAATCGCCCTTCTCTAAAAATGATAGGAGGGTGAGTAGCATCACTCCTGCCCCAAGGCCCATGGCCAATCCCGATACGAGGCGGAGCTCGTTCGTGGTTTCTCTGAACCCGAGATATGAGGAAAGAGCGTCAAAGGCGAAGAGCGCGAAGCCGGCCATGACCACGGCCAGGACAGCTAGGTCAGGCAACTTGGCCCTGCGCCATCTTCTCCCCAACACATAATAAATGAATACGATTCCGAAACCCAAGTAGGTTCCTGTGTCCCGAGCGCACACTGGTAGCTGGTATCCACCTATGAACAGGGATCGGACCGGAATCTGATGGCAGAGAGCGTACCCCACTTGCCATAGAAACTCACCCCATAGATCAAGGGGATGGGACATATACAGGGAAATAGAAGTCATAGAGAAAATGATTTGGGATTAAATCAGGAATCGAAGCCCGGATTCTAGATATTAGATTAAATAATAAGTTTAATAACTAACGCCCTATTTTTTTGGCTCTAACCTATTCGTTAAGATTACATTCTTTCCTTCCAAAGTAGGGCACCGTTCTATCAATAAAAAGTATTAAATCATAATTTCTTTAAGCGCGCGTGCTCAGTTGCGTCGTTCTTAAGTCGCATTTTTTTGAAAAATATTGTGCAGCTAGATCTATTTCTATTAAATTACAATATCGTAAATTCAGAGTCACTTATTTTGAGCATTGATTACCTTTCTTAAGAGATAAGGAAAAAGAAAAAAAGGAAATTGATTTCAATAATTTAGACCGCCCAAAACGCCAACGATGCGGAAAGCACACAACCAATTACTACCCATAGCACAATACTAATTATTCCAATAATTAAGCAGTTCTTTCCGACGTGTCTCCTCTCTGGATCGGATCCAGCACCCCCCCAAATTATTCCAATAATAATACCAACGAGGGGTATCAAGAAAGCTACTATATACAGAATTATTGTCAGGCCTCCTCCAAGTGATTCTGATTGCTGTGTTGGCTGTGGATATACAGGTCCTGGTTGTGCATTTTGAGGCCTTCCACAGTGCGGGCATACATTGTATTCCGTTGGTATTTGCCTTCCACATCCGGTACACATTTTCGTTTGAGCGTCGGTCACTTCTAATTATCCCTCCTATTTAAGATTGCCAGTCTTGGCTTGCACTAGCTGTAAAGGATAGAATCTCTATCAGTACTTAATACATACCAAGCGACCTTGACGATAATGAAAAGGCAAAATTAGAGTTTGTTTAGCAGAGATCAAGGAGACTCATGGGCCTTGCCTTTTTTCGATGGCCTTTTACTTCTGGTCGTTCACCTTAATAATATGGTATCCGAACTGGGTCTTGACCGGGCCGATGACCTTGCCCTTCTCTCCCTCGAAGGCGGCCTTATCGAACTCCGACACCATCTGCCCCTTGCCGAACCAGCCCAGGGAGCCGCCGTTCTTGCCCGAGGGGCACTTCGAATGCTTCTTGGCCACTTCCTCGAACTTCTCCCCCGCGGCTATTCGGGCCATGAGGTCCTTGGCTTCCTTCTCGGTCTTCACCAGTATGTGCGAACAGTTCACTTGCTTGGGCATGAGGGGTGAAGGAGCGGGGCCATTGAAATAGGTTCTGACACGGCTTGACGAGGCCACCAGCAAGCATAAAGCATCGGTGGGAGATTTCCGAAGGATGTGGCGGCCCATCGATGTGAATAGCTGGGTGGACAAGCGCAGAGGAGAACTAAGGAATGTCCAGTCCTCGGTCAAAGATATCATTGAGATGGTCAGGACCCGAGGTGATGACGCCCTCTTCGAGCTAACCGAGCGGTTCGACAAGATCAGATTGTCCTCCCTCAGGATCTCGGAGGAGGAGATCGAAGCCGCATACGAAACGGTCGATCCTTCTCTCATCAAAGAGCTGCGAAAGGCTGCTGGGAACATCGAGCGCTTCCACAAGATGCAGCTGGATGCGCAGAACTGGATCACCGAGGTGGAGCCGGGGATCGTCCTAGGGGTAAGGCTCCTTCCCATGCACCGCATCGGCGCCTACGTGCCCGGGGGCAGGGCCGCCTACCCATCGACCGCCCTCATGTGCGTGATTCCGGCCAAGGTGGCGGGGGTGGAGGAGATCGTGGTCTGCACCCCCCCATCGGTGAACCCATTGACTTTGGTGGCCCTGGACATTGCTGGTGCTGACGAGGTCTACCAGTTGGGAGGGGCGCAAGCGGTCGCTGCCATGGCGTGGGGAACGCCGACCATCAGGAAGGTCGGCAAGGTGGTCGGGCCCGGTAACATCTTCGTCACCGAGGCCAAGCTCCAGCTACGTGACCAGGTGGAGATAGATTTCCCCGCGGGGCCAAGCGAGGTGCTGGTGATCGCCGATGAGGGCGCCGAACCCCGGTTCGTGGCCGCGGACATCCTGGCCCAGGCGGAACACGATCCCAGCTCGGCCTGCCTATTAGTAACCACCAGCATCGCTTTGGCCGAGAAGGTGGGGCACGAGGTGGAACGGGGGGCATCCATCTCGCCGCGCAAGGACATCGTGCAACAGTCGCTGCGAAACGCGGGATACGTGATCGTCCGTGACCTGGAGGAGGCGGCAGCGGTGAGCGACCGCATTGCCCCCGAGCACCTGTCGATACAGACCAAGGACCCGTTGGGAACCCTCGGGTTCATCCATAGCGCCGGCTCCATCTTCCTCGGGCCCTTCTCGCCCGTGGCCGCGGGTGATTACGCCACAGGTACCAACCATGTGCTTCCTAC
>Ga0209253_10005106_pt1 | contig 11410 bp, 13 predicted proteins | sample FrelakmetBRP12BR_FD_187145 | JGI IMG/M metagenome (GOLD analysis project Ga0209253, IMG submission 187145) | Freshwater lake sediment microbial communities from the University of Notre Dame, USA, for methane emissions studies - BRP12 BR (SPAdes)... | ecosystem: Environmental > Aquatic >...
CCGGCTGACGGGCCGCCGATTCGATGTACTTGCCGCCCATGATGCCGATGCCGATGCAGGCACCGATGGCGCCCAGGCCGATGATCAGACCGCAGGCCAAGGCAACGAACGCGACGTTGGTCATTTTTGCGAACTCCTCGTTGGAAATGGATCTAGCTAGGAAGCGGAAAACCGTCAGTGGCCCTCGTGCGCCTGCCCGATGTAGACGAGCGTCAGCATCATGAAGATGAAGGCCTGCAGGAGCACGATCAGGATGTGGAACAGTAGCCAGCCGGTGCCGGCGATCACGTGGCCGAGCGCCAGCAGCAGCGAACCGTCGGCCCGGAAGGCCCAGGTGCCGCCAAGCAACGCGATCAGGAAGAACAGCAGTTCGCCCGCGTACATGTTGCCGAAAAGTCGCATGCCGAGCGACACCGTCTTGGCCAGGTATTCGATCAGGTTGAGCAGGAAGTTGAACGGCCACAGCAGCGGGTGGGCACCGAACGGCGCCGTGAAGAGTTCGTGCACCCAGCCGCCGAAACCCTTGATCTTGACGGCGTAGTAGATCATGAGTAGTAGCACGCCGATCGCCATGCCTGCAGTGCCATTTAGGTCTGCGGTTGGGAGCGGACGCAGATAGGTGATGTGGAAGACGTTGTGCGCGATCCACGGAAACAGATCGACCGGGATCAGGTCGATCGCGTTCATGATGACGATCCAGATAAACACGGTGATCGCCAGCGGCGCGATGAACGTGCGGTCGCCGTGGACGATCGACTTGCTCTGCTCTTCTACCAGCTCGACGATCATTTCGACGAAGGCCTGGAAGCGCCCGGGCACGCCAGGGCTGGCGCTGCGGGCGGCGCGATGCAGCATGAACAGCGTCAACGCCAAACAGGCGACCGAAAAAACGATCGTGTCGATGTTGACGACCGAGAAGTCGACGATGAATTTCTGCTTGCCCGTCGACAGGTGCGTCAGGTGATGGACGATGTATTCGGTGGCTGTCGGAGCCTGGCTCGTCGCCATGGTGTTGTTCCGTTGTTCAGCGCCAGATCAGGGCGATGAAGTAGCTTTTCAGAGTCACGATGAACGAAGCGATCATCGCCAGCCAAACCAGATCCCGGTAGACCCAGACGACCAGCGCCAGCAGCGCCACCGTCGAAGCCACCTTCACGAACTCCCCCACGAAAAACGTTGCCGCGCTCGTCCCTTGCGGCCGCCGCGCCGCGGCAGCAAGCCGCAACGCGAACAGGCCGTTCGGCACCACGCAGGCTACTCCGCCGGCGAGGGCCGACCATGCCGCCGCCGCGCCGCCCAATGCCCACGCCACCAATGTAGCCAGCAACGCAGCGACGCACTGCAGGAGAACAATGCGAAACATCGACCCGCTCCGACTCCGCCCCGGCTCTCCCCCGTGGCGGCCGCTCCCGCAGCACAACGATTTCCGTAAAGCCGCGAGATTCTAAGAGGCGGGTCGAGGGCGGGTCAAATTTGGGTTGCAACGCAACAGGCGCTCGCCGGACGCCGGATCAGCCCTTCAGCCGCGCCACGATTCCATCGAGCTGGTCGAGCCCGGAAACCTGGATCACGACGCGCCCCTTGCCGCGCGCATCGACCTGCAGGTGGACCGTGGCGGCAAGTGCATCGGAGAGCTCTTCCTCTAAACGCTCCAGATCGCGGTTACGGGCCGGTGCTGCCCGGGCGGACGGCGACTTTGCGCGCTGGGTCCGCGCCACCAGCCCCTCGGCCTCGCGGACCGACAGCCCCTTGAGCACGATCTGGTGGCCGAGTTGCACCTGGGTCGCCGCATCAACGGCTAGCAGTGCGCGCGCGTGGCCCATGTCGAGCCGCCCTTCCATCAGCATTTCCTGCACCGGCGCGGCCAGGTTGAGCAGCCGCAGCAGGTTCGAGGTGGCGCTGCGAGAACGCCCGATCGCGGCTGCGGCCTGCTCGTGCGTGAAATCGAACTCGCGGACCAGCCGCTGCACGCCCTGCGCTTCTTCGAGCGGGTTCAGGTTCTCGCGCTGGATGTTCTCGATCAGCGCCATCGCCAGTGCCGCGTCGTCCGGCACGTCGCGCACGCTGACCGGCACTTCGGCCAATCCGGCCATCTTCGCCGCGCGGAAACGGCGCTCGCCGGCGATGATTTCGAAGCGCTCGCCGCCGACCGGCCGGACCAGGATCGGCTGGATGACGCCCTGAGCTCTTATCGAATCGGCGAGTTCGGCCAGCGCCTCGGCATCCATCCGCGTGCGCGGCTGGTACCGGCCCGGCTGCAGCCGGTCGATCGGCAGCTGCTGCGGACCCGACGCGGCAACGGCCTGCGGCTCCGAGCCCAGCAGCGCATCGAGGCCACGCCCAAGTCCCTTCATCTTCTTGATCACGAGTGCGCCCCCTTCAGGCCGCTAGCGGCTGCGTCACGGCCGGTTCGATCCGATACCAATAGGCGTAGCGGTCGACAAAACCAAGCTTGCGATAGACGTGCCGCGCCGCGATGTTATCGGCCGAGACCTGCAGATAGGCAACCACAGCACGATCGTCGAACGCCCGACGCAGCAGTTCCGTCGTCAGCGCCGCGGCCAGGCCGCGGTTGCGTGCCTTCGCGGCCGTGACGACGTCGTACAGCCCGACCAGGTCGAACTCCTGCACCGACTGACCGATGGCGGCGACGCGCCCGCCTTCCACCAGCGCCAGCCGCCGTGCTTTCAGCAACGGCGACGACGCTGCCAACCGCGCCGCATGAGCAGCGACCTGCTGCGCCGACGAACCGCGCAGCTCGCCCGCCAGTTGTGCGAACTCGTCGACGCCGATCTCGCGCAACCGATGGCGTGACGGCTCGAATGCGCCGTGCAGCACGAGCGTCATCACACGCGTTTCCTCGTCCGCGGTGAAACCCTGCCGGGCAAGGGCGTCATCGAGTCCCGTCGGCCGACTGAACGGCGTGATTCGGAACAGGCAGGGCAGAGCCCGGCCTGCGCGTAGAAAGCCCGGCAGTGGTCAATCTTCGCCTGCAGCCCTTGCCGACCATCGGCGATCGCGTTGACGCTGCGCGCGCGGCGCGCCTTGCCGGGTGAGTGGCGCAGCAGCCAGCCGTCGTACAGCAGCTGTTCGGACGGTTGGGCGGCGTTCAATCCCGCCTCCTCGATGCGAGCGGCGAGCACATCGCCGGCCGCAGCCAGCTCCGGCGGAAGCAGCGCCGGATCGAACATCAGCGTCGGCCCCGCGCTGTGCCACCGGTGGCGAGCGCCAGCGCCGGGCGGCAGATGGCGGTTGCTCGGCCTTCCATCACCCTAGAGCGTCTTCATGCGCTCGACCATTTCCGCGCCGAAGGCAACGTACGCCTGCGCCCCCTTGGCCGTCGGGTCGTAGGCGACGCCGGGCACGCCGTGACTAGGTGCCTCGGCCAGGCGAACGTTGCGCGGGATGATTGTGCGGAACACCTTGTCGCCGAAATGCGATTCAAGCTGCGCCGAGACCTGCTGCTGCAGCGTCATGCGCGGATCGAACATCACGCGCAGCAGTCCGATGATCTTCAGCCCCGGGTTCAGGTTGGCGTGCACGCGCTTGATCGTGTTGACCAGGTCGGTGAGCCCTTCGAGTGCGAAGTACTCGCACTGCATCGGGATGATCACGCCGTGGGCGCAGCACAGGCCGTTGATCGTCAGCAGGCTCAGCGAGGGCGGGCAGTCGATCAGAATGAAGTCGTAGTCGGCCTCGACCGGCGCCAGCGCCTGCTTCAGGCGCCGCTCGCGGTCGTCGAGGTCGACCAGGTCGATTTCCGCTCCCGCCAGTTCGCGGTTGGCGGGCAGCAGGTCGTAGCCGCCGGCCTCGGCGCGGGCAATGGCCGCGCGGGCGCTGGTGCTGCCCAGCAGCACCTGGTAGACGGAGCGAGCCAGTTGCCGCTTGTCGATGCCGCTGCCCATGGTGGCGTTGCCCTGCGGATCGAGATCAATCAGCAGCACCCGCTGCGACTGCGCGGCCAGGCCGGCGGCAAGGTTGACCGCGGTAGTAGTCTTGCCGACGCCCCCTTTCTGATTGGCGATGCAGAAGATGCGTGCCACGGCGTCAGCCCTCGAAGGGCAGCGTCGGCGCGCCGCGCCGCGCACCCGACCCGGGAATTGTCATGAACGGGGAAAAGGCGACGATGCCGGGCACGGTGAGCGGCGTTGCGCTGTGCAGGGTGGGCGGGGAAAGCGCAATTCTACGTTTGTGGCCTTCGGCCCTCCGGGCACGTGCCTGATATGAGGGTCCGCGGCACGGGCCGGCACGATCAGCGGCATCATCGCCTTCGGCTGGCGACAGCCTCGAATCGCCGACAGCGCGACGGATCGATCAAGGAAACCATGGCCCTCCTGCCTCTGCTGACAGACGAACAAGCCACTGCCGGGGCGCGCGCGGTGTTCGACGATATCCGCGCCACCCGCGGCACCGACTACATCAACAACATCTGGCGCGCACTGGCCAACGACCCAGCGCAACTCGAAAACACGTGGGGCGAGGTCAAACGGGTGATGGCTCCCGGCGCGCTCGATGCGCTGACCAAGGAGCTCGTCTACATCGCTGTGTCGGCGGCCAACAACTGCAGCTACTGCCTGCACACGCATACGGCCTCGGCGCGCGCCAAGGGGATGAGCGAGGCAATGTTCCGCGAACTGATGCAGGTCGTCTATCTCGCGAGCCTGACCAACCGCGTTGCGATCGGTCTGCAGGTCGAGGTCGACGAGCGATACACCCAGCCCCCGGCTTCAAGCGCGCCTTAGGCAACGTTCAGCGCACCGTGGCGCGGCGCAGGCGCTCGGGGTCGTAGCCGGCAGCGCGGACCTTCGCCATCAGCGCCTGGTATTCCACTTCCGGCAGCGTCGGCGTACGGGCGAGGATCCACAGGAACTCGCGACTCGGCTCGCCGACGATCGCCACCCGATAGTCCGGCAACAGGTAAAGCACCCAGTAGTCGCCGCGGCCGATGCCGGTCCAGCGCAACCAGGCCGGCAGGAAGCTGACCTTCAGCTTTGCGTTGGTTGCCGGGTCGACCACCTCAGCAATGCCGTTGACCGACATCTCGCTGCCGTCGGCACGGCGGCAGCTATTGCGCACACCGATCCGCCCATCGCCGAGTGGCGTATAGGTGGCGGTCGTGTCCGCGGCGCAAGCCTGCTGGAAGCGGTTCGGATAAAGGGCAACTTCGTGCCATGTGCCGGCATAGCGGTCGACATCCACCCGGGGCACTGTTTCCATCGGTGGCCGTTGGTCCGCCGTCGTGCAGGCGGCGACGAGCAATGCAAGGAAAGGAGCAAAACAGGTTCTCTTCATGCCGTTCTCATCTCGATCAGATGCCGCTCTTCCTTGAGGCCCGGCACGGATAGCGGCACGACCGTCGCCCGCACGTCCGGAGGCAGCGCGGCCAGTTCCTCGGCCGGCAATTTTCCCTTCATCGCCAGCCAGCAGCCCTCGGGCCCCAGCAGGTGGCGGGTCCAGCCGACGAACTGCCCGAGCGTTGCCAGGGCGCGGGAGACGATGACGTCGAACAACGGCTCACGCAGCGCCTCGACCCGGCCGTGCACGACCTCGACATTGCCGAGGCCCAGCTCGAGCCGCGCCTGGGTCAGGAAGGCACACTTTTTCTGCACGGCGTCGACGAGCGTGAGGCGCGCCTGTGGCACTGCGATCGCAAGCACGATTCCCGGCAGGCCGCCGCCGCTGCCAACGTCGAGCACCCGCGCCGCGCCGCCATGCGTGACGCGCGTGAACGGCGGCACGAGCGACAGCGAGTCGAGCAGGTGATGCGTCAGAATCTCTTCGCCGCCACGAATCGCCGTCAGGTTGTGAGTCGCGTTCCAGCGCGCCAGCAAGTGGGCGTAGGCCGCGAGCTGCTCGAGTTGTCGGTCATCCAGTGCGACGCCGAGTTGGGCGGCACCGGCGCCGATCGCCGCCGTGCTGCGATCAGGCAGCAAGCTGATCGCCTGCCCCGACGGGCGCGCCGCCCTTGGATCGGCGTTTCAGGTGGACCAGCAGCAGCGAGATCGCGGCCGGCGTGACGCCCGAGATCCGCGCCGCCTGGCCGACCGTTTCCGGCCGGGCGGCCGCCAGCTTCTGCCGCACTTCGATCGACAGTCCGGACACCTCGGCATAGTCCAATCCCGCGGGAATCCGCGTGGACTCGTGCGCCTCGTGGCGCGCCACTTCGTCTCGCTGGCGGGCGATATACCCCGCGTACTTGGTCGCGATTTCGACCTGCTCGGCCACTTGGGAGTCAGCCGCGCCGTCCACAGGCGGCCCTCCGAGCGGTTGCTTGTCAGCGCTCACCAAAGTCAGGAGCACGCGATAAGAAACCTCTGGGCGCCTCAGTAAATCAGAGAGTGTGTACTCACGTTCAAGTGCCTTCCCGAACACGCGCTCAGCCTCGACTGAGCCGAGGAGCCGCGGGCTGACCCATGTCGAACGCAGCCTTTGCAGCTCCCGCTCGACGGCGTCGCGTTTACGGCACAAGGCGTCCCACCGCTGGTCCTCGATGCAACCGAGCTCCCGTCCGATTTCGGTCAGGCGAAGGTCGGCGTTGTCTTCCCGCAGGCTCAGCCGGTACTCGGCGCGACTGGTAAACATGCGGTAAGGCTCGGCCACGCCGCGGGTGATCAGGTCGTCGACCAGCACGCCGATGTAGGCCTGGTCGCGCTTTGGGGCCCAAGGGTCGCGGCCCTGCACCTGGAGCGCCGCGTTGATGCCGGCCAGCAGCCCTTGCGCAGCCGCTTCCTCGTAGCCGGTAGTGCCGTTGACCTGGCCGGCGAAGAACAGTCCGCCGATCCCCTTCGTCTCCAGCGAACTCCTCAGCGCGCGCGGATCGAAGTAGTCGTATTCGATGGCGTAACCCGGCCGCAGGATGTGCGCGCTTTCGAGTCCTTTCATCGAGCGGACGATCTCCACCTGCACGTCGAACGGAAGGCTGGTCGAGATGCCGTTCGGGTAGAACTCGTTGGTCGTCAGCCCTTCCGGCTCGAGGAATACCTGGTGGCTCGACTTGCCGGCGAAGCGGTGGACCTTGTCTTCGATCGACGGGCAATAGCGTGGCCCGACGCCCTCGATCACACCCGAGTACATCGGCGAACGATCGAGATTGGCGCGTATCACCTCGTGCGTGCGCGCGTTGGTGTGCGTGATCCAGCAAGGAACCTGACGCGGATGCTGCTCGGCCGTGCCGAGGAAGGAGAACACCGGCACGGGATCGAGATCTCCAGGCTGCTCCCCGCATCGGCTGAAGTCGATCGTGCGGCCGTCGATGCGCGGCGGCGTTCCAGTCTTCAGCCTGCCCCGGGGCAGGTTCAGCTCGCGCAACCGTGCTGCCAGCGAGATCGACGGAGGATCACCGGCCCGCCCGGCAGCGTAATTCTTCAGTCCGATATGAACCAACCCGTTCAGGAAGGTACCGGCGGTGAGCACCACTGCGCGCCCGTGGAAGCAGATGCCAGACTGCGTCACCGCACCGACGATGCGCTCGCCCTCGATCATCAAGTCGTCGACCGCCTGCTGGAACAGCACCAAGTTGGGCTGGTTTTCCAGCCGCCGGCGGATCGCCTGGCGGTAAAGCACGCGATCGGCCTGCGCGCGCGTGGCCCGCACGGCAGGCCCTTTCGAGCTGTTGAGGATGCGGAACTGGATGCCGGCCTCGTCGGTGGCGGCCGCCATCGCGCCGCCGAGCGCATCGACCTCCTTGACCAAGTGCCCCTTGCCTATGCCGCCGATCGACGGGTTGCAGGACATCTGCCCCAGGGTTTCGATGCTGTGCGTCAGCAACAGCGTCGATGCACCCATCCGCGCTGCCGCCAGGGCAGCCTCGGTCCCGGCGTGCCCGCCGCCGATCACGATGACATCGAATTGTGTTGGGTAGAGCATGGCCCGGCGACCGTCGCCTCCGGCAAAGGGCGCTGATTATAAGAAGCGGACCAGGCCCGCTTCAGTTGATGGCCCTGCCGCGACCGAAGGAATGTTTCACGTGGAACCGCTCCGCGACGGTTTCACGTGAAACAGGGCAGCACGGCGCCGGGCTGACCGAGCAGGAGCGGCTTCACTGATAAGAGGGCGCCGCCACCGTGCCGCCGAGCCGCATGTCCGTGCCTGCGACACCGCGCGGCGAGGTGACCTCTGCGCGGACCAGTCCACGCAGTTGCAGCTTCCGATCGACGGTGAAGCCGCCTTGGACGCGCAGGCTGCCCGCCCGCCCAGCGAGCCTGCGCACCGCCAGCCCGTCCGCCGAACCAAGCGTTTCGAGGTCAAGGTCGGTCAGCCGGGTGACGCCGCCCGTTCCGCTCGCGACGCCCTGCGTCGCCGCCAAGCCGAGGTTCATCCCGGCGAGGTTCGCCCCCGACACCGATACCGGTCCGGCTGCAGTTGCTCGCTGCAATGCCTCGGCCACCGTGGCCCCGGCGCCCGCCAGCGCCAGATCGATCTTCGCGGTCCCGCGGAATGGCGCCGGTGCGCGCGCCGGCTCCGCCCCGGCCGGAACAGTGAGGTAGCGGATCAACTCCTCTACGTTCAGGTCGGCGCTGCGAACATTGCCGGTCAGCCGCCAACCGCTTGCTTCCTGTCCCAGCAGCGCAGTGCCGTTGAAGTTGCCGAACCGAGCCCCGACGCTGTAGGAGTCGACTTTCAACTGGCTGGCGCTGAAGTCGCCCTGTGCGGTCGCCTCGCTCCAGACCACAGCAGGACCGGCCCCGGCCGCCCACTGGTTCGCGAAAAGCTTGAAGGTCGCGCTCCCGTCAGCGGCCGCGGGCGGCTTGATCTCCAGTTCCATCTGCCCGGTTGCGTCAAGGCGCTTGAGGCTGACCGCATCAAATTCAAATCCCCGCCGGCCACCGCCACGCCGTATGACCGCCTCGTAACGGCCGGGCAGCAGCACAAGGTCGGCGAAAGTCACCGACTCGAAGCGAACGGTCGAGACCGCTGCCGATAGCTGACTGGCCCGGCGTACTGACTGCAGCAGCATCAGCGCCTGCGCGCCTGTGAGTTCGACCGGCGCAACCTGCGCTTCTCCAAACACCCAGGTCGATGTCTGCAATCCTTGAACGGCGTCGCGCCAGTTGAAGTGAACGGCAATCTCGGGCAGGCGCAGCCCGCCCTGCCCGATCAGATCGGTCAGCACCAGCCGTGGCGACGGCAGGAAGCGCAGTTCGGTCGCCCGGACCGACACCGGAATGCCCAGTGCCTGGCTGATCTGCGCCTCCACACCTCTCGGCGAAATCGCCGCCCGCAGCGGACCGGCTAGCCGCACGAGGCCCCACGCGATGACACCCAGCACCGCCAAGGCAAGCAGCCAGCCGACGGCCCGCATGATGTCGACACGGTGAAAGCGACGAACGGATGGCGGGCTGGAATCGGCAACGGCGCGATCGCGAACCTCCTGCGCATCCAGCCGATCGGGCACATTGACGGTCGTGATCGCGAAATCGGCCCCGGCCTCGCGGTCCCAGCGTCCGCGGGTCGACCCAAACTCGACGTGCGAGTGCTTACTCTCGTCCGAACGACGATTCTGCTTGGATCCCACAGAAGACCGACCGATTGTCTTGGCCATTACACCCGCTTCAAGCCGCCCCTGTGGCGGTGCGAAGTCTGCGTTCAGCGCCCCGCGACTTGGCCATCGTCGCCATCGCCCGTGGCCCAATCGACGCAGACACAGCGAATAGTGTCGGCCGGAAGGCTATCGATCACAAGCGGCCAAGCGACCAAGGTCACTGCTCGCCCGCCCATCGGCGCGCCTCGGCCGTTCGGCCTACTCAGAAGCTTGCCTCGAGGATGCGCCGATAGTCCTCGGCGGTGGCCAGCCGGGGGTTGGTCGCATGGCAATGGTCCTTGAGGGCGTTGGCGATCACCCCCGGGAACGCATCGGCCGGAATTCCCATTGCGCCGAGGCCTGAGGGCAGTCCAATGCGCCGGTTCAAGTCGCGCAGCGCATCGGCGAGCCCGGTGCCGCCGGAGGTGCCGAAGACCTCTGCGATGTCCTTCACCTTCCCGGGCACGGCAGCCTCGTTGAACTTCACCACCTCGGGCAGCAACAGCGCGTTCAGCGTGCCGTGATGCGGCCGCACCGGCAGCCCGCCAAGCGCGTGCGACAGAGAGTGCACGGCCCCCAGTCCCTTCTGGAAGGCCATTGCGCCCTGCATCGATGCGCTCATCATCTGCCAGCGGGCCTCACGGTCGGCTCCGTCGCGCACCGCCCGCTCGATGAAGCGCCGGGCCCGGCGCAGCCCGTCGAACGCGATTGCGTCGGCTGGCGGGTTGACGGCCTTCGAGAGGTAGGTCTCGATGCAGTGGGCCATTGCATCCATTCCTGTGGCAGCGGTCAGGCCCGGCGGCAGGCCGAGCGTCAGTTCCGGGTCGCAGATCGCGACCTTGGGCACCAGATGCCAGGAGTGGAAACCGAGCTTGCGGCCGTCATCGACGATGATGATCGCCCCGCGCGCGACCTCGCTGCCAGTGCCCGCCGTGGTCGGGATTGCGATCAGCGGCGCCACGCTGGCGCCGATGCGCGGGCTGCCGCCTTCGATCGTTGCGTAGTGCGTCAGTGGCCCGTCGTGAGTCGCCGCAATAGCCACCGCCTTGGCCAGGTCGATCGACGAGCCGCCGCCGAGCGCGATCAACCCATCCGCCCGATGCTGCCGGTATGCCAACACAGCCTCTCGCACGGCCGCTTCGGTCGGGTTGGCCGGCGTGCCGTCGTAGACGGCGGCCGGAACCTCGCCCAGGGCCGCGTTCAGTCGCTGCAGCAGGCCGGCGGCGACGATGCCGCGGTCGGTGCAGATCAGCGGACGCTCGATGCCGACCCGCGCGCACTCGGCGCCCACACCCGCCAGCGCGCCGAAATCGAACTGGATCTGAGTGATGTAACTGATCAGCGCCATCGCGAGCCTCCTGCGCCCGAGCGCAAGCCGCGGGCAAGAAAGAAGCGGCAGCCGGGTTTAGCCGGCTGCCGCACCAGTGCTACCGAAGTCGCGGACCGCGCCTTAGGCCGGAAGGGACTGCTCCAGTTTCTGCCGAACGCTCTGCAGCGAGGCCGGCAGGCCGTCGCGCAGTTTGTCGAACAATTCGCGGTGCAGGGAAAGCTCGCGCCGCCACTGCGCGACATCGATCTCGGTGATCCGCTGGTAGTCGTCGAACGAGAAAGTCAGGCCGCTCCAGTTCAGGTCCTCGTAGCGAGGCGTCACGCCGAGGAGGTGCTCGGCGCCGCCACCGTGCCCTTCGATTCTCTCAACCATCCACTGCAGCACGCGCATGTTCTCCGCGAACCCCGGCCAGACGAAGCGGCCCTTCTCGTCGGTGCGGAACCAGTTCACGCAGAAAAGCCTCGGCAGCTTCGCTCCCGCGGCGGCGAGTTTCTCGCCCAGTTGCAGCCAGTGCGCAAAGTGCTCGGCCATGTTGTAGCCGCAGAACGGCAGCATGGCGA
>Ga0209253_10005107_pt1 | contig 11408 bp, 13 predicted proteins | sample FrelakmetBRP12BR_FD_187145 | JGI IMG/M metagenome (GOLD analysis project Ga0209253, IMG submission 187145) | Freshwater lake sediment microbial communities from the University of Notre Dame, USA, for methane emissions studies - BRP12 BR (SPAdes)... | ecosystem: Environmental > Aquatic >...
ATGTCGGTGTAGCAGGACATCGAGTCGCTGCGGCGGTTTGCGTTCGAATCGGCGCACGTCGAGATCTTCCGCCGCCGCCGCGAGTGGTTCGATCACATGAGCAATGCCCAAGCCGTCTTGTGGTGGGTGCCGCACGGGCACCGGCCGACGATCGAGGAGGCCGCCGAACGCCTCGAATACCTGCGCGCCCACGGCGCGACCAACCTCGCGTTCACGTTCAAGAGCGCGTTCCCGCCGCCCGGGGCCTGATCACCCATGACGAAACCTCCGAACTGGCGATGACGTCCCACGGTTTGACATAAAAGCGTGACGGACTACCGGATCGCCGGGGTTGCTGGAAAGCACACTCGTGTGGGAGTGCAGCGGGACCTTGATTTACCCCGTCTGCAATCCGGGCAGCTCTTTCGCACCATTGGGCGCGAGGGCTGGCCGGAGACAGAAGCGTGCAGCAGAACACGGGAACCCACCGCGCCATCCGGACCGTCGCGAAAGCTCAACCAGAGCTCTTCGAGCCGCGTCCTGTCGACGCGACGGAAGTCCCGGCGGATCCGCAGCGTCGCCGCAGTGACAGGCTGCGTCAGCGCAGTGAAAGCCGACGACATTACATTCCCGTTCAGGCGAAGTTCGCGCTCGCTTTCATAGTCAGTATCGTCTGGACCGTAGTTTCGACCCTGCTCGCCCTGCCGTGGCTGCAGGACCTGGCTGCGATCGTAAGCTGGCCCGTGGCTGTCTTCGCCGTCGGCGGCATCGCGGTGCTGCCCGGCATGATGAATGCGTTCCTGGTGACGGGTCTGTTGCTTGATCGGCGGCCGCCGCGCAAACCGCTCTTGGATTATCCGCCGATTTCGATCCTGGTTGCCGCTTACAACGAAGAGTCCTCGATCGCGGATACGCTCCGCTCGATCGCCCAGCAGGAGTATCCCGGCGAGTTCGAAGTGCTGGTGATCGACGACGGCTCGAAGGACGCTACGGCCGCTATCGTCGAAGCGAACCCCTATCCGTGGGCACGCCTGCTGTGCCAGCCTCGCAACATGGGTAAAGCGGCTGCGCTCAATCGCGGGCTGGCCGAGTCGAAGCACGATTACGTCATCACGCTGGACGCCGACTCGTTTCTCTTCGGTGACGCGCTCGCGCGCCTCGTCGAGCGCTACTTCAGCGACCCGTCGTCGACGCGCGCGGTCGCGGGCACCATGCTCGTGCGCAATTCGCGCAAGAACTGGGTCACGCGCGCCCAGGAATGGGATTACTTTCACGGCATCGCTGCGATCAAGCGCGTGCAGTCGCTGTTCCAGGGCACGATGGTGGCGCAGGGCGCCTTCTCGATGTATGACCGCGAGGCGCTGGTAGGAATCGGCGGCTGGCAGGACTGTGTCGGCGAGGACATCGTACTCACGTGGGCCATGCTCGTCCGCGGCTGGCGTGTAGGGCACGCCGAGGACGCCTGCTGCTTCACCAACGTTCCCGACAATCTCCGCCAGTTCGTGAAGCAGCGGCAGCGCTGGAGCCGCGGCATGATGGAGGCATTCCGGCAGCATCCGCGCATCCTCGTGACGCCGCGCATGTCGACGCTGTTCGTCTGGTGGAACGTGCTGTTCCCGTGGCTCGACGTCGCCTACACGCTCTGTTTCATCCCGGGCGTGATCCTCGCCTGCTTCGGTGTCTATTGGGTTGCCGGACCCATGACGCTCGTGCTGTTGCCGATGGCGTTGCTCATGAACTACGTCATGTACCGCATCGGCGTGGGCATGTTTGCCAGCCAGAACCTCCGTGTGCGCAGCAACGTGCTGGGCTTCCTCGTCTACGCGTTCACCTACAGCCTGATCCTGCAGCCGGCCAGCGTGGCGGGGTACCTGTCCGAGTTGCTCGGCACGCGCAAGACCTGGGGTTCCAAGTAATGGCGCGTTCGCTCGCCCATCCGGCCTGTGCCCGCGCGGCGCTGGGCGCATTTGCCTTGCTGTCGCTGGCCTCGCCGCGGGCTGTGACTGCGGCGGAATCGGCGGATCGCGTCGCTGCGGTGGCGCAGGTCGGCTTCGAGGACGATGCGGACGGATTCAACGCCGCGAAGTTGCGTGCCGGTGCGCTGTTCGATTACGCGTCCGAACTGCAGCACGCGGGCCTGGCCCTGCAGAACACACACTACTCGACGGGCGGCTGGAGCACCGACGCCCCCGCCATCATCGGCGTCTACCGCAACCAGCGACGCGACACGCTCGAAGGTGTGCGGGCCGAAGGGGGCCTGGTGCAGGTCGAGGGGCACATCCGGGTTGTAGGCGACGCCACGTGGAGCCATCGACCGCGGCAGACGACGGGTATCGAGCTGATCCTGGCCGGCGACCTCGTCGGCACGCGCGAGGCGCTGGAGCAAGGCATCGCTTACGGCCTCGCAGGCGCGAGCGTCGAACAACAGTTTGGTCATCGGTTTACGGGCGTCGCGATGGCCGGTTGGCAACCCTTCACGGACGGCAATTCCCGAGCACTGCTGCGCGCGCGAATGATCTGCAGCCTGCTGCCAGACCAAGGGATCTCCGCCCAGCTGCGCTGGCGGCAGTATTCGAGCAGCGACGCCGATGTCGGCGGTGCGTACTTCAATCCTGATCGCTATCGCACCTGGGACGCCGTGCTCTCGATGCGCCGGCGAGTCGGTAGCTGGATCGTTTCGGGTCTGGCCGGCGGCGGCCAGGAGCGAGTGGAGAATGGGTCCTGGCAGTCGACGGGCGTGGCCGAGGCTCGCGCGGAGGGTCCGCTGTCCCGCGGCATGCGTCTCGCCGTCAACGCCGCCTACAGCAACGCGGCGGGCTTCGCCAACTCGCCCGACTACTGGTACGGCTCCGTCAACGTCAGCCTGATCGTTCCGTTCGGTCGCTGACCCGATACGAAGGCTGCGGGCTCCGGGCAGGATTGACGGCGTCGGATTGACGACACTCGACCTCGATGTTCTAGTCGGCGCAGGATGCCGAGGACGACTGCGATCCTGCTGGCCCGGCAGTCCACCAACCCGAGGTCTGTCCGCCCATGCTGATCCGAGCCTGCAAATCGAAGATCCACCGCGCGACCGTGACCCGGGCCGACCTCGATTACGTCGGCTCGATCACCATCGACCGGGCGCTGCTCGATGCCAGCGATCTGCAGCCTTATCAATACGTCAACATAACGAACGTCTCGAACGGCGTCTTCTGGCAGACGTACGTGATCGCCGCACCCAGGGGCAGCGGTCGAGTGGAGCTCAATGGACCGCCAGCGCGGCACTTCCAGGCCGGCGACAAGATCATCGTGCTCGGCGAGGCCTGGCTCGAGCCGTCCGAACTCAAGGACCTCGATCCGAAAATCGTCATCGTCGAGGGCGACGACAACGCCAGGAAGTTGACGGACCGGAACCGGAAGTTCCGGCTGCTGGCCCACAGCAAAGTGAGGAACGCTCCACGCAAGAAGGCCTGAACGGGATGCAACCCAGGTTCTTCGCCATGCCCGCGGATTTCCGTCGCTGGCTCGAACGGAACGCGGCCACGACCAGCGAACTGGTCGTCGGGTTCCACAAGGTCGGCTCGGGCCGCCCGAGCATCAGCTGGCCGGAGTCTGTCGACGAAGCGTTGTGCTTCGGCTGGATCGACGGTGTCCGCAAGCGGATCGACGATCAGTCGTACCTGATCCGGTTCACGCCACGCCGGGTCGATTCGATCTGGAGTGCCGTGAACGTCGCGAAAGCCGAAAGTCTGCTCACGCAGGGTCGGATGCAGCCCGCGGGTCTCGTTGCGTACCAGCGCCGCACCGAGGCGAGGACGCGCGTCTATTCCTACGAGCAGGTTGACGACGTGCAGCTCACCGACGAGGAGCTACGACGGTTCCGGCGCGACAAGGCCGCCTGGAGATACTTCGAATCGGCCCCGGCGGGTTATCGCCGGACTGTGCTGCACCGGATCACTGCCGCGAAACGACCCGAGACCCGTGCGCGCCGGCTCGAGCAGTTGATCGCGGCCTGTGCCGGAGGAAAACGCCTCTAGTACGGGCGGCGTCCCGGGTTCGCTATGCTGCGGTCCGCTCCAGGTGCAGAATTTCGGCACGATCCACCTGCGTGTCCTCGCCGTCGAGGTGAAGGGCTGACTACAAGGAGGTCATCATGTTGCTTGGACTGCGCACAGCCATCTACCCAGTCAAGGACCTCGAGGCAGCAAAGGAGTGGTACTCGACGGTAATAGGGCACGCGCCGTACTTCGACCAGCCGTTCTACGTCGGCTTCGACGTTGGCGGGTTCGAACTGGGTCTCGTGCCCGACGGCACGCCTGGCACGTCAGGTCCGCAACCGCTGTGGGGCGTCGCGAATGCGGCCGGCGCGCTGGCCCGGCTGATTGCACTCGGCGCCGAAGTGCTGGATGCGCTGCAGGAAGTGGGCGAGGGTATCCGCGTCGCCGCGGTGCTTGATCCCTTCGGCAACCGGCTGGGCATCATCGAGAATCCACACTTCGCCCATGAGCAACTGGAGATGGAGCGGCCAGATGGACTGGCATGAAAGCCGGACCGCGGCGCGGCGACGCGCCGTCGGCAAGTACGACACGGCCGAAGCTCGGGCCTACGGTGAGACGCAGGGACTCGGCTGGCTCACCGCCGATGAAGAGGGCGCCTACCTCGCCGACCTGGGCCGGGTCGTGCCGTTCGCACCGGACGCAAAGGTTCTCGACATCGGCGCCGGCACCGGCGTGATGTGCTCGATGCTGCGACGCCTGCCGGGCATCGAACTCACTGCGCTCGAGCCCTCAGCGGCGATGCTGGCTATCCTGCAAGCGAAGCCCGAGCTCGCAAACGTCAGAGCGATCAATGGGTTCTGCGATGAACCTCAGGACCACGATCGATTCGAGGCGGAGCAGTTCGATGCCATCGTGTCGCGGCAGGTCGTGAATGGCCTCTTTGATCCGCTACTGGCGTTCCGTCATTGGCATCGCTGGCTGAAGCCTGCCGGTGCCGTCGTCGTCATCGACGGACTCTACGGACGCGACGGCTGGGTGGGTCGCTGGGAGGAAGAAGTCGATGTGCTGCCGCTCGCCGCATCGCAGTCGATGGCGTCGACGCCCTACCTGCTCGAAGCGTGCGGCTTCCACATCGACGTCGTGGAGCGAATGACGGCGGTGAACGCTTTGCCGACGACGCGCACTCCGCGGTACGTCGTCGTCGCTCGCAAGACAACGCGCTGACTGTGATCGAGGCATCGATTCGTCGCCGCCATGGTCGATGGAGCGCAACGACTATTCGATATCTGCCTTACGAGCGTTCCTGCGGCGCTCTGACGCGCGCAGCGCGCAACCCGCAGCGTGTGCCGGCACACGCTGCAAGGCCGCTCCACGTCGCTGAGAATGCGTTCTAAGCGAAGAGGATCGAGTCGACGATCTCGATCCAGTGCCGAACCGGCACGGGACTTGCCTGACGCAGGTGTTCGAGGCAGCCGATGTTGGCGGTTGCGATCGCCGTCGGCTGGTCGCCGAGCAGGGAGTCGAGCTTGCGCGCGCGCAGCTCGCGCGCGAGTTCCGGTTGCAGGATCGAGTACGTACCTGCCGAACCGCAGCAGAGTGTCGGGTCACGCGTGGCCACCAGTTCGCAGCCGGCGGCACGCAGCAGCGCTTCCACCTTGCCCGCCGTTGACGATCGCTGCCCATGCTGGAGCGAGCAAGGCGCCTGCCAGGCGACACGGACGGGCTCGCGCGTCGCGTTCCTGGCCTTCCTGACCGCGGTGACCGCGCCTTCGAGCGCCGCCGGATCGATGACTTCGCAGAGGTCGCGCGTCGCGGCGCCCACCCGTGCTGCAGTCCCTGCGATCGATGCGTCTGCATGACGGAGCACGTGTCCGTAGTCCTTCGCGAACGTGCCGCAGCCGCTGGCGGTGCTGACGATCGCCTCGCAACCTCCGTCCAGCAGCCGCGCGCTCGCCGTGACGTTACGACGCACCTGGTCCAGCGCCGCGCCGGATCGCCCCAGGTGGTGTTCCATCGCGCCGCAGCAGCCGACATCGCGCGCCGCGACCAGCGAAATGCCGAGATGGTCCAGCACTCGTGCCGCCGCCGCATTGATCTGCGGTGCGAGTCCCGGTTGCACGCAGCCTTCGAGCACCGCCATGCGTCGGGCATGCCGTGCCGTGGGCCAGTCGAGCACGTCGCGTGTCGTCGACTTGCGGCCTTCCTTTGCCGGCACCATGGCCTTGAGAGCGGCCGGCAGCCCCGGGCGCAGCGCCTGGCCGATTCGCACCAGGGGCGTGAACAGTTCGCGCCGGGTGGCGACCTTGGCCAACGCAAAGCGGACGAACCGCGTGCCTGCGTCGCGTCGCGAGGGTTGCTGGTGTTCGATCAGTTCGCGACCGAGGTCGGCGAGCCTGCCGTACTGCACGCCGGAAGGGCAGGCGGTTTCGCAGGCGCGGCAGGTCAGACAACGGTCGAGGTGGGTGCGGGCGGTTGCGGTCGCGCCGCCATGCTCGAGCATCTCCTTGATCAGGTAGATGCGACCGCGCGGGCTGTCGAGTTCGCTGCCGGTAATGCGGTACGTCGGGCAGGCGGGCAGGCAGAAGCCACAGTGCACGCAGTTGCGCAGCAGGTCGCGTGCCTCCCGTGCGAGCGGCGAGTCGGCGAGCGAGTCGGCGGGTCTGGCATGCATCGCCGCAGTCTCAGAGGCCCACGTACATCCGGCCGGGGTTCAGGATACCGGCCGGATCGAAGACGCGCTTCACTGCGCGATGCAGGTCGAGCAGCGGCGCCGGCAGCGGCGCGAAGACTTCGCTGGTCTCGCCGACTGCTGTGTCGTCGCGGCGGAAGAGGGTGGCATGGCCGCCCGTTGTCCGGGTGATCAGGTCGATTGCCTGTCGCTCGCCTCCGTTGATCCAGACCTGTGCTCCGTTCCATTCGAACGCGACCTGATCGGCCCGGACCAGCGCAGCGCCCGCCGCCGTCGCCGGCAGCGAGAGTCGCCAGAGCGGGTGCGCCGAGGCGAAGAACGCGTGGGTCTGTTCGCGAACGCTGTGCCAGAGCGAGGCGGCAGCCGACTCGTCCAGCAATTCGCCACGGATCGTCGGCACCACCTCGTCCAGGCCCGCTGGAGAGCCTTCCAGGCGCACGTACAGTTCGTCGGCGCTCCAGAAACTGCCGGTGATCGGCATGCCGTGTTGAACGACCGCGCCGAGCAGGTCGATCGCGCCGTCCGCGGCGATTTGCCGTCGCAGCGTCCGGGTACCACGGGCGACCGGCAGCACCTTGAGCGACACGTCGAGCAGCACGCCGAGGATGCCGAGTGACCCGGCGAGCAGGCGTGAGACGTCGTAACCGGCGACGTTCTTCATGACTTCGCCGCCGAACTTGAGCACGCGGCCGTCGCCGGTCAGCAGGCGGGCGCCAAGCACGTAATCGCGCACCGGACCCCGCGCGACCCGCGCGGGGCCGGCCAGCCCAGCAGCCACAGTACCGCCGAGCGTGGCTGACGGCCCGAAAGACGGCGGGTCGAAAGGCAGTCGTTGCCCGTGCCGGGCAAGCAGCGCCTCGATGTCGGCGAGCTGCGTGCCGCCGCGCGCAGTGATCACGAGTTCAGCCGGGTCGTAACGCAGTACGCCGTGATGACCGGCCAGGGCGAGCGTTTCGCCCGCGACCGGCCGTCCATAGAAGCGCTTGGTGTCGCCGCCGACGATCCGCAACGGCGTCCTGGCATTCGATGCGGCGAGCACGCGCTCGACCAGCGCGTCGGTGAGGTCCTGCCCCGGGGGCGTCTCGATCAAGGCCATGTGCGTCAGAACCGCGGCAAGTGCGAATGCGGCAACTGGCCACCGTGCACCCGCAGGGCGCCGTAGTCGGCGCAGCGGGCGAGCGTGGGCACGGCCTTGCCGGGATTGAGCAGGCCCGCGGGATCGAAGGCGAGCTTCAGTGCGTGGAAGGTTGCGAGCTCGGCGGCACCGAACTGCGAACACATCGGTCCGAGCTTCTCGACGCCGACGCCGTGTTCTCCGGTCACGGTGCCGCCTGCGGCGACGCAGGCCTCGAGGATGTCGGCGCCGAAGTGTTCGGCACGTTGCAGTTCACCTTCCTTGCCGGCGTCGAACAGGATCAGCGGGTGCAGGTTGCCGTCGCCCGCGTGAAAGACGTTGGCCACGTCGAGGCGATAGGTCGTCGACAGCGCCGCGATCTGCGCCAGCACGTCCGCCAGGTGTCGACGGGGGATCGTACCGTCCATGCAGTAGTAGTCGGGAGCGAGGCGACCCACCGCGGGGAAGGCCGCCTTGCGGCCTGACCACATGCGCTGGCGCTCCGCGGCGTCGCTGGCGATGCGCACGCTCGTCGCTCCGGCGGCTTCGAGCAAGGCGCGTGCGCGGCCGAGTTCGTCGTCGACGTCGGCGGGCAGTCCATCGACTTCGCAGAGCAACAGCGCCTGCGCGTCCAGCGGGTAGCCGCAACCGGCGAAAGCCTCGGCCGCCCTGATCGCGGGCGCATCCATCATTTCGAGTCCAGCCGGGATGATGCCGGCGGCGATCACCTGACCGACGGCCTCGGCGCAACGGCCCACGTCGTCGAACGCGGCCAGCAGCAGTTCGACGCGGCGCGGAAGCGGCAGCAACCGCACGGTCACTTCGACCACGATGCCCAGCAACCCTTCCGAGCCGATCACGGCGCCCAGCAGGTTGAGGCCAGGTGTCTCACCGGTCTCGCTGCCAAGCGTCAGCAACTCGCCCTCCATGGTGACGAGCTTCACGGCGAGGACGTTGTGCACGGTCAGCCCGTACTTGAGGCAATGCACGCCGCCCGAATTCTCGGCGACGTTGCCGCCGACCGAGCATGCGACCTGCGAGGACGGATCCGGCGCGTAATACATGCCGTAAGCCGCGGCCGCCCCGGACACCGCGAGGTTCGTGACGCCGGGCTGAACGCGCGCGAGACCGCGGCGCGGATCGACTTCCAGGATCTTGTCGAGCCGCGACAGCACCAGCAGCAGTCCGCCCGCGACCGGCAGCGCGCCGCCCGAGAGTCCGGTGCCCGAGCCGCGCGCGACCACTGGCACCGCATGCCGATGACAGGCACGGACGATCTGCCGGACCTGCTCGACGCTCGTCGGCAACGCGACCAGGTCGGGCCGGTGACGGTGAGCGGTGAGCGCGTCGCACTCGTAGGCGACGCAGGCTTCGGGACTGGAGAGCAGGCCCGGTCCGAGAACCGAGCCAAGTTCGCGCAACAGTCCTGCGTCAACGGCCACTGGGTCGCAGGGTCTGCACGCCGGCGTCCGTGCCGATCACGAGCACATCCGCGCCGCGCTGCGCGAACAGGCCGTTGGTGACCACGCCGGGAATCTGGTTGATCGCGCGCTCGAGGCCGACCGGGTCGACGATGTCGAGACCGCGGACGTCGAGGATGTCGCAGCCGTTGTCAGTCACCGTGCCCTGGCGCCAGACCGGCTGGCCGCCAAGTCGCACCAGCTCCCGCGCCACGTAGGCTCGCGCCATCGGTATGACTTCGACCGGTAAGGGAAACTTTCCCAGTCGCTCCACCAGCTTCGCCTCGTCCACGATGCAGACGAAGGTGCGTGCAGCCGCCGCGACGATCTTCTCGCGGGTGAGGGCGGCGCCACCGCCCTTGATCAGGTGCAAGCCGCGGGTCGCCTCGTCGGCGCCGTCGACGTAGACCTCGAGACCTGCGACCGAATTCAGGTCGAGCACCGGGATGCCGTGAGCCGCGAGGCGGCGTGAGCTGGCTTCGGAACTGGAGACCGCGCCTGCGATGCGGCTCGGCATGCCGGCCAGCGCGTCGATGAAGAAGTTCACGGTGGAACCGGTGCCCACGCCGATGACGGTTCCCGGCTGGACGTAGGCGAGCGCGGCTGCCGCGGCTCGCTGCTTCTTCTGGTCCTGGCTCATGGTTGCACTGCTTTCCCGGCCTCTGAAACAACTGTGCCCGCTTTCGCGGGCACAGTCGTCGTTTCGGATTCGGCGGCGTCTATCTTTCGAAGGAACGCCGCCTCATCTTCAAGCGACCTTACTTCTTCTTCGCGGCCTTTTTCTTGGTGGCCTTCTTCTTGGTCGCCTTCTTTGCCTTAGCTGCCATGATCAATTCTCCATATCGGGTTAGTCCCGGGCCGAGTATTTACAGAATTAAAAAAAGAAATGCAATAGTCACGTCACGATTTTTTTGAACGCGTTCTCAGACCGGCGTTCGACTTCGTCGCTCGCGACGACGCGACGGCGGGTCGCAACGCGACGATGCATCGCCACTCTGCTGCAGTGAGCGGCGTCACCGAAAGACGATTGCCGCGTTTCAGAATCAACATTTCGCGCAACGCGCCTGCTGCGTGCTCGCGCAGTTCCGGCAGCGTAATTACAGGCTCAATTCGTCTTTCGAGTTGCACGTCGACGCTGAACCAGCGCGGTGCGTCGCGCGTGCTGCCGGCGTCGTAGTACTCGCTCGTCGCATCGAACTGCGTCGGGTCGGGATACGCTTCGCGCACGACCTTGACGACGCCCGCGACGCCCGGAACCTCGCAGCTCGAGTGATAGAAAAAAGCGAGGTCACCTTGCCGGAAATCGTCCCGAAGCATGTTCCGCGCCTGGTAGTTGCGCACGCCTTCCCACCCCGTCGTGCGCCGTGGAGCGGCTGCGAGGGCATCGATTCCGAACACGTCGGGTTCCGATTTCAGCAGCCAGTAGTGCATGCGGCGTGTGCTCTGCAGAGTGTGCGAGGAGGGAAGTGGAGGATGCCGCGCTCGGTGACGACGAGGTCGAGAGCGACGTCCCAGGAGGCGGGTTCGAGTCGATCGACCTGCTGGATCGAGTACGCGATGCCGATCAGGCGCGGACGGCGGAACGCTTGCGTGCGATCGAGCCGTGGACGCAGCGCGCGGTCGTAGAAGCCCGCGCCCATGCCGAGGCGATGGCCCTGCGGGTCGAAACCGACGAGCGGAACGAGGATCGTGTCGAGGTGGCGGACCGGGATGCGGCCGCGTGCACCGTGCAGCGGTTCGGCGATGTCGAACATGTTCCTGCGCACCGCTGCGCCGGCCTCGAGCGGGACGAAGACCATCCGGCCGTCCCGACGACTGACGATGTGCGGCACGTAGATGCGGACTCCTCGCTGCCATGCGGTGCCGAAACAGGGGCGCAGGTCGACTTCGCCCGGCATGCCGAGGAACGCGGCGACGCGCCGGCCGCGCTGCCAGACGCCGAGCCGACGCAGCGAAGCGTGGATCGCCCGGTCGTAGACGCGCCGGTCGGCGTCAGCAATCGCGCGACGCCCCGCGCGCAGCTGCCGGCGCAGCTCGCGGAGGGTCATCGTCGCAGTGGAAGGGAGAGGCGCCACCCGCCTGTGCCGTCACAGACCATTGCTCTCGACAAGAGCAATATTTGGGGAGGGCCGCGGCACTTAAGGCTTCCCGCTCGAGGCGGACTTGCACAATGTTGCCGACTGACC
>Ga0209253_10005109_pt1 | contig 11407 bp, 15 predicted proteins | sample FrelakmetBRP12BR_FD_187145 | JGI IMG/M metagenome (GOLD analysis project Ga0209253, IMG submission 187145) | Freshwater lake sediment microbial communities from the University of Notre Dame, USA, for methane emissions studies - BRP12 BR (SPAdes)... | ecosystem: Environmental > Aquatic >...
GTGCCGTCCCCGCCCAGCGTGTCCTCGTGCCTCAGGTAGAGCAGGGCGGCCTTTCCGGGCTTGGCCTTGATGAAGTAGCCGGTGAGCATGTCGGACTCCAGGCCGGCCTTGGTGTCTTCATAGGCCAGGGTCTCGCCCTCGCCGGCGAAGCCCTGCTCGAAATCCAGGCCGTAGGGCTTCTCGTTCTCAAAGGCGATCTGCACGCTCTTGGGAATTTCAGGAACGTACACGCCCGTCGTATCGTTTCCCTGGTTCTGAGGCTTGGACGGCCGGCATCCGACCAGCGCAATCAGGACCACGGCAACCTTCCACCCGCTCTTCACGCGCATCATCATGAGTCCTTTCTTATCTCCGCTCGCTTGGCATTCCCTTCCGGTTACCACTCCGCCTGCACCCGCGACAGGAACCGGGCCTCCTCGGCCTGGATCCGGAACATGGTCTTGATCCCGATGTCCAGGTGGGCCTGGCTGAACCGGTCGAAGATCTCCTTGGAGCTCTCCTTGGTCTTGATCCCCTCCCGGCGCAAGGGGAGGTCCGAGACCAGCATCAGGGCCCCGATGCGCACCCCCCGGGCATAGGCCGCTGCGAAGAGCGTGGCCGTCTCCATGTCGATGGCGATCACCCGCTGCTCCCTGAGCTCCCCGATGAAGGCTTCGTTGAACTCCCACATCCGGTAGTCCGTGGTCTTCATGATCCCGGCTTTGTACTCCAGGCCGCGCTCGTGCACCTCCTTGCTGAGGTAGCGGTTCACCCGGAAGGAGGGCAGGGCCGGGACCGCGGGATGAAGGTAGTGCTGCGAGGTCCCCTCGTCCCGGATGGAGGCCGTGGGGATGAGATAGTCCCCGACCTCCAGCCCGTCGTCTATCCCCCCGCACATGCCCAGCATGATGACCACCGTGGGGTCGGTGTACGACAGGATGTCCATGGCCATCCCGGCCACCGGAGACCCGATCCCGAAGTCCAGGATGGTGAGGTTCTTCTCCTTCCAGTGAGCCACCTTCCAGTTGAAGCCCCTGACCTCGGTGCGGGCCAGCCCGGCGAACCCCTCCACGTACTTGGCGAAGTTGGTGAGCAGGACGTACTTCCCGAAGTCCGCGACCGGGCTTCCGGTGTAGCGCTCCAGCGCATCGTGGGAGATCTTGTCGGGCCTCTGCATGATATGATTATCATACCATGTTTGAAAAGGAGAGTCAAGGGGCGCCGGGAAAGGGAGCCCCCGGAAAAGGGGGTTGACTTTGCCCCCCGGTTTAATTTATGATTTCCTCCATGACCCCGCCCGAAAAAGAAGACCGCTACGCCTTCCTCCGGGCCCGCCTCCACCTGCCCATGGCCCTGCTGGGCGTGGTCTGGGTGGTATCGATCGGCCTGGAGTTCGCCCTGGGACCCGCCCATCCCGCCAAGCAGCCCCTCCTCTACCTGGACTGGGCCATCTGGGCTCTGTTCCTATCCGAGTACGTCATGTTCCTCGTCCTGGCCAAGGACCGGCGGCGCTATGCCCGGGAGCACATCCTGGACCTGGTCATCCTCCTCCTCCCCGCGGCCCGGTTCCTGCGCCTGGGGCGTGCCCTGGTGATCCTGAGGGGCACGGCCATCCTGGGCGAAACCCTTCGCGAGGCCTGGTTCGTGCTCCGCAAGAGGAAGTTCCACTACCTCCTCGTCCTGAACGCTGCCGCGGTCGGGGCCGGCTCGATCCTCGTTCATCTGGCCGAGGCTCCGGCGAACCCCTTTTTCGCCACTTACGGCAATTGCCTGTGGTGGACCCTCGTGACCATGACCACGGTGGGCTACGGAGACATGTATCCCCTCACCGCCGCGGGGAAGGTCACCGCGGTCGTGCTCATGCTCCTGGGCATCAGCCTGCTCTCCTATTTCGCGGCCAGCCTGGCCTCCTGGTTCGTGGAGAAGGACCTGGCGGGAGAGGAGGAGCGCCTGGTCAGGCTGGAGCGGAAAGTGGACGAGTTATTGAAGAGGACGGAGAAGCAAGGGTAGGGGGTTATCGCGTAAACCCGAAGGCTATGATACCGAGGATGAGGATTCAGATGATCAATGCCCCCTCGGTCTGATCCCCGGCCAGGCCTGGTCATCGTGGGAGCAGGGCCGGCCGGCTTGACTGCGGCGATCGTCGCAGCGCGAGCCGGGGGGCGCGTCACGGTATGCGAGCAGCTCGAGCGGGCCGGGGCCAAGCTCGAGGTCACAGGCGGGGGACGCGCCAAAGAATATTGAGAACGTCAGCCCATCAGTACAGGCTGAAATCAATGAAATCGAAGCTGTACGCGCAAAGGCCAAGCAGCTTCTGGATACAAAAGAACAGGATTAAACCCTTGAACCGTTCACCTTACATTACCGACGCGCCAACCGTTAGCATCATCATGCTGAAAGTGTTGCTGGCCCTCGTGCCGGGCATCTTTGCCTATACATGGGTCTATGGCGGCGGCATTCTGGTCACCCTGTCGCTGGCAACCGTCGCGGCTTTGGTTTCGGAGGCCATCCTGCTTAAAATTCGCCAGCGCCAGATTCGTCCCTACCTGATGGATTTAAGCGCTGTTGTGACCGCATGGCTGCTGGCATTAGCCCTACCCCCGCTGGCTCCCTGGTGGCTGGTCGTGGTGGGAACCTTCTTTGCGATTGTCATCGCGAAACAGCTATATGGCGGACTCGGCTACAACCCATTCAATCCTGCGATGGTGGGTTACGCAGTACTGCTCATTTCATTTCCCATCATCATGACCAAATGGCCGGCGCCGCTGATTCTGGCACAGACACCACTTGGCTTTATGGATCAGGTACAGTTTATTTTCGGCAATGTATTACCTGCCAATGTAAAAGTGGATGCAGTCACTTCTGCGACACCGCTGGATTACTTAAAAACACAGTTGATGCTCAAACATGAAGTCACCGCCATTATGCAGACGCCGATCTTTGGCATGTTCGGGGCAAAAGGCGGTGAGATCGTCACCGGCGCCTATCTGCTAGGCGGTCTGTATTTAATCCAACAGCGCATCATCAGCTGGCACCTGCCCACTGCCTTTCTGGGTGCACTGGCCGCCATTTCTCTTGCTTTTTATGCCGTTGACCCTGCCCACTTCGCGAACCCGCTGTTTCACTTAATGAGCGGTGCTTCCATGTTATGTGCCTTTTTCATCATTACCGACCCAGTGAGTGGCCCGACCACGCCAAAAGGCAAGTTATACTTCGCGGCCGGCGTCGGCATACTCACCTATATCATCCGCGTCTATGGCGGATACCCGGACGGTGTTGCCTTTGCCGTGTTGCTGATGAACATGTGTGTACCGCTGATTGATGCCCATACACAGCCACGCGTGTTCGGACACAAGACTTCTGGTCACTCGTAAAAACTGAACCGATCCCATGTCAGAATCTATTATCAAACATGCTTTAAAAACTGCGGCGACACTGATTGTCTTTGCTTTCGTGGGTACAGCCATGCTGGCCTATATATTTGACATTACACGCGCGCCGATTGAAGCAAGTGAACGAGCAGCACGCCTGGCACTCTTCAAGCAGATTCTGCCAGAAAGTGCCTACAACAATGCGTTACTCAATGAAACTGTCGATATCGCACCCAACGAATTGCTGGGCAATCGCTTACCAACAGTCGCCAATATTGCAAAACTGGATGGTCAGCTCTCGGGCGTGATACTGGAAGCTGTTACTCATGACGGCTATAGCGGTGACATAAAATTGCTTATTGCAATCAATGCCGATGGCACAGTCAGCGGTGTACGGGTACTGACACACAAGGAGACCCCTGGCTTGGGCGATTACATCGACATCGCCCATGGCAACTGGATAAAACTGTTTGACGGGGAATCTTTAAGTAAAACACCTGCCAAACAATGGCAGGTTAAAAAAGACGGCGGTCAGTTTGATTATATGGTTGGCGCGACTATTACGCCGCGTGCTGTAGTGAAAGCTGTTTTTAAGGCTTTACAATTCTTTGAACAGAACAAAGAGGTATTGTCTGCAAGCAGCACAAAAGCGCAGACGCAAAAGGATTAAGCATGAGCATGTACAAAGAAATAACCTTTAACGGACTTTGGAAACAAAACCCTGCCGCCGTTCAGTTGCTAGGCCTGTGCCCAACCTTGGCGGTAACAACATCTGCCGTGAACGGTATCAGCCTTGGGCTTGCAACAGCACTGGTGATGTCAGCGGCTAACGGCGCAATATCACCTGTACGCAAATTTGTACCGAACGAGATTCGTGTCCCGGTATTTATTCTAGTCATTGCCGCACTGGTAACCGTGATCGACTTATCGATCAATGCCTTTGCGCACCCGCTGCATAAAGTATTGGGGATTTTTATTCCACTGATCGTAGTGAACTGTATTGTGCTGGCCCGCGTAGAATCTTTTGCTGCAAAAAATGAATCTGTACCTTCGTTACTGGACGGCTTCATGATGGGGCTTGGACTGACTCTGGTACTTGGATTGCTAGGCGGCATACGGGAACTTGTAGGCAAAGGCACGCTGCTCTCGGGTCTGGATCTGGCTTTTGGGCCTGCAGCCAAACAGTTTGTGCTTACCGTTATTCCTGATTACCACGGCTTTTTACTGGCAATTCTTCCGCCCGGTGCATTTTTAGGCTTAGGTGCCATCATCGCGCTACGCAACTGGATTGAAATCAGAAATGCCGAGAAATCCAGCACTTCCAGCCATCAGGCTGAACCTGCAATGAGTCATTAGCACGCATGAATGCAGAAAAGCGCTTAAAGATATTCCAACGCTTAAGTGCTGCCATCCCCCACCCGGCCACGGAGCTTAACCACCGCAGCACATTTGAATTACTGATTGCGGTAATTTTGTCTGCACAGGCGACTGACAAAGGCGTGAACATTGCAACAGAAAAACTGTTTGCCGCTGCCAACACACCTGAAAGCATATTGGCACTGGGGTTGCATGGTCTCGAGTCTTACATCAAGAGCATTGGTCTCTATCATGCCAAAGCTAAAAATATTCTGGCGACCTGCCAGATGTTAATCGCAAAACACCAGTCACAGGTCCCCAACACCCGTGCTGCACTTGAGGCACTGCCTGGCGTGGGCCGCAAAACTGCCAATGTAATTCTGAATACGGCGTTTGGTGAACCGACCATTGCGGTTGATACGCATCTATTCAGGTTAGGCAATCGCATTAAACTGGCCACCGGCAAAAACGTGCTGGAAGTGGAAAAAAAATATCTCAAGACGATTCCAGCCGAATTCATGCAAGATGCGCATCACCTGCTTATTTTGCATGGCCGCTATACCTGTACTGCACGCAAACCGAAATGCGCGCAATGCTGCATCGAAGACTTATGCGAGTACCAGGCTAAAGAATATAACTAACGAATAAACCATAGGTAGAGACCCAGTGAAAGTTGCAACCAGTATCGTCCTAGGCAACCAGGCCGCCCCAGAACTGGCCGCAGAAGCGGTGACCAATGCCATGCAAAAGGCTGGCATTTCTATCGCAAACAGTGTGTTGCTGCTGCTCACCTCCGAGTTTGCGGGTAACCCGCAGGCAGCGATCCGGGCAGCGGCAAAAGCTGCCAATTGCACGCAAGTGATGGGTTGCTCGGCAACGGGCATCTTTACCGAAGAAGACTGGGTGCTGGATGCGCCGGCCGCAGCGGCAATGGTATTTGGTGGCGATATCACGCTGCAACTGCCGCAGCATAACTACAGTAGCCAACCCCTGCTGACACTTAGCGCTCCAAACGCCATCAACAGCACATGGCTAAATAATAGCTACGTACGCTACGGCGGCGTCTCAGGCGATGCGATTGGCCAAGGGCCATTTTCAGTCTGGCAAAACGCAAAAGGTGACGTGACAGGCTATGTGGAAGCTTTTCTATCGGGGACGAATGTCGTCACGCAGGCTTCGCATGGATTAAGCCTGATCTCACAGCCCATTCAAATACAGCAGACAGCAGGCTTCGACCTTGCGCTCATGGGCAATCAGCAAAGCCCATTTACAGTCCTGCAAAAAGCCTGGAAATCACACTGCAAAAACAACGATCCAGTACCGTTACATTTAATCACGGCAGCTTATGCAGATAGCGCTGCAGCAATTGAGCAAGGGCACTACCATCAGGCCTCCATCATCAGCCATGATGAAAACAGTGGCTCGATCACGCTGACTAAACCGCTTAAGGCCGGACAATTCCTCAGCTGGGCACTACGTGATACTGCCGCCGCAGAAGCCGACATGCTGTTAACCACACATGCATTGGCGCAGCGCTTGGGCTGTGCACCTGACTTTGGCTTGCTATTCTCCTGCCTGGGACGTGGCCCTTATTTCTACAATGGCGTAGACCGCGATTTGCAGGTCATTCAACGGGAATTCCCGCACATGCCCTTGCTGGGTTTTTATGGCAATGGTGAAATAGCTTCAATTGATGGAACTAATCAGCTATTACCCTATTCTGCAGTATTATCATTGTTTGCTGCCAGACGCAGCTCAAGTTAACAAACAAAGCAGTTAGGTTTTGAAGCTATTATGAGTTTATACAACCCCAGCAGAGACCAGGCACGCCAGTTTTTATTCGATGCCTGGGCAAAATTCAAGCAGCATCTGATGCTGACCGATCTGGAAAAGATCGCCGTCGAAGTCATGCAGATGCACCCTGAATATCACAGCGTGCTGGATGCACCTGAGCGCTATATGCAGCAGCAGTATTTTCCCGAGATGGGGGAAACGAATCCGTTTCTGCATCTCAGTCTGCATCTGTCAGTCATCGAGCAAATCAGTATCAACCAGCCAATCGGCATTAGCAAAGTGTATGCTACATTACGCCAGAAATACGATGATCAGCATCTGGCACAGCATGACTTGCTGGAGTGTCTTGCCGAGACCATCTGGCATTCGCAGCGCAACAATATCCCTTTGGATTCTGCGCATTATCTGAATTTATTAAACCAGAGAATCGGACAAACTTGATGACTGGCAATACTCACGACTGGCTCAATGAACATGGTGATTACCTCTATCGCTTCGCGCTTGCCCGCCTGCGCGACCCGCATCTTGCTGAAGATGTAGTACAGGAAACCATGCTTGCCGCAATCAAAAGTAATAGCTTTGAAGGCGAGTCATCTGCAAGGACCTGGCTGACCGGCATACTTAAACACAAAATCATCGATCTTCAACGCAAGCAGATTCGCGAACAGCCAGTTTCTGATCTGATTAACCTGGATGCCGAAGACAGCAGCATGGATGACTTCTTTGATCAATCAGGGCACTGGCTAGACAAACCGCAAACCTTAAATATGCCGGAAAACTCATTGGAACAAAAACAGTTTCTGAGCGTTTTAGACGCATGCATGAATAAATTACCTAAAAAATTAAAAGCCATCTTCATGTTGCGCGATGTGCATGATGAAGATAACGAATTTATTTGTAAGGAACTGGATATCTCCACGACCAATGCCTGGGTAATGTTATATAGAGCTCGAATGGGATTGAGAAAGTGTTTGGAACTGAACTGGATTGGCGCATGAATTTGGACATAAATCTTGAGGTAAAAAATTTTTATGCTCACATGTAAACAAGCCAGTCAGCTCATTTCGCAGTCTTTAGACCATCCGTTATCCTGGTCGCAGCGTATGCAGCTTAAATTGCATTTACTGATGTGCAGCGCATGTAACCGCTTTAAGCAGCAACTTCATCTGTTGCGCGCTGCATTAAAACGTATCCGCGACCAGATTGAAAACGACAGCTCCATACAACTGCCATCAGATGTAAAAGCTAGAATTGAACGTGAACTTGAATCAAATCAGTTGTAAATTTTAATCGTATTTTTTAAAAGGATTTACCATGAACAAAACACAAAAAACGATCTCCCTTGCCATTGGCAGCGCATTAGCACTCTCTGTTGCAGCAACCGCTGTGAATGCAGCAGAAAATCCGTTTGCATTAAAATCACTGTCTACCGGCTATCAGGTAGCAGACAACCATGACACCAAAGCCAAGGACGGCAAATGTGGCACCGGTAAATGTGGGGCCAACATGAAAAAAGACGCCAAATCAAAAGAAGGTTCATGCAGCCATGACAAAGCCAAAGAAGGCGCCTGTTCAGCAGAAAAGATGAAGGAAGGCGCCTGTTCTGCTGAAAAAATGAAAGAAGGTAAATGCGGCGGTGAAAAGAAATAAGCACTGACGCTTTATTGATATCTTTTAGAAATGGCGAATATAAGCCAGATACAAGGTGTTGGTCTGGGGCTGAAGCGCGAGCTGATACCCCAGATTCAGGCACTTTATGGCCAGAAAGATATTGCCAATATCAACTTTGTCGAGATTGCGCCCGAGAACTGGATAGATATCGGCGGTAAAAAAGCAAAACAACTGGATTGGTTTGCAGAGCGCTACCCGATCGTCTGTCATGGATTATGCCTGTCATTGGGCGGCTTAAGCCCGCTTAATATAGACTTTCTAAGACAAGTCAGAAATTTTTTAGGTCGGTACAGGGTTCCCGTTTATACCGAACATCTGAGTTACTCAACAGATGCTTACAAAGGTCAGGCAGGATACCTATACGACCTGTTACCGATTCCTTTCACTGAAGAAGCAATACTTTATGTCGCCAAGCGCATACGGCAGACCCAGGATATTCTGGGGCAGCGCATTGGCATTGAAAATGCGTCTTTCTATGTGACTGCGCCCATCTCTGAGATGGACGAACTCACATTCCTCAAAGCGGTGCTGGAAGAAGCGGATTGCCTGCTGCATCTGGATATCAATAACATTTACGTAAACAGCGTCAATTTCGGCTTTGATCCACATGCGTTTTTAAGCGGCATTCCGGGCGAACGCATTGTCTACAGCCATGTTGCAGGACATTTTCAGCAGACACCGCAATTACTGGTCGACACCCATGGTGAAGACATCATCGACCCGGTATGGAAACTGCTGGAGGACGCCTATCAGCGTTTTGGCACATTCCCGACGCTACTGGAACGTGACAATAATATTCCGCCACTGAATATGCTGATGAACGAAGTGAATAAAATCGCACAGATACAGCAGCAACAAAAACTGTTGACAACCTCCCGCCTGAAAGCCTGAAATGAGCCAGAGCATACCGAGCTTTCAACGTTATCAGCAAGCCTTTACTGCCCATATCCGCGACCCGCTTAACCATCCTCGACCAGAAGGCGTACCTGCAGAACGCATGGCTGTGTATGAGGAAATCGTTTTTAACAATCTGCTTGAGTCGATATCGGCATGTTTTCCCATCGCACGACAGGTTTGCGGCAAACGTCTCTGGTCCACACTTGCACATGCGTTCCTGCGAGATCATTCTGCAGGCACCCCGCTATTCCGCAAAATACCGGAAGAGTTCCTGAGTTATATGGCAAACGCCAGCCCGGAAGTTCAGCAACTGCTGCCGCCATACCTGAGCAGTCTTTGTCACTACGAGTGGATTGAACTGCTGGTAGCCACTATGCCGGCAGCTGAGACAGCGTTTGACCCTAATGGCGACTTGATGGCGCATCAGCCAGTTTTTACACCCACCATGCAGTTGCTGAGTTACGATTATGCTGTTCACAGGATATCTCGCCGCAATCAACCAAAAGAAATGGCAAATACCCGGCTACTGGTCTATCGCAACCACGCTGAAGACGTGAAATTCATGGAATTAAATCCGGTTACCTACAGACTACTTGAGTTATTGCAGGAAATACCCCCTTATACAGGTAAGCAAGCGCTCACTTTGATTGCAGGTGAACTGAATCATCCCGAGCCGGAAAAGATCATTCTTTTCGGAGGAGAGATTCTGGAGGAATTAAAAAGCCAAGGGGTTATCCTTGGCTCTAAGTTAACACACACTGTAGATTAGACTCAATCGAAGTTTACTGACTGCAACTGACGTTCCTCTAAAGTGAGCAGCAATTTCTTCTGCGCTTCTGCGCCCATATCCCACCAACCTTTAATTTCATCAATGGTACGATAACAGCCATGGCAAAAACCGGTTGCTTCATCCATGCTGCACACACCGATACAAGGTGATTGCACTTCTTCCTGATTATTCTCAGCCATATATGACACTCTCTAACAACTGGTGAATTCTCTATTAACTTAAAACACCATGACATTGCTTATATTTCTTACCCGAACCACATGGGCAAGGGTCATTACGGCCAACCTTAACACCTTCGCGCACAACAGGCTGACCGCTGGCTAATAATGCTTCTTCCTCAGCCGATGCAGGATTAGCTAATGCTTCATCGTAATCAGCATGCTGGTATTGCACGTTTTCCACTTCAACCGGCTTCTCTACCGCCTCAACATCGGCTTCAGTTTTCACCTGTACCAGCATGGTCACTTTGGTCACTTCACTCTTCACCGTATTCAGCAAAGCTTCAAACAGCTCAAACGCTTCACGCTTGTATTCCTGCTTAGGATTTTTCTGTGCATAAGAGCGCAGATGAATCCCTTGACGTAAATGATCCAATGCCGCCAGGTGCTCACGCCAATGATTATCCAGACTTTGCAGCATCACTGAACGTTCAAATTGACGCAAGATATCTGAACTCGCAAGCTCTTCTTTTGCTTGATAAGCAGCATTCGCCGCCTCAAGAATACGTTCACGCAATGTTTCTTCATGCAGGTCAGGATTATCTTCCAGCATTTTCTGCAATGGGATATCCAGACCAACTTCAGCCTTCAGTTCGCGTTCCAGCGCAGGTACGTCCCATAGCTCTTCAACGCTATCAGGCGGAATATGGGTTGCCATCATCGTTATCAGCACATCTTCACGCATCGCTTTGATGGTTTCACCTACATCTGCAGCTTCCAGCAATTCGTTACGCTGTTCATACACTACTTTACGCTGATCGTTAGCGACATCATCGTATTCAAGCAATTGCTTACGGATATCGAAGTTACGGCCTTCGACCTTACGCTGCGCGTTTTCAATCGCGCGCGTTACCCATGGGTGCTCAATCGCCTCACCATCCGGCATATTGAGTTTACCCATGATGGCAGAAACACGGTCTGAGGCAAAAATGCGCAGCAACTGATCTTCCAGAGACAGATAGAAACGGCTTGAACCCGCATCACCCTGACGTCCGGAACGACCTCGTAACTGGTTATCTACACGGCGGGACTCGTGGCGCTCGGTACCTACAATGTGCAAGCCGCCTGCAGCCAATACGCCATCATGACGAATCTGCCACGCGGATTTTATTTCCGAGATACGCGCTTCTTTTTCGGCATCTGTTAATGTCGCATTTGTCTGTACTTCGGCAATTTCAGACTCCGGATTGCCACCCAGCACGATATCGGTACCCCGTCCGGCCATATTGGTGGCGATAGTAGCCATCTTCGGGCGCCCAGCCTGAGCAACGATCTCCGCTTCACGGGCGTGCTGCTTGGCATTCAGCACTTGATGCGGCAGTTTTTCCTGG
>Ga0209253_10005110_pt1 | contig 11406 bp, 8 predicted proteins | sample FrelakmetBRP12BR_FD_187145 | JGI IMG/M metagenome (GOLD analysis project Ga0209253, IMG submission 187145) | Freshwater lake sediment microbial communities from the University of Notre Dame, USA, for methane emissions studies - BRP12 BR (SPAdes)... | ecosystem: Environmental > Aquatic >...
ACATTCTCTTCAGCCATTTCCGGCCGAGGTAAGTCTCGCGGACAAGCTGTTCACCGCTGAGCAAAGACTCATAGGGCTGGTTAAAAGTCGCTCCCCACTCCAGCCGGCCTTCTTTGGTAAAGCGGAGGATTTCGTCGCGCCGTTCGGGATGCCGCTCGAGATATTCCATCAGGTTCAGCATATTCTCCATGGTGAAACAGTAGTCGCCGTTTCTCCTCATCATTTCAAGCGCCGGGGTGATACATTGAACATCCCGGTACTCCATGCAGGCCTCGGGACTGTTCATCCAGGCGATGTCCTGATGACTCGAGGAGATGATGTCAATGGTCGAACTTTTATCCAGATAGAAATTCGGGGCCGGAGGCTTTTGGGATTGGTTCTTGGTGGCCGCGACAAAAGACAGGCCCAGGAGCACGAGACTCAAACCCGAAATCCCTAACCTTCTCCACATAAGGCCTCCTCGTTATCGGCTGCTTTTTTAGGTCATCTTCAATGGCCCAGGATCGAGAGATCCGGGACGAGAAGCTTCCTGATTTCAGGCTGGTTCATGTTTTCAGGCGTGGCCATAACAACACCCGTGTCGATGTATTTTGGATATGGCTCCCCCTTCAGGTAGGCTATCGCTGTTTTCACGCTGTCATAGCCCATCCGAATCGGGTCCTGGAGGACAAGGCCGGCGAGTTCCCGTTTTTCCAGCGCCTCAATGAGCTTCCTGGATGTATCAAACCCGACGTGGATGACCTTCCCGGCCAAGCCCTGGTCCTCGAGCGCCCGCAGGCAGCCAAACGTGGTCGATTCGTTCGGGGTGAAAATCGCGTCCACTTCGTGAAAACGGGACAGAAGATTTTCCGTCGTTTGATAGGCCGTCTCCGTCGTTATCCCGCCATACTGGTTCTCCGAAAGGATCTTGATTCCGGGGAATTTCTTGCGGATAGTCTCAAGAAATCCTTCCTCGCGCTGCCGGTTGCCCTCCACGCCCTCGATGATCCGGAGGAGGATCAAGTTCCCCCGGCCCCGCATGAGTGCGCCGATTCGCTCGGCGGCGAGCACGCCCCCCTTCCGGTTGTCGGTGGCGACATAGGCAATGTGATGGTCGCCGCTCAGGGCGGAGTTGAAAATGACCGTCGGTATGCCGAGTTTCTTAGCCTCGACCACGGGCGGGATAAGCGCGCGGTCATCCATCGGTGTCAGAAGGATAGCGTCGACCCCGGCTCCGATCATCGTCTCGACGATCTGGACCTGCTCGTTCCGGTCGTCTTCCTTGAGCGGGCCTTTCCAGATGATCTCGACGCCGAGTTCATTAGCCGCTGTTTGCGCTCCGGCGTGTATGGCCTTCCAGAACTCATGAGTCGTGCCCATGGGGATGACGGCCAGCCTCAACGTCTTTGGAGGCTTGTCCGCTCCGACTTGTCCCTTTTTGCAGGACATAAAGAAGCCAATCCATCCGAGAATCAAGAGGGTTGCTACGGCGAAAGTGAAACTGTGGGCTTTAAAAAGCTGCCTTGCTTCCTGAGGCGAGCTCTTATGTTGGCGGCTCATCGGCGGAATCTCAACATAACACAAAGGTCCATGGAAATTCCATGCGAACTCTATTCCTTTTTGAGCTTTTTGAGCTGCGCCGTGGCCGTATCAATGGCCCTTCTGATCTCAGTATTGGCGGGGTCAAAGAGCAATATTTCCTGCCACAACGCAATGGCTTCGGTCAGGTTTCCTTTCCTGTACTGCTCAAGTCCTTTTTGGGTGAGAGGAGTCCGGCAGTTTTTTATTCCCTCATCAAGGGCCCCTTTTGAAAATGAAGGCGGCGGAGTCAGGTTTCCGTAAAAGGCATAGTTCTTTAATAGAACAAAGTAGGCCTTTCCTGCAGAGATGTAGTCTTCTTTGGCCAGCGCTCTGTCAGCCTGGCGCCAGATGTCCTCCGTTGCTTTTTTCAAGCCGGCAGCCAGGCGGGCGTTGCCAGGATAATCTTGAAAGGCCGCCTTATAGATAGCCAGCGTTTTTTGATATTCGCCCTCCTCGAACGCTTCCTGGGCTCGCCTTTCACTCAGGCCCGTGCGGCAGTCCCTGATCCGCTGATTCAAGAACTGGAGGGTGAAGGAAAGCGACTTCTCTACCGGTTTAAACTGGGGATAGTTATTTTCCAGGACCGCGTAGCGTTTTTCAGCTGAATTGAAATCTTTTTTCTCCATGGCCGCATCGGCCTGTTGTTTTATCGCCTCAAGAGCCTTGATATATTCATTCAGGACCGTTTTTTCTCGGGGATATTTTTTTAAACCCGAGCCGTAAGAATCCATGGCTTTCTGGAATTCCCCCGCCGCGAAGTATTGCCGGGCTTGAGCGAGGACAGGTTCAAACGTCGGTTTTTTCCGAGTGACGCAGGAAAAAAGGAGGGCGCACGAGAGGAAAAACGGCAGCAGGCAGGCTCTGCTCCGAAACATAATCATGGTCTTATGTCCTGGGCCATTGAAGCGTTTCTGTCTTTTTTTTCTCCAAAAGCTTGATGAGTCGCGCGGTCAACTCCGGATGAAATTGTTTCCCGGCCAGGTCCATGATCTTTCGGCGAGCATCTTCCTTGGTGAGGGCCTTCCGGTAGGGCCGGTCTGAGGTCATAGCGTCGTAGACGTCTGCCAGCGATATGATGGCCGCGGCCAGCGGGATTTTGTCTCCGCTGAGGCCGTCTGGATAGCCTGTCCCGTCGTACCATTCATGATGGTGCCTTACGGCCGGGATATACTTGAACAGCGAGGAAGCCTTGGAGAGAATCTCCGTGCCGTACTCCGTGTGCCTGCTCATCTCCCTCTGTTCCTGGGTGTCGAGCTTGCCCTCCTTGAGGAGAATGGAATCGGGTATCTTAATTTTGCCCACGTCATGGAAAAGGCAGGCAATTTCGAGCTCCTCCAGTTCCTCTTTCCCAAGCCCCGCTGCTCGGCCGAGCTCCAGGGATAATTGAGCTACCCGCGTGGAATGGCCGAGCGTATAGTTGTCCCGAGCATCAATGGCTGCGGCCAGGACTTTAACAGTGGCGATATATGCCTCCTCAAGGTCTTGGGCGTACTTGCTCAGCTTGTCGCGCTGGGCTGTGATCAGCGCGGTCATATCGTTGAAACTTTCCGTCAGCCTGCCGAGCTCGTCCCGGGAATAGATACGCAGGGGCCGGCTCCTCTTTCCCTGCTTAAGCTCTGTGACACCCGCAGAGAGCTCCTGAATGGGTTTTGTTAGAAACGAGGAGAGGAGAAGACTGCTGGCCACGCCAAGGACAAGAATGGCCGCGAAGACTGCGAGGATCTTCTTCTGGGCTTCCTGCTGAGCCGCGACCAGAGCGGACTTGTTTATTCCCAGGACGACCAGGCCCAGATCTTTGTCCATGAACATGACCGGGCTCGAAATCTCAAAAAGACGGCCGCGTCTCCCCGAAACATCCTTGATGACGGTCCCGTCCTCGCTTTTCTGGAATGCCGGGGCTTCCGCCGGGTTGAATTTTTGGCCGATTTGCTTTATATCGCTGTGGACGAGAATCTCACCGGAGGGGTTGGCGATGGCGATGTATTCGATATCCTTGTTTGAATTTTTGATCTTATAAACGATATTGTCGAGGCCGAGGAGATCCTGGGAGAGGAGGCTGTAGCCTGCTGTGGAGGCCATGCTCCGGCTCAAGCCCTCGGCCCGTCTGATCACCTCGTTCATGATATGCTGGTTCATGATCCGAACGGCGATGATATAGAAAGCAAGGGAGGTTGAAACAAGGAGGAGGAGGACGAACAGGGAGGCCTTAACCCGGATTTTCTTGAAGGGCGCCAGGATATTTTCTTTGGTCATGAGTTTTTTTAAGCGTAGCAAAGTCGGGGAGAGTTTTCAAGAAGGGTCCCTAACAAATGATGTTCAGGGCCTGGGGAATGACCGTGAATTGAATGGTGTTGAAGGAAGCCGCCTCCCCGGTGCCGCCGAGAATTTCCCCGTCCGCCTGGACAAGGAAGGGATGCTCCGATGAGATGACGAAGTCGCGTGACCGCAAGATTTTGACCTCTTTGGCCTTGACGTGCTTTCCCCTCCTGGATAAAGCGGCGAGGCGGGCCAGACGCGGGAGAGAGCAGGCTTCGATCAGGCAGGCGTCCAGCCAGCCGTCGTCCGGCCGGGCCGCGGGGTTGATTTCTCTCCCCGTGGCCCAATACCGGATGTTGCTGAAAACAGCCAGGACATACTGTCCTGCGACTTTGCCCTCCTCGGATTCTATAGTCAAGGACACGGGGATTTTCTTAGCCAGATAGGAACGGATGATGCCCAATGTCCCGGCGAAAACCTGATTCCTCCATAGATGAAGCCTGCCCTGGGCCAGGTTTTCAACGTACCTGTTCACCCAGGCCCCCAGCCCGATGTTGGCCTGTCCGATGAAATATCTGAGGATCGTCTTCTCTTTAGAGATGCAGCCCAGGTCGATTCTCATCCTTTTCCCGGCTTGGAGGGCCAGGCAGGCTTTCTCAAGGGTATCGGCCTGGATTTCCCTGCTGATGTCGTTGGAGGAGCCAAGACCGATCATCCCGAAGTTGACTTCCTCTCCTGATTTCATGATCTCGTCAACCATGATGTGAAAAGTGGAGTCGCCCCCCGCCCCGACCAGGGTCTGGCCGCGGCGGGCATTCTCTCTGGTCAGCTTCTTAAGGTCCTCTTCGCTCCGCGTGATAAAGAGGTCATAAGGAATATCATAGGCTCGGAGAAGATGCTCCAGCCGGTTCTTATTCCTTAAGGCCTTCCCTTTTCCCGCTGACGGGTTGAAAAGGATGGGAATCTTATCTCTTGGCATCTGAATTTTTTTTAATCCAAATCTGCGGTAAAAGCAAATTTATATGGCCTGCAATTTGATGATGAGGGTCCGTTTTCGTCCGGACCGCGCCGCTTCGACGCGAACCTCGTCGCCCACCTGGTGGTTCTCAAGAATCTTATACAGGTCATTTGTGGAGCTGATCTTTTTGCCGTCAATGGAAACGATGATATCTCCGAGGACCAAGTCGCCCTGGCCATTATAATGTGTGGCGACCATTCCGGCCCTTGCCGCCGGCCCGTTGGGCGTGACATCGATGACCAGCGCGCCGTCGATGCCGATCTGCTGGGCAAGATAGTCTTCGGCCAGTTCGATGCCGAGCCCGGGTTGGATGAGCTTTCCATAAAGGATGAGCTGGGGAACGAAACGATTGACCGTATCCACGGGCACGGCAAACCCCACTCCTGCCGAAGCGCCCGAGGGGCTGTAGATGGCCGTGTTAACGCCGATGCACCGCCCGGCGCTGTCCAGCAGGGGGCCCCCGGAATTGCCCGGGTTGATGGCCGCATCGGTTTGAATGACACCCTGGATCGGACGGCGGGTCACGGACTCGATTTCCCGGCCCAGGGCGCTGATCACTCCCGTGGTCAGGGTCTGGTCGAGGCCGAAGGGGTTGCCGATCGCATAGACAGACTGGCCCACCTTGAGGTCTCGCGACGTCCCGATTCGAATAGGCCGCAGTCTTTCTTTCGGAGCTTTGATTAAAAGCACGGCGAGGTCTTTATCCGCCGCGTAGCCCGCGAGCTCGGCCTTCCATTTGGACTGGTCGGATAAGGTCACCTGGACATTTTGAGCCTCGTAAATAACATGAAAGTTAGTGACGATATGGCCCTCGTCGTCCCAGACAAAACCTGAGCCGGTCCCTTGAGGGGTCTCCAAGACCTTGAAGGTGAACATATCCCGCTGGTAAACGAGGGTGGTGATGTAAACGACTGAGGACCTGGCCTCCTCAAAGATGCTTATGGCCGTCTGTTCTTCCGGCAGAAGCGGGCCGCGCGCCGACACCTGGCGGGTTGGAAGGGGTTTTTCGGGGGTCTGGGGGCAAAGGCCGGGAGGATCCAGTCCTATCGCGAAAAGAGCGAGGGCTAAAAATCGAAGAGCCACTTTGCTTGTCATCGAATACCTCTCCAAGATAAGGCTAAAATATAATCCCTCGAGGGGCCGGAGTCAAGGCAGGCGCTTCCCCAAATTTGCCATGGTTTTGTTCCTGTGATATAAAAAAGCGATCAACTGCCGCGGATGTCCCTGAAACAAAAGACCGTTTCCTTTCGTCTTCTTCACCTCCCGGCTGTGCCGATTTCCTCGCTCGTCGGCTCGCTCGGCGTGGCCCTGGTCTTTTTCTTCATCCTGCACAATTTTTCCTATCTTCAGTTTCCCAAACAGGTTGTCACGTTCAAGGGCGATAGAGAGAAATCGGTCTCCGACCTCGAAAAAAGCTTTTCTGTGACGGCTGAGCCGGACAGGAAGAGTTGGGTCTTGGAGGTTGAATTCTTTGAACCCGCCCGAAGCCAGGCTGTTTTCCATGTCCTTATCAATGGGATGCCGGTTGAGATACCCAAAGTCAGAGGGAAAAGATTGGTGGCGGAATTCCCCTCTTCCTTTTTAAGAGAGGGAAACAACGTCCTCAAGATAGGTGCTGACGCCGGCTGGACGTTCAGGCGATTGAGGATAAAAAATATCACCGGCTATTCATCAGGATTCTTGTCAGCCGTCCTTTTCAAGAAAAAAAATATCTACTCCGATGCTCGGATGTTCCCCTCATCCCTGCTCCATTTTCTGTTGCTGATTCTGTTCTCTCTCGCAACCTTTGTCCTCAATGTCATTTCAGCGGCGAGGGCGTACCCTACCCGTCCGATTCTCCGGGCCCTGAAACTGCTAAGATTTTCCGTCCCGGTCTTTTTCCTAGCGATCATCCTGCTTCCCTTTTTTTCAGAATACAGGGTCGTTGTCGACTTTATATCGGTGGGACGGCTGATGATTGTCTTTTTTGCCCTGGCCTATGTCTTTGAATTGAGGAGCGGCTTAGGCTTTGTTTTCCGGAAAATATTTTTTCTCCTGGGAATTCTTTCGGCAGCCGGAAGAAGGGCCTGGCCTTTCCACGAAAAAATGGACCCGGTTTCAGGGGTCCTGATCCTCGGCTTTCTCTTCATCTGTCTGGTTTATCCGGGCCCGGGCCAAAAGAGAGGAGACAGCTTGGACTATTACGCCATGCTCGTCAGCTGGGCGGAATATTCTTCCCCCTATATCACGGAGGAGTCTTGGGTCCGCATGCAGGCGAGGCTGGGAGAAGCGGTGCCCTCCGGCGAGAGCACGTTTTTTCGCCGGCTGGAGGAAAAATTGCCCGGCCTCCTTACAAGCGGGCGAGAGATGGATCTCCCGCATTTCTGGTTTTACTCTTTAGGCGCAGCCGTTTTCTATTGGCCGCTGAGATTATTTTCGCTCGATATAGGGCTCTGTTTTATGCTCCTTCATATCGCCCTGCTGCTCGCGGCTTTTTTTATCGTTAGGAAGAGATTGGGGCCGGCCGCCTCTCACGGCTTATTCTTCCTGATCTTTTGTTCCCCGCTGTTCTGGTTCATCAACAAGGCCAGCGTCGAATTTTTTACCGTCATTCTTACCTTCATAGGCATCACGCTCTTGGTCACGGATGACTATGCCGCTGCCGCTTTCAGCTTTGCCGTGGCTTCGACGCAGAACCCTCCTTTTGCGATCCTCTGTTTTCTGACGTTTGTGTTCGGATTTTTGGAAAAGAAATGGGCTGTCTTTAAAGGCCGTAACCTCTTCTTCTGGATCGCTGCACTCCTGCTGGCTGGTCTTCATCCGGTCTATTATTACCTCAGGCTGGGAATCTTGAGCCCGGTTTTGGCCACCGGAGGAGCCTCGCTCTACCGGGATGTTTTCTCCTTAAGGAGAATGTTCTGCTTCATCTTTGATCCCGACATCGGCCTCCTGTCCAATTGGCCGGTGGCCCTGGCGCTGCTGCTCATCTTCGGTTTTCTGGCGCTTAAAAAGAAGGCCCGTCTCACACGGCAGACGGCGCTTTACCTCATTATTTCTGCGCTGGTCCTCCTCTGGAGCCAGTCGCGGACGTCCAATTTGAATCATGGAGGCACGTATCATATTTCCCGGTATGCCCTGTGGTTTCTTTACATCTTTTTCCTGCTGGCCTGGCAAACGGGCCTTTATTTTTCCAGCGCAAAAAAGCTGGCCAAGCGCGCTTTCATTGGAGCCCTGATCCTTCTCGGGCTCGTCGAGGCCTTCCAATTCTGGCCCAATCGTCCGGAAGCCTATCTTCGGCCCACCTGGGCATCCCAGCTGGTGTATGACCGCTGGCCCGGCCTCTATGATCCGATGCCGGAAATATTCATCGAGCGCTACCGGGGAAAAGAGAAAAAACTTCCCGATGATGTCTGGGCGGTCAGCAATCCATCGGGGAACAAGATCCTTGTGGAGAGAGAAAGGATGATGAGAATCAGAAGCGAGACGGATATTCCTCCCATCGAAACCTGTCCGGTCTTGGACCGTGGGCTCGTCTATAGGGAAGCCAGAAAAAGACTTGCCCGCGCGCCCGGCAAATCTTATCTCTACATCAACGGCCTGGGAAAAAAATTCCTGTCCGAAACGTGATTTTTGAAGGTTAAGCGGGAGGTTTTTGAAGGAGGTGGCTCAGGTAGGTGGACTTTCCCGTCTTAAACCGGTTATAGACCCGTGTGCCTCTGCATCCCGCAAATTCAAGGAAAACCTTGGTGAACGGCCGCGGCGCCCTCTCTTGAATGAAGCCCAGCTTCTGGCTGTGGTTAGCATCTAACGCTGCAATGACATTGGGAGTGATATCGGCCTGCTTCAACGGGATCATTCCCGAGCCTTCGATCTGTTTCTGGAGGAGTTCAAGAAACTCGTTGTCCCGGAAGTCGGCGAATAGAAAGTATCCGCTCGGCCGGAGCACCCGCCTGACTTCAGAAAGAAAATCCTCCATGTTGCTGTAGCAATGGGAGGATTCGATATTCATGATCACGTCGAAGCTGTGATCGTCGAACGGGAGAGCCTCGGCATCCCCGGTCACAAAGGTCAGCCCTTCGACCGGATACATCTTTCTGCAGAGAGACACGGTCCTTTCCGAGAAGTCCAGTCCGACCATAGTCTTGGCCCCCAGGTACCGTTTGACATAATCGGCACCGCCTCCCCGGCCGCAGCCGACCTCGAGCACTCTAAGTCCGTCCAGAGGAACAGTTTGAGCGAGATGATGATAGAGCTGAATGGAGCAGCGGTTATACTCGTCCGCCGAATCGAGCTCCGGCGGGTTAAATTCATGGTCCGTATTGGTGAAACCGTAGTTCATGAACTTCCAGTCTTGCCCTTTATAGTACCAGGCCATGAACTGGTAGAGCAGGCGCTTGGTCGACTTTTGAAAGCGCGGCGAAAGGTTGACTAATTTAGCATAGAAACCAAAAATCATTTTTATTCTGCCTTAACCTGCCCTGACCCTTATCCAGCAAAATACTTTTTGGCCTTTAACAATCCGCCTTTTAGCGCTGGCCCTTACTTATACACGAGGGGAGGCCAATTGTCAACCAAACGGGGGCAGGGACGATTCCAAGCCAAGAGAAAAGCGGCAATATCCGCGCTGCCAGAAACTGGAAATATTCATGCTGCTTGATGCGGCAGGGGTGGGGCGGCGCCATTCCGAGACTTGCTTTTGAGGAGGAAAGAAATAGAATAAGGGCGGGAGAGATGAGAATGTTTCAAATCCAGCTCAAGGGCAATAGCGGCATTTTTGCTTTTTTTCTGGGGGCCCTTTTTGTTCTCGGGCTCGGGCAGGCCCTGGCGCAACCCGCAGCGGAAGGAAGGGGGATATCTGTCTTTGATGTCAGGGCTTATGGGGCGACGGGAAACAAGGCCGACAATGCCCAGGCGGCCATTCAGAAGGCGGTTGATGCCTGCGCGGCCGCCAGCGGTGGCATTGTCTATCTTCCCCCCGGTAACTATTCCTCAGGGACGATTCATCTCCGTAGCCACGTGCGTTTCCTCATCGAAGCGGGCGCTACCGTTTACTCCATCAAGGACAAGAACGCTTTTGACAGGGACGCGCTTTTTTACGGGGAAGACCTCGTGAATATCACGCTGGAAGGCCGGGGTATGGTCAACGGTGAGGGTGCGTACGAGCGGCGGCCGAAAGGCGATCACCATGATGACTTCATTTACCCGAACCAGGTGGAGATGGAAAAGCTCGGCCTCCCGCTGACCCGTTCGTTCCCCAAGACAAACCAGTTTGGGAAGCTCGTCCTGCTGTTGAGGTGCAAGGACGTCCGGATCAGCGGCCTCTCCTTCATCGATTCGCCGTCCTGGACGATCCATCCTTATGGCTGCGAGCGAATGGTGATCGACGGAATTTACATCCGCTCGAGCTTGAAAGACGGAGTCTGGGCGGACGGCATCGACCCCGACGGTTGCAAGGACCTGCGCATATCAAACTGCACTATTGAAACGGGCGATGATGCCCTGGTTTTTTATTCGATGAACTGGTTCGGCCCGGCCCTGCCCTGCGAAAACATCACTGTGACCAACTGCCGGCTGTCGTCGGCCTCGAGCGCCATCAAGTTCTGTGACGGGAACATGAACTGCATCCGGAACGTGACCATCGATAACTGCGTCATCACGGGTTCAAACCGCGGCCTGGCCTTCATGGACTTCGACGGCGGCTATGTCAGCGATGTGGTCATTTCCAACCTGACCATCGATTGCGTGCGCCATGACTGGTTCTGGTGGGGCGACGGAGAGCCGTTCCACTTCAATGTCAAAAAGAGGAGTGAGGTCCACAAAAACTGGAAGAAGGAGGACGATCGCCCGGCCGGCTCCATCCGAAACGTCCTGATCCAGAACGTTGTCGCTCACGGCCAGGGCTCGAGCATCTGCAACGGCCACCCCGAAAACTGGCTGGATGGGATCACCATGGAAAACGTGAAGCTTTTTGTCTCCCATGACCCGGCGGCTGCCTACGACAAAGCCGTCCACGCCCTGACCTTTAAACAAGTCAAAAACCTCAAACTCAGGAACATCGAAGTCATCTGGGACAAGCCGGAGTATGACCAGTGGAGATCGGCGCTCTACCTGGAAGACATCCAACGGCTGGAATTGGAGGGATTCCAGGGGAGGCCGGCGAAAGCGGGTGCGGAAGATGCGGCTGTGGTGCTGAACCAAGTTGAGGACGCGGAGGTGCGTCAATCAAAGGCTCTGAGTGGGACATCCATATTCTGCGAGATAAGAGGGGAGCGCAGCCGCGGCATTTCCCTGGCCGGGAACGATTTTCTTCGAGCCAAGATTCCTTTTCGGGTCGCCCCGGGCGTCAAAGCGAGTGAAGTTAAAGCCCAGGGCAATCTTGTCATAGACCAATAGTATATAAATTTTATACAAACTATAAATTTAGTAAGATCTCAACGCAGGGGGATGCGGAATCTCACTCTATTGGTCAAACAAATTGGGGGACACAATGCTTAATTCTATCGGCCGGGCATATTGAGGGGCGTCTTCCAGAAGGCCATTTTGATCCCTTCCTCCCGGAAGCGCCGGACGATGCCCAGGTTGATGGCGTGCTG
>Ga0209253_10005112_pt1 | contig 11401 bp, 8 predicted proteins | sample FrelakmetBRP12BR_FD_187145 | JGI IMG/M metagenome (GOLD analysis project Ga0209253, IMG submission 187145) | Freshwater lake sediment microbial communities from the University of Notre Dame, USA, for methane emissions studies - BRP12 BR (SPAdes)... | ecosystem: Environmental > Aquatic >...
AGCTGGCTGCGCATCGTCTTCATCGCCTTGCTTTCGATCTGGCGGATCCGCTCCGCGGAGACGCCATACTCGGTGGCGAGGTCCTGCAGCGTCGCGGACGAGTCGTCCTCGCGCAGCCAGCGCGCTTCGATGATCCGGCGGCTGCGGGCGTCGAGCTTCGCGAGCGCGGTCTGCAGGCCCTTCGATCGGTTGGTCGCGGTCTCCTCGCGGATCAGGATCTGCGCGGGCTCGTCCTCGCTGTCGGTCAGGTACGCGATCGGCGACACGAAGGTCTCCTCGTCGCCGGGCGTCGGGTCGAGCGCGAGATCGTGGCCGCCAAGACGCGTTTCCATCTCGACGACCTCTTCGGGCTTCACGCCGAGGTCCTTCGCGATCGCCTTCGCTTCGGCGACGGACAGCGCGGCCGAGCTCGTCTTCAGGCTGCGCAGGTTGAAGAACAGCTTGCGCTGCGCCTTCGTCGTCGCGACCTTGACCAGCCTCCAGTTGCGCAGGATGTACTCGTGCATCTCGGCGCGGATCCAGTGCAGCGCGAACGACACGAGGCGCACGCCGCGCTCCGGGTCGAAGCGGCGCACCGCCTTCATGAGGCCGACGTTGCCTTCCTGGATCAGGTCGGCCTGCGGCAGGCCGTAGCCCATGTAGTTGCGCGACACGGCGACCACCAGCCGCAGGTGCGACAGCACGAGCTGACGCGCAGCTTCGAGGTCGTCGCTTTCCTTCAGGCGGCGGCCGAGCGCCGTCTCCTGTTCCTGCGTCAGCAGCGGGAACCGGTTTACGGCCTGGATGTAATGGTCGAGGCTTCCCAGCGATGCAGGGGTGGGGAAAGCCAGCGTCGTACTCGTCATGCCAAGTCTCCTTGTAGGGCATCGCGCGGGCAGGGTTTCGATGGCGACCCTGCCGGCACCCGACACCATTTTAGCACTCGAAACATTAGAGTGCTAAGTCCGGAATTTGTTCCCGAGTAACTTGGTCGGGATTGGCCGGACGACCTTACGAGGCGTCGTTGCGGGCGGTCGCCGCCTTGCGGCTGCCGCGGATGCGAAGGGCTACGGTAGCAACGTTTGCGCCGGCCAACATCGGGTTTGCGACGAATGGCGCCACGGGCGGGCGGGCGCCGCCGGGCTGCGATCGGCCGGGCGGCGGCGCGTTGAAGCGGGGCCGGGGGCCGGTCGGCCATTCCTCGGCACCGCCGGCGGCACCTCTCCGCCGAGCCTCGGTATACCTATGCCGTGTCGAGAGCGAGCACTTACAATTGGTGGCACGCGCACCGCCGGCTAGACCTCGGCGGGCAGCAGCGCATCGACAAACTCGCGCGCGACGAACGGCCGCAGGTCGTCGATCGCCTCGCCGACGCCGATGAACTTGAGCGGCACCGGATGCTGCTTGGCGATCGCCGCGACGACGCCGCCCTTGGCGCTGCCGTCGAGCTTGGTCACGATGAGGCCGGTGAGGCCGACGGCGGCGTCGAACGCCTTCACCTGTGCGAGCGCGTTCTGCCCGGTGTTGGCGTCGAGGACCAGCAGCACCTCGTGCGGCGCGCCTTCCTGCGCCTTGCCGAGCACGCGGCGGACCTTCCGCAGCTCCTCCATCAGGTGCGCCTGCGTCGGCAGCCGCCCGGCGGTATCCGCCAGCACGACGTCGATGCCGCGCGCCTTGGCGGCGCCGATCGCGTCGAACATCACGGACGCGGCATCCCCGCCCGACTGCTGGATCACCGCGACGTTGTTCCGCTCGCCCCACACCGAAAGCTGCTCGCGCGCCGCGGCGCGAAACGTGTCGCCGGCGGCCAGCAGCACCGAGAGGTTCTGCTGCTGCAGCCACTTGGCGAGCTTGCCGATCGACGTCGTCTTGCCTGCGCCGTTCACGCCCGTCAGCATGATGACGAACGGCCGCTCCGGTCCGATCACGAGCGGACGCTCGAGCGGCGCGAGCAGGTCCGCCATCGCGCCGGCCAGCTCGGTCCGCGGATCGGCGTCGTCGCCGGCGCGCTTCCAGCGGATCTGGAGGTCCGCGAGAAGATGCGCGGTCGCGTCCACGCCGACGTCGCCGGTCAGGAGCGCCGTCTCCAGCTCTTCCAGCGCTTCCTCGTCGAGCTTGCGGCGCGCGAACACGCCGGTCAGCGCACCGGCCAGCTTCCCCCGCGTCAGGCCGAGCCCCGCCTTCAGGCGTTCCGTCCATGACCGCTGCGGCACCTCGGGCTGCGCTGGCGCATCGGTGGCGGGCTTCTTCTTGAAGAGATCGAACAAGGGAGATACCGCCGGAAAGAGATGCGAGGGGCGAACCGGCTAGAATTCTACCGTTTTCGCCGCCTGCACCCTCGCCGCCCCTTGGCCACCCCCTCCGCCCAGCGCGTCCGGATCATCGCCGGCCGGTTTCGCGGCCGCGTCATCCGCTTCCCGCGGGCGCCCGGCGTCCGGCCCACGCCCGATCGCGTCCGCGAGACGGTCTTCAACTGGCTGGGGCAGGACCTGACCGAGCTGTCGACGCTCGACCTCTACGCAGGAAGCGGCGCGCTATCGCTCGAGGCGTTGTCGCGCGGCGCGGCGCGCGCGGTGGCGATCGAACGCGATCCGGCGCTTGCCCGCGCGATCGCCGCAACGGCCGAGGCGTTCGGCGCGAGCGGCCTCGAGGTGGCGACGACCGATGCGAAGTCCTGGCTCGCGCGCGAGTCGCGGCGTTTCGACGTGATCTTCCTCGACCCGCCCTTCGACGAGGATCCATGGCCGTGGCTGCTGCCCGCATGTGAAGCGCGCCTGGCGCCGGCCGGCTACATCTATGCCGAAGCGGCGCGCGAACTCGTGCCGCCCGCGCCGCTCGTTGTGCACCGCCACGCGAGGGCTGGGCAGGTGCATTATCATCTGCTGCGCCGCGCGTGACTTCGCGCGCGGCCCCCCCTTTTTTGCGACTCCCGGCCCGCCCGACATGATCAAGGTCGTCTATCCCGGCACGTTCGACCCGTTCACGCGGGGCCACGAGGATCTGGTCCGGCGCGCGGCCCGCGTGTTCGACCGCGTCATCGTCGGCGTGGCCGACAGTGCCGCGAAGCAGCCGCTCTTCAGCGGCGTCGAACGCGTGGCAATGGCGCGCGACGTGCTGGCGCCCATCGCGAACGTCGAGGTGCAAGGCTTCTCGTCGCTGCTGATGGACTTCGTGCAGGCGCAGGGCGCGAAGATCGTCCTGCGCGGGCTGCGCGCCGTGTCCGACTTTGAATACGAGTTCCAGATGGCCGGCATGAACCGCCATCTCTATCCGAACGTCGAGACGCTGTTCCTGACGCCGTCGGAGCAGTACACGTTCATTTCGGCGACGATCGTCCGCGAGATCGCCAGGTTCGGTGGCGACGTCTCGCACTTCGTCGATCCGGCGGTGGCGGTGAAGATCCGCGCGCGCGTCGCCGAGCGCAACGCCGGCCGCGGGTGAGCGCATGGCGCTGATGATCACCGACGCGTGCATCAACTGCGACGTCTGCGAGCCCGAGTGCCCGAACGACGCGATCTCGCAGGGCACCGAGATCTACGAGATCGACCCCGCGAAGTGCACGGAGTGCGTCGGCCATTTCGATACGCCGCAGTGCCGCGAGGTCTGTCCGGTCGACTGCATCCCGGTCGATCCGGACCACGTCGAGACGAAGGAAGTGCTCCTCCTCAGGTACGAGGGCCTGCTGGCGCGCAAGGCGGCCGTCGCCAATCCCTAGTGTCGCCGGGTCATCGCCAATGCAAACGGGCGCCCGCGGGCGCCCGTTTGGCCGAACCACCGCAGTGATGCTGGCTATCGCGGCCAGTTGGTGCTGATCCCTGCATTGCAGGTCGACGCGCAGTCCGACGTTCCGTTGAAATCCGTGTTCCGGATGTTGAAATAGTACGTCTGGCCCGGTGTCAGCGCGGCAGGCTGGGTGCCGACGTTGAAGTAGATCGTCACCTGCTTGCCGATGCTCACGTCGTACGGTCCGTTCGCGCCGGTGGGATCCGCGGAACGGAAATCGCAGGCGCTCTTCGACAGCGTCATGAACCGCTGCGCAGGCGGTCCGGCGTACTCCGCGAGACTCGTGTACCCCGCGATCGAATACGTGGCCGGCGAGGACGGGACCGTGAAGCTCATCACGAGCACGCCGTCGCTGGCGAAGCCTCCCAGGGTGCCGGTCGTGATGCGCGAGAAGTCGCCCCACGCCACCGACGTGCGGATCACGTTGTTGTACGAGCCGCAGTAATCGGCACCCCCGCTCCCGGCGGCTTGCCAATTGACGGTCGCGCCCGCGGCGGCGCCCGTGCCGATCGCATTTACGCCTGCGACGGTATACCCCTGGCTGCCGGCGGCTGCGGCCGTCGTCACGCACGTCGACGTGGTGCTCGCGCAATTGGTCCAGACGTAGCTTGTCGGCGCGTTGCTGCAGGTTGCCGTGAGCGTCACGCTCTGGCCCACGACGGGCGACGCGACGTTCGACGCGAGCGTGCATACCGGGACCGACGTCACGGGGCCCGTCCACTGGACCACGATGCTGGCGGCACTGCCGGTACCCGCGCCGTTGGACGCGACCAGCGTGTATTCCTTCTGGCCGGCCGATGTGAGCGTATCCGTACAATTGGGTCCGTTGGATGTGCAGCCGGTCCACGCGAAATTCGTCGGGCTGTTGGTGCACGACGCTGAAACCGTGAGCGTCGATCCGGTCTGGGGCGCGAGGCTGCTGGCCGAAAGCGTGCAGGACGGCACCGGCGCGCCGGACTGCCAGTTGACGGCGATGTACGCGATGCCGCCGGTGCCCGTGGCGTTCGACGCCGATACGGAGTACGTGACCGAACCCGGCGCCGGCGAGGAGGCCGCGCATTGGATGCTCGAGCAGGTCACGCCCGTCCAAGTGAACGACGTCGGGTTGCCGGTGCAGGATGCGGACAGCACGATCTGCGTATTGACAAGCGGCGCCGAATTGCTCGACAGGAGCGTGCAGCTCGGGATCGGATCGTTGCCGCCGCCGCCGCCGCCGCCGCCGCCACCTCCCCCGCTGCCTTGCCGCCACTCGACGTCGACGGTGACACGCGGTCCCGTGCCGGCATTGTTGGCGGCGGCGATCGCATAGCGGGCGTAACCCGCGCTCGATCTGTTGACCGTGCAGGACGATGCCGTTGCTGCGCACGCCGGCATGATGTTGCAGATGGACTGGATCAGGTAGTCGCACTCGAACCAGTCATAGCGATTCGGCGACTGGCTGCAGTTCGAGGACAGGATGAGCGGCGAACCTGCGGTGATCTGCGATGCCGACGGCGTCAGCGTGCAGATCGGCAGAGTGCCCGCGGCTCCCCCCCAGTTCACCTTGATCGTGACGGGCGCAGCCGGACCCTTCGCGTTCGACGTGTAGACCGTATAGCTCGCCTGTCCGGCCGTCTGCTGCGTCGCCTGGCACGTGTTCGTCGTGCTCGAGCAGCCGGTCCAGAGGAAACCGGTCGGATTGTTCGTGCACTGCGCGGCGAGCGTGACCGTGGAGCCGAGCGCCGGCGTGCCGCTGCTCGCGGTGACCGTGCAACTGGGCGCATCGGCGGAAGTGGGGGGCACGACGGAGCCGCCAGCCACCGCGCAGAACGCGACGGGCAGCGCCGGGTTGCCGTCCCCTTCAGGCGTGTAGCCCTTGCCCACCATGTACTGGAAGACCGACAGCTGATCCGTATAGCGGTGATTGACGTCGGGACGCTGGTTCCACAAGCGGTAGACGGGCATGGTGTCCGCGGGGCACTTGCCATCGGTTCCGACGGGGAATGCGCGGAAGGCCTCGGCGGTCTCGAATATCCATGCGTCGGGGAACTTGGTCTTCACGTCGTCGCACTCCGACGCCTTGGCCGAGTAGAAGTGCGAGTCGATGCCTTTTTCGGGCCGGCCGTAGAAGCGGCACACCGGGACCGAGCCCGCGTAGCTGCTGCCGGTCTTCACGACGAGAAAGCGATAACCGGTGCGTGCCCAACCGGGATGCACGCCGGAATCCAGATCCTGGATTTCCTTCGCGCCTATCGTGATGAAATAGTGGTCGAGGGGCGCGTTGTAGAACTCGACGAGTTCGGTCGTCTCGGTGGCGGGGATTGCGGCCACTGCGGAAAACGAGGCCGCCGCAAGCAGCGCACCTAGCAGATTGCGAAAGCGCATGATGAAGTTCCGGGTACGACCCCGGCCACGAGAATGGGCAAACGATCCATTATAAGACACGCGATGCGGCCTCTCGGTTCCGCCAACGTGTCAAAAAGTGCCGTCGATCCGCCCGGCACCGCGAAGATGGCGCCACGAACGTGGCTTGCCCGGATTTTCCGCTCTAAGGAAGAGCGCCGCAAGTGTCGCTGTTTGACGTCAGGCGTTCGCGGCGAGCGGCAGCGCGTCCGGCTGGTCGACGATCGCGTCAATCATGCCGGTCTGCGTGTCGAGGCCCGACTGCTGCGCGCGGAGCGCGTTTTCCTGCTGCTCGAGCTCGGCGATCCGTTCCTCGAGCTCGTCGCTTGCATGGTGGATGCGCTTGATGCTGTCGAGGCGCCGGCGCAGTTGCAGGTGGTGCTCGCGCACCTGCGACTCCAGGGGCGACATCACCGCCTTCAACCACGCCTCGACGTCGCGATTGGCGATCACGTACACGTGCTTCACGCGCGACGCGATCGTTTCGAAGAAGCGCCGCATCAGCGCGAACTTCGCCTTGCTGACCATGTTCCACAGCGTGTTGAAGTGCGTGTTGTACGCTCGCTCGAGCCGCTCGACTTCCTTCTGGTACTTGAGGACGGAGAACGGCGGCGGATTGAACGGCTCGAGTCCGTGCTCCTTCGCGAAGCGCGTGTACATCGCGCGCATCATGTCGTGGGTCTCGGCCGACTGCCGCCCCGCCGCGGAGAAGTCGTCGTGGATCTGCCGGAAGAAGTCGTTCATCGCGTTGCGCACGCCGCGCGTGAACGGACTGTCCTCGATCTGGCGGCGCGTCTTGGTGGCGTTCGTCCGGAGCGCCTCGAGGCCGATGCGGTCGAACAGATCGTTCGTCTGCTGCGTGAACACGTTGCGCAGCGCCGTGAAGCGTGCGAGCCCGCGCTCGAACAGCAGCTTTTCCTCCCGCACGCGCTCCAGCATGTGGCCGACGACATCCTGGTTCTTGCCGCGCAGCGCGCGCAATTCGGACAGCTGCTCCGCGATGCCGGCGTGGCGCGAGTCGAGGATCGCGCGCACGCTCGCGGCGATCGAGCGGATCTCGCCCTGCGACGCGGCGCCGACGATGTCGCGCTTGGCCGGAATGAGCTTCTGCGACAGCGAGCGTTCGAGCGCGGGCAGGCGGCTTCGCGCGAGCAGCGCGTCGTCGCCGTTGACCTTCGCGAGCAGCGCCTTCTGCGCGGACGCCGCGAAGACCTGCGAGGCCGGAATGGAGAGGATCTGCGCCGTGTTGCGCACTTGCCGGTCGATCTCGGCGTCGATCTCGCCCTCGGTCTTCAGGTCGTCCCAGAGGCCGTCGATCTTGTTGAGGATCACCATGCGGCCGGACTTGCTCGCGGGATCGTCGCCGGAGAGGTGGTCGTTCCAGACTTCGAGGTCCGTCTTCGTGACGCCCGCGTCCGCCGCGAGGATGAAGAGCAGCGCGTGCGCGTTCGGCAGCAGGTTGAGCGTGAGTTCGGGTTCCGTGCCGATCGCGTTCAGGCCCGGCGTGTCGAGGATCACGAGACCCTGCTGCAGCAGCGGATGCGGGAAGTTGATCACCGCATGTCGCCAGCAGGGAATGTCGACGCTGCCTTCGTCGCCGTTCTCGAGCGCGCGCAGGATGTCGTCCTCGCCGTCGCCGAAGAGGCCGTACTTGCGCGCGAGCTCGACCGGCACGCGCTTCACCTGCGACACGCGCGACAGCGCCTCGCCCATCTTTTCCGCGGACGCGAGATCGAGCTGGAACGTCACCCACTCGTCCGCGTAATTCTTGAATTCGGAGACCGTCGCGTCCTTCAGGCGCGTCTCGATCGGCAGCAGCCGGATCGACGGCGGGCGCGCGGCGTCGTACAGGAGCTCGGTCGGGCACATCGTCGTGCGCCCGGCCGAGGACGGCAGGAGGCGCGCGCCAAAGTCCGCGAAGAAGATCGCGTTGATGAGCTCCGACTTGCCGCGCGAGAACTCCGCGACGAACGCGACGACCAGCCTGTCCTGGTGGAGGCGCTCGAGGAGCTGCTGGATCCGCAGGTCGACCTGCGCGTCGGCCAGGTCCTGGTCCTGCAGCCATTCGTGCAGCGCCGACACGCCGGACGACAGCCGGCGTCGCCAGTCGGCGTAGGCCTCGAATCGTGCCGCGAGATCGCGGGAGGGAACCATGGACCGTCCTCGTTCTGCTCGCGGGCGGGAGTTGCCTGCGGCGCGCTGCGTAGTCTAGCCGTGAAGCACAACCCATGCCGAATGCCCGGCCCCGGGGCGCGCAGAGGGAATGGGCCGACGCACGGGGCCGGGCCCAGCCCCTTCGCGACTGCCGGTCAGCGTCGGCCGGTGCCCCGGATGGGCAGCGCGCGAACCCTTGCGCCTATCGCTGGCAGGCCGGGCAGTAGAACGACGCCCGCGCGCCCAGCCGCCGGTGTCGGATCGCGGTGCCGCAGACGCGGCAGGGCTCGCCTTCGCGGCCGTACACGTAGTAGTCGAGCTGGAAATAGCCCGGCTCCCCACTGGCGTCGACGTAGTCGCGCAGCGTGCTGCCGCCCTTCGCGATCGCCTCGGTCAGCACCGCGCGAACTTCGTCGACCAGCCGCGCGAGCCGCGGCCGCGACACCCGGCGGGCGGCCGTCGCGGGCCGGATGCCGGCGCGGAACAGCGCTTCGTTGGCGTAGATATTACCCACGCCAACGACAAGGCCATTGTCCATCAGCGCAAGCTTGATGGCGGCCGTCCGCGCCCGCGTCGCTCGCCAGAAATGGTCCGCATCGAACGCGGCGTCGAAGGGCTCGGGTCCGAGGCTCGCGAGCAACGGATGGTCGGCGGGCGAGCCCGCCACCCACAGCATCGCGCCGAACCGCCGCGGGTCGTGATAGCGGAGCAGCGTGCCGTTGTCGAGGACGATGTCCACGTGATCGTGCGTGCGGCGCGCCGGCGGCCGCTGGAACACGCGGAGGCTCCCGGTCATCCCGAGATGGACGAGCAGCGTGCCCGCGCCGATGCGGAACAGCAAGTACTTGCTCCGGCGTGTGAGGCCGTCGATGGTGCGGCCGGCGATCATTGTCCCGAGGTCGGGGGGAACCGGCCAGCGCAACCGGGAGTCGTATACGTGCAGCTGCGCAATGCGGCGGCCGACGACGTGGGGAGCGATCCCGCGTCGGGTGGTTTCCACTTCGGGCAGTTCGGGCATGCGTGGGATAAGCGGCGGATCGGTCGCGGCCGGCCGGGCGTCTTTCCCGTTCGACCCGTCGTTTGTTGCGTTGCCGGATATAGCCTAACATCGACCGCGAGACGCCATCTGTCCGTCATCCTCTCAAGCCGTGCCGGTCCGGGCGCCCCCGGATCCGCCGGCACCACCAGCGAGTCGCCATGCAATTGCCTTCGAGGTCATCTCGATTTTCCCAACCGCGCCGGCTGCCGCTGGCCCTTGCCGTCGCGGCGGCGCTCGCAGCGCTCGGCGTGCCTGCAGCCCACGCGCAGCCCGCCTCGCCCGGACCGGTGCCCCATGCGGTGCCGCCCGCCACGGCGCGCGACGACGGCAGCGCGCTGAGCGCCGACGTCTTCTACCGCCTGCTGCTGGGCGACGTGGCCGTGCAGCGCGGCGAGACGTCGCTCGCCGCGCGCGCCTACTTCGAGGCGGCGCGCGAGGCCCGCGATCCGCGCATCGCGAAGCGCGCGACCGAACTGGCGCTGGCCGCGAAGATGCGCGGACTCGCGCAGGAATCGGCCAGGCTGTGGGCGACCCTCGACGCGACCGCCGAGCGCCCGAAGCAGATCCTCGCGGCGCTGGCCGCCGGTACCAGCGGCAAGTCGTCGATCGAAACCGCCTATGACAACGATCTCAAGGCCCGCCTCGAGAAGCTCATCGCCGACGCGGCGCTGACCGAACGCGGGCCCGGCGACATCTTCCTGCAGATCAACCGCTTCCTCTCCGATACGCAGGACCCGAAGCAGACGTACGACCTCGTGCGCGAGCTCGCGAAGCCGTACCCGAAGAACCCGGAAGCGCACTTCGCGGTCGCGCTCGCCGCGTACAACGGTGGTGTTCCGGAGAACGGCACCGACAACACGGCGCTCGAGGAAGCCGAGCGCGCGCTCGCGCTCAATCCCGGCTGGGAACGCGCTGCGCTGCTGAAGGCCGAGATCGTGTCGAGGAAGAAGCCCGACGAAGCGATCGCCTACCTGTCGCTGTTCGTCGCCGCCAATCCGGAAGCGAAGGCGGCCGCGGGCGCGCTGGCGCAGCTCTACGTCGAGCAGAAGCGCTTCGGCGAGGCGCGCGCGGTGTTCCAGCGCCTGTGGGACCGCGACCGCAGCGCGCGCGAGTTCGAGTTCGGCGTGGCGGTGCTGTCGATGCAGATGAAGGACTGGGAAACTGCGGAGGCGCTGTTCCAGGACTTGAAGCGCGCGAACTACGGCGACAACGGCGCGGTGGAGCTCTACCTCGCGCAGGTGGCGGAGGAAACGGGCCGGTACCAGGACGCGATCGACCGCTACAAGGCGGTGCCCGAGGGCGAGCGCGCGTGGCTCGCGAAGCTGCGCGTCGCGTCGATGATCGCGAAGCTGGGCAAGATGGGCGAGGCGCGCAAGTACCTGGCCGACCTGCCCGCCGTCACCGTCGAGCAGCGCATCCAGGTGCGCCAGGCCGAAGCGCAATTGCTGCGCGACGCGAACGACTTCAAGGGCGCGTACGCCGTGCTCACGGAGGCGCTGAAGGAACACCCGGATTCGCCGGACCTCCTGTACGACGCTGCGATGGTTGCCGAGAAGCTCGATCGCATGGACGACGCGGAAGCGAAGCTCCGCCGCGTGGTCGAGCTGAAGCCCGACGACGCGCAGGCGCTCAATGCCTTGGGCTACACGCTCGTCGACCGCACGACGCGCACGCAGGAAGGGCTCGCGCTCATCGAGAAGGCGCACAAGCTCGCGCCGGACGACCCGTTCATCCTCGACAGCATGGGCTGGGCGATGTTCCGGCTCGGCCGCTACGCCGAGGCGGAGGCGTACCTGCGCCGCGCGATGAAGGAGCGGCCGGACGCCGAGATCGCCGCGCACTTAGGCGAGGTGCTGTGGGCGAAGGGCGAGCGGGAGCGCGCGCAGGAAGTCTGGCAGTCGCAGTTGAAGACCTCGCCGGACAACCCGGTGCTGCTCGAGACGGTCCGCCGCCTCGCGCGCTGATCCGCGCGCGTCGGCGGTGCTGCCCCCGGTTGCGATGTCGCGCCGCGCGTTGCGCGCCGCGTCCGCGTGCGTGCTGTTGGCGATCGCGGGCGGATGCGCG
>Ga0209253_10005113_pt1 | contig 11401 bp, 7 predicted proteins | sample FrelakmetBRP12BR_FD_187145 | JGI IMG/M metagenome (GOLD analysis project Ga0209253, IMG submission 187145) | Freshwater lake sediment microbial communities from the University of Notre Dame, USA, for methane emissions studies - BRP12 BR (SPAdes)... | ecosystem: Environmental > Aquatic >...
GATCCTGAATTTTTTTATAGGTTTGGCGGGTCTCGGTAATGATATCTATTGGGACATTCCTCTCCGCGGTAATCATCAAGCATAGCCCCTGAAATTGGTCCATCGTCTCTCTAAGGTCGAAACGGGTATTCTCCATGATTCGCTCTAAGCCTGCCGCAATTCCTTGAAAACTTCCTCGCTCCACAATCCACCTCAAACTTGGTCTGCTCAGATACACCCGTCACAGCGGGCGGCCATCGACTACTCGTCGTTTGGCTTTGTTCGCCTCGTTTTTCTTCTACCCTTTCGAAGCAAGAATGATACCAGGTAGTTAAAAAAATCGATAACCATCTGAAAGGTAATGTATTTTGGGAATTATTTCTTGATTGGGAGACTTGTTAGTATAACAAAATTGTGTAATGTCATAAGAAAAAACAGGATATGCTACGTTTAGCGGGGTGAAATGTTCTATCGGTGAGCCGACAAAAAATGTCATCTTTAATTCCCAGTATATCGAGGATTATGAAGCAATCCCTTTAAACATCGGTCAGTTAGACAATATTGGGGCAGTTGGTATGAATAATGCTCCTCCACTGGTGTAAAGTCTGAGCATGAAGGGAGAACGCGATGTTAAATGAAGGAGAAGGCGCTGTCCTAACAAGTCGAGAGGCCTGCGATTACCTTCGAATTTCAAGACCTACCTACGTGAAGTATCTCCACATGGGGAGAATCAAGGGAGCCAAGGTAGGTAAGGGTTGGAAGGTTCTTAAATCAGAATTGGATCGATTTCTAAGAGGAGACAGTGCAAATTGAGCCTGAACTTGGTCAGGTACGAGGAGACAATGGAAGGATCACTTAACAACAGAGAGAGAAGAAGATATGCCCGGATTGTTATTAATTTGCCTCTTGAATATCAGGAGAAGGGTGACTCCTGTTTACGTGGAGGAATTGTTGTCAACGCAGGCGAAGGAGGTTTTCTTATCGAATCTACCAGAGACATCCCTGTGGGTACGGAATTAAATGTCACTGTCCTGTTCTCAAAGGGGTTTGAATTGGCTAACTTCAAAGCGGTGGCGAAGATTGTACGGAAGGAGCATTATTCGAAAGAAGATTCGAAAGGAAACCAGGTTTGGGAGGGATATCAGTATGGATTAGAATTTATTCAGATATTGGATGAGGATCGTAGGAAACTGAACTGGCTTCTCGGTGGACGATTTGAATTTGAGGAGATTTTCTCAAGTCTATCCTGTCAACTTTAGGGATTCAGGCGAAGATGGAAAAGGTTAAAGTTGTTGTACGGTATAGCTGTGGCAGGTTAATCAAAGGTTTCACTCAAGATTTTCTTCCGACCAAGAAACTTTTTCATCTTACTCCAGCTGATAACCCCTCTGGCGAGCCAATCGAGGTGTCTATAGCTGACCTGAAAGCTATTTTCATGGTTGGGGATTTCGTCGGACACCCCCTATATAAGGAGCGGAAGAAGTATGTTGAAGGAGAAAAGCCTTCTGGTCAAAAAGTGGAAGTGACTTTTATAGATGGTGAAGTGTTGGTTGGGTCAACCTTGGGCTACGATCCTACGCGACAAGGCTTTTTTATCTTTCCAGCAGATCCCAAAAGCAATAACATACGGGTATATGTAGTTTCCTCTTTTGTAGAAAAAGTCCGTTACCTATAATTCCACTTCATCGTTTTTCTATAACCTATTCTTTTACAGGGCTCGATTTTATCTCCTCGCTTCCTTTCTGAAGTCTTGATTGTTCATTTTTGTTCCAACATACAACAGTACAAATGCAAATCAATAACCTTTGTCTTAACCTGTGCCGGTACATCTCTCTAAATCAAATCAAAAGGATAATTTTCACAATCGTGTCTTATACGTTTTCTGGTTGATTTTTTATACAATTTTTCCAGACCAAAAAGGAGACAAAAATGTTGATCACAACTTCCCTTGAATTAGAAACAATACGTTATCATACAATGTAGTAATTTTCCTTCAGTAATTTTTCTTTTATGCAGGGAATTCCCTTCAAGAAATCGATTTATAGAAGCTAACAAATCATAAAAAATCAAAAATATTAAGGCATTACCAGATTCAAAATAGTTGGAATACCCCTTGCATGAGAAAGAGTTGGGTGAGTGTCCACACAAAGGAGGGGAGATAGATGCTTTGGATTATTGGCTCAATCGCTTTAGTTTTATTTGGGACTGTCCTCATGTGCGTTCTAATTTTAGGAGGAAGGGCGGATGATCGAATGGAATTATTCAAACTAATTGAACCATCTATCAGTCTCCCATTCTCAGCCGAAGCCAAAATCAGAGTGGTATTGGAGGGATTACACAATGAGATCTCTGTTTCCGATCTTTGCAAGAGGGAAGGCATCTCTTCCGTGCTGTATTATTCCTGGCTCAGGGATTTTATGGAAGCAGGGAAAGCCCGTCTCAGGGGAGACAGCAATGGAAAGTTGGTGACAAGAAAATTCAAGGGTGAATCTCTTTATGTGGAGGTGACCGGATGAAAACTCTATTACTGTATTTTGTTAGTTTAGTTGTCCTGATTTTGGCATCTTCAATTCTACCGAACGCGAGGTGGTAAGATGGAGATTTTTATAATCAAGATGGGCGACCTACTTGGGATAACAGCTGGAAATCAACAAGCCAAAAGCAATGTTTCCTTTGGTTTTACACCTGTAATTAAACCGAGTAGGTTTAGTCCATTGTGGATAAGTAAATTGAGCCATCCTGTATATCGGCCCCTCCAAGTAATGTTCGCGTGAGCCGCCACTAGCTGCTGCTACTGCCCTATGGAGCCGCGGGCCCGGCGATAAAGTAAAATGTACTTTCCTCCAACTACACCTGACGGAATCGGGGCTATCCCCACCTGATGTTTGGTAGTACTGGGACACTTTCCCCACGCCGACATCTTCAATCCTAACATTGGGGCTGAAGTATTCCAAAATCCCATCTCTCTTAATCTTTCCACTCCATGAGCGTGCTGATCGCGTGGGCAAGCCGACTCAAACATACTTGTTGGAATCTGACTGTGCTGTAGTTCCTTCCGACCCACTTATAAGGTATGTGTTCGTCTTGATATTGTTTTCATCCATTTTTATATTCAGCTAAGGTGGGTCAGCGACTGAGCAACAATCACAAACGCCGTCTTTGCCTCCGCAAACCTGAACCTTCTCTAAAAGAGTCCCATCAATCAGTTAGTGGATTACGACCTTAATCCACACAGAGCAGAGTCGAGGAACTGAGGGTAGGCAGTTCAGATCCAGTTCTTGAAAAAAGTCTGAATATGTAGGGAGGATTTGACAGCTAGGTTAAAGGCAGGGTCGGAATTGGCTCTGCCTTTTTTGTTTTCGCAGGTTTCAATCCGTAATCATTCACTCCCAGATCAGCCTGCTACTGAAGATAAGTAGGTGTACTCCTCAATTTAGGCTCTCTCCAAATATCTTCATCTCTGCCATCCAATTAAGGTCCCTCTCCCATTTCTTATTGACACAATGTTCATGATTTAGGGGGCGAAAAGACGTCGGGGGTCAGGCAATCGAAATAAAGTACAGGAATTCGAGGAGCTTCACCTTTCTCTTTTGCTTCATGTATCTTGTTTATTATGTCCTGAGCTTGACCAATATGCGTAATCATACCCGGGAGGCTGTTGACTTTTTCTTGACTGCCACTGTATTAATAAAGCGTCCAATAAACGGAGGAAACCATGGCCGGTTCAAATGACCGATATGAGGTCCCGGGAATGGAGGAACGAAAGACCGCCTCAAAGAAACCTGCGACTATTGATAGGACCAGCATGCACAGACTGGAAAAGGCGCTTTTGCCGTACGAAAAAAAGCTACAGCGGCAGGAAAGATTCAGAAGAATTCTGGGCGTCAAAGAAGTCGAACGGCCCACGTATCAGAGGTACATCACGGGCCCGGTCGAGCGCTTTGATAAGAATCGAATGGCCTTTTTGTGCATGCGCCCGGACAACCCTTTTGGGGAAGATCTGCGTCGAAAATTTAAGGAGCGAACAGGATATGATCACTACCTCAGCCCACTCCCCTACGAAGAACTGGACTATGAAGACCGCATCGGCCGCGCCATCGCCGACGCGAGCTACCGCGGGTGTGCGGAGTACGAACCCAAACCCTTTCCCGTCACACCTCCAGGGGGCCGGCTTGAAATAGAAGACAGGGCCTGGATGTCCCGGCTCATCAAGAAAGTGGGCTTGATGTTCGGCGCCGATCTTGTGCGCATTACGGAATTGGATCAGCGGTGGGTATACAAAGAGCTCGAGATTCCCCACAAGTACGCCATCGTCGTCGCTGTCCAACACAAACCCAGTTTGGTCGGCCTGGCCCCGTCCTATTTTTCATGGGCCTCCACCGCAGAGACTTACAGTAGACTGAAGCTCACCGCCACCCAGCTTACCGATTCCATCAGGGGACTGGGCTATGACGCCATGTACCGGGAGACCCGGGGAGGCGCCAACCCCCAACTGAACATGGTTCCGATCGCTTTGGACGCGGGGATCGGGGAATTCTGCAGGACCGGGAGGGTACTCTCGCCGGAATACGGCAATAACATGCGACTCAAAGCGGTGACGACCGATCTGCCTTTGCAACCGGATAAGCCCATCTCCTTCGGACTCCATGACTTCTGCATGGCCTGTGAGAGTTGCGCTAAGTTCTGCCCTGCAGGCGCGGTTCCCAAAGGAGAACCCAGCGATCAACGTCCCAGCCCTATTCACAACAACGCCGGTTTTCGCAAATGGTGGATCAATGCGGAGAAGTGCCTGATCTTCTGGGGAGTCAATAAGAGGAAGTGGCCCAGTTGCGGAGGCCGCTGCATCGCCGTCTGCCCCTGGATCAAGCCGATGAACTGGTTTCACAATCCCGTGCGGTGGCTGGCCATCCACGCGCCGGGTTTCGTGAAACGATTCTTGGTGCGGCTGGATGAAATCACCCAGCAACGAAAGAAAACCATCTCTCCATAACGCCTGGTGTCAAGCAAGTAGTTCATAGAACAATGTCCGTTCTCAGGCCACTCTTGTCCCGCCTAAGATCGAGATCCAACTTTGCTAACGGCGACTCGCGGAAGAATTCAGAAAGCTTTTTCTGGTTTAACATCGCCTTGCGATATTGGCCATAGGAGAGCACAATCACCGTTTCGACGCCGCGCTTGGTGATGATCTGCGGGCCATGTGTTTAATGGCTTCGTTTACGACCTCGCTTAACTTGTTCTTTGCTTCTTGAAGCTGCCAGATACGTGCCATCGTCTTCCTCCTGTCTAGTCTGTCCAGATTGTAAGGCGGGTGACGCAGGGTGTCAAGAGGGTGAATTCCGTGAGTTCGGCTTATGTTCCGGCACTTCCTCGAGGTTTTATCGCCTGGATCGAGTTGAGAACGAGGGCGCCGATAATCAAAACCATCCCGACCGCCTCCAAAAAAGTCGGGGTCTCCCCAAGCTGAATCCACGCAGCCAATACCCCCACGACCGGTGTGGCGAGCGTTCCCAAGCTTGCCACGCCCGCGGGCAAACGGCTCAATACATAAAACCAGAGCAGCCAGGCGATCGCGCCTCCAAGAATGCCGCTGTAGGCCAATGCGGCAACGAACGGACCAGACCAGCGAATCGGCGGGGACGGGATCAAAAGGGCGCACAGGAAGAGGGGAATGCTGCCAAATAGCATTTGCCATGTTGTAAAAGAGAGGAGATCCAGCTCGGTTCTCCGCTGGAGCCTCTTTGCGACCACGATCCCTGCTGCCCAGCTGAAACCCGACAAAAGAGCGAGCACTTCGCTGAAGAGTCCTTTCGTAAAACGGAACGGCATGAGAATAAAAAGCAAGCCAGCCAAGGCGATGGCCACGCCCATCCATTGCGTTCTTCGCAATCGCTCCCCGAGCGCAAACCAGGCGAGGAGAAGGACCCAAAAGGGCATGGCATAATTCAATACGACCGTCTTCCCTACCCCACCGCTCACAAGCGCCCAGGTTGAGAAGACATAAAATCCCCCCGTCTGGAGCACTCCGGTGAGAAATATCCCGAAGACTTCCCTCCGGGGCAAGAGGGGCTTACGTGACGAAATGAACACAACAAGCAGGCCCATTAAACCCACTAAAATCCGCAGCGCTGCGTAGTCAGAGGAAGAGGAATATCGGAGGGCCACCTTGACGACCACCCAGTTGTATCCCCAGATAAGGACAATTGCAGTCAGAGCCAAAATCGCTGTTCTCTGTGAGGATCGTTGTTTAAAAATCATTTCACGCCACTTCAGCTTTTCTTGTGTCTCCTGGGCATCCATTCGGTCAAACAAATTGGTCAGGGGTAGATTTTGGAATCTCGGCTAAATGTAAGGTAAAAAGATTAATTTCTCAACTTCTATCTACTGGTCTATTGTCGCTTTTTCTATTGACTTTAATTAATAAAAAATGTTAAAAATAGATAATATCTTGTGAGAGAAGTGAAAGGGATGATGGCCAGAAAAGAGCAGAATCGCTTCCTTTATTATTTTGGTTACTTTAGCTTTGGGAGCGCGTCTGCCCTCTTCCGCCTGAACACATAAAAAAACAGGCCGTGGGCAGACCGTGAAAGGCTGCCCATGGACCGATAGTTAAGATAAGGGCCATGGGATAAACCCATGGCCCTTTTTTTGGGGGGGTCAAATCAGATGCCGGATACGATGCATAAGCCCATGGTGATCACACCCAATCTTTACCAGTTGGGAACACCTTCATTCCCGGCCTACTTGTCCATGGGGGAGGTGGGGATGATCATTGAAGGGGGGACGGGGCCCACTTTTGGTATTATTGTAAATCAAATTAAAGCATTGGGAATTGATCCGAAAAGGATCAGCTACATCGTTCTCACGCATTCACACGCCGACCATATCGGGGGCGTGCCGCACTTAAAGCGCGAATGGCCGCATTTGAAGCTTCTGGCAAGCCCCGTGGCTTCAGAGATTTTAACAAGTAAGGAACTGCTTAAGGAATTTCTCCTGGTCGACCTGAGCATTGCCCAGCTCATGCAGGCAAGAGGAGAACTCAGGAAATTACCCGTCCAGCTTGAAAGCTACTCTTTTGAGCCAGACTCCGTTGTCAAAGCAGGGGACAAAATAGAGTTAGGGGCAGGGATTGTTTGGCAAGTTCATGACACTCCCGGCCACTCCGCGTGTCACATCTCCCTGTTCGAGGAGAAAGAAGATTTCTTGGCCATCGGAGACGCAGCCGGATTTTATGTCCCGGAAAAAGACGTCGTTTGGCCCAATTATTTTAATTCCCTTGAGAACTATTGCGAAAGCATTCGGAAGCTTTCCGCCTTGCCCGCCAGACGCGCCGCGCTCAGCCACAACGGCGTCATCCACGGCGACGTGAAAGGTCACCTTGCCAAAGCTATGACAGCGACAGAAAACTACCACCGGGAGCTCATGGAGAGGCTCAGGATGGGAGAGATCGCCGAAAAGATCGCCCTGGAGAAGGCTCGATTTGTAAGCGGCCTGACGGATATCCAGCCCTTCCGAGTGATGTATGACCTTTGCAAGCTGATGATAAAACGCTCTCAAGCCAACGGAAAGGGATTATCCTTTTCATTTTCAGGGCCGGATCAGGCCTGCCATGAACCGGTGACCGAGGAGAAGTCGCCCAGGACGGAAATCGTTCCTCAAAAGATCTCTCCGGTCGGCCCCCCGATGAGTTCCATCGAGAGGAAGAAACCGTTGAGTCTGAATGAAAGGCTGGGTCTGGTCGCTTTGATTGATGAAGGGATGCGCCTCGGTTTACCTGAAGCTCCTATGGTTGCCGATCTTTTTAATGACTTGTGGGATCTGATGAATGCCACCGTGTCGGGCAGCAAGCTCGATCGGCTAAACCCCGAAGATTCCAAGAGTGGTTTGCGGCTGTTTGAAATCAACGCAGAATCAGGAGAAAACCTGGGCCGTCTGAATATGCTTTATTTGAAGAAACCGATTCCATGTTACTACCTGGTTTACGTCGAGGTGGCCGCACCCTTCAGGAAAAGAGGGCTGGGGACCCGTATCCTTAAATACTTCCGCGACTATCTGGTCGACAAATCGGCCCTCGGAATCCTGAATAACATCATTCCGAGTGAAGATCCTACGTATGATATCTATCTCAAGCAGTCCTGGAAACCGATCCAGACCCTCATCGGCAATTCACTTTTGGACAAGAATGACAATTACATGATCTTCATTCCGCCGGCCCTTGACGGTAAAGACCTTAACGGACCTGTTCTAAAACTGCTCCATCATCTGAAAAGGAGGCTCACCGTGATCCATGTGAGAGAGAATGAGATCATGGTCGGGCGAACCATTGCAGAATTCAGAGACCTTTACCAAACGCTCCTGACCTACTTTGAGCCCGAGATACGAAAAGGAGAGGCCTCTCCTTTCATGCGGTTTATCTTCACCCGTTTCGTGACCAAATTGATCGCCTTCAGGCGGCGCATCGGGACCCTGGTGGGCTATACAGGCGGTGAATCGATCGAGCAAATCACCCTCATGCCCGAAGTGGCCAATCTGGAGGTGAAATCCTATGCCCCTCGCGAATTGGTTAACAAAAATGCTCTGGGGAATGGAGAACTGGCACTGTTGAACCGGCTGCCAGAGGATCTGAAAAATAGACCCGCCTCTTTTATCGAATCGCTGCCCAATTATCAAAGACCAACTTTCATGGCCTGGCTCAACGAGCGGGAGAAATCCCACAGTGACACGTTGACCCTTGGCGACCTCCTGGATCTGGGATTTGACCCTACTCGTCTCAAGGAAATCACCCTCGACGGGCAGGAGTTCATCTTTGAACGTATTCAGGAAAGACAGCTCTCTGATCTGAAGAAAAAGAACAAGCTCCTGGAGCGCATCGCCTCCGAGATGTCGTTGGCAAAGGTCAGAAGTGCTTCGCTGAAAACCAACCCCGTCTTGCTGGTCATCCGGGACAGAGGAAATGCTTATGTCTTACGCCGCAAAATCAGCGCCATCCATTGGGAAGAGGCGATCGAACAGCTTCAAACTCATCCTCATTTGAGAAGCCTCAATTCGGACATGCAAACTGACCAGCTGCTTCTTGCCACGGTGCGGATGGCCGGCGAGGTGATCGAAGACCGTTTGGGTCTGGAAAAAGGGACGATTCCGGACCAGTTGACGGCCTTTGTTCCCTGGGATCTGAAAAACAATCATCCCAAATTAGTGATCGATTTTGAAGGGACCTACCTGGAATCCCTCTGGTTGGCATAGCAGGCTGCTGAAAAACGGCCATCTGTCCCGCGCTTCGCGGGATTGCTCTCATCCTTCCCCGTGTCAAGCACGGGGCAGGCTTATTGCGGCGTACAGCCAAGTACGCCTCTGGCCGACTCACCAACTCGTCGGCGTGGCAAGATGTCGCTCCTTATTCGTCGCGACGCCACTCTCAGGATTGCCTGCCTGAACGGCAGGTGAAAGGCTCGCGGGCGCCCCCGTAAACGGGATTTCGCAAACTCAACTTGCATCTGCCTGCCTGGGCGAAGTCCCGCCTTGCGGGACGAAGGCAGGGCCATTTTTGAGCAGCCTTAGAAAACCGGCTTTTTCAGCAAACTGATAGTCCGGATTCGGATCAGGCCAGGCGAGCCGGTTTTTTTAATCCCTTTGAGAGACCTTTTGAAGCCCCCCGGCCTATGCCGGGGGGCTTCCCAGAAAGGCAGTTTTCTTTCATATTGTGCCCCTTGACCCCGCCTATCCCGCTTTGGCGGGACGGGGCACTTACCGGCCAAAGCGTGGCGACGGACAGTTAAAAATGCAGGCGCCGCATTGCGGGACAAAGGTAAACTGATTCAGGGCGGCATCATACGGATGGGGTTTCGTCGTTCTTAACACTTCTTGCCAGTCTTCCTCGGTCGGGTTTGGCGGCATGGGGACCTTGGTCCTTCGGAAGCCTTTCTCAGCAAAGGGCCACTTGCACTTAACACCCTGTAGCTTCGCATACTCAAACGTTCTGCCCTCGATTGCCAGAGATACCTTCCCGCTCATGGCCGTGGTCGGGCAAGCCTTGATGCATGCGTATCCACAGGAATCCGGCCGGCACAACTTCGGTCCATGGTACATCGGGGATGCCTTAAGAGGAGCATCCGTGATCACCGAGACGAGCCTCTGACTCGGTCCGAACTCTGGGGTCAGCAGAAGCCCGCTGAAGCCGAACTCACCGAGACCGGCAGCGACTGCCGCATGTCGATGTGAAAAGTCCGCTCGGCTTCCATATTTGTACAGCAATCCGGTGGGTGGAAAAGGCAGGCCTTTAAAACCCCTGGCCTCGAGAAATCTCACCAGACGTCTTGCCGCGGTGGAGAGGTCCCAATTCAATGTGACATAGCCATACCACATATAGGGTCCGAGTGTCTTCCCCGGCTCCTCGTAGTGGCCTGCCACGTCGATAATGGCATCCGGTATTTTTACCGCACAGACGAAGACCGATTTCGCCTCGGGCAGATAATCCGTTGGCCGTCCTTCCTTTGGGCCCCCTTTGAAACGCTCCACTGACGCCACGCCAAATAAGTCAACACCCAATCGTTCTAATGCAAACTCCCTGATGCTCTCCGTCAGATCGATTTGAAGCTCCCCCCGGCCTATGCCGGGGGGCTTCCCGGAAAGGCATTTTTCTTTCATATTGTGCCCCTTGACCCCGCGTATCCCGCTTTGGCGGGACGGGGCACGTCCCGGTCAGAACCCATGGAAAGTTCACCTCCTGATTATCCGGCCGCTTTCGATAAGAAGTCTCACTGCCATGGTAATAACAAAAAAAATAACAAAAAAAAAGACCCTCCAATTTTTTCAGGTGGAGGGGACGACTTATTAATCAATTCATAAATCCCCTCCCCCTTCGATGGGGGAGGGTGAGGGTGGGGGTGGACAAAATGACGACCTTTTGGTCCCCCCCTCCTTAATCCCCTCCCACCGAGGGGAGGGGAGATTCTTGAAAGAATATGTCTAATCAATTATGAAATCTTCAGTAATTAATGTCTCGGGCGCCTCGCTTATTTTTTCTGAGAGCATTGAGGATAGGAGCCCAAAAGCTTCACGAATAAAACATGTCCCTTCACTTCGTGGAGGGCCTGAGCGACGTGTGGATCCGTGGCGTGTCCTTCAAAATCGATAAAGAAAATGTATTCCCAGGGCTTCCCCTTGTTGGGTCTGGACTCAATCTTGGTCAGATTGATCCCTTTTTCATAGAAGATCTGAAGGACCCGGAAGAGCGCTCCGGGGGCATGGGAGACGACGAAAAGGACCGAGGTCTTATCCCTCCCTGTCCTCTCGGCCCCTTGGCGCCCAAGGACCAGGAAACGCGTCGAGTTGTTCAGGTGATCCTCAATTTGGGAGGCAATCACTTTGAGCCCGTAGAGGGAAGCAGCCAGGGAACTGGCGATGGCTGCGGCTTTGGGATCCTCGA
>Ga0209253_10005114_pt1 | contig 11400 bp, 12 predicted proteins | sample FrelakmetBRP12BR_FD_187145 | JGI IMG/M metagenome (GOLD analysis project Ga0209253, IMG submission 187145) | Freshwater lake sediment microbial communities from the University of Notre Dame, USA, for methane emissions studies - BRP12 BR (SPAdes)... | ecosystem: Environmental > Aquatic >...
GGGACTGGAAAGCTGCGCTTAATCGCTTTACTATTCAGTTCGGGGATAGGATGCCGCAGCATTAATGAATTCCGTTTACACAAAATTCAGGACACCCTCTGACGAAGGCTGGCTGTACCTGGCAGGACTGAAGGATTTGTTCAACGGCGAACTGGTTGGCTATGCCATGAGCGAGCGAATGACAAAAAACCTGGTCATGCAGGCATTATTCCGGGGGGGGTCCACCAAGCATCCGGCTAAGGGGCTGATTCTCCACTCGGATCGCGGTAGCCAATATTGTGCACACGATTACCAGAAGCTGCTGGGCCAATTTGGCATGACCGCATCCATGAGCCGTAAGGGAGATTGCTGGGATAACGCGCCGATGGAAAGCTTCTGGGGCACACTCAAAAATGAGCTTGTCCATCATCGGCACTACCGTACCCGAAATCAAGCCATACAGGACATCACCGAGCACATTGAAATCTTCTACAACCGGCAGCGGAAACAGGCGCGCCTCGGCTACCTGTCACCTGTTACTTTCACGCAGCGATACTATGAAAAATTACTCGCTGCTTAACCCGTTGGACTCCACTATTGCCAACCGACCTCAGGCGGATTGGAACAACTAAAGTTGAGGTGTATCATGCGCGGTGTGCGTGATCTTTTTAATCAATAATACTGGAGGCGTTGTGAGAATATCTTACTTGGCGGTGGTTGCTTCGATTGGCTTCGCATTGCTGAACCCGTTACCTGTGGCCGCCAATCCTGCAGGCACCGCAAAAAGCGCAGCGAGCAGCGAAGGCCGGGTGCTTGCCACGCTGGACGCGCCGGGCTACACCTACATGGAACTGGAAAACAGCGGCAAGCGTTTCTGGATTGCCGCCCCTACAACCAGGGTAAAGGTGGGCGACCGGGTCAACTATGTGCAGAGCATGGTGATGAACAACTTTACCAGCTCAACCTTAAACCGCAAATTCGATCGGATAATCTTTGTAACGTCTGCAACGGTACAGAAATAACATACCTATCAGTTTCTATATAAATCAATCAACCGATTGATTTATATAGAATCAAATTCTTGTCGCCTTCCTGGTACGCAGGGGTTTGAGCTTACTTTCCGGATTTGTTTCAGACTCCACCTGATCCGGTTCGACGAATCCGATGAATAGCTTATTTTTGAGCTTCTTCATTTCGTCGCGATATTCCGTTGCTTTTTCGAATTCCAGGTTTTTCGCCGCATCCAGCATTTGTTTCTCCAGCCGCCTGATTTCCTTGGTCAACTGTACTTCGCTCATGGAATCGTAACGGGCCTGCTCTTGCGCGGCCTTGAGATGCTGCTGCGCGGTTTCGATGTTGTAAACACCATCGATCAGATCCTTGATGCGCTTGTGCACCCCGCGCGGCGTGATGCCATTCACCCGGTTAAACAGAATCTGTTTGTTGCGCCGGCGTTCGGTTTCACCGATGGCACGGCGCATCGAGTCGGTGACTCTGTCGGCATAGAGGATGGCGGTGCCATTGATATGGCGCGCTGCGCGCCCCATGGTCTGGATCAGTGAGCGTTCTGAACGCAGGAAACCTTCCTTGTCGGCATCCAGTATTGCCACCAGCGATACTTCAGGAATGTCCAAGCCTTCCCGCAGCAGATTGATTCCCACCAGCACGTCGAACTTGCCGAGCCGCAGATCACGGATGATTTCCACCCGCTCCACCGTGTCGATGTCGGAATGGAGGTAGCGCACCTTGATGCCGTGATCGGAGAAATAATCGGTCAGATCTTCGGCCATGCGCTTGGTCAGCGTTGTCACCAGCACCCGCTCGCCCTTGGCGGTGCGCAGGCTGACTTCCGACATGAGGTTGTCAACCTGGGTGGCGGCAGGACGCACTTCGATGAGCGGGTCCACCAAACCGGTGGGACGCACCACCTGCTCCACCACCTGGCCAGCGTGAACTCGCTCATATTCCGCCGGGGTGGCAGAAACAAATACAGTTTGCGGCATCATTTTCTCGAATTCGTCAAATCGTAGCGGGCGGTTGTCCAGCGCTGAGGGCATGCGGAAGCCGTAGTCAACCAGATTTTCCTTGCGTGACCGGTCGCCTTTGTACATGCCGCCAATCTGCGGGATGGTAACGTGGCTCTCGTCTATAACCATCAGCGAGTTGGGCGGCAGATAATCAATCAGCGTGGGTGGCGGCTCCCCCGGATTTCTGCCCGACAGATGCCGCGAATAATTCTCGATGCCTTTGCAGAATCCCAGTTCGTTGAGCATTTCCAGGTCAAAACGGGTGCGCTGTTCAATGCGCTGCACTTCTACCGGCTTGTGGTGCTGGTGGAAAAATTCGATGCGTTCGCGTAGCTCCGCCTTGATGGTCTCGATTGCCCGTAGCGTCGTGCTTCTGGGTGTGACATAGTGGCTCGATGGGTAGACCGTGTAGCGCGACAGCTTTTGCAGGATGCGTCCGGTTAGTGGATCGAACAGTGCCAGGCTTTCCACCTCGTCGTCGAACAGCGATACCCGCAATGCGCTTTCCGAGCTCTCGGCAGGAAAAATATCCAGTACGTCGCCGCGCACACGGAAGGTTCCGCGGTTGAATTCGATCTCATTGCGCTCATACTGCATTTCAGTCAATCGCTTGATGGCATCCCGCTGGGTGATCTTTTCGTGTTCGCGCAAATGCAGAATCATACCGTGGTAATCGACCGGGTCACCGATGCCGTAAATGCACGATACGGTAGCAACAATGATGGCGTCATTGCGTTCGAGCAATGACTTGGTCGCAGACAAGCGCATCTGCTCGATGTGCGCGTTGATACTGGAATCCTTCTCGATGAACAGGTCACGCGAAGGGACGTAGGCTTCCGGCTGATAATAGTCGTAATAGGAAACAAAGTACTCGATCGCATTTTCCGGGAAGAATTCGCGCATCTCGGCATAGAGCTGTGCCGCCAGTGTCTTGTTCGGTGCGATGATGAGTGCCGGACGGCCCAGCCGCGCAATCACGTTGGCCATGGTGAAGGTCTTGCCGGAGCCGGTCACACCTAACAGCGTCTGGAATGCGAGACCGTCCGCTATCCCTTCCATCAATTTGGCGATGGCTTCGGGCTGGTCACCGGCAGGTTCAAACGGCTGGTGTAACTTGTAGGGACTATTGGGGAAGGTAACGATCACAGGTATAATTCCAGCGCCAGATTCATCTCCGGGCTAATTTTATCATGCGGGCGTTGCCCGCATCAGCGTAAGGACATTATCGTGGAACTCTCGCAGCGCGTTCAAGCCATCAAGCCCTCCCCTACTCTCGCCGTCACCGCCCGCGCTGCCAGACTCAGGGCCGAAGGCAAAGACATCATCGGGCTTGGTGCCGGCGAACCGGATTTCGATACGCCGCAACATATCAAGGATGCAGCCATCGCAGCCATCAACCGCGGCTTCACCAAATATACCCCGGTGGGCGGCACCCCCAGTCTGAAGAATGCCATCATCGCCAAGTTCAAACGCGAGAATGGTTTTGACTTTACCGCCAAACAGATTCTGGTGTCATGCGGCGGCAAACAGAGCTTCTTCAATCTGACGCTGGCGGTCATCAATCCCGGCAACGAGGTCATCATTCCCGCACCCTATTGGGTTTCCTACCCCGACATTGTTCTGATTGCCGAAGGCAAGCCGGTGATTATCGCAGCAGGCATTGAACAGGGTTTCAAGATCACCGCGGCGCAACTGGAAAAAGCTATTACGCCAAACAGTAGAATGTTTGTCATCAACAGCCCGAGCAATCCTTCCGGCGCGGTCTATACGGTGGACGAACTCAAAGCCCTTGGTGAGGTGCTGCGCAAGCATCCGCGAATACTGATCGCTACAGATGATATGTATGAGCACATTTTGCTATCTGACGGCAAATTCGTGAATATCCTCAATGCCTGCCCTGATCTGTATCCCCGCACCATCGTGCTCAACGGCGTCTCCAAAGCCTACGCCATGACCGGCTGGCGCATCGGTTATTGCGGTGGACCGGAGGCAATCATCACCGCCATGGAAAACATCCAGTCGCAGAGCACCTCCAACCCCACTTCCATCTCGCAGGTGGCCGCAGAAACAGCACTTACCGGCGACCAGGCATGCATAGTGCCGATGGTGACCGCATTCAAGGAGCGCAACCGCTATGTCACCGATAAGCTCAACGCCATGCCTGGCGTGAGGTGTTTATCGGCGGGCGGCGCGTTCTACGCTTTTGCCGATACCCGGCAGGCGATCGGCAGCCTGCATGCCAAAGGAGTACTGGAAGACGGCAGCGACATCGCCCTCAGCGAATACCTACTGGAACAAGGCGGGGTGGCGGTGGTGCCAGGATCGGCATTCGGCAGCGAAGGTTATATCCGTCTTTCGTTCGCTACCTCGATGAACAATCTGGAAAATGCGCTCGAGCGTATCGGCAAAGCACTGGCCTGATAGTCGAAGATAACAATTAACGCATTACGAATAGCCTGTCGATTAAGGGTTTTTCTGGCGGATTCGATTGACCGGCGCAGCTCCAGCCATTAGTATATGCACCTCTTCAATTCCCCGATAGCTCAGCTGGTAGAGCGACGGACTGTTAATCCGCAGGTCCCAGGTTCGAGCCCTGGTCGGGGAGCCAAATAAAACAAGGGGTTAAGAATTATTTAAAGCTCCTTGTTATCAGATAGTAGCCCGATAGCAAACAGATTATGTGATTTAGTTTACCGATCTCATGCGGCATGTGCGCGCACAAGCGGCTCGACCTGAGGCCATACGGTGCGCTGTGCAATACGTAGGTCATAGTCGCTTTGCAGGTCGAGCCAGATTTCCGGGGATACGCCGAAATATTTGCCAAGGCGCAAGGCGGTATCAGCGGTAATTGAGCGTTTGCCGTTGACGATCTCGCTGATGCGGTTAGGCGGTACGCTGACTGCTCTTGATAGCGCATTGATGCTGATACCCAGCGGCTTCATGAACTCTTCCAGCAAGATTTCGCCGGGCGGAATAGGATCGAGTAATTTTTTGGTCATGATATTTTCCTTTAGTGATAGTCCACAATCTCCACATCATAAACGTCGCCGTCTGACCACCTGAAGCAGATGCGCCACTGGTCATTGACGCGGATGCTATGCTGTCCCTTACGACCGCCTTTGAGAGCTTCCAGGCGATTGCCGGGGGGCCGTTTCAAGTCATCCAGTGTCCGCGCCCGATGCAAATAAAGCAGCTTGCGACGTGCCGGGCGCTCAATCGAGCGAAATCGCACAACCAGCACATCGTGGAACAGTTTTTCGGTGTCAGTGGATTTGAATGACTTGATCATCGCAACAGACTATTACGTGTAACGTAATATGTCAACCGGCATGGTCACAAATGCAGACGCACTTGTGGTGAGGTGGATATAGACTGGCTGCGCCAGACTGTGGTGACAGTCTCGAATCGACACAATTGAGACCTTCAGTGCTGTGCGCATTTGAATAACTACTAATCGGGAACTGAGAAATTTCAATGAAAGCGGGAAAAGTTCAGAACTAGACATACTGGACGTGCAATCGTCTGATCATCGTTCCGCTGGCATAAATGGTCAATTTTCAACCGGTGGCAATACCCGCCCGCTCCGCACAGGGTAAAATGCCCTCGATGAACCAGCCAATCCGTAACCCAAATTCGGCGTTGCCATCTGACGACCCGCAACGCGAAGTGCTACACAACGAGGTGCACGCTCGTCCGGCGGCACGCATTCGCCTGCCGGCGCTTGTAGTTTTCATTGCCGTGCTAAATGATGGCGTCAGCCGTGAAGCGGAATGCCAACACTTGAATCGCCTGCCCGGACAGGGAAAATTAACGCCTGCCGATCTGCAAGAGAACTTCCTGCGCCTGCGTTTCACGGATCACACGCTGAGATGGGAACGCCATAGCGAATTTACCCGTTACTCGCTAGTACAGGCACTCCCGCCACATGCATCGCTGGACGCAACCAATCCTGAACTGCTCTCTTCATTATCACTGGATGCCGCTTGGCTACGAGCCATTCCTGGCCGAACTGTAGCAGCCATCAAGCTCGTGATGCTGGCCGAGAGCTTGGCGGATCCGGAGGTCTTGCTGGATCGTGCGCGCCACTGGTTCGGCGACCATGCTGTGGTGGCATCGATGATGGGGCATGGCCATTCGGTCGTCGTCACCGACTTCCGCTTGCGGGACAGCGGCTTTGAACGCATGTTGGTGTTGGCCCCAACTGACACTAGCGAGACCCGCGCAGGACGGATCTCGTCACGGCTACTGGAGCTGGAAACATATCGCTTGATGGCATTGCGTGGTCTGCCAGTTGCCAAAGCACTTGGACCGATTCTGGCCGAATCCGAGGCCGTGCTGTCAACCATCACCGCACGCCTTGAAGGTAAACACGATAGCGACCAAGATCTGCTGGACATACTGGTAGCGTTAGCGGCGCGTGTGGAGCGGGCGACTGCCGAACACATGTACCGCTTCGCTGCCACGCAGGCTTACGACGCGCTGGTACTCCAGCGCATCGCTGAGCTGCGCGAAAAACCTATTCCCGGCACGCAAACAGTGGGCGAGTTCATGCAGCGCCGATTGTCACCGGCTATCGCCACTGTGGCGGCCACAGCGCAGCGGCTAGCATCGCTGTCGCAGCGCATCGAACGCGCCGGCGGGCTGCTACGCACGCGCGTGGACATCGTCACAGAGGCGCAGAACCAACAGTTGCTGGCCAAGCTAACACGTGGGCAGGAACTGCAGCTACGCCTGCAGAGAACGGTGGAAGGGCTCTCGATCGCGGCGATCTCGTACTACGTGATCAGCCTTGTGTTTTACGCGGGGAAGGCGGCCAATGCAGCAGGGTTGCCGATCAATCCGGAAATTGCTGCGGGTGCGATGATCCCGGTGGTATTGTGGGGCGTGGCGTGGTTGACGCGGCGGATTCACCGACGCTTTAAGGCCGGAGCGTCTGGAGCATCCCCCAGTTGACCTGTCGCGTATGTGTGAATGGCAGTTTCAGAGCTGAAGTCTGACCGTCTCCTCCTGGCACGAAGCAGCCACACGGGGTGGCAATTGAGTCTGCTTTAGCACTAGATGCATTTGCAATATAGAAATGCGTAGGTTAACATTCTTGTGCTGCGTGTCTCTAGAGGAGCGCATGTAAGGCCAATCCGACTGAGTCGGTTGGTACCCGCGATGACCATGTTGGCTAGCGGGGTTCATTTTGATTCTTAAAAGGAACCTCCATGTCCAAGAAATTGGTCCATCACCGCAAATCTGCATACAACGCTCAATCCGGTCGCTGCTACTACTGCGATTTACTCATGTGGGAAAGCGATTGCAAATCCTTCGCTCAAGCCCACAAAATCAGCCTGTCTCAAGCAAAACTGGTTAAATGTACCGCCGAGCATCTAGAAGCCCGCAAGGATGGTGGTAACGACACCAAGAAAAATATAGTCGCAGCTTGCCACTGCCTGCACTCTGGGTATTCCTACAGCGCCCACTTCTGGGTATTTTTAAACGCGCGCCAACAAGCTACTACTGTCAGAAACCGTGAAGTGGTTTTACCCCGATTTAACGGTATTTCGAGAGGTTGGAAAGTGTCTAGCAAATCAGGGGTGATTCAAGCGAAGCTGCCCCGTCTGGCGTAGCCAGTTCACGGCATCGGCCGCCGACTCGCGAATCGGACGGGGCGTGAGGCTCAATTCTGCGAGGCTGTCAGAATGATCGAAATGCATAAGCCGACGAGCCAGTCGGACGCCGGTCACGGTGGCCTCGGGGGGCCGGCCGCTCACATGATCGGCCCAGAATTCGTTCAGGTATGCGGCAGCCAAGCCAACCGGGTAAGGGACTCTCCATCGAGGCATGGGGATGCCGGTCAGCTCCGACAGAATTCTCAGAAGCCCCTCAAGTGTGATGTTTTCTCCCCCCAAAAGATAACGCCGGCCGGGACGGCCACGCTCCAGCACGCGAATCAGGCCTGTCGCCACATCACGCACGTCGATCATGTTGAGTGTACATTCCATCATGGCAGGCAGTTTGCCCTGGCAGAAATCCAGGATCAACCGTGTCGGCGGAGAGAGTCTGCGGTCTCCCGGCCCCACTGGCATAGTCGGGTTGGCCACAACAACCGGGTGTCCGGTTCGGGCTTTTTCCATGGCCACGTTCTCCGCCCGCAGTTTGGACAGGCAATAGGGACCAACCGCATCACTCTCAGAAATCTCTATGTATTCATTGATAAGTTCGGTCGCGCCCGCTCTGGTTAATATGCTCTCGGTACTGGTGTGCAAGATCCGTTCCGCTCCAGCCTCGATTGCGGCTTCCAGAACATTGACCGTCCCGATGTGATTCACCGCATCAAATTCCCCACGGTCACGCGCCCACAGGTTGGGATTGGCAGCCAGATGATAAACCCATCGCCCTCCCCGCAAAGCCCGGGCCACTGCGTCACGGTCGCGGATATCAGCAAAGATCACCTTAACCTCTGCCGGCAAATGTGCCACATCAGTCCCCGGAAGCTCAATCACTCGAACCGATTGACCGGATTCGATCAACTGCCCTACCAGATGACTGCCAATGAAACCGGCGCCGCCGGTCACAATCGTGACTTGGTTCATATGTCTTTGCCGGACTCCGTGTGGGAACAATACTGTTTTTGAGGATAGCAGGATCGGGACAAGGAAATAAATTCTTTCCGGTACCCGGATTCATCTTTTCGGACTCACTGATCTTCCAGTCTAGGCGAAAAACAAGCGTTTGATTTAAAAATGTGACGGTTGCAAGAGGATGCCGACGAGCACTAGCTGAAGTAACATCAACAAGAACGGCTAGTTATAATACCTGCTTATACTAGTGATGCGGCAACTGGCAATAATAATCTGGTGAATCTTGAGGCTCCCATGATCCGCCTATTGCTTGTCGGCGACAATGCCATTGTCGCGTGTGAAATTGAAGAAAATATTTGCACAGATCTCAAATATCACAATAACAGAGTAACAGACGAAGCAGTCAACAGCGCGGAAGTACTGCCTCATCTGAAAGAAGAAAATTTTGATCTGTCATTGCTCGATATGGATATGCCAGATGAGATCAGCACTAATCTGATTAAATCTATCAGAACGTATAGCCCAGCTCTACCTGTTGTTATTCTGCTCATGCCCGACCAAGAGTAACCAACAATAGCCACTCTCAAGGCAGGGGTTCCAGTTTCATTGTCAAGGACCGCGACCGAGGAACTCTGTTATCGGCAATCCATACAGCAGGCATCAGTGATATTTACTTTGACCCAGTTTTATCCGAACAAGTCGCCACGCTACTACGAGATAATCAGTCGCATGCCCTGCTGTCGGTCCATGAATTTACAGCTTTTCTTCATTTTGGCATCGGTAAGAATGCTGATCAAATCGCTGAAGAATTGTTCATGGACACCGAGACCGTCAAAAACCATAAAATGCGCATAATGAAAAAGATGAATCTGCAACGTATTGAGGACATGATGCGTTACGCTGTGCAGTATGGATGCGCTGACAGATCGCTTTTCGAGGAGTTGCCTGTTTCACATTTCCTTCAGCCACAAAAGAATATCGGGCAGGAATAAGAAAGATGGAGCGACCATCTTTCTAGACTAGCGCGCACCTGCCAAACTCCTCGCCCACATCACCAAATGCAGCACAAGCGTAGCGAACTGTCCGAATAATTCAAAATAATTGCAGTCACTTTATCCAAATAGCCCGAACCAGCATGAAATATCATCTTCATGTAAGAAACTCTAATAAAATGTACACGGCAAGGCCTGTTCAAGGGAGAATGTGACAAACTTGATGATTATAGGCAGTATCGGCATGTAAGATATGCGAGCGATAATTTACAGATTTCCCAAGGAAACGTAGTCCTCCCATAAAATCGAGCCATGCAAAACCAGGACGCTTAATTTTATTTACTTTCGAAAACGGCCCGTGAGAAAACTGATCATCGCGTTGATTGCTTGCGTACCCATGGTTTGCCATGGACAGCAAGATCTTGAGCTCATTTGTGTTGGCGAGAGCGTATATATAGGGTCAGGTGGAGATCCGAATAAAGAATCGATGACCCAGACCTTTTCCTTTATTGGCGGAAAGCTACACGGCTTCATACCTTGCCAGTGGTCAGATGAGATGATTATTTGCGACGCCGAGAAAGTAAAAAGCGGCGCTTCGTTTACTGTTACTCAAACCAGCATTGATAGATTATCGGGAATTGTGACTGATATTTCTGAAGGCAGGCGAGGCGGGGCAGTCACCTTTACAGGCCAATGCTCACCCGTCCAGCCAAAGTTCTAGACACCCATTTCTTAATTATTCTAATAAACACAACCAAAGGGGCGCTGCTCCCCTGGTTGCGAATATTATCTGGTTCAGGCCTTGGTGCTGATGGTGGTGCCGGTTTTCTGACCGTCAGTGTTAACCGTAGGAGCGGTAGTATGTGCTTCGGATGAAGTGCCAGTATTACTGCTGTTGTCTTTGTGGCTCCCTGGCTTCTCCACAGTGCGGTCTACTGCGCTTTTCTGAGTGCTGTTGACTGATGGAGAGCCTGTTGTGGAAGCGGAGTAAACAGAATCAATTGCCATGAATACCTCCTGCAATTTTAGAAATAGCGGGCAATCTGACCGCCTACTTTAGTTATCGGCCTCTGTTGCATTTCCTTAAGGGCAAAATGAAAATAAATTACGATTATCTGGAAAATTCATATAATAATGATTATTTTCAATTGGTTATTGTCATAATAAGCACCATGAAAATATCTTGCGAGCCTCCCCCTTAGTTGGGGGGGGTGAAGCTTTACATGTTGATTGTATTGATAAATAACCAACAGGCAGCGATATGGCACTTAAAGCAACTATTTTCAAAGCCGAGCTGCAAATAGCCGACATAGACCGCAACTACTACCAGAACCACGCGTTGACTCTTGCCCGCCATCCCTCGGAAACCGATGAACGCATGATGGTGCGGTTACTGGCTTTCGCACTGCACGCACATGAGGCGCTGGTATTTGGCAATGGATTGAGCACTGATGACGAACCCGATCTGTGGCAGAAAGATTTGACCGGTGCGATCAATCTCTGGATAGATGTGGGTCTCCCCGATGAAAAACTTGTCCGCAAAGCCTGCGGCCGCGCCAGACAGGTGTTCATCTATACCTATGGTGGCCGTGTCGCTGACCGGTGGTGGGATCAATACCGCAGCAAACTGGAGCAAATTAAAAATCTGAGTGTAATCAATCTGCCGCCACAAACCAGCCAGGCCATTGCCCGACAGGCTCAACGCAACATGCAGTTAAATTGCACTATCCAGGAAGGACAGATATGGCTGGCTGATAAAAACGAATCGGTGCAGGTCGAACTGGTGACAACTGCATAACATCCATGAAAAAAGCCCGTAGTGTTGGCGGGCTT
>Ga0209253_10005115_pt1 | contig 11399 bp, 10 predicted proteins | sample FrelakmetBRP12BR_FD_187145 | JGI IMG/M metagenome (GOLD analysis project Ga0209253, IMG submission 187145) | Freshwater lake sediment microbial communities from the University of Notre Dame, USA, for methane emissions studies - BRP12 BR (SPAdes)... | ecosystem: Environmental > Aquatic >...
TGGATGAGAGCCTGGCGCGCTATCGCGAGGGCAAGCCGGAACTCGCTTATGAGTTGGCCGTGACTGCCTATCTGGAAGGGTTCGAGCTCGTCGAAACCGGTCTGGCCACGGCCAAGCCCGCGCTCAAGCAGGAAGTGGAGCGCGAGATGTATGCCTACCGCAATCTCATCAAGTCACGCACGCCGGAAGCCGAACTGATTTCGGCCAAGGAACGCATCGATACACTGCTCAGCGAGGCGCGCACCCTGCTGGAGGGTGCCAGCCTCAGTGGCGGCGTCGCCTTCACCAGCAGTTTTGTGATCTTGCTGCGCGAGGGCCTGGAGGCCATCCTGCTGCTGGCCGTGGTCGTCGCCTTTCTGATCAAAACCGGCCGGCGCGATGCGCTCACGTTCATCCATATAGGATGGATTACGGCGCTGCTGCTCGGCGTCGCCACCTGGGCGGTGGCCGCCTATGTCGTCGACATCAGTGGCGCCAGCCGTGAATTGACCGAAGGCGTCACCGCGCTGATCGCCGCCGCAATCCTGTTGTATGTCGGTTTCTGGCTGCACAACAAGTTGCAGGCACAACGCTGGAAGGAATTCATCGAGACCAAGGTGCACGGCGCGCTCAAGGATGGCACGCTCTGGAGCATCGCGCTCGTGGCGTTCATCGCGGTCTATCGCGAGGTATTTGAGACCGTGCTTTTCTACCAGACCCTGTGGTTGCAGGCCGGTGCGGGCGGCCAGCACATGGTGCTCATCGGCTTCCTGAGTGCGGCCGCGGCGTTGGCGGTGCTGGCGTGGCTGATTTTCAAATTCAGCGTGCGTCTGCCACTGCGTCTGTTCTTCGCCGTCAATTCGGTGCTGCTCTACCTGTTGGCGGTGGTGTTCGCCGGCAAGGGGATGGCAGCGTTGCAGGAGGCCGGTAAACTGCCGGTGAGCAGCGTGCATTTTCCGACCATTGACGTGCTCGGCGTCTACCCAACCCTGCAGACACTCGGTCTGCAGGCTTTGCTGGTTATCGCGGCCGTGGTGTTTGTGCTCATGAGCCGGAGAAAAACAGCCGGTTCCGGTTAGCGGCACAGGCGCCATAACGGCGGCGCTGCGCTATCATGTCCGCTGCATGAATCCCGGCATCCGCCGGGTGCAGGGAAACGGCATGCCCCGATCCGCCCTGATTGTCGATGATTCACGCACCGCACAGGTCGCCCTGAGCCGCCTGCTCAAGGAGCAGGGCATTGCCCCGGACGCGGTCGAATCCGGCCCCGAAGCGCTCAAGTACCTGCGCAGTAATAATCCGGGCGTTATCTTCCTGGATCACATGATGCCCGGCATGGACGGCTTCGAGACGCTTGCCGCGCTCAAATCCAATACTCGGACCGCCTCCATCCCGGTAGTGATGTACACCTCCAGGGAAGGTGATGCCTACATGGGGCAGGCGCTGGTGCTGGGTGCGTTCGGTGTGTTGCAGAAGCCGATAAACCCGGACGAGCTTGGGCAGATACTCAAACGCATCGATCAGTTGCGCACACCGCAGGCTGTCCCCGTCGAGACTGCGCGTACCATGTCCGATCTACGGGCGGCGCCCGTCCCGCCGGACGAGGCGCCACCCGCGCCGCGGGCCGCGGTAACCGGCGTGATTCAGGTTACGCCCGAGTTTCGTACCCGGCCCGAAACGCGGCCTGACCTCGCCACCACACGCACCCGCCCCAGAAGCAATAACGGTGATGTCGTCGCCGAGGGCAGCGTGCCAGCCGGGGCACGTCCGTGGGGACCGTTTCTGCGGCGCGTTTTGCTCGCGCTCGTTCTGCTGTTACCGGGTGCGTGGTACTTCGAGCGTTACCAGCAGGCGGAGCGGCTACGCGCACAGATGCAGCGTGAGAACCTGGAACTGCGCGCCGAGCAGCGCGCCGCGCGCGACAGTGCCGAAGCCAGGGAGAGCAGCCAGCAGCGCGCCGACCTCGACACCCAGCAGCGCCGCGGTCTGCAGGAATCGCGCGGGTTGCTCGATACCATAACCTGGGCGCTCAACCAGCACGGGCAATATGGATTCAGCGACGAACCGCTTGAGGATGTGCGCCTCGCCCAACTGCGCGAACTGATCGCGCGCCTCACTGCCGCCGGCTTTCAGGGCACAGTGCGGTTGGAGACCCACATTGGGGAATTCTGTCTGATGCGCGACGAACAGGGCAACCTGCGCCTGCCCGGCGACGGTCTTGCAATCAGCCGCTGCGAGGTGGTGACCTATCCGCCGGCGCAGGCGGTGCAGCTCGGCCAGGGTCAGTCGCCGGCGTTCGCACGCTATCTTGCCGAGCGACGCCCCGCCAACCGAATCCAGATCACCGTCGTGTCACATGGCGCGAGTCGCCCGCTGGCGGCCTACCCGGATCTTGCGAGCGTACAGACTGCGGGTGACTGGAACCAGGTTGCGCGTCTCAACCAGCGTGTTGAAATCAAGTTGGTTCCTGCGCCGTAATACCGCTAGGCCAGCCAGTCGCGCGGCTTGAGAAACTCGTCGTACAGCCGCGCTTCCGGCGTGCCCGGCTCCGGTCGCCAATTGTAACGCCACTTCACCAGCGGCGGCAGCGACATCAATATCGATTCGGTGCGTCCACCGCTCTGCAAGCCGAACAGCGTGCCGCGGTCGTACACCAGATTGAACTCCACATAGCGCCCACGCCGGTAGAGCTGGAAGTCGCGCTCGCGCTCGCCGTACGGTGTATCTTTACGCTTCTGCACGATCGGCACATAGGCTGGAAGGTAATGATCACCGACGCTCTGCATGAAGCCAAAACAGTGCTCGAAGCCCCGCTCGTGCAGGTCGTCGAAGAACAGCCCGCCAATGCCGCGCGTCTCATTGCGATGCTTTAGAAAGAAATACTCGTCGCACCACTTCTTGAAGCGCAGGTAGTAATCGGCGCCGAACGGATCGCAGGCCGCCTTGGCCGTCTGGTGCCAGTGCACGCTGTCTTCCGCGGAGCCGTAATAGGGTGTGAGATCGAAGCCGCCGCCGAACCACCACACCGGTTCGGCGTCTTCCTTTTCGGCGATGAAAAAGCGCACGTTCATGTGCGACGTCGGCACGTACGGATTGCGCGGGTGGATGACCAGCGACACGCCCAGCGCCTGCCACGCGCGCCCCGCCAGTTCCGGACGGTGCGCGGTTGCTGATGGCGGCAGGGCCTGGCCGAATACCTGTGAGAAATTTACGCCTGCCTGTTCGAACACGGCGCCTTCGGCCAGCACGCGCGAGCGGCCACCACCGCCCTCGGGTCGCTCCCAGGCGTCCTCCCTGAATTTCTGTGCGCCATCTTCTTTTTCCAGTGCGTTACAGATGCGGTCTTGCAAGCCAAGGAGGTAATTCTTGACGGCGAGAATGTCGGGTGTGCTCATCGGGTCAGTGCGTGGTGAAAAAAGTAAATGGATCTGAATACATATTACCCCGGTCGTGCCAGTTTACCCGTCACCGCATCGCGGATCGGCGTCGGTGCCAGTGCCTCACCGACATGGCCGGGCAGAATGTAGTCGACCAGTTTGCCGAAACGTCGCGCCACCTCGCGGCCGGTGCGCGCCGGGACTTCGCCGCCGCGGTTGGCGCTGGTTGAGACGATCGCCATGCCGGCCGTATGGCACAGCGCGACAGCCTGCGCATGGGCGGTGACGCGCACGGCGATCTTGGCATGCCGGCCGGTGATCCAGCCAGGTACGCCGGGTCGGGGAAGCAGTAGCCAGGTGTGCGGTCCGGGCCAGCTGGCGGCAACCTGCTGGGGAATGTCGTTGAGATAGGGTGTGAGTTGTCCGGTGTCGGCGGCCAGAACGATCAGGCCCTTCTTCACCGGTCGGCGTTTGAGTCGCAGGAGGCGGAGCACGGCATTCCGATTGAACGGGTCGCAGCCAAGGCCGAAGCAGTATTCGGTGGCATAGGCGACGATGCCGCCCTGTTTCAGGATGCGCGCCGCGCGTTGCAGCTCGCTGGTGTACATCTGCTAAATGTACATCTATTTGTTGAACTGCTTGTGTACCGCTTCGTTCTTGGCGAGTACTGACGCGGTATTGCTCTTGCGGTCATCAGCAAGACGCTGTGCGAGGCTGGTGTCGGACAGTGCCAGGATTTGCGCGGCCAGCAGCGCGGCGTTCTTGGCACCGGCCTTGCCGATGGCAACGCAGGCCACCGGAATGCCGCCCGGCATCATGGCCGTGGACAGCAGCGCGTCCTCGCCCTTGAGCGGCCCGCCTTCCATGGGCACGCCGATCACTGGTTTCACGGTCAGCGCCGCCACGGTGCCGGCGAGGTGCGCGGCCATGCCGGCCGCGGCGATGAACACGGCGCAGCCGCGCTGGTCGGCATCCTGTACATAGGCGTGGGTGGCGGCGGGGGTGCGGTGCGCGGACAGCACGTTCACCTCGCGCCCGATGCCGAGCTTGTCGAGCGTTTCGATGCAGGCCTTCATCGTGTCGAGGTCGGAATCGGAGCCCATCAGGATGGCGACGAACGGCTTGCTCATGCGTTACCCCTTGTGTTGTTCACGTGCAATCGCGCGATAGCCGATGTCGGTGCGGTACTGCGCGCCGTTCCAGCGAATCTGCCGCACGACTTTATAGGCGTGCTGCTGCGCTGCCGCCACTGTGCCACCGAGCGCGGTCACGCACAACACGCGTCCGCCGCTGGTGACGACCTTGCCCTCTGTGAGCGCCGTGCCGGCGTGGAACACCTTGGCATCGGGCGCGTCCGTGACCGGCAGGCCTTCAATGACGTCGCCCTTGTTGTAGGAGCCGGGATAGCCACCGGCCGCCATGACCACGCCGAGCGCGGCGCGCGCGTCCCACTCGGCGGAAACCTGGTCGAGCCGGCCGTCGAGCGCGGCTTCGATCAGCGTTACGAAATCGGACTTGAGGCGCAGCATCACCGGCTGGGTCTCGGGGTCGCCGAAGCGGCAGTTGAATTCCAGCACCTTGATATTGCCGCGCGCATTGATCATGAGCCCGGCGTACAGAAACCCGGTGTACGGGTGCCCCTCGGCCTGCATGCCGCGCACGGTAGGCTCAATCACCTCGCGCATCACGCGCGCGTGGATTTCCGGGGTCACCACCGGCGCCGGTGAATACGCGCCCATGCCGCCGGTGTTCGGGCCGGTGTCGCCATCGCCGACGCGTTTGTGGTCTTGGGAGGTGGCGAGCGCTAATACGTGCGCACCGTCCGCCATGACAATGAAGCTCGCCTCTTCGCCTTGCAGATATTCTTCTACTACGACGCGGTGCCCAGCCTCGCCGAACACGTTGCCGGCGAGCATGTCGCGCACTGCCGCGTTCCCTTCGTCTATGGTTTCGGCGATGACCACGCCTTTGCCGGCGGCCAGCCCGTCTGCCTTGACCACGATTGGCGCACCCATTTTATTGATGAACGCCTCAGCCGCCGCCACATCGGTGAAGTTGCCATAGGCCGCGGTCGGAATTTTGTGGCGCGCGAGGAAGTCCTTGGCGAACGCCTTGGAACCTTCGAGCTGTGCTGATGCTTTGGTCGGTCCGAAGCAGCGCAAACCGGCGGCGCGGAAACGGTCTACTACACCCAATACCAGCGGCGCTTCGGGACCGACGATGGTGAGATCGACATTGTAGTTCTGCGCGAACTTCAGCAGGCCGTCCACGTCCTCGGCGGCAATCGCGACATTCTCGCACTTGGCCTCGCGCGCGGTGCCGGCGTTGCCGGGCGCGACATAGACTTTCTGGACACGCGCCGATTGCGCCGTTTTCCATGCCAGTGCATGTTCGCGTCCGCCGCCGCCAATGATCAGGATATTCATCTGCGTGTATCGGTGGCTTGTCTTGATCTTAGTGCCGGAAGTGCCGCATGCCGGTGAACACCATGGCAATGCCATGCTCGTTGGCGGCGTCGATGACTTCGTTGTCGCGCATCGACCCGCCCGGCTGGATGACGGCAGTCACGCCAACCTCGGCCGCCTGATCGAGGCCGTCGCGGAACGGGAAGAACGCATCCGAGGCCATGACGCTGCCATGCACTTCGAGCCCGGCGTCGGTCGCCTTGATCGAGGCGATGCGCGCGCTATACACGCGGCTCATCTGGCCGGCGCCGACCCCGATGGTGCGGCCTTCCTTGCAATATACGATGGCATTCGATTTCACGAACTTCACCACCTTCCAGGCGAACAACAGGTCGGCGAGTTCGCGCGGCGAGGGTGCGCGCTGTGTGACGATCTTGAGATCCTGCTCGCCGATCATGCCGATGTCGCGTTCCTGTACCAGCAGGCCGCCGGTGACACGCTTGTAGTCGAGGCCGCTTGGGCGTTTCGCACCCCAAGTGCCGCAGACGAGCACGCGAATATTCGCCTTGCTGGCGAGAATCGGCTTGGCATCCTCGCTCACCTCCGGGGCAATGATCACCTCGACGAATTGCCGCTCCAGAATATTCTTCGCGGTGGCAGCATCGAGTGGCCGGTTGAAGGCAATGATGCCGCCGAACGCCGAAGTCGGGTCGGTGATATAAGCATTCTTGTAGGCTTCGAGAATGTTGTTCGCCACCGCCACACCGCATGGGTTGGCGTGTTTCACGATCACGCACGCCGGTTCGTCGAACGCCTTTACGCACTCGAGCGCGGCGTCGGTGTCGGTAACATTATTAAAGGACAGCTCTTTGCCCTGCACCTGTTGGGCGGTGGCGACACAGGCCTCGGCCGGTGCGGGCTCCACGTAGAATGCCGCCTTCTGGTGCGGGTTCTCGCCATAGCGCATTTCCTGCGCCTTGCGGTACTGGGCGTTGTAGGTGTGCGGGAAGGCGGTGCGCGTGCCGTCCGGCTGGATGCAGCCGAGGTAATTGGCGATCGCGCCGTCGTAGCGCGCGGTGTGTTCGAACACCTTGACCGCGAGCGCGAAGCGCGTGGCGGCGCTGACGCCGCCGGCGTGCGCTTTCATTTCATTCAGCACTGTTTCGAAGTCGGCGTTATCCACCACTACCGTCACCGAACCGTGGTTCTTGGCGGCGGCGCGCAGCATGGTCGGGCCGCCGATGTCGATGTTCTCGATCGCGTCTTCGAGCGTGCATTCCGGTTTGGCCACGGTCTGCTCGAACGGATAGAGGTTAACGACCAGCAGATCGATCGGCGTGATGCCGTGCTGGTCCATGGCCGCGACATGTGCCGGCAGGTCGCGCCGTCCGAGCAGGCCGCCATGGATTTTCGGGTGCAGCGTTTTCACGCGCCCATCGAGCATCTCCGGGAAGCCGGTGTAGGCCGAGACCTCGGTGACGGCAATACCGTTATCGGACAGCAGCTTGGCGGTGCCGCCGGTGGAAAGAATTTCAACCCCAAGGTCTTTGAGCTGGCGCGCGAACGCGACCACGCCGGATTTGTCGGAAACGCTGATTAAAGCGCGCTGGATGCGGGACATGCGGTCTCTCGATGTAATAGGAAAGGAAGAACGAAGTAGGGCTTCATTCAATGGATTGTTCTTTAACTAAACACGGGGAACGCGCGCCCCGTGTTTCCCGCGAAGAAACGGAGATTATTTGTCCAGCCCGTGCAGCTTGAGCTTCTTGCGCAGGGTGTTGCGGTTGATGCCAAGCATCTCTGCCGCTTTGCACTGGTTGCTCTTCACGTGCTTCATCACGATTTCAAGCAGCGGCCGCTCCACCTCGTGAACCACCATGTCGTACAGATCGCCGGCCGGCTTCTCGCCATCGAGATCGTGAAAGTAGCGTTCCAGCGCGGCCTTGACGCAGGTCGCGAGCGGGCCTTTGCGCGGGTGGTGCTCTTTCATGCGGCCAGCTCGGCGGGTGCGCCGGCGAGATCCGCCTGGTGCGCAAAGAATTCTTCGATCATGGCGCGCTGGCCGGTGGTGGTCTCTACCTGGTTGATGGCATGCCGGAATGCGGCGCCGCCGACACAGCCCTTGCTGTACCAGGAGATGTGCTTGCGCGCCACGCGCACGCCCAGGTGTTCGCCATAGAAGGCATACAGATTTTCGAGGTGGCCGAGCAGAATGGCGCGCACCGCGTGCGGCGCCGGCTCGGGCAGTTTCTCGCCGGTTTTCAGGTAATGCTCGATCTCGCGGAAAATCCACGGCCGGCCCTGGGCGGCGCGCCCGATCATGAGGCCGTCGACGCCGGTATGGGCGAGGACCTGTTTGGCCTTCTCCGGCGAGTCGATGTCGCCGTTCGCGATTACCGGGATCGTCACCGCGGTCTTGATGGCGGCGATAGTGTCGTATTCGGCCTCGCCCATGAAGGCATCGGCGCGCGTGCGCCCGTGCACGGAAAGTGCCTGGATGCCGCACTGTTCGGCAAGGCGCGCGATGGCTACGCCATTGCGCGAACTGCTGTCCCAGCCAGTGCGGATTTTGAGTGTCACTGGCACGTCCACTGCCTTGACCACGCTTTCCAGCAGACGCGCGACCAGCGCCTCGTCGCGCAGCAGCGCCGAGCCGGCCATCACGTTACAGATCTTTTTCGCCGGGCAGCCCATGTTGATGTCGATGATCTGCGCGCCGTTCGCAACGTTGACCTTGGCGGCCTCGGCGAGCATGAACGGATCGGCGCCGACGATCTGCACCGATTTCGGTTCCGGCTCGCCCTCGTGGTTGGCGCGGCGCTTGGTCTTTTCGCTGCCCCAGAGCAGCGAGTTGGATGCAACCATCTCGGACACGGCCAGCCCGGCGCCGAGCGAGCGGCACAGCAGGCGGAACGGCCGGTCGGTGACGCCGGCCATGGGCGCCACGACGAGATTGTTTTTGAGCTGGTATGGACCGATGCGCATGTGGGAAGTTTATGAAGCCCTACTACGTTCGTCTTGCCAGATTGCTCTGCCCGGTTTCCCGGAAAGGGCGGCATCTTACCCACAAAAGCACTGCTCAGGGAAGAGGCAATCGGGTGTTGCGGACGGACGGAGATAACGAAGCCCTACTTCGTTCGTCCTTTCAGAATATTAGCCGTCGATGATTGGAATCGACGCATGAATCATGACAGACGAACGAAGTAGGGCTTCGTTATTCCGATGCTGGCAACAGCAGCACTTCATAACCACTTGCCTGCGCGCCCGGGCTGGTGATATCGAGCTGCACGCTTACCGCCACCTGCGGCGGCAGGCCTTGCTGGATGGCTTCCGGCTTGCTCAGGTATTCGCGCGGCCGATAGGCGCGGCGCGCAACCAGTTGACCCTGGCTATCGATCAGGCTTACCTCGAGCAACGGGTACGGCTGTACGGTGTCGGCGCGATTGACCAGCGTGGCCTTGATGCGCAGCGCCTTGTCGTAGCGCGGGTGCGGCGCCACCTGGGTTTCGACCAGGTCCATGTGGTGCATGTCGATCGGCGGGAGTTTCCGGCAAGGAAGCGGGACGCAAAGCGTTTCGATCATTGGCTGCAGTGTTGGTGCCTGGCGCGCGAAGTCGTAGCCATAAAAGATCAGCGCCTGACCGGCGAGCAACAGAATCAACAGTACGCAGCCAAGTGCCCAATAGATTGCGCGCGTGCGCACTGGCCGCCGCCGCACCAGCGGTGGCGGTGCAACATCGTACTCCGGAGTTTCGGCGGGAAAGGGCAGGGCGATACTCTTCGTGGGAGCTGCAACCTTGTTGGGCTCCGTTGCCGCCTTCTTGCTGGTGGTGCGCTTGCGCGCTGCTGGCGAAGCACTTTTCACCGTGCTCTTGGCGGGTTTTGGCATCAGGTGCTGGTCCGCGCCAAACACATGTTGGCAGCGCCCGCAACGCACCATGCCGTCGCGCACCTTGAGCTGCGCGGCGGTAATGCTGAACACGGTCTGGCATTGCGGGCAGCGGGTGTACACGGGCGCCTCGTTGTGCGGCTGTCAGAGTAATACTAGTTCGCGAATGTGCAGCGCGCCTTAGGCGGTCTTTTGTCCGGCGAGCATGGACCAGCTGTCGTGCACGCGGCGCTCGAAGACGAAGTGCGCGGCATACGCCGCCTCGACTTCCGCAGCCTGGTTTGCCAGCAGCCCGGAAAGAATGAGCCTGCCACCCGGGCGGACCAGGGCGGTCAGGCGTGGCGCCAGTTGCACGAGCGGCCCGGCGAGAATATTGGCCAGCACCACATCGGCACTTGCCTGCGCCGGTACGGCATCCGGAAGGCAAAGCGCGAGCCGCTCGGTAACCTGATTGCGTTCGGCGTTTTCGTGGCTCACCACGAGTGCCTGCGGATCGGTGTCGGTCGCAAGCGCGTGCGCGGCGCCGAGTTTGAGTGCGGCGATCGCGAGTATGCCCGAGCCGCAGCCGTAGTCGATGACTTCCAGATTGCGCGGCGGGTGCGCCGCCAGCCACTCCAGACACATGGCCGTGGTGGCATGCGTGCCGGTGCCGAACGCCATGCCCGGATCGAGAATGATGTTGGCCGCGCCCGCGTCGGGCGGGGTAAGCCAGCTCGGCACTACCCAGAGATTGGCGCCGAAGTGTAGCGGCTGCCAGCGATCCATCCAGACGCGCACCCAGTCCTGGTCGGCAACGGTTTCGGTCTTGTACGGTGGTGCTGCGGGCAGAGACAGCAGCGTCGCGACCATGCGCATCGCCGCCGGTACGTCCGCGTCTTCGGCAAACAAGGCCACGACACGCGTCTGTTTCCACACCGGCGTGGTGTCGTGCCAGTCCGTCTCGAACAGGGGCTCGGCATCGGCGCCTTCGAGGCTCACCGAAACCGCGCCAGCCTCTTCCAAGGCATCACCCAGACGCGGCGCGTCGTCACGGGTGCTTTCAAGGGTGAGTTGCAGCCAGGGCATATAATATGAAAGGACGAACGAAGTAGGGCTTCGTAAAAGCGTACGGGCAGCTTGCGCCGCCCGCTCCGTGCCGCGAACTGTGCGACGTGCTGTTACTTCAGGCCGAGCTTCTTTTCCAGATAATGGATGTTGACGCCGCCGGCCTGGAAGGCGGCGTCATTCATGATATCCATGTGCAGCGGGATATTGGTCTTGATGCCCTCCAGAACCATCTCGGAGAGCGCGATGCGCATGCGCGCAATGGCAATCTCACGCGTGTCGCCGAAAGCGATCAGCTTGCCGACCATCGAGTCGTAATACGGCGGCACGAAGTAATTGCTGTACACGTGCGTGTCCACGCGGATGCCCGGGCCGCCGGGCGGGTGATACATGGTGATGCGCCCGGGCGAGGGCATGAAGGTCTTCGGGTCTTCGGCGTTGATGCGGCACTCGATGGCGTGCCCGCGCCACGCGATGTCCTTCTGGCGGATCGACAGCTTTTCGCCGGAGGCGATCATGATCTGCTCGCGCACGATGTCCACGCCGGTGATCATTTCGGTCACCGGGTGTTCGACCTGCACGCGCGTGTTCATTTCAATAAAGTAGAACTCGCCGTTTTCGTACAGGAACTCGAAGGTGCCGGCGCCGCGGTAGCCGATCTTGCGGCAGGCCTCGGCGCAGCGCTCGCCGATCTTGTGGCGCAGC
>Ga0209253_10005116_pt1 | contig 11395 bp, 9 predicted proteins | sample FrelakmetBRP12BR_FD_187145 | JGI IMG/M metagenome (GOLD analysis project Ga0209253, IMG submission 187145) | Freshwater lake sediment microbial communities from the University of Notre Dame, USA, for methane emissions studies - BRP12 BR (SPAdes)... | ecosystem: Environmental > Aquatic >...
GATCAAGCGGCTCACCCAGGAGGTGGAAGTCGGTGCTCTTTATACCGGGAAGGTTGTAAGGATTTTGGGTTTTGGTGCCATTGTAGAACTTTTTCCTGGGACCGATGGTCTCATCCATATCTCCCAATTGGCAGAGAGTCATGTCAAGGAGGTTACGGATGTCCTGAAAGAGGGGGATGAGGTGCTCGTCAAAGTGATCGATATCGATCCACAGGGTCGCATTCGATTGAGCCGGAAGGCAGCCTTGAGGGAAATGAAGCAAAACACGGAAGGAAAGGGATAGGAACGGAATAGGGCAACGGGGTATAGAGAAATAGGGATGCTGGGATTGAAAAAATGAAAGATTCTTTGAATCAATCATGGATCGAAACTGGATCCACATATCAGAAGACCGTTCTCAGTAATGGAATCCGAGTGATCACAGAGGAAATTCCCTATCTTCGATCCGTCTCCATTGGAGTGTGGGTGATGAACGGATCGAGAGATGAACAACCCCATGAAAATGGGATCTCCCACTTCATTGAACACCTCCTCTTCAAAGGGACTGAGAAAAGGACGGCTTTTGACATCGCCAAAGAGATTGACTCCGTGGGTGGAACACTCAATGCTTTCACAGGAAGGGAGTACACCTGTTTTTATGCAAAGGTGATCGATAAGAATTTACCTCTCGCCATTGATCTCCTTTCAGATATTTTTCTCCATTCTCTCATGGATATAAAAGATGTGGAGAAGGAAAGAATGGTGATCCTCCAAGAGATCAAAATGGTGGAGGATACTCCTGATGATTTAATCCACGATCTTTTTAACAGGGTTTGTTGGGGGGAACACCCTTTGGGTTTTCCAATTTATGGAACTTCAGAACTGGTTCAATCTTTTTATCGAGACCAGCTTTACCAATTTTTTAAAGAAAACTACCCATCCGATCAAATTATTATCTGTGCTGCTGGGAATTTACAGCATCAAGAAGTGGTCGACCTGATCTATGGGACATTTGGTCAGATTACAAAGTCGGATAAATCAAGGGGAAGGATTAAACCCGATTCGATCTCCACGACCAATATTTGGAAGCGAGACCTAGAACAGGTGCATTTTTGTCTTGGCACCAAAGGACTCCAATACAACCATTCCCTACGATTCACCTCGTATGTCCTGAACACCATTTTGGGGGGTGGAATGAGTTCAAGGCTTTTCCAAGAGATCCGTGAGAATCGCGGTTTGGCTTACTCCGTTTATTCCTATCTTCCAACTTATATTGATACAGGACTAATGGTCGTCTATGCGGGGACCAATGAAGATTCCTTTCAGGAGGTCATCGAACTCATCCTCAAAGAGTTTAATCGCCTTAAAAAGGAGCCTTTGATGAAGGGAGAATTGGAGACTGCAAAAGAACAGTTAAAAGGGAATCTTCTCCTTAGCCTCGAGAGTTCTGACAATCTGATGACCCGCCTGGCGAAGAATGAAATCTATTTCCAGTCCTATCTTTCAGTAGAGAAGATCCTCAAAGGGATTGATGAGGTTAAGGAAGAAACCGTTCAACATTTAGCCAACGATATCTTTGACGAACGCTTCTTCTGCTTGACTGTGCTGGGGCCGATGGATGGGAATTATTTGGATAAGGTCCGGTTGTTCAGGAAATAATAAATCGTTCTGATTCGTGAGGCGGGGGTCGAAGATGAAGATTTACATCAAACGGTTAAGAAAAGATCTTCCTGTGTCCATGCCCCAATATATGACGGAAGGGGCCTCAGGAATGGACCTTTTCGCTTCTCTTGAAAAAGAAGTGACCTTAGAACCTGGAGAAAGAAGACTTATCCCCACAGGGGTGGCCGTCGCCATCCCTGCGGGATATGAAGGACAGATTAGGCCTCGCAGTGGATTGGCCATTCAAAAGGGTATTGGCGTGGTCAATGGGCCGGGGACCATTGACTCTGATTATCGCGGGGAGATCGGAGTCCTGCTGATCAACTTTGGGAAGGAGTCCTATACGATCCTTAACGGAGAGCGGATTGCCCAGATCGTGATCTCTCAAGTGTTTCGAGCCCATCTGGAGGAGGTCGATGATCTGCCATCGACCCAAAGACAAGGAGGAGGCTTTGGACACACGGGAATCTAAGGCACCCTTCAAGACGATTGAACTTTAAATTGAAGCAGAGGGAATAATCGCCTCTGCTTTTTATTTAATCAAAACATATTAAAAAAAGGGTCCATGCGAGGAACGAAGCGACGAAGCAATCTTATCGTTTAAAGTTAAGATGGTCACGCCTGCGTGCCGAAACGTTTATCACGGAACATTTCAGTAACAGGAGGCACTAAGGCGTGCAGGCATGTCCTTATGAGTCGCTCACCATGACAATATAAAAGCAATGATTACGTTTGCATGAGTTTTCCTTTCATTATAGGAAATTGAGATGGATCAACTGTTAGATCAGTTTCTTCATTACCTCATCGTTGAGAAAGGACTCTCTAAAAATACGATTGAGGCCTATGGCCATGGGTTGAGTCGATTTTTAAATCATCTGAAGGAGAAAGGGGTTCAGGAGATCCGAGAGATTAGCAAGTTTCATGTCAGAGGATTTCTTTTAGCGCTGAGAAAGAAGAACCTTTCCACCAGGACCATCGTGAGAAATTTAGTAGCCATTCGGACCTTCTTCAGATTTTTGGTTCAAGAGGGATTTCTGGAAGCAAATCCTGTCGAAAATTTGGAATCACCCAAGGTCGCCAAAACCCTGCCAGAAATTTTGACCTTAAAAGAGATCGAGCAACTATTGGAACAGCCTGATCTCAAAACCCCTCTGGGAAAGAGAGACCGGGCAATGTTGGAAATGCTCTATGCCACAGGCATGAGGGTGTCCGAACTCACTCAACTCCCGATCCATCAGATAAACTCGGAAGGGGGATATGTTCTTCTCTTTGGGAAGGGCTCAAAAGAAAGAATTGTTCCGCTTGGAAGCGAAGCGATCAAGTGGGTTGCTTTCTATTTAAAGGAAAGCCGGGGAGCCCTTGCGAAGGGAAAAGAGAGTCCGTTCCTTTTTATCAACCGGTCAGGAAAAGCGATGAGCCGACAAAGGTTCTGGAAGAGCCTGAAAAATTATGCGCGAAGAGCTGGCCTTCGCAAGAGGATCACTCCCCACCTTCTTCGTCACTCTTTTGCTAGCCACTTGTTGGAAAGGGGAGCCGATCTTCGTTCTGTTCAGATGATGCTTGGCCATGTGGATATTTCCACTACTCAGATATACACCCATGTGACCGGAGATCGACTGAAGAAGATTCATAAACAGTATCACCCCAGAGGCTGAAAAAGATCATTGTAAAATGGCCAATCAGCAATTAGCATTTCAAAACGTCAGTTTAAGGTGCCCTTTACAATGTTAAATTTGCATGGTTAATTGCCCATTGCTCATTGAGTCTTTGATGGAAGTGATCACCACCCATATCAATGCTGATTTTGATTCTTTGGCTTCCATGTTGGCGGCCAAGAAACTTTACCCCAATGCAGTCTTGGTCTTCCCTGGCTCTCAAGAGCGAAGCCTCCGGGATTTCTTCATTCGTTCAACGCTCTATGCCTTTGAGGTGGAGCGGATCAAGAATATTGATCTGAAAGAAATGAAACGACTCATTTTAGTGGACACTCGTCAGATCAGTCGTATCGGAAAGTTTTCCGAAGTTTTATCCAAATCCGATTTGGAGATTCATATCTACGACCACCACCCACCCTCCTCGGAGGACCTTCATGGTTCTGTGGAAGTCATCTCGGAAGTCGGAGCAACGGTGACACTTCTCTTGGATATCCTTCAGAAAAAGGGAATGGAAATTACACCCGATGAAGCCACCGTGATGATGTTGGGGATTTATGAAGATACTGGAAACCTGACCTTTCCTTCAACCAAAGAAGATGATTTCAAAGCAGCCGGGTACTTGATTCGGAAAGGGGCAAACCTCAGCATTCTCTCGAATGTGATCACCAAGGAACTCACAGCGGAGCAGGTCTTTTTGTTGAACGATCTGATCCAATCCGCCACCCGATATAACTTTCATGGAATAGATCTGGTCATTGCTCAGGCCTCCGTGGATCGTTATATTGGTGACATTGCGGTTGTTGTCCATAAATTGAAAGATATCGAAAACTTGGATGTCTTGTTTGTCTTGGTGAGGATGGAAGACCGAGTCTATTTGATTGGTAGGAGCCGGCTCGAAGAAGTGAACGTATCGGAGATTGCCAGCGAATTCGGAGGAGGTGGCCATCCGACTGCCGCCTCTGCAACGGTCAAAGGGATGACTCTCGTCGAAGCGCAGGCCCGCTTAGTCAAAACGTTGACGGAATTCGTCAAACCCAAAAAAGTAGCGAGGGATGCAATGATCTATCCCATCAAGAGGATTGATCCAGAGATCACATTGGAAGAGGCCGGGGAGATCCTCGCCCGATATAACCTGACCATCCTTCCCGTCGTTCAGAACGAAAAGGTAATTGGCTTGATTTCAAAACAGGTGGTGGAGAAAGCGGTGTACCACGGGTTAAAAACTTCTTTGGTGAAGGAATATATGACGACTGAGTTCGCGGTGGTTTCTCCCGATACATCTTTTTCTCGAGTTCAGGCCATCATCATTGGTCAGAACCAAAGCCTCCTTCCAGTCATTGAAAAGGATCGAATGATAGGGGCCATCTCAGTAGGGGATGTCATGCGAATTCTCCAGGAGGAGATGATGAAATCGGAGAAAGGGCTTTCGGTCTTTGAGAGCCAACCCCTTTATGCCCGTAAAAAGGTGATCTCCCAGTTCATGAAGGAACGTTTCCCCGAACACATCCATAACCTGCTGGTAGAATTTGGTAAAGTGGGGGACGAGTTAGGATATTCCGTCTATGCCGTCGGAGGATTTGTGAGGGATCTTCTATTGAGAATGGAAAACTTCGATGTGGATATTGTGGTGGAGGGGGATGGGATCCGCTTCGCTGAAGAGTTTGAAAAAAAGTTCTCCTGCCGAATCCGAACGCATAAAAAATTTGGAACAGCCATCATTCTCTTACCGGACAAGTTAAAAGTCGATGTCGCCACCGCTCGCTGGGAAGTCTATGATTCTCCAGCAGCCCTGCCGACGGTCGAGAGCGCTTCGATCAAAATGGACCTCTATCGTAGAGACTTCACGATGAATACCTTGGCCATCCAGCTCAATCCAAAGGCATTTGGAGAGCTGATCGATTTTTTTGGTGGGGTGAAGGATATCAAGGAAAAAGTAATTCGGGTTCTCCACAATCTCTCTTTTGTAGAGGACCCGACTCGGGTTTTCCGGGCGATTCGTTTTGAACAACGTTTTGGATTCCAGATCGGAAAACATACTCAGCATCTGATGAAAAATGCGATGATGGTGGGTTTTTTAGAACGTCTCTCCGGAGGGCGAATTCTCTCCGAGCTCCTCCTGCTTCTTCAGGAGGAAGCGCCTCTTCTCGCTTTGAAACGGATGAGAGATCTCAATCTTCTTCATTTCCTCCATTCCAACCTCAAGCTGAATGAACAGGCCGAAGCCTTTTTTGAACAAATTCACCATGTCATCTCTTGGTTTGACCTCCTTTTTCTTGAGGAACGATACGAACGCTGGCTGATCTATTTTTATGCTCTCATCGACTTGTTAAAAGAGACAGAGATTGAAGAGCTCTGCCAACGACTGGCCATGAATGATAAGCTTAAGAAGAGGGTGATCGAGGGAAAACTTCACGGAGACCAGGCTCTCTTTCAAATCTTCTCTTGGATTAACACAGACAGGCCACCGAGACGGTCGGAGATCTATGATGTGCTCAATCCTCTTTCTACCGAATCAAAACTCTTCATGATGGCGAAGACCACTCAGGTAACCACCCGTCGTTATATTTCCCTGTATTTTACACAGATGAAAGATACCAAACCTCTCTTGAGAGGCACGGATTTAATTCAGATGGGAATCAAATCAGGACCTTTTATTAAAAAAATGTTGAAGGGTTTGCTGAAAGCTCGATTGGATGAGCAAGTGATGACTCGGCAGGATGAGGTAGAATATATCTCTAAAGCGCAGGGGATGGAATCATGGGAGGAAACGATTCGCTATCAGAAGGAAGATTAGACTTAACGTTTCGATTAGAGGGATTTGAAGGGCCCCTTGACCTCTTATTTCATCTTATCCAAAAGAACGAATTGGACATCTTTAATATCCCTATCGCCCTCGTTACAGAGCAGTATTTGGAATATCTCCAGTTGATGAAAGTTCTTAACTTAGATTTCGCCGGGGAGTACCTCCTCATGGCTTCCACTCTCCTTCACATCAAATCGAAGATGTTGCTTCCAAAATCTTCAGAGGAAGAAGAAAGAGAAGAAGACCCCAGGGCAGAACTTGTACGGAGGTTATTGGAGTATCAGAAATATAAACAGGCAGCGATGGAGTTGGAACAGAGACCCTTGTTAGATCGGGACGTTTTCATCCGGCTGATGCCAGCAGACCCTGAAGAGACGCCTGAAGAAGAAAAAATAGAGGTCAACCTTTTAGAGCTCCTCGAGGCTTTTCGGAAAGTTCTGGAAAGGGTTAAACCAGAGGGCGTTCACGAAGTCATCTTAGAACCTATCAGTGTCGAGGATAAAATCGAAGAGATTCTGATATTTCTTGAGAGAGAGAATCGCAGCGTGGTCTTTCATCGCCTCTTTCCTGAGCAGGCTTCGCGAAGGATGGTGATTATCACCCTATTGGCCATTCTCGAGCTGGTGAAGATGAAACGCATTCGCATCTTTCAACTGACCCCCTTTGAAACCATTCGCGTTTCACCTGTGTAGGAATGTTTGTTGTGTTATTTGGGTTATTGCGTCTATAGGATAGGATTTTAAAAATAAAATAGGTAGAATAATACAATACTCAATAACCCAATAACATCATAATTCAATAACGAGATAGACGGAGGGATCCATGAAACAAAAACGAATTTGGATTGGGTTGGGTGTCATTGCAGCACTTCTCATTTTCTTTTTCACCATCCTTTTCTTTATCGGGCGTTATTCAGGAGGGAGACCCGGGCGTTTTGCTTTTGGAGATAAGATTGCCATTGTGGAAATTAAGGGAGTCATCACCCAGTCTTCCGGGATCATTGAGGAACTCCAACTCTATCTTGAGGATGAAGGGGTTAAAGCAATCATCTTGAGGATTGATTCTCCAGGAGGGGGTGTAGGTCCAGCCCAGGAGATCCATCGAGAGATTTTAAAAATCAAATCAAAGAAAAAAGTAGTGACCTCTATGGGGTCTGTAGCGGCTTCCGGAGGTTATTATATTGCCTGTGCCTCAGATCTCATCGTCGCGAATCCCGGGACGATCACAGGTTCCATCGGGGTGGTGATGCAGTTCTCCAATTTCGAGGAGCTTCTTAAAAAAATTGGAATCAAGGGAGTAGTGCTTAAAAGCGGAGAACATAAAGATATGGGATCTCCTTTCCGTGAGATGACATCGGAGGAAAAAAGGATCATGCAGGAAGTCCTTGATAATGTCCACCAGCAATTCATTCAAGCCGTAGCGGAGGGGAGGAAATTGGATCACTCGAAAGTCGTTCAGATCGCAGATGGAAGAATCTTAACAGGGGAACAGGCTAAAAATTTTAGTTTGGTTGATAAAATGGGAAACCTTCAAGATACGATTGATATTACTGCCAAGATGGTAGGCATTGAGGGGAAACCCAATGTCCTTTATCCTAAAAAGAAGATTTCCATCTGGGAACTTTTGATGAGAGATATGGCTTCTGCAATCATAGATGTACTTAATGAAAAGGGGTATGAATTCAACTATCGCCTCTTCCTACCCGGGGGCTGAGAGGTTCAAATGAATTATTGGAATACTGAGTTAGTTCTTTATCGGCTATTACAATTTTTTTATTGGTAACGCTACGCGCTATGCCCTTTGCGCTATGCGTCGATGTTCAGCCATTCGACGATTTTTTTCATATCCTCCCAAACCTCTCTCTTTTTTTCTGGATTCCTCAATAGGAAAGCAGGGTGGTAGGTGGGGATCACCTTGATTCCCTCAAGATCATAAAGCTTTCCACGAAGGGCAGTAATCTTGACATCGGTTTTGAGAAGAGTTTGGGCAGAAAAAGTCCCCAGGGCGCAGATGATCTTGGGTTGGATCACACTAATCTGTTTCGTCAGAAATGGATTACAGCTCTGGATCTCATCTGGCTCTGGATTTCGATTTTGAGGAGGTCGGCATTTGACGATGTTGGCGATGTAAACCTCTTCTCTTGAAAGATTGATCGATTCAATGATCTTTGTCAGAAGTTGACCCGCTCTCCCAACGAAAGGTTTTCCCTGGACATCTTCATCGTAACCAGGACCCTCTCCGATAAACATCAAGGTGGCCTTTTCATTACCCTCTCCGAAAACGATCGTCTTTCTCGTCCGATGAAGTTTACATCTCTTGCAATCTCCCAACTCTTTTCGAACTTCCGCCAATGCAAGGTTTTTCTCTCGGATAATTTTATTAGAGATGATTTCCGAAGCAGGCAAGGAAGCAATACCCATTCCTTTAAGATATTCAAGATAGGATTTAAGATCGCCAATCATTTCGTTAATTTCTTGATCCATCGACTCCATTCCTCCAACAGATTTCAAATATCCTTTTTCTGCTTTACTTGTCAAGGGATCTAAAAATAACCTTGACGAAGAAAAAGAAAAATCATAAATTTATGTAAGTTGCCCCTGTAGCTCAGGTGGATAGAGCAACGGATTCCTAATCCGTGTGCCGGGTGTTCGAGTCACCCCAGGGGCGCTTTATTTTTATTAACGAAAAAATCATGAAAGCAGAAATTATAGCCATTGGATCAGAGCTTCTCTTAGGTCAACTCGTCGATACCAACTCCTCCTTTATTGCTAAGCGACTGGCAGAAAATGGGATCGAACTCATTCAAACCACTACAGTCGGCGATGATCTCCAACGGATGAAAGAGGTGATTGGAGAAGCGATCAACCGTTCCCAGATCGTTATTACCACTGGCGGTATCGGTCCGACCGAAGATGATCTCACCCGGGAAGCCATTGCTGAGGTATTTCAACATCCTCTCACCTTTCAACCCCATCTCATGGAGCAGATTGAAGACCTCTTTAAAAAGCGTGGTTTTCGGATGTCTGAGAACAATCGAAAACAGGCCTATATCCCAGAAGGATCTATCCCCATCGAAAACCCCAAAGGAACGGCTCCTGGATTTATTGTAGAAACCACAAAGGGTGCGGTTATTTCCATCCCCGGTGTCCCTGTGGAGATGGAATATTTAATGGGAAATACAGTCATCCCTTATCTTAGAAATCGCTTCGAAATCAAGCATCAAGTCATCCAGCTTAAGGTTTTACGTGCTTGTGGCCTTGGAGAGAGCGCTATTGGCCTTCAGATCAAAGATCTAATGAAAGAAAGCCAAAACCCTTCAGTGGGGACTCTCGCTTCAATTGGGGACATTAGGATAAGAATTGCGGCCAAAGCCGAAAATCCGGAAGAAGCATCAATCCTGATCCAAAAAATGGAAAAAGAGATCAGAAACCGTCTTAGCACCCTCATCTACGGTGTGGATAACGAAACCCTCCATGGAAATATTGCAAAGGAATTGGAGAGATTAAACCTCAGATTATCTGTAGTGGAGACCTTAACAGGAGGAATCATTGCTCAAAAATTAATAAGCACGGGTAGTCTCTCTTTTGTTCAGGGGGCTGTCCTTCCGTCTGAAACTTCACAAAAGGAATTTCTTAACTTGTCTAATAAGGAATTTGATTCTCTGAGAGAGAATTCAATTAGGTTTTCTGAGTCGTTGGCCCAAAAAGCTCGAGATGAGTTTAAAACGGATTTAGGATTGGCCATGTTTTGGAAAATTTTAGAAAATCAGGGGGAGCGAGAGTATCGAATAGAAACCTATTACTCCCTCTCAACTTTTACTGGAATAGAGGATCAGGAATATTTCTTGGGCGGTGAACTCTGGATGGTCCGAGAAAGAGCTGCCATTATTGCCCTCGATATGGTTAGAAAATACCTTCTGAAAATAACGCAGGGTGCCTGCCTGCGTTAGGCAGGCATAGCGCATGGTGCATAGCATTAATATAATTATTAAATAAGAGACAAAAAATGACTCGCAGAACAATTGAGTGTCCGAAATGTAAGAATGAGATTGAGGTTTACAGAAACCCTATCCCCACAGTGGATATTATCATTGAGATCGAGTCAAAGGGAATTGTCCTAATCAAACGCAAGAACCCACCCTATGGTTGGGCAATACCTGGGGGATTTGTCGATTATGGAGAGTCTTTAGAAGAAGCTGCTGTAAGGGAAGCAAAAGAAGAAACCAATCTGGATGTTAAATTAATTAGGCAATTTCATACTTTTTCAGACCCTAAAAGAGATCCAAGACATCACAGTATTTCAACAGTTTATATCGCAAAAAAGAAGGGAATACTTAAAGCAAAGGATGATGCCATTGAAATTGGAATCTTTAATGAATCGAACCTGCCCGATGAGATTGCCTTTGACCACCGCTCCATTTTAAAGGATTATTTCAAAACAAGAAAATAAAACCGATCAAATGAGTAATCAAAGATTCTGTAATGGTAAATAATTTACCATTTTCATAAATTTTATTAACCTTTGTTTGGTGAGTTAATATGGGTCTTTTAAAATAAAATAATATTGGTATATTAATAAGTTATGCTGATTTCTTAAGCCTCTCGGAGGGCAATCTTTTCGATTATTATTCTTGGCATAAAGTTCGCATAGATGGATGGAGGATTTTAATTATAATAGGTGCTTTTAAATGACGATAAGATTGTTCCACAGGTTTATTCTGATCGCAGTTGTTTTTTTAAGTGCTTTCCTCCTTTTTGTTTCGGAACCCCTTATCGGTCGTCTATTACTCCCTTTTTTAGGGGGTGCTGTTCATGTATGGCTCATTTGTCTCATGTTTTTTCAGGCAATGCTGTTGGTCGGTTATTTATATGCGCACCTTATTGCTCCCAAAATAGGGCGTTGGCATCTCGCCTTCCTCCTCCTACCTTTTATCAATCTACCATTCCAAATTACTTCGGAGCCCAATATTCAATCCCCCTTTTTCTCCCTCCTCCTCATTCTCTTAACCGGATTTGGCTTACCGTTTGTTGTGCTTTCGACTACAGTCGTGGTGGCTCAGTCATGGGTAAGCCGATCTCATCTCAGAGAAGATTATGAACCTTATCCATTGTATGCTGCATCGAATGCAGGCTCTCTCTTAGGATTACTTGCTTACGCCTTTATCATCGAACCTGGGTTGGGGGTCAAGACGCAAACTCTTCTTTGGATGGTTTTTTATATCTTATTCATTCTTTTAATGGCCTTCACTCGGTATGTTCTACGGATGACTCCAAGGAGTGAAGAGAGCAACGTTAAG
>Ga0209253_10005117_pt1 | contig 11393 bp, 7 predicted proteins | sample FrelakmetBRP12BR_FD_187145 | JGI IMG/M metagenome (GOLD analysis project Ga0209253, IMG submission 187145) | Freshwater lake sediment microbial communities from the University of Notre Dame, USA, for methane emissions studies - BRP12 BR (SPAdes)... | ecosystem: Environmental > Aquatic >...
GCCCGCCTTCACCAAGTCCGAGATGATGATCGTGGCCGCCGCCCGCGAGCTGGCCGGCCAGCGCGTCTGCTTCGTCGGCGTTGGCCTCCCCAACATCGCCGTCAACCTGGCCAAGCGGACGGTCGCCCCCGCCATGGAGCTCGTCTACGAGGCCGGCGTCTTCGGCGCCCGTCCGGCCCGCCTCCCGCTCTCGATCGGCGACCCGACGATCGTCACCGGGGCGACCGCCGTCGTCAGCATGTGGGAGCTCTTCGCCTTCTACCTTCAGGGCGGCCTGGTGGACGTGGGGTTCCTGGGCGCGGCCCAGATCGACCGCTTCGGCAACATCAACACCACGGTCATCGGCGACTACGCGGCCCCGAAGACCCGCCTGCCCGGCTCCGGCGGGGCCTGCGAGATCGCGATCAACGCTCGCCGGATCTTCGTGATCATGCGCCAGTCGGCCCGCTCGTTCGTCGAGCAGATCGACTTCCGGACCTCGCCGGGCAACCTCGGCGGCGCCGAGAAAGCGGAGCGGATCCGGCGCGAGCAGGGCTGGCTGGGCCGCGGCCCGTCGGTGGTCGTGACCGACCTGGGGATCTGGCACTTCGACGATGACGGCGAGATGCGCCTCGACTTCCTCCACCCGGGCGCGACGCTCGAGGAGGTCCGCGCGACGATCGGCTGGGAGCCGCGGATCTCGCCGGCGCTGGCCGTCACGCCCGCTCCCACCGAGGACGAGCTCCGCCTGATCCGCGATGAGCTCGACCCGGAGGGCATGTACACGAAGTAGGCGCAGGAAGCAGGCGCGGGGCGGCGCGCGGGTCGCGCCGCGCGCTCGCTAGGCCGTGGTCGACGGCGCGAGGATCCGCGTCGGGCGGACGACCATCACCGGGCACCGCGCGTGGCGGACCACGTGGTCCGAGACGCTGCCCAGGAAGAGCCGCCCGACGGCGCCGCGCTCGTGGGTGCCGACCACGATGAGGTCGACGGCTTCGGCCTCCGCGGCCTCCACGATCGACTCGCCGGCGTCGCCGCTCCAGGTGAGCCCAGAGGCGTCGGCGCCCCCGCCGCGCGCCCGCTGCACGACGCGTTCCACGGCGAGCTGGCGAGCCTCCCGCTGGGTTGGCGAGCCGGTGACGACGGAGAGGACGAGGAGGCGGACGCCGAGCCGGGCGGCCAGCTCGATCGCCTGGTTCTCGGCGGCCACCGACGCGGTGGACGTGTCGGTGGCGAGGAGGACCGTCTCGATGCGGGCCATTCGTCGTGGGCCGGGCGGGGACGCGCCCGATGCCTCCCCGCTACGCGAGCCCGAGGGCCGTGTAGATGGCGTCGATGTCCGACTTCTCGGGGACGACGATCAGCGCCGTGACCATGCCGAACATCCCGTCGAGGCCCTCGACGTGGGGCAGGATGTGGCAGTGGAAGGCCCACAGGCCCGGGCGCTCGGCCTTGATGATCACGTCGGCGCGCTCGCCGGGGTTCACCCCGAGCGTGTCGCAGTCGTACTCGGCCGGGCCGAGGGGCCGGCCGTCGCGCGCGACGACCCGCTGGGTGTACCCGTGGCTGTGCCACGGGTGCATCATGATCCCCTCGTTCATGTAGCGGACGAGGACCGTCTCGCCGACCGCGGCGAGGACCGGCACGACGGCCGGGAAGCCGTGGCCGTTGATCGTGAAGCCGGTGCCCCCCGTGTCGTTCGAGATCCAGATGTACTCCCGGTCGTACGTCAGCGTCGGCTCCTTCGGGTCGATGATGAAGGCGCCCAGGAGCCCGCGGCCCACCTGGTCGGTGGCGTTGTGGTGCGAGTGGTACATCATCGAGCCGTGGGGCTTCGCCACGAACTCATACGTGAACGACTCACCGGGCACGATCGGCAGCTGGGTGACGAACGGCACGCCGTCCATGAAGAAGTTGTCGAAGTCCACCCCGTGGAAATGGACGCCCGTCGTCTCCTTCAGGTTGTTCTTGAAGATCGCCCGGACCTTGTCGCCCTCGGTGACCCGGATCGTGGGGCCCGGCCACTGGCCGTTGTAGCCGAGCAGCGGCTTCGCGGGCGTCTTCTCGTCGACCTGGTGCTCGATCTCGTCGATCGTCAGCTCGAAGATCTTGACGTCGCCGTCGAGCTTGGGCTTCAGGGGTGAGACGATGTCGCTGATGACGAGCTGGGGCACCTGGGCCCATGCCGGCGGCTGGGACAGCTCCGGGTAGTTGTCGGCAGCGCCGAGGATCTCGGCGAGCTGGGCGAACACCTCGTCGCCATAGATGCCCTGCAGTGCGGGCGCCAGGTTGCCGACGTAGCGCCGGACGACGTCGCGGGCCTTGACGTCGTGCTCGCTCCAGCCGGCCGGGATGTTGCCGACGGGCGTCGACGGCGCCGGCGACGCGCTGGGCGCGGCGGTCATGCCGGGCATCTCGCTCGGCACGGGCGTGGCCGGGGGCGTCGTGGGCGCCGGCTGCGGCTTCGACGTCGCGTATTCCCACACCGGGGCGCCGGCGGGCGTGCAGGCGGCCACCGTCGCGGCAACCAGCCCCGTCCCGGCGAGGGCCGCGCCGCGCAGGAAGCCGCGGCGCGTCAGGGAGGCGTCGAGCCCGGCGGGCTCGGTCGTCTCGGGTTCCGGGGAGGACGGCGGGAGGGTGCCCTGGGGCGTCGGCTGTTCCATGGTCCCGGATGGTAGATCGGGGAGCGGCGCCTCCGCTGTGACATTCGGCCCGTTCGCGGCGGGCCGAGCGTCCCGTGCTGTTCGCATGTGCGCATGTCCCGCGGGCCTCGGGCGCGGTGCGCGCGCGGTCGCGGGTGGGCGGGTGCGGGCGCAAGGCGCCCCTGCTACGCTCGGCCGGATGACCGCGGCGTCCCGCCAGCAGATCGACCCCGCCGTCCTCCTCGATGCGCTCGTCGCGCTCGAGGGGTGGGCGGCCAGCCCGGCACGTCCACGCCAGCTCCTCGCCCGGGGCCTCGAGGCGCTGGCCCTCGCCTGCGGTGCCGCGGGAGCCCACGTCGTGGCGACCCTCGAGCCGCCGGGGACGGTCGGCGGCGGCTGGGGCTCGCTTGCCCGCCGGCCCGGGACGGGGTCGCGCGGTGCCATCGTCGCGCGCCAGCTCCACGCGCCGCCGCGCGACGCCACGCGGGGCGACCGGGAGATCGTGGGCACGCTCTGGCTCGACGCCCCGGCGAACGGGGCGGATCTCGCCGTGCGGGCGATGGAGCTGGCGCTCGCGGGCGCACGCGGCCGGGATGTATCCGACAGGGCGGGCCGGCGGCTCGAGGCGCTCGACGAGGCGATCCGCGCGATGAGCGGTGTCCTGGCCGTCGACCGTGTCCTGCAGGTGATCGTCGACCGGGTGCGCGCCCTGACGGGCGCGCGCTACGCGGCCCTGGGAATCCAGGACCAGGCAGGCGTGATCGAGCAGTTCGTCACCAGCGGGATCGCCCGCGCCGAGCGCGCCCGCATCGGGGCGCCGCCCCGCGGCCACGGGATCCTGGGGCTGATCATCCGGGAGAACCGCACGATCCGCCTCGACGACCTCATGGCCGACCCCCGGGCCCACGGCTTCCCGCCGAACCATCCCGAGATGCACCCGTTCCTCGGCATGCCGATCGTGGTACGGGGCCGGACGATCGGGAACCTGTACCTGACCGAGAAGGAGGGCGGCTTCACGGACGAAGACCAGCGCATCGTCGAGTCATTCGCGCGGCACGCCGCGATCGCCATGGACAACGCCCGGCTCCACGAGCAGGTTCAGCGCCTGGCCATCGTGGAGGAGCGCGAGCGGATCGGGAAGGACCTCCACGACAGCGTCATCCAGGCGATCTACGCGGTGGGGCTCTCCCTCGATGACGTCCCCGAGATCATGGACGAGGAGCCCGACGAGGCCCGCAGGCGGGTCGAGCGGGCGATCGACGGTCTCGACCAGACCATCCGCGACATCCGCAACTTCATCTTCGGCCTGCGCCCGGCGCTGCTCGACGGAGTTGACGTCGTGGAAGGCCTCGCCGCGCTCGCCGACGAGTTCCGGGTCAACACGATGATCGACGTCGAGCTGCGGGCCGGCCCGACCGTCTCGGCCCCGGTCATCGGCGTCGATCGAACCGTCGAGCTCCTCTCGATCGCCCGCGAGGCCCTCAGCAACATCGCCCGCCACGCCCGCGCGACGCGGGCCGAGCTGGTCGTCGAGCCGGACCCGGAGATCTCCGGCCTGGAGATCGTGATCGCCGACAACGGGACGGGGTTCGATCCCGTGGCCGCCCGCAGCCTGGGGCACCAGGGCCTTCGCAACATGCGCACCCGCGCCATCGGGATCGGCGCCACGCTCGTCGTCGACAGCCGCCCCGAGGCGGGGACGCGTATCATCGTCCGGGTGCCCGGCGCCCGGCCCGAGGACGACATCGCGCCGTCCGAGGATCTGGGCGGGGCGTGACCCACGCATGTCCGGCTTTGTCCCGGATGGCGGCACCGTACCGGGAGGGAGCCAGCAGCAGATGACTGAGCAGTCCGAGTCGCGTCCCCTCCGTCTGCTCGTCGTCGACGATCACGAGGTGGTCCGCCAGGGCCTCGTCTCGTTGCTGGAGCGCCGCGAGCGTTTCCAGGTCGTCGCCGAGGCCGGCACCGTCGAGGAAGCGCTCGACGGCGCCCGGCGCTACCAGCCCGACCTCGTCGTGATGGACGTCCGCCTGCCGGACGGCTCCGGGATCGAGGCCTGCCGGGAGATCCGCTCCGAGCTCCCGGGAACCCGCGTCGTGATGCTGACGAGCTACCCGGACGAGGAGGCGGTCCTCTCCGCGATCATCGCCGGCGCATCGGGCTACCTCCTCAAGCAGATCCGGTCGCGCGACCTCGTCTCGGCGCTCGAGTCGGTCGGGCGCGGCGAGTCGCTCCTCGACCCGGCCGTCACCGAGAAGGTCCTCGAGCGCGTCCGGCGGATCGCGTCGGGAACCTACACCGACGAGCTGGCCCAGCTGACCGCCCAGGAGCAGAAGATCCTCCAGCTCGTCGCCGAGGGCAAGACCAACAAGGAGATCGCCCAGGAGGTCTTCCTCTCCGACAAGACGGTCAAGAACTACGTCAGCTCGATCCTCTCGAAGCTGAACCTGCAGCGTCGCGCCCAGGCGGCGGCCTTCGTCGCCAAGCACCGTCTGCCGGGCGCCGGGACCTAGCCGGCGCGCCATCGTCCGCCGCTGGGTCGGCCCCCCGCATCGGTGCCGAACGGCGTCCGGGAGGGGTCCGGACGGCCGGTCCCGAACCGGCGATGTCCTCCCTAGACTGCCGGCATGAAGATCGTCAGCGCCGAGGAAGCGGTCGCCGACATCCGGTCCGGCGACCAGGTCTACATCCAGTGCGCGGCGGCCCCGCCGTCCGCGCTGCTGGACGCGCTCGTGGCCCGGGCCCCGGAGCTCCACAACGTGAGCATCGTCCACCTCCACATCGAGGGCCCGGGGCCGCACCTCGCCCCGGAGATGGCGCCGCACTTCCGCCACCGGGCCCTCTTCATCGGGCCGAACGCCCGCCAGGCGGTGAACGAGGGCCGGGCCGAGTTCGTCCCGGTCTTCCTGTCCGACGTGCCCCGCCTCTTCTCCGGCGGGCTCATCCGGCTCAACGCCGTCCTCTGCAACGTCTCGCCGCCGGACGCCCACGGCTTCTGCTCGCTGGGGATCTCGGTGGAGGCGATGCACGCGGCGATCCGGGCCGCCGACCTCGTGATCGCCCAGGTCAATCCCCAGATCCCGAGGACGCTCGGCGAGAGCTTCATCCACGTCGACGACATCGACTACGGGGTCGAGGTCGACATCCCGCCCTACGTCTACCCGCCGCCCGAGATCGGGGAGGTCGAGCGGCGCATCGGCGAGATTGCCGCCGACCTGGTACCCGACGAGGCGACCCTCCAGATGGGGATCGGGGCGATCCCGACCGCGATCGCCCTGGCCCTCCGCGACAAGAGGGACCTCGGAGTCCACACCGAGATGATGACCGACTGCGTCGTCGACCTGGTCGAGGCGGGCGTGGTCACAGGCCTGGCCAAGGAGCGCAACCGGGGCAAGATCCTGTGCACGTTCGTGCTGGGGACCCCGAAGCTCTACCGGTTCGTCCACGACAACCCGATGGTCGAGATGCGGCCCTGCGACTTCACGAACGACACCCACGTGATCCGCGGCTTCCGGCGGATGACGGCCATCAACTCGGCGATCTCGATCGATCTCACCGGGCAGGTCTGTGCCGACTCCATCGGCTGGCACCTCTACAGCGGCGTCGGCGGCCAGATGGACTTCATCCGCGGCGCGGCGCTGGCCCCCGAGGGGCGGGCGATCATCGCCCTGCCCTCCACGGCGGCCGAAGGCCGGATCTCGCGCATCACGCCGTTCCTGGCCGAGGGCTCCGGCGTCGTGACCACGCGGGCCCACGTCCGCACCGTCGTCACCGAATGGGGCGTCGCCGAGCTGCACGGGAAGTCGATCCGGGAGCGGGCCCAGGAGCTGATCGCGATCGCCCACCCGGACTTCCGGGACGAGCTCACGGCCCAGGCGCGCAAGACCCACTACCTCTAGGGGTCCAGCGGCCGAACCGCTCGCCCGGTCCTCACCGGGGCGGGGCCGCCCGAGGCGACCGGCGGAGGACGCGTTGTGGTGGACGCCGCGCGTCCCCTGCGACGTCCACCACGGCCCGAAGTGTCGTCCGCGTTCACGACAGGTGGCAGGGCCGAATGGCCCTAGGTTTCGGGACGGAGCGGGGGTCCGATCACGGGGCTCGAGGGGGACCCTTGCAGCATGTTCCACGAGCGTCCCGAGCCAGTTCGGCGACTCCTCATCGTGAGCGACCACGTGGCCGCCAGCGATGCGCTTGCCGCGCACCTCGGGCGCCACGGCTTCAGCGTCGTCGGCGAGGTCCGGTCGGCGCGCTCTGCAGCCCTCGCGGCGCGGACCTGCGGCCCGGATCTCGTCCTGGTCGACGGAGCCCTGCGCGGCGGCTGGCGGGCCGTCGCCGAAGCGCTCGACGGCGTGATCCCGCGCAGCCAGATCGTCGTCCTCGAAGCCTATCTCGGCGCCGACGAGGCCCGCCTCGCCCGGGACGCCGGCATCGGCGCAACCATCCTCAAGCACGTCGAGGGCGGCACGCTCGCGAGCCGCCTTCGGGCAATCGGAGGTCCCGCATGACCCTGCTCACGCCGCCGGAGCGGCCCGCCATCGACCCCGGCGTCCTCACCCCGGCGGAGCCGGGGAAGCGCCCGCAGCGGTACGAGTGCCTCGACGGCAACGAGGCCGCTGCGCGGGTGGCGTATGCCCTGAGCGAGGTCGTCTCGATCTACCCGATCACGCCGGCCTCCCCGATGGCGGAGCACGCCGACGACTGGGCGGCCGCCCGGCGGCCGAACCTGTGGGGCGGCGTACCGGACGTCGTGGAGCTGCAGTCGGAGGGCGGTGCCGCGGGCGCGATGCACGGCGCCCTCCAGAAGGGTGCCCTGGGCTCGACGTTCACGGCGTCGCAGGGCCTCCTGCTGATGATCCCCAACATGTTCAAGATCGCCGGCGAGCTGACGCCGGCGGTCATCCACGTCGCGGCCCGGACGATCGCGACCCACGCCCTCTCGATCTTCGGCGATCACAGCGACGTCATGCACGCCCGGGCCACCGGCTGGGCGATGCTCGCGGCAGGCTCGGTGCAGGAGGCCCACGACCTCGCCCTGGTGAGCCACGCGGCCACCCTGCGGGCCCGGCTGCCGTTCCTCCACTTCTTCGACGGCTTCCGGACCTCCCACGAGGTCAACAAGATCGCGGTCCTCGACCACGATGTGATGCGTGCCCTCATCCGCGACGAGGATGTCCTCGCGCACCGGGCGCGTGGCCTCAACCCGGACGCCCCGGTCGTCCGCGGCACGGCCCAGAACCCCGACGCCTTCTTCCAGGCGCGGGAGGCGGCCAACCCGTTCTACCTGGCGGTGCCCGGCATCGTGCAGGAGGTCATGGACGAGCTGGCGGCCCAGACCGGGCGCCGCTACCACCTCGTCGACTACACGGGCGCGCCCGACGCCGAGCGCGTCGTGGTCGTGATGGGCTCGGGCGCCGGTGCCGTTGCGGAAACCGTCGCCACGCTCGTCGCCGCCGGCGAGAAGGTCGGCATGCTCCAGGTCCGCCTCTTCCAGCCGTTCCCCACGGAGCAGGTGATCGCCGCCCTGCCGGCGACGGTCCGCTCCATCGCCGTCCTCGACCGCACGAAGGAGCCGGGCGCCGTCGGCGAGCCGCTCTACCAGGCCCTGGTGACGCTCCTCGTCGAGCACATGGAGGGCGTGGATCCCAAGTTCGCGACGAAGCCGCGGGTGATCGGCGGCCGCTACGGCCTCTCCTCGAAGGAGTTCACGCCGTCGATGGTGAAGCCGGTCTTCGACGAGCTCGCCCGCGAGCGACCGCGGCGGCAGTTCACCGTCGGGATCTACGACGACGTCACGAACCTCAGCCTCCCGATCGACGCCGACTTCCGGGTCCCGCGCCCGGCCGGCGAGGTCCAGGCGCTCTTCTTCGGCCTCGGCTCCGACGGAACGGTCGGGGCGAACAAGGCCTCGGTGAAGATCATCGGCGAGGGGACGGACCTCTACGCCCAGGGCTACTTCGTCTACGACTCGAAGAAGTCGGGCGGGATCACGGTCTCCCACCTCCGCTTCGGGCCGCAGCCGATCCCGTCCTCGTACCTGATCGACCACGCCGACTTCATCGCCTGCCACCAGTTCGGGCTCCTCGAGAAGGCGAAGATCCTCGAGTACGCCAAGCCGGGGGCGACCTTCCTCCTGAACGCACCGTACGGACCGGCCGAGGTCTGGGACCACCTGCCGCGCGTCGTCCAGCAGCTGCTCATCGAGAGGCAGATCGACTTCTGGGTCATCGATGCGTTCGACGTGGCCTCGGAAGCCGGGATGGGCAACCGGATCAACACGGTCATGCAGCCGTGCTTCTTCAAGCTGTCCGGCGTCCTCCCCGCGGACGAGGCGGTCGCCCGGATCAAGCAGTTCGTCGAGAAGACGTACGCGAAGCGGGGCCAGGCCGTCGTCGACCGCAACTTCGCCGCGATCGACCACTCGCTTCGGCGGCTCGGCCGGGTGGCCCTCCCGACCGCGATCACCGGCTACGAGCTGCCGCCCGTGGTCCCTGTCGACGCCCCGGACTTCGTCAAGCGGGTCACGGCCGTCCTGATGGCCGGCGACGGCGACCGCCTCCCGGTCTCCGCCTTCCCGGTCGACGGAACCTTCCCGAGCGGCACCACGAAGTTCGAGAAGCGGGCGATCGCGCACGAGATCCCGATCTGGGACCCGGCGATCTGCATCGACTGCGGCAAGTGCGCCATGGTCTGTCCGCATGCCGCGATCCGCATGAAGGTCTACCCGGCGAACGCCGTCGCCGACGCCCCGGCCGGCTTCCTCCACAAGGAGTTCAAGTCGCGCGATCTCGCCGACCACCGGCTCACGATCCAGGTGGCGCCCGACGACTGCACCGGCTGCGGGGTCTGCGTGGACGTCTGCCCGGCCAAGAGCAAGACCGAGGTCCGCCACAAGGCGATCAACATGGCGCCGGCCGCGGAGCACCGCGACCTCGAGCGGCCGAACTGGGAGCACTTCCTGGGGATCCCGCAGCTCGACCGCACCCTCATCGCCCACGAGACCGTCAAGGGCGCCCAGGTGCTCGAGCCGCTCTTCGAGTTCTCCCTGGCGTGCTCCGGCTGTGGCGAGACGCCGTACCTCAAGCTCGTCAGCCAGCTCTTCGGCGACCGGATGATCGTCGCCAACGCCACCGGCTGCTCCTCGATCTACAGCGCCAACCTGCCGACCACCCCCTTCACGGTCAACGCCCAGGGGCGGGGCCCGGCCTGGAACAACTCGCTGTTCGAGGACAACGCCGAGTTCGGGCTCGGGATGCGCCTCGCTCTCGACGCGCAGAGCGACCAGGCCCGGCGTCTCCTCGAGCGCCTCGCCCCGCAGGTCGGCGACGACCTCGTCCGCGAGATCCTCGAGGCCGACCAGGCCACCGAGGCGGGCATCGCCGTGCAGCGCGAACGGATCGACCGGCTGACTGGGATCCTCCGCGGCCTCGGCCGCGCCCCCGAGTCCGACGCCAGCCACCTGCTCTCGCTTGCCGGCGATCTTGTTCGGAAGGGGATCTGGATCGTGGGGGGCGACGGCTGGGCCTACGACATCGGGTACGGCGGGCTCGACCACGTCCTCAGCTCCGGCCGGAACGTGAACATCCTCGTCCTCGACACGGAGGTCTACTCGAACACGGGCGGCCAGGCCTCGAAGGCCACGCCGCGGGCAGCGGTCGCGAAGTTCGCGGCCGCGGGCAAGCCCCGGGCCAAGAAGGACCTCGGCGCCGTCGCCCGCGCCTACGGCGACGTGTACGTGGCCCAGGTCTCCATGGGCGGCAACGACGCCCAGGTCGCGAAGGCGCTCCTCGAGGCCGACGCCTGGCCGGGGCCTTCGCTGGTCATCGCCTACAGCACCTGCATCGCCCACGGCATCGACATGGAGAAGTCGATGTCGCACCAGAAGGACGCCGTGAAGAGCGGCTACTGGCCGCTCTACCGGTTCCACCCCAGCGAGGTCGAGGACGGCCAGCCGTTCAAGCTCGACTCGGCGAAGCCGTCGATCCCGGTCAGCGAGTTCGTGGCAGGCGAGACCCGCTTCGCGATCCTCGCCCGGACCCAGCCCGACCGGGCCCGGGAGCTCGCCCAGCTCGCCCAGGCGGACGTCGACGAGCGCTGGCGCTACTACGAGCAGCTGGCGGCGATGCGCCGCAGCGTGCCGCATGTCCACAACGGCCCGGGGGCGCTCCCGCCCGACGACGGGACCGGCCAGCCCGCCGACGCGGGAGACGAGGCGTGACCGTGGATCTTCGCACCACCTATCTCGGCCTCGAGCTGCGCTCGCCGCTCGTCGCCTCGCCATCGCCGCTGACCGGCGAGCTCGACTCCGCCCTCGCCCTCGTCGAGGCCGGGGCGGCGGCGCTCGTCCTCCCCTCGCTCTTCGAGGAGGAGATCCTCCACGAGGAGATCGAGCTCAACCGCTCCCTCGAGGCCGGCTCGGAGGCGTTCGCCGAGGCGCTCGACTACTTCCCGGCCATCGAGGAGGTCGCCTTCGCCGGCGATCGCTATCTCGAGCACCTCCGGCGCGTCAAGGCGGCCGCCGGCGTGCCGGTCGTTGCCAGCCTCAACGCGGCGACGCTCGGCGGCTGGGTCCGCTACGCGCGGCTCATGCAGGACGCCGGCGCCGACGCGCTCGAGCTCAACCTCTACCACCTGGCAGCCGACCCGGACCGCTCGGCGGTCGACATGGAGGCCCGCGACCTCGCCCTCATCGCCGCGGTCCGGGACGCCGTGACGATCCCGCTCGCGGTGAAGCTCAGCCCGTTCTACTCGGCGCTGGCGAGCTTCGCCAGGAGC
>Ga0209253_10005118_pt1 | contig 11390 bp, 13 predicted proteins | sample FrelakmetBRP12BR_FD_187145 | JGI IMG/M metagenome (GOLD analysis project Ga0209253, IMG submission 187145) | Freshwater lake sediment microbial communities from the University of Notre Dame, USA, for methane emissions studies - BRP12 BR (SPAdes)... | ecosystem: Environmental > Aquatic >...
CAGGTTCCCCCGGGTGATCGCGATCGGCCCCCAGACCGCCCAAGCCCTCCGGCACTTTGAGATCGACTGCGAGACGCTCCCCCATTATTATTCCCGCGACCTTGTCCCATATCTGGGCAGCTGGATTAACGGAAAACATATCGGGATTCCCCGTGCAGATGTCCCGAATACTGCACTGCTCGAGGCAATTTCCGCTGCGGGAGGACTCGCCCACGAGTTCAGGTGCTATTCCCTCGAACCAACGGGCCATCTCCTCCCCATAACTGATGCCGGTGCCGTACTCTTCACCAGCGCCATGTCATATTCCACGGCGCTCTGGACACCCCATGCCGGCCAGCTGGTCATGGCAATCGGTGAAGTCACTGCCGGTGCGATGCGGAATGCGGGTGTATCACCTGATGTCGTGGGTGATGGTTCACTCGAAGGCACGCTGGCGGCACTGAACACGTTTCTTAAGAAAAAAATGATCGTGGGGTAACGGGGGGTAGGCTGCATAATGCATGCATCTTTGTGGAACGGGTCCGGTATCATCCTCATTGACAAACCACGGGGCCCCTCAAGCCACCAGGTCACGGCATGGGTGGGGGCACTGCTCGGCTGCCGTGTCGGGCATTCCGGGACCCTTGACCCCCAGGTCTCCGGCGTCCTGCTTGTCATGCTCGGCAACGCCGTGCGCCTCGCCCCGCTTCTCCTGAAGCATGACAAGGAATATGTCTGCCTGATGAGGCTTCATGCGGATGTGGCGCGGGAACGGGTGGAGCAGGTCGCACAGGAGTTCTCAGGAAAGATTTACCAGCGCCCGCCAAGGAAGAGCGCAGTCAAACGCAGCCTGCGCATCCGCAGCATCCACTGCATCGAGATCCTTGACGTACATAACCGGTGTGTCCTGTTCAGGGTGCAGTGTGATGCCGGGACATACATCCGCTCGCTCTGCCACCACATGGGGCTTGCGCTGGGCACCGGGGCACATATGCAGGAACTGCGCCGCACACGGTCGGGCACCTTTGGTGAACATATGGCGCACACGCTCCACGACCTCAGCGATGCCTGCATACGCTCTGCCGAAGGCGATGGCGCACCGCTCCGTTCGATGATCCTGCCGGTCGACGCCGCCGTGCCGGATCTTCCGCGTATTACGATACGGGACACGGCAGTCGATGCCATCTGCCACGGGGCGCAGCTTTCGGGTGTCGGGATTGATTCGTGCGATCCGTTCACAAAGGGCACCACCGTCGCCGTCCTTTCCCGAAACAATGAATTTATCTGCCTCGGCACGGCCCTCCTCTCTTCATCGGAATTCACGCCCGGGACGACAGGGCTTGTCATCGCACCAACGGTGGTGTTTATGAAACCCGGCACCTATGCACGGGGATGGAAAAAAGCAAAAAATAAGGAAACGGATGCTGCCATTGCAAAAAGATAGCATTAAAGAAAATCATAACAAAGATTTGGGATAGCTTTGTGCTGAGGTAGTCTAGCGGTAAGGCGCAGGCCTGGAAAGCCTGTGGGGCATTTGCCCCTCGGGGGTTCAATTCCCCCCCTCAGCGTTTTTATTTTTGTCTCGTTCAACTGCGCCGGCAGGATTTTTTTAGCTCTGTGGAGAACACGCCCCGCCTGCGTCCCTGCCCATTTCGAACGCCCGGATATTGATCGCAACGGTCTTTGGCGGCACCAGCTGTCTGACTGCGTCTGCCAGAGAAGCCGGGTTCAGCGGCATCACACGGGACGCTGCGCCCAGCATCACCACGTTCTGGGAGAGCGGGCTCCCCGCCTCCTGCGCGATCCGGTCAGCATCAAGGAGACAGAGCCGGAACTGGCTGAGGATAGAGACAATCCCCTCCTCAGTAGGAGCCGCCAGCTTCTGCACGTACACAGACGTCGGAAGGACAAGGTGGCGGTTCACCACCATGGTCCCGTCCCGTTTCAGGTAGTGTGAATACCGCAGGGCTTCCAGAAGGTCAAATGAGATCAGGAGATCCGCCTGTCCCGGCGGGATAAGCGGCCCGAACTCCCCGCCGATCCTGATATGGCTCTCAACCGATCCCCCGCGCTGCGCCATCCCGTGGGTTTCAGCCCCCTTCACATGCCTCCCCTCATGCAGGCATGCCACACCGAGAATATTGGAGGCAAGGATTGTCCCCTGCCCGCCGATCCCGACGATCAGGATGTCAAAACTTGTGCTCATCGCTTCCCCTCCCGCATAATTGCACCCGGCGGGCAGAGCTGCGCACAGACGCGACACCCGCTGCAGAGCTCATTTATCCGTGCTTTCTCGTTCTCCATCTCGATTGCAGGGCACCCGAACTGCACGCAGATGCCGCAGCCCGTGCACAGTTCATCATCCACCCGGTATCGCCCCCGCTTCACACCGGCACGCCGTGCCGATATCACGCACTGCTGTTTTGCAATGATCACCTTCACCCCGGCGCGGGATTGCGCATCCCTGAGCACATTCATCATGCCGGTGATATCGTACGGATCGACAGTCTCGACAAAAGAAACGCCGCAGGCACGGCAGATTGCATCAAGTGAGACAGGGGGGCTCACGATACCGCAGGCGGTTACACCGGTATTCGGGTTCGGCTGGTGGCCGGTCATTGCCGTAATCCTGTTGTCAAGGATAACAACCGTAATGTTTGCTCCGTTGTAGACCGCGTTCAGCAGTCCCTGGATCCCGGTATGCAGAAACGTTGAGTCGCCGACGGTGCAGATGATATCGCGGGTCTCACCGGCATGCGCAATCCCGCTGGCCACGGTAACCGACGCTCCCATGCAGATAGTGGTGTCAACCACACCCAGCTGGAGTCCCAGCGTGTAGCACCCGATATCGCTGGGGTAGACAGCGTCCTTGAACACCCGTTTGATCGCGTAGAACGCAGCGCGGTGCAGGCACCCCGCGCAGAGGATTGGCGGGCGGAGGGGCAGGTTCTCGACCGGACATGCGGCAGGGTACGGGTTTGCAGGGAGAATACCGGCCTTCTCCATGATAATTGCAACTGCCTGTGGTGAGAGTTCGCCTTCATACGGCACGTAGCCGTTCTTTTTGCCAAAAACGTCCACCGTGCCTGCGACCTGCAAAACCTGCTCCTCGATCTCCGGGGCAAGCTCCTCGATTACGAGCACCATGTCATGCTTCCGGACAAACCCGGAGAGCCATGCTTCGTCAACCGGGTATGCGCCGATCTTCATGAACGAAACACCTCCCGGGAGGAGTTCCTGTACATAGGATGCAGCAATACCACCGGAGATCACGGCCTTTTTCCCTTTAATCGCACAGGTGTTATATCCGAGTTCAGTAAGCCGCTTTTTTACCGCGGGCTGTTTTTCATTCAGTTTCTTATGGAGGACCCGTGTGTGTGCAGGGATGACTACATACTGCCGGGGATCTTTCTTGAACACACCTGTCCGCGTCGATTGAACGACTGCACCCAGTTCAACGTCGCCTTTCGAGTGGCAGATCCGGGTCGTCGGGCGGAATATCACCGGAAGCCCAAACTCCTCTGAAAGCGCAAACGCATCCCGAACCATGTCATGCGCTTCCTGCACATCTGACGGGTCGAGGCACGGCACCCGTGCGAAATGGGCATAGCACCTGCTGTCCTGTTCATTCTGGGAACTGTGCGCAAACGGGTCATCCGCGCTCATGATCACGAGGCCGCCGGTCACACCGGTATAGGCGCTCGTCATCAGGGGGTCGGACGCCACATTGAGACCGACATGCTTCATGGTACAGAGAGCACGCAGCCCGCACCATGCAGCGGCGAGGGCGTTTTCCAGCGCCACTTTCTCGTTTACCGACCACTCAACATAGTATCCGCGGCCAGGGCGCGAGCGGAGCACATCGATCACCTCTGATGAGGGTGTGCCGGGATAACCGCTCACAAAATCCACGGGCGCTTCCAGACATGCGTGGGCAATCGCTTCGTTACCGAGAAGATAGTGTCGTTCCATGATCCCAGATCCTTCCCTGTACCTTATCTTGAGTCATCTGGGACTATTTATTTACCGAGATCATGATCCGAAATTCACAACCTATAAAAACTCTGGTGGAATACTTATAACGGTAAATTTCGTGGTTTTTTAGGGGCCCGTAGCATAGCCCGGTGGTGCGCCCGGCTGATAACCGGGAGGTCATGAGTTCGAATCTCATCGGGCCCATATCATTTATTAAAAAATTCCGTATTTTTGATATAGTCACACCTCCCAAATCTTTGCACATGCATAAGAAATATACGATCATCCTTGCTGCTGGATTTTTCCTCTTTTCAGCCATCTTTGTTATCGATTTCTATTTTTTCAATGATCTCTATTTCAGCGGCATAGCGGCAATTCTGCTCATCGTCCTTGGCATGTCATTCTTTATCATGCAGGATGCGAGGTACCTGCCGGAAATCGGTGTTTCCTTGCAGGATGATGCAAAGGGCATACTTGTCATCAACCACGGCAATGATGCTGCAATAGGCATTCACGTTGTAATAGTCCCTCACAATATTGAATTTGATATTGTATCCCTTGCTGCCGACGGCAGGTATGAATATCCTCTTCCTGCGATGCTGAATGAGGCAAAAGCAGTGGCAACCTACCAGAATTCAGAGGGATTCAAATATTCGCAGACCTTCAGGCTCTCCGCCCTTGGAAAAAGTGATGATGATCTCCTGAAACCGGCACTCCCGCTCTTTAAATGGAAATAAGAGGGGCCTCAGGCCTGTTCTTCATTTTGTTGCGGGAACACATACAGGAGCGTCGTTTCAAGGGCGCCGATAAGCGCCTGTTCGTCATTGAGATAATCGTGCATCGCCTTATAGAGCATATACATCACGTCATAACCATAGACATCAAGGGCAACCTTCGGATCGATGGGGTTTAAGAACGAATCGGTTAAAAACCCGTCAGAGCTGTACATCAGCTCAAAAAATGTGCCATCTTCAGAAAGCACACAGAACTGATCGGTCACCTTCTTTGCGGGGTTATCCGGGCGGAACGGGGACGGTTCTGACTTTCCCAGAATAATCATCTTTTTGGGATAATACGCGGCATTATAGATCTCGCCCTTGGCGTCCTGTTTGCCCCGTTCAAGCATCGCAAGCCCGATTGATTTCACGATGGGAACAGATGACTGGGCCATCCGTCCAAGGAGAGCCGCATCATTCGTGCGGATTTTTTCAGACAGAGTACGGTCCTGTTCTTTCAGCTCCGTAATTTTCTGCATGATTTTTTCGTAGCCGGCTTCAATCTCATCCACGATCATGACACCCATTTCAGTAGGATCAAGGGGTATGAATAAGTATTGTTTTTCATCCCATGCATGGGTGAAAGAATCTTTTGCGCCCTCTTTTTTTTAAGAATATAAAGGAACCGCGGGATTTTTTTACTGGTGGTCCGGGAACGCATGAGCGGGTGTCGCCTTTTAAACGGCGTGGCGGGGGGTTATAGGTGCACCGGGCAGATACCAGTGCCGGGCTGATTCCGGTCTCCCGTAAAATAATACTTTTTTTCTGCCCTGATTGTTGCCAGTCCTGAAAAACCGGCAGGAAGGTTTTCTTCAAGGACAATGCCAAGGTACGAGGGTGTTCGTGCCATCACCGACCCCGTTTTGATCTCTTCGGTCACGATATATGGCACGGTCCTGCCAAGATACGGGGCGTTGATTGCATGGTACACCTGCTCGGCACGGGCATTCATAATGCGGGATCGGTCCTTTTTTATTGCATCCAGCACTCCCTTTTCAAAAAAGGCAGGAGTAAACGGGCGCTTTGAAAACCGTGTCACATTCACCTTGTTCGGGCGGACACGGTCGATCAACGCCAGCGATTGTAAGAAGTCCTCATCACCTTCATGAGGAAATCCCACAATCATGTCGGTTGCAAGCGTGATATCCGGGAACTTTTTCCTGAACCTGGCAACAATATGCTCAAAATCCTCAACAGTATACGCCCTGCCCATCTTCCGCAGGATACGGTCAGAACCCGATTGGACCGGGATGTGGATGAACCTGAAGAGATTGTGGTGCGAAAACGCTTCAATGAGATCATCAAGGATCTCAAGGACCGTGCCAGGGTTCATCATGCCAACCCGAACGTAAAAATTTCCCGGTTGGTCTCCGATCTCATTCAGGAGCTCAGGCAGTAATGATCCCGTGTCCCGTCCCCACGCACTCACATCCTGTGCTGTCAGCTGGACCTCTACCGCACCAGCCCGTATGAATTCGCGCAGCTGGGAGATAATTTCAGTTACCGGATGACTTTTCAGCCCGCCCCGGGCTTTTTTCGTAATGCAATAGGTGCAGTGCCCGGTACAACCCTGGGAGACCTGGATGATGCCGACAGAACAGGCCGGGACTGTCCCCACGCTGCCGTATCGCGCCTGAATTGACGCGGGAGCGATAATGGTCGGTGTGCATACCCCCATGACGGCGTCACGCTGTACCACAGGCATGCACCCGGTAACGTAGAGATCCCGTGCGCGGAAATGCGAGAGCCTTCGTATCATCCGCCGCTCTGTTGGCGCGACAACCGTGCAGGTATTGATGATGACAGCCTCGGCGGTGTCTTCTGACTGGACGATAGTACAGCCCTGCTGTTTGAGGATTTCAATCAGTTTTGCCGTATCGCCAAAATTATACCGGCACCCGTAGGTTTCAATATATACCCGTTTTTTGACAAGATGCTCAAGACCTGTCAGCCCCATATCTGGCACACAACCGCATGCATCGTACCTGCCGGACATTTTTTCATAGATATGCGACACACCCATAATAAACCTCAATATTTGGTTTGCCATAGAGGTGACAATTTCAGAGAGCGCCCGCTGCCAGCACAACGCTTAACAGATACCACCAACCATCTGTAAACAATGATTAGGATCGGTCTGATCGGATGCGGAAATATCGGGCATATCATTGCACAAAAGGCCGAAGGGGTCAGGATTGCCGCCCTCTTTGATAAGGTTTTCAAAAAAGCACAGGAACTCGAGGGGATCACCGGCGCACGGGCGCATGAACGCTTTGAATCATTCATCAGTGATGATATTGACCTTGTGGTCGAGGCCGCTTCGGTGAACGCCGTTTCAATCTATGCAAAGGACGTCATCGCCCATGGCAAGGATATCGTGATCATGAGTGTCGGCGCTCTCGCAGATCCGGCATTTAAAAACGAACTGAGGGAATCTGCCCGCAGGCGGGGGCGCAGGATCTACATTCCCAGCGGCGCAATATTCGGGCTCGACAACCTGAAAATCGGACGTATATCACCGATCACAACACTCCTCCTGCGGACAATCAAAAGCCCGGTCTCTCTCGGGATTGAAGCAAAAGAGCGCCGCCTGATCTTCTCCGGCAAGGCGCATGAATGCATAAAAGCATTCCCAAAGAACGTAAACGTATCCGTCGCAATGAGCCTTGCGGCAGGAAGGGACGTGAACGTGGAGCTCTGGGTTGATCCCGCAGTCGAACGCAATGTCCATGAATTGATTATCGAGGGTGAATTTGGCGAGACCTGCATCCGGGTGACCAATGTCCCGAGCCCGGATAATCCTGCAACCAGTTACCTTGCGGCCCTGTCAATCCTCACCCTTCTCAAAAATCTCGATGATCCCCTCGTGGTTGGCACATGACCGGACGGAACAACACATAGGGGATAACCGCCATGGCTAACATAGGGTATTTGCTGAACTTTATTCAGGAAGATGCCCCGTTTGGCGATCTCACATCGGAAACAATAATTCCAGATACTGATTGTCGTGCAACAATAACTGTCGAGGAACCCGCAGTTGTCGCCGGACTTAACGAGGCGTCCTCCCTTTTTGGGTATTTTGATGTCATCGTACAACAGCCGGTTCCTGATGGATCCTTTGTCCATCAGGGTGATACTCTGCTCACCCTGCAGGGAAATGCAAAGAAGATCCTGCTGGTGGAACGCACGGCGCTCAACCTCATCGGGCGGATGAGCGGGATAGCAACAATGACACGGCAGTTTGCAGACCTGGTGCGCAGTGTTAACCCGGCAATTAGGGTGGCAGCAACGCGGAAAACCTGCCCGGGACTACGCGAACTTGATAAAAAAGCGGTTGTACTAGGCGGGGGAAACCCCCACCGCACTAACCTCAGCGACGGGATTCTCATAAAAGACAATCACCTGGCACTCATCAGCCTCAATGATTCGATCAAAAAAGCAAAATCGCGGTCCAGGCATTACAAGGTCGAGGTGGAGGTGACATCTGCAGACGATGCAGTCCGTGCTGCGCACGCCGGATCCGACATCATCATGTTTGACAACATGAGCGTGGAGCAGGTGCGCCGGTCCCTTGATGCATTAAGGAGCAGTGGTCTGCGGGACCGGGTCATTATCGAGATTTCCGGAGGAATTGATGCCGAAAATATTCTGGACTATGCTGCCCTTGGGGTTGATATGATCAGTATCGGTGCATTGACCCACTCGGTGAAAAATATTCCCGTGCACCTCGAGATCCTGCCCTTGACCACGTAAGAATGGTTGGGTTCTTTCGTTGCCTGTCGGATATATTTTTATAGACGGCTGAAGTGCAGGAAGAAAGATTAATAACACTCCATCTCAAATTGAGGGCTACCGGGGATAGTGAATGGCAGAGCCAGAAGCAGAGCATCCAGACGACCCAGAGCATATAAAGGAACGCCAGAGACAACTGGTGGACACATATATCGGATTATTACAAAGTGAACACCTTGACACCCGCTGGAAGGCTGCAGAGGCACTGGGGGATCATGGGGATGAAACAGCGGTGGAACCGCTCATTGCTGCCCTCGGCGATCCCTATATCGATGTCCAGTGGATCGCCGCAAAATCGCTCGGGAAGATCGGTGACCGGCGTGCGGTCGATCCTCTGATTGGCGCCCTGAAATCCCCCAGCAAATGGGTGCGCCTGGGCGCTGCCTGGGCGCTGGGCAAACTCGGTGACCGGCGTGCCGTCGGACCGCTGATTGTCATATTAAAAGATCCAAAAACCGATGTACGGAAAAATGCGGCATGGTCCCTCGGAAAACTTGGCGACGGACGTGCGATCATGCCGCTGGGTGAACTCCTGAATGACAAGGACGAGGAGGTCCGGAATACCGCAACAACGGCTCTCGATACCTTAAAAAAGACAACATCAACAGAAACACAGTAATTCTGGTAAAAATTTTTAAAAGGTTAGCTTTTGGTAACCTTCACGTCGACATGGACTTCTTCATGGGTTGAGCTGTGCCAGCCCGCCTGGTTGCTGCTGAACCGCGGGTCGATGATCAGGAAATATGTGCTCTTGTCCTTGATAGTAAGCGTCATGTCCTTTTTTAATACATTGCTCTGACTGAGTACCGGAACAACCGGGCTGTAATCATACTGGTCTCTTTTCAGGATCGTGTTATATTCCGGTTCAATAGTAGGGAATTTGATCTCATCCGCCTTGTCGATCACGAGCACGTTCACCGGTTTGTCGGCGTTAATCGAGATGCTGACCGTATCCTTCGGGTAGAGGTACGTATATCCATAGTCTGCAAAGTTGTACTTCTGGTAGGTTGTCTGGTATCCTGACTGCAGGTTGATCCGTTCATTGATGAAGACACGTCCTGATGCTGCAGGCGTGGTTGCAAGTACGGGAGGCGCTGTAGGGGCAATGGTCGAAACCGGTGTCGTGGCAGGTGTCTGCGGGGCAGTACCGGTACATCCGCATGCGAATAGTATGCCGATAAAGGCTACAATAACGACTAGGGGGAGAAACTGTTTCATAGGTGAAATGTTACATGTTCAGGCTAAAAAGGTTTTGAACCAAGCCCGTGCAATTCCCGTACCTGTGGAAGGATAGGATTTATTAAAATGCATCATGGAATTGTCAACAAATCCGATGCAGACTGGACAATAATCTCCTTGTTTCCACGATATGTCTGGACAATCCCAAAGATCGTGACATTCTCCCCTTTGCTAAGGGTCAGGTCTGCTGCAATCTGGTTGCTGATAAATATGGATATATTGTTCACCTCCATAATCAGGTGCCCTCCGGTCTTTGTGGGACTGAGACGGTCGATGGTGCCGGACAATGATACCAGCTCGCCATCGGAAGACGCATTTGTAAAAGGAGAGGCAAACGGCCGTTTTCCCAGGGAGTCCAGAACCAGGTGGGCAGCAATAACAGCAAGGGCCACCGCGATCAGAAGCAGGAATGCAATCCGCTCCTGACGCCCGAGCATGAATAGCATTTGCCAGCGGAACTATAAATCAGCGATAGATTGATATGTTAACACTGTTAACATTTCTCTCATGTATACACCAACCCTCCCACCATCATCCAGAACCGTACTCCAGATACTGGATATCGGCGGTGCAATGACGCACAAGGACCTGGTAAAAAAGAGCAACCTGGCCCCCCGCACGGTGCGGTACGCCCTGAAAAAATTAAAAGAGCGGCAAATGATCATCGAGAAATTCAACTTCCGCGATGCGCGGCAGATCATCTACCAGAACAGACCGCAGCAAAACCGTGAAACGCCCAAAGCCTGCGCATGAACCGCGAGCCCTGCCTGCTTATCCACTGCGATACGCTGGTACGAAAGGTACTCCCCGGCATGCGTGCCGAGATGGTATCCCGTCTTGTGATCGAACGGGGGCTCACCCAGAGCGAGGCAGCCAGGAGACTCGGTGTAACGCGGGCTGCAATTTCCCAGTATGTAAGTAAAAAACGCGGGGGCAGCGAGGTGCAGTTCTCTTCAGAGGTCAGCGCCATCATCGACAGGTGGGCTCTTGCCGTAGACACGGGAGAGAGCGATATCAATCTTTGCGATGTCTGTAAATGCGCCAAGAAAAAGTTTGCCGAAATCTAGGTTGCCGTTGTGCTGTTCTTTTTGATATGCAACCATTCCATCATCTGTTAAGACCTCATATTCTCCGTCGCCTCCATGCATAAAGGGCAACGATACCCAGAATGACGGTGATCAATACAGTAATTTTGAGGTAATCCGGATTCCGGGCACCTTCTGGCCTGACTGGCTGCCAGTCATCATCGAATACGTCCCTGAAATACTCTGCAACCTCCCTGTCTTCGATAATCACCCCTGCCTCCCGGTTGAAATTCGGTGAATTACTGTTCCAGTTAATACTGCTGACGAGCACGCTCCGGTTGTCAACAATAACTCCTTTGTTGTGTATTTTTTCAAGATTGTTCGATTCAATGTCGGCACACCGCCCCTCGAGCGGGATCCCTTCAGTGGCCGCAATCCGGTTGATGAGCGCAACCATTTCGTCGTTGTCGTTCTCATCCTCCACATTATACCAGTAGGCGTCGAGCAGGACTCTCACATGCACCCCGCGGCGGGACGCATTTATTGCAGCGCCAAGGAAGGGATTTAAGGTAAGAGCAGATTCGTTCGTGATGTACGCCTGCTC
>Ga0209253_10005119_pt1 | contig 11390 bp, 11 predicted proteins | sample FrelakmetBRP12BR_FD_187145 | JGI IMG/M metagenome (GOLD analysis project Ga0209253, IMG submission 187145) | Freshwater lake sediment microbial communities from the University of Notre Dame, USA, for methane emissions studies - BRP12 BR (SPAdes)... | ecosystem: Environmental > Aquatic >...
CTGGAAGCAGCCAAACTGATGCTGGTAGCAGCTAGAACAGCCCCCAAATCAGCCGGCATAGACGATATTCTGACACTGATTATTTATGGCAAAGAAAAAGACACAATCGCAGACGAGATGGAACGGATAGCAGAAGAACGCAAAGCAGACGGCTTCAAACGGGACGCAAAGAACGCCAGAGACTCAGAAGCCATCGTCCTAATCGGGGTTAGAGGAAGCAAGAGTCTCGGCCTCAACTGCGGAGCATGCGGCCACGAAAGCTGTGTGGAATTTGAGAAAGTTCAAAGAAAGCTGAGAGGCGATTTCGTAGGACCAACCTGTCTCTTCAAAGCGTTGGACATGGGGATTGCACTTAGTTCTGCCGTTAAGATTGCAGGCGAGCTGAACGTTGACAATCGCATAATGTATCGAATCGGCACGGCTGCAATGAGACTGAAATTGCTGCCTGAAGCAGCAGTCACAATGGGAATACCGATATCGGCCAAGGGCAAGAACATCTACTTTGACAGACCAGCAAAAACATGAAATCAACTTTGTTCTGATTAACCTGACTAGGATATTGCCTTTCTCTCCCTACTGAACCTCTCACACTCTCTCCTGTCAACTATCTCTTTCAGATACTGCACAACTCGCCAAACCTCAAGATAGGTATTGTAGAGCGGCACAGGGGCAATCCTAATTATGTTCGGCGGACGAAAATCAGGAATCACTCCTCTTGCTCTTAAAGCCTCACTTATTCTAATGCCTTCTGCATGCTCAACAGCAACATGTCCGCCTCTGCGTTCAGCTTCTCTAGGAGTCTCAACTGAAAAGTTGTAAGGTTCTTTCGACAATAATTCATCAACCAGATAGATCAGATAATCAGTCATGTTGAGCGACTTCTCTCTCAGTGAATCCATTCCAGCCTCAAGAACTATCTTCAGAGAACCCTCAATGGGCGCCGCGCTTAAAATCGCAGGCGATGATATCTGCCAGCCCCCAGCACTCTTGGAATGCTCAAACGTTAGAGACATGTCAAATTGTTTATCTTTGGCGTATCCAAACCAACCGGCAACGGCAGGCTCACGATCAAAATGTTTCCTGTTAACGTAGAGAAAGGCGGTGCTTCCAGGCCCGCCGTTTAAGTACTTGTAACCGCACCAGAGAGCAAAATCCACGTTCCACTTGTCAAAGAAATGTGGTACGACGCCAACTGAGTGACAACAATCGAAGCCTACGGGTATCTCCCTGCGATGCGCCTCCTCAGTAAGACGTTTAATGTCAAGAAGCTGTCCGCTCCGGTACAGCACGGAAGGTAGGAAGGCAAGCGCCACCTCCTCGTTCATCAATTCAATGATCTTTTCTTCATCCAGAAATCGACCGTCCGCGCTCGGAGTTAGAACCAAGTTCTCGTCGGCGTCCAGTCCTCTCAGTTCGATTATGCTTTTCAAAGCATAGATGTCCGACGGAAAATCCAGCGCATCTGCAAGTATCTTTCGCCTCTTTCCTTCAGGACGGTAGAAAGTGTTTACGAGTGAATGTATGTTGACTGTAGTTGTGCCAGAAGCCACAACCTCCTCAGACTCTGCGCCAACGAGCTTCGCACATAATGCGCCTAATTCTTCAGCAAAGTAGAACCACGGGCGCTCCGCCTCTAGCCATCCTTGAATTCCCTGCGCTTTCCACTCTTTCAGTACTCGAAAAACTGCGCTCTCAGAGTCTTTAGACAGAAGACCGAGCGAGTTTCCGTCCATGTAAATTGTTTCTTTCGGAATGTAAAACCTTTGTCGAAATCTGGCAAGTGGGTCCATGGAATCTAGCCTAAGGGCAAAACCTTCGTTTGTTTCGAATTCATAGTCTCGCATGAAAGGACCTTCACGCTTTCTTCAGATACTTCAGGGTTGCCTCTAGTTTGGACTCTTTGCTTTCTCGTGCATCTTTTCCAAGGTCCAACGAATACTGGATTTGAGTTCTCTCAGACGCGCCGCATCCACGTTTTTCACTGTGATCTCGCGGATTATGTCGCCGTCTCTTAGAATGTTGTAGGAGAAGATTTTGTCGGGCGATAATTGTCCAGTTCTGGCTAGTTCGCGGTCTCTTTCTTGCATTTTCACAAGAACTCTTTCTACTAGGAAATGCCCGAAGGGCGAAGTGTTGACGTTAAACTCCTTTTCCTCAGCAGGCACGACACAAAGCGAATTTTCGCTCACGTGAAGAATAGCGAGAAGTTCACCGGCAGTCGTCTTCAACTCAACGACGTCTTCAGATCCAGATTGAAGGGGTGTTGGTTGCGATGTTTCAAGCCCGGGTTCTGCTTCCTCTTTCGGAGGCCAAGTTTCCGCAGAGACCGGGGGGTTTGGAATCTCTGCTCGCCTGAAGCCTTTTTCCAGCAGCATCGAGTTTACCATTTCAAGGACGGCCTGTTGTTCCTTGAATTCAGACTCCAGTTCCTCAACCCTTTTCTCAAGTTTCCTTTTGAACTCAACAAGTTTTTTTATCCTTTCTGTATCCTCGGACATCGCTGCTCACTGATAATCTCTTAGGCAGTTTGTCCTTATCAAGCCTTTTGAAAGAATACGACAGAGCTAGGCTAATTCAGCAATTGTGAAATTGTCAGTTGTTATCTCTGGAATCATAATTGTTTTCAATGTAACCTTCAAATTGCTCTTGAGGAATTGCTCGAATTCCTGAAAAATGGGGCTATCAGTGTGATTCAGCTTGACGCACATGTTTTTTCCTTCCAGCAGTGGGCTCAAATCGTAAAGAGCGACCTGTTTGAAGACGTCAGGGTTTTCGAAAATTGCCCTAGTCAGGTCTTCCGAAGGTGTTTCAGAGAACAGCCATGCCGTGTAAGAAGCTTCAACAACACTATAGCACAAGCTGTCGCGAACTATGCATTTCGGATTTGTCGTCAATTTTTTGAAGGAAGAAGAAGTAATGTCCCTTGCGCAAAGGAAATTGTGATACTTCCCATTAAATTCGACCCAGTCTTCGTTTTCGCAAGTTTTCCAGCCATAAGATTTGCAAGCATCTTTGAAACATCTGAGAATCTCCCAAACTTTGGGCATCTTCACTTTCTAGACACACATCCTTTAGGAAGAATCTTCTATAACAACATTCTATTAGCTGTCAGTAAATTTAAATCTATTTGTCGTTTTATCTGCAAGTTTGCAGCTCAAATAGGGGTTTATTTGACAGTTTGTAGGTAAAAGTCTATCTTTTCGACCAATTGACGGATACCCATGAGTAAAAAATTGACGGAAAACAAGATGAGATTCTACATTTTTCCGTCAATAAATGATAAATCAAACAAAGAAACAGTAGAACAACAAGAAAGGATTGCGTGATCTTGAAGCTCAGAAGCGGGTCCACAGTTTTAGACGATGTGGATTTGAAGATTCTAGAGGCTTTGCAGGAAGATGCTAGGCAAACTTACACAGACATTGGCAAGCATCTTGGAATAGCGCATTCAACGGTATATGATAGAATAAAGAGAATGGAGCAACATGGAATTATCAAGAAATACATGGTGGAAGTGGATGCCGAGAAAGCTGGAGTAAAGAACATCACTGCCATAATGACTATCTACACCGATCCAAAGGAAAGTGAAATTGTTGCAGAAGAACTGAGCAAAACACCGGAGGTTCTTGAAGTCTACACGTCACTTTCAGAAGAGCTTCTGATCATAGCAAAAGTCGTTGCAGAAAACCAAGAAAACCTCCACACGTTCATTGCAAATTCGATCGCACCATTGCCTGGAGTGCTCAGAATTCGCACTTCTATAATTACCAAGAAATTCAAGGATACTCCTTTTTCAATTTCAAGCAAACCCAAGCTAATGTTTATAAAAGGAACACATAATTTGAAGTGAGAAAAAAATGGGATCAGAAATTACGTCGAAGATTCTGAGAACAGTTTCGAGAGAGAAGGCATTCTATTTTTTCACATCAATCGGAAATTACACAGGCGTAAGTGCATCGTCTCTGAAGGAGTTTATGGAAAGACTGAATGAGGTTGATTTGAAATCGTTGGAGTTTCACCTTTACCGTGGCGACTTTGAGAAATGGATAGACGAGGTTTTGCAGGATCCAGAATTAGCAGGAGAGATCAGAAGGCTTCCAAAGAATAGCCTCGCAGGAGAAACAGTGCGCAGCCAACTGTATTTGGCTGCATCAAGACGACTCAAAAAGTTGACAAGCTAGACCATTCTGTTTTAACCTCTGGCTAATAAGCTACGGCGCAGAAGTCTTCGTTTCATTGATCAAATCAGATAACCGTAGACTAATCGATGAAGAAGGATAGGAAGCAAGTTGCGTCGTAATTCGCTGATTATTTACGAAGTATGTATGACTGCGAGTGCGTGACAAGCAGTAATCTATCGTGCTATTTTCAAGCAGCAACTTCAATAGCTTGATGTTTTCGTCATCAGTGTCTTGCGGTAAGACTAGGTCTGTCCAACCGATGTAGGCTCTGGCGCCTTTGCTGATGAATGACTTCGCCAGCTGCTCGCAGCCAGATTTCAGACTCCAACAGCCCATAGCCAGTATGATGCTCTTGGGAAAAGAACCGTCCAAGTCTTCTATGAACTTTGAAGTTATTGCAAAATATTCTTTCTGAACTCCTAGAGAGGAGTTTAGAACTCCCTTCACAAGTTGACCGTTGTTTTGCTCTTCTCTGTGAGCGGAGTTGCTGAATGTCTCAGAAGTGAATATGTCTACTGCCTTGTTGTCTTCTCTCAAGGCGGTGTGAACACGTAGCATTATAATGCCGTAACTGTCGTGAGCAAGCTTTCTGAAAAACTCGACAGTCAAAGATTCATTGTAATAGTTGACGTTGAAACCGTGGTCCTTCAGGAGTAATGTGGCGTTCTCCACAAATTGCGGATTGGGAAAATCTGTTGCTAACTGGTCGATTATAGCAGCATTCATGGAAAATGCAATAGGCGAAGGCTTCAGAAGCGTGAATGAGATTATTGATACTGATGAGACAATTATGACGATGATTGTTATTAGTGCTGCCAACTGTCTTCTCGACAAGGTCAGCGTCTTTCGCTCTGAAATCTCCTTTCCTTTCTTAGTTGTTAATGTATAACCTCCTGTAGGCGTCGCACTATAATAAGAAGCGGGGAGTCGTGATTATTTTCTTTTGCGTTTATTTACGGTTAGCATTGCTCCAAACAGAACCATCAGAGCAGCGTAGGCTGCAATGTACGATAACGGAGTTTGCTTGAGCAGTGAGACCGAGTAGCCTCCAACTGGAACGGATACGACGGTTACGTGTGCGGTTTCAGATTGTGCCACTTCGCTGTGAGCATCTGTTACTTTCACATAAACATAGTGTGTGCCGGTTGTTGTCGATATGAAGTTCCATGTGCTTGAGGATGCACCTGAGACTAGATGGCCGTCGAGGTACCATTGATAACTGAATGGTGCGGTTCCGCCGCTGATGGTTGAGGAGAAGAGTACTGATTGGCCTAATTGTATAGTTGCGGTCATTGGGTCTATGGTTACTGTGAATGCAGATAGGAACTTGTAGTGCGCTGTGGAGGTGTGAGATCCACCCATTGCCACATTAATAACGTTGACGCCGGTGCCTTGAGAAGCACCATCCACTGTCCAGAATAGGAAGCTGTGGCCCGAAACAGAGGGTGCTGTCAACTGGACGTTCGTGGAAGAATCATACCAGTTTTCTCCTGGGATGGTCGCAACGCCAGGTGGCTCAGTTGCCACTGAAAGGTAGTATTGTGTTTTCCAGTTCCAAGTTATGAGTGACTGTTGGTTCAGCGTGAATGTAACGCTTGTGGCACTGCCTAATGCAGGTACGCTTCCGCTTCCAGTCCAGCCTGTACATACGTATCTGATGCCTGTTGACCCAAGAACTGGTGAGTTTATGGACGCCGTGATGCTTGCTCCTGCGTCAAACCATCCGGCCGGTGGAGTTGGCGAGCCGTGCGCAGAGGTTACTGTCAAGTAATACTGTGTCTTGTAGTTGCCTGTCGCGCTTCCTGCGACAGAAACGGTTATGGTTCCTTCCTGTCCGGTCGACAAGCCGGTTGTGCTTGTCCACATGTAACGTTTGGCGTCAGGCGCTACAACGAGTGGTGATTGGAAGGCGAAGTTGTGTGTTGAGCTTGCGTCCCACCAGAAGAAGATAGAGAGCTCGGAGTAGCCATATCCAACGTCGTCCACTAGCACTACGCTTCCTGGAAAGTCGCTGTTGACGCCTGTTTGGCCGAAGGTTATCTTGTATTGAATGACGTAAAGCGCTGTTACTGTTTTAGGTTTGTCCATTAAGACTGTTGTTGGTGAAAACATTGGATTAGTGATTTCGGACATGTCTGCCGTTGACCATCCGTTGAATCGGTAGCGTGAGGAGCCAAGTATTATGTCTTCATACGCGTCTGTGGATACCGTTGCGAGGGTGTTAGCGTCATACCAACCCGCTCCTGTTGGGTTGTTGACTCCAACTGGGTTCGTTGCCAACGTCAAATAGTGTTGCGTCTTCCATCCTGCTGTGGCCGTTTTTGGCCCAGTCATAGTTAATGGGTTGCTTTGAACGTAGTCTGTGCCCGAAGCGTCTCCATTCCAGTTTAGGAATACGTGACGCGTTCCGTTTCCATGGTTTACTGTCCCTGCGTTTAGACTCGCATAAGCTGTTGCGCCGTTGTCATACCAGCCTTGCCCGCTCGGGGTGGCATAGGGGGTATCTACTGTTAAGTAGTATTGGGTTACGTAGTTTCCTGTGATGTTCACGTCGGCGCTGACTGTTATCGGCGAGGAGGGGCCTGTGATGCTGTTTAGCCTGTATTGTTTGCCTGGAGTAGTGCTTGTTACTGTTGAGCTGTAGGAATATGGAATTGTGCTGCCCACGTCGGCCCATAGCTCATAGGGCAGGCCAAGATAGGTTCTTGTTGTTCCGTTGATTGTTGCAACGATTCCGTTTGCATCAGAATATAGCCCTGTATGTCTGAAGGTGAGAAGATATTGATGGACGTAGGTTGCAGTTACTGTCTTGCTCTTGTCAATTAGTACAGTTGTGGATGGTGAAGAGGGATCAGCTATTTCAGACATGTCTTCAGTAACCCAGCCGTTGAAGCGGTAACGAGATCCTCCGGGAACGTACGTGTCGGTCGATATGGAAGCAAGTGTGTTTGCGTCGTGCCATCCTGAACCTGAGGGCGTTGTTATGCCTGGCGGGTTTGGCGGCAGGCTAAGGTAGTATTGGGTTTTGTAGTTTCCAATTACGCTTCCGAATGTTGTGATTGTTATAGGGCCGCTTTGTGATGAGGACAGGCCGCTGGTGCTTGTCCAGACATACCGTTTAGAATTTGCGGTTACTACCAATGGTGATTGGAAGGCGTACGAATGAATTGAGCCCAGACTCCAGTTGAAGTAAGTTGGCAGGTTTCCATAACCGTAGGGTGTTCCATCAACAGTCACCACGGTTCCAGTGAAATCTGAGCTGATTCCCAATTGATCGAACGTGACACGGCTTAGCACGGCGTAGTTTCCGACGACGCTTCCAGATGTGGTAGCCGTTAGAGTTCCGCTTCTAGCGCTGGAGAGCCCGGACGTGGATGTCCAGTTATACTGTTTGTTAGCATTTGCGACAAGTGGCGAAGCGAACGTGAAGCCGTGAGTTGAGCCTTGGTCCCACCAGAATGTTGTGGAAGGCAAACCATTGACGTTGTAGTTGATGCTGTCTATTGTTACTACTGTTCCTGTGAAGTCTGTTCCAACGCCTGATTGGTCAAACACTATTTGATATTGTGTCTTGTAGTTGCCCGTGACCGTTGCAGCGTTTGTCACAGTTATTGGCGAGGCTTGTCCATTCACGTTCACGAGTTTGAACTGCTTGCCGCTGGTGGTGCTCATTATTGTGTTACTGTACAGATAGGTTACTGAGGAGCTGCTGTCAGCCCATAGAGTGAGTGGCAAATCGGTAAAGAGCTTGGCATCTCCATTCGCTGTTAGGACTGTTCCTGCGGCTGTTGAATCAAGTCCCGTGTGAGTAAATGTAATCGCATACTGGGTAACGTAGTTTCCTGCGACAGTTGCAGGGGCGATGACCGTTATCGGCGAGACCGGCCCGTTAACGTTGTTAAGCCTGAAACGTTTTCCTGAAGTGCTACTCGGGACGGCTGAAGTGTAAGAGTACGTGACAGAACTGCCACTATCGAACCACATTGTGATTGGAAGATCAGTGAAAACTTTCCCATTTCCGTTCACTGACACGATTGTTCCGGTGGCAGTGGAGTCTAGTCCCGTCTGGCTGAACGTAATTGAGTATTGGACAACATAGTTGCCCGTTACTGTGCTTGCTCCTGTGACGGTTATTGGTGAAGTGGGTCCTGTAACGGTGCTAAGCCTGTACTGCTTGCCTGTTTGTGTGCTGGCAATTAAGGAGCTATATGAATATGTTACAGATGTGCCAGAGTCAACCCATAAGATGTAAGGGAGATTGCTGAGTGCCTTGGCGTTGCCGTTAACGGTGACGATTGTTGCTGTGGCGTCTGATGAGAGCCCGGTTTGTGAGAAGGTTACAGAGTATTGAGTCACGTAGTGGGCGGTGGCTGTGTGGTTGGCGTTCATTTGCACCGTGATTGGGTTGACGCCAGCTCCTCGAGATGTTCCATCAACGTCCCAGTAGCTGAAGCGGTAACGCATGCTTGATGATATGTTGACGTAGGTGGGGGCTGTCAATGTTTTGTCTGTGCCATTGCCGTACCAGCCCTCTCCTGGAATGCCTGTAATGCCGATAGGGTCAGTTTTAACCTTCAAGTAGTAGTTTTGCTGAGGGGGTGGGCAACTGAGGCTAACTATAATTGGATGGCCTTGGCTTGGGTTGACGCCGCCCCACCAGATGTCGTTGGCCTTGGTCACGATTGTTCCTGCCATTGCGTCGTAATAGGGCAGGTGACCTGGCACATAGTTGTGGGCCACGGCACGACCATTTTCATAGCAGTATACTCCGGTCAGATTGTTTGGCCAAGATGCTACTATTGAATTTAGGATTTTGAACCGGAAGAAAATCTTCCACTCTGATCGATGAACGTCCCATCCGATGTTGCTCGAGTTGCATCTCAGAAGTGATGCAGTGTAACCCGGGTTTCTGTATTTTTCTTGGCTGGTGTCTGCCAGATCTGGCTGAGTCGTACGATCGTACAATATTTCAAGTTTGTTTTTTCCGGTTGGGGCTTTGACCCATGCACTACCATCGTAGTAGTATGTTGTTACTTCTACGTTGGATACGGGTACCAAAGTGCCCATGTAAACTACCCTGAAAAACGTAACACAGTTTACTGGAACTATGGCAACCGCAACTCCTGTCGAACCGCCGTTGTCGGTGACAGTTAGTTCAACCGTGTAGTTTCCATCACTTGGGTAAGAGTGAGTTGTTATGGAATCAGTTTCTGTGACAATGCTTCCATCACCAAAATTCCACGTGTACTGAATGATTTGACCGTCTGGGTCATAGCTTGATGATGCGTTAAATACTATTGTTTCGCTGGGAGTAGGAATCTCTGGGTCGAATGTAAATAGAGCTAAGGGGGCTTGATTAGCGTTGGCTGAAACCTGACTTTGGGCTTGTATGATTAAGATGGGCAAAAGAAACATTAGCATTATGGCAACTAGCGTAACTGCACGTGTCTTCACTGTTCTCCTTCTCCCTTCAACACCATTACTGGACGGCAGAGAACATTTAAGCATTCTGGAATTAACTTCTAGGTCGCTTTGCAAAATATTTCTTGCGCTTTCTCAGCCTATCGCAATTTAGCAACATGTTGTTCCGTGTCACCCAAGTATCTGCATAGAAAACGAAAACTCTGAGTTATGGAAGACGCGCTTGTCACTATGCAAAACATTAAGTATTTAATGGCAACACCAACATATTGCGTTGCTGAGGAAACAATATTGGTTAAAAGCGTATTCCAGAGAATAAAGGAAATCCCAAAGAGTATTGTGAGGAATAAGGCAAACATTGTTGCCGTCATAATCTGGAGTATGATAATAGGCGGGTTTGTAATCGCTGAATACTGGCTTTTTTTCAAGTATGGGCCAGACAGAGTGAAATTTGAGTTCATGCAGAGCCGTGGAGGAATTTATCCGCCATTCGAGACTTGGGCAGGCGCATCACTTACCGTGGTTGATTTGTTGGCAATAAGCCTTGCTGCTTTGTTTTTTGGGGCTTTTATTTCCGAGGTTGAGAAGGTTTTTTATGGGATAATCAGTGCGGTGATCATTTCCTCTTCAGTGGCGACCGGATACATTGCGTATCACATATGGACGGTGCTGGGTTGGGGAAGTGTTCTCTCAACGACTTCAGCAGGCTGGTCATGGGCAATCTATTGGGGTTTTCTGAACACGTTCCGGGCAATTTTCCCAATGCCAATCGCGTTTACGCTCCTGTTTGGAATCCTCGGGGCATTTTTGAGATCAAGTATCGATTCCTTCTGATAGTCTCTCCAGGCTGTCAGAGAACTGTGGTTTAGGCAGCACCGCGCGCGCCTACGGTTCGGTTTTGTTCTTTATATCAAGAAAAGCTTGGTCAATATAAGTTGAGAAATCATGCTCCAACATGTTCAAAGCTTCTTCAGACTTTAGGCCCTGCAATGTCATGTATCCGCCAAATAACAGACCTGTAAGAGTGCCCAGTCTGGAAAAAGGAGTCTCTCCTGCCAAAAGCTCCGCTGTGACTTCGTTTTCCTTTCTAGATATTTTGGCATCGATTCTCACGTAAGAACCGTCTTTGTGCTGTCCTGTGATAACAACGACGTGTTCCTTTCCGGTTTTTTTTCTTTTGGTCGAGAAGTTTCTTGATTTGAAAAATGATTCAATGGCACTGACCAAGGGCTCCAATTGGATCTCTTTGTCAACCCAGATACGTTGTATTCTCATTCTAGACCTCAGAGGGTACATTACAGTGAAGATGTAAGCGTTTCCAAGGGCGGACGAAAAACGGGATCTTTACGGTTCTACTGCTTTTTTTCTCCGTAAAGGTGGCATGCTACTACTCGGCCGTTTCCCACGTCCACAAGCAGTGGTTCTTTTGTTCGGCATATGTCGCCGATGTAGGATGGGCATCTTGTATGGAATCTGCAGCCTGAAGGTGGGTTTACTGGGCTCGGTATTTCGCCTTTAATCACTACTTCAGCTCTTGCGGATGTCGGATCTGGCACTGGAACAGCTGCTATCAAAGATCGCGTATATGGATGCATTGGTTCTTGAATGACGTCCTCAACCGTACCCATCTCCATTATTTTGCCAAGATACATTATTGCGATGCGATTACATATGTGTCTGGCGAGTGCTAGGTCGTGTGTGATATAGAGGAAGGATGTACTGAATTTCTCTTGAAGGTTTACCATTAGGTTCAGGATTTCGGCGCGAATGGAAACGTCGAGCATTGAC
>Ga0209253_10005120_pt1 | contig 11389 bp, 11 predicted proteins | sample FrelakmetBRP12BR_FD_187145 | JGI IMG/M metagenome (GOLD analysis project Ga0209253, IMG submission 187145) | Freshwater lake sediment microbial communities from the University of Notre Dame, USA, for methane emissions studies - BRP12 BR (SPAdes)... | ecosystem: Environmental > Aquatic >...
ACCCAGCGTTCATTACCCGTGACCAGGTGGACAAAGCGTCAGTGGACCGTGAGCTCGATATCTACCGGACGCAGGCGAAGAATGAAGGGAAACCTGAGAAGATCGTGGAAAAGATCGCGACGGGCCGGCTCGAGAAATACTACCAGGAGGTGTGCCTGATGGAGCAGACCTTCATCAAGGACGGTTCCAAGACGATCAAGGATTACCTGCAGGAAGCCGGGGCTGCGACCGGCAAGCCGGTCGTTGTCCGGGAGTTCACCCGGTTCCATCTGGGCGAGGAGGAGAGGTAGCTCCGATGACGACTGACCGTCCGGCGTACACGCGCGTGCTGCTCAAGCTGAGCGGCGAGTCCCTTATGGGAAAGATGCAGTTCGGGATCGATTCCGACGTGCTCCGGCAGTACTCCGCGGAGATCAAGGCGGTCAAGGATATGGGCGTGCAAGTCGGCATTGTCATCGGCGGCGGGAACATCTTCCGGGGTGTGTCGAATTCGTCAAGCGGGATCGACAAAGTGACGGGCGACCACATGGGCATGCTGGCAACGCTGATCAATGCCCTGGCGCTGCAAAGCGCCCTCGAACGCGAGGGGATGGTCACGCGGCTCATGTCCGCGATCCGGATGGATGTCATTGCGGAACCGTTTATCCGGCGGCGTGCCGTGCGGCATCTGGAAAAGGGCCGCATCGTCATTTTCGGCGCAGGGACGGGAAACCCGTACTTCACCACGGACACCGCGGCCGCTCTTCGCGCGGTTGAAATCGAAGCCGATGTCATTATCAAAGGGACGCGCGTCGACGGTGTGTACGATTCGGACCCCGAACGCAACCCCAACGCCTTCAAGTTCCAGGAAATTTCCTACCTGGATGTGCTCAAGAAGGATCTGAAAGTGATGGATATGACAGCCATTACGCTCTGCAAGGAGAACAGCCTGCCCATCCTGGTGTTCAACATGAACACCCCCGGGAACTTCAAGCGCCTCATCCTCGGCGATTCTGTGGGGACAAAGGTACTGGAACAACCCTGACCTCTTCTCGATAACACTCAAGGGGGACGACCATGGTCAAGACCATTCTGAAAGAAGCTGAAGAGAGGATGCACAAGGCGGAAGAGGTTGTCCGCCTGGAACTGGTGAAGATCAGGACCGGCAAGGCGACCACCGCGCTGCTCGACGGAATCAAGGTCGATTATTACGGAACAATGACGGCGCTGAGCCACGTTGGGAACGTCGGCGTGGCCGACATCCATATGCTGACGGTACAGCCATACGACAAAGGGATGCTTGACCACATTCTCAAGGCCATCCAGACTGCCAACCTGGGCTTGAATCCGATCAAAGATGCGGACATTATTCGCGTTCCGATCCCTCAGCTCAACGAAGAGCGACGGAAGGAATTGGTGAAACTGACGAAGAGATTTGGCGAGGAAGGAAAGATCGCCGTTCGGAACATCCGGAGGGACTGCATCGAGCACCTCAAGAAATCGGAAAAGGCGGAGCACTTTTCAGAGGACGAACGGAAACGGGGAGAGCAGGAAGTGCAGAAGTTGACGGACAAGCATATCAAAGATATTGATGCTCTCCTTGCACAGAAAGAGAAGGAAATCATGGAGGTGTAGGGCTTCTTTTCAAGAGCTGCTGCAAACGCCAGTCCCTGCGGACTGGCGTTTTTTTGCTTTTTCGGGCACCGTGGCAAGTCACCCCTGATTGTCAACCGGGTCCGTCGATCTCTTCCCTGAAACATGTGCCCCTGCGGGACGTACCAATACCTGAAGCCCTCACCAATCAATGAATGTTCCGGGGGACGCTATGACAGCCGCGGCTGAAGTCCGAAGACTCTACAAATCGCGCGCAGACAGGATGATCGACGGCGTCTGCGGGGGAATCGCCGAGTACTTCGGGGTCGACTCGACACTCGTCCGCCTTGCCTTCGTCTTCCTGATATTCATGGGCGGGATGGGAGTGCTCTTGTATTTCATCGCGATGATAGTCCTCCCCGCGGATCCCCGGGCCGCCGGCGAACCGTCCGCCGTGCAACCCGAGCAACGCACCAAGCACAACACGACATTCTGGGCGGTTCTGCTGATCGCTCTCGGACTCTTCTGGTTCTTCAGCAACATCGGCCTGGGATTCTGGCATCACTGGTGGGGCCTGCCGTGGCGCGTGGCTATGCCTCTCCTGTTGATCCTTGCGGGCGTGGCGTTCCTGCTGCATGGGAAGGACGGAGTGCAGGCGGTGGGGGCGGAGGCACCTGCGGGAAGCCCGCGACTCTACCGGTCACGAACGGATTCCAAGATCGCGGGCGTGTGCGGAGGGATTGGCGCGTATGTCAATACCGACCCGACTCTCGTTCGCATTCTCTTCATCGTCGGAGGCTTTGCCTCCGCGGGATTTATGGTCCTGCTCTACATCATCATGGCACTCGTCGTGCCGAAGGAGCCGGCGCTGGGACAGCCGGCCTGACATTGACCTGAGGACTGCGACCATGCACCCGAGATTCCCGTTCTTCGGACTCCTTCTCATCCTCGTCGGTGCGGTCATGTTGCTGGACCGCACCAGAGTCATCAGTCTGGGCTTGCACGAGATCTTCTGGGGCCTCGTGATGCTTCTTGGTGCCTTCAAGCTGATCACGGGTTTTTCAGACCCGGCCCGCGGCGGGATTTTCTGGGGGACCGTCTTTTTCTGCGTCGGTGCCTACAACTTCCTGAACGGCCTGGATCTTCTGGAGCTGCCCTCGTCCCTGCTCCTGCCGCTCTTTGTGACCGTCATGGGCGTAGGGTTCTTGTTGATGTTCTTGCGGAGCGTTCATGATTGGCACCTCATCGTCCCCGCCCTTTTTTTCACTGGTCTGGGAGGCGCGATGGTGCTCTCGGAACTTGGCAGCCTGGGCCGGTGGGAAGTCATTGCGATAGTCAGGGCATACTGGCCGGTGGCCCTGGTGCTCTTTGGAGCGGCGCTTCTGTTGAACAGGAGAACGGCCTAGCCGGAACGGAGACAGCAACCGCCGCTAGTGTGCCTCCAGCCAGTTGTTTCCGATACCGACGTCTACCTTCACCGGAACATTGAGCGGCATCGCCATCCGCATTGTTTCCGCGACGAGTTTCTCCATCGTCTCCTTCTCACTCAGCGGCAACTCGAACACGAGTTCGTCGTGCACCTGCAGGAGCATTCTCCCTTTCAGCTTTCTCCCGGTGATTTCCCGGTCCAGGGTGATCATCGCCAGCTTGATCATATCGGCCGCGGTTCCCTGGATCGGCATATTAATGGCCTGCCGCTCGGCATTGCTTCGGACGGCCTGGTTCCTGCTGCTGATGTCTGGCAGGTAGCGTCTCCGGCCGAGCAGTGTGGAGACGTAGCCGAGCCGGCGGGCAGTATCGATGGTGTCATTGATGTACTGTTTGACCCTGGGAAACCGCTCGAAGTATCGCGCAATAATATCCTTCGCTTCCGTCTGGCTGATCTCCAGTCGGTTGCCGAGGCCGAACGGCCCGATGCCATACATGATACCGAAGTTCACTTCCTTCGCCTTGCGTCGCATATCGCGGGTAACATCCTTCGCTTCGATGCCGAATACCTTGGCCGCCGTGGTCGTGTGGATGTCCTCGTCATTGCGGAACGCCCCGACGAGTCCCTCGTCCCCTGACACATGTGCCATGACGCGTAACTCGATCTGCGAGTAGTCCGCCGACATCAGCAACAGCCCTGGGCCGCCGGGCACGAACGCTTTCCTGATCGCACGGCCGATCTCAGTCCGGATGGGAATATTCTGCAGATTCGGATCGCTGGACGACAGTCTGCCTGTTGCGGCGATCGTCTGATTGAACGACGTGTGAACCCGTCCGGTCTTCGGATTGACCAGCGTCGGCAGTGCGTCGACATAGGTTGATTTCAGCTTCGTCAGTTGACGGTATTCGAGAATCTTCTCGATGATCGGGTGCAGGCCGCGAAGCGTCTCCAGAACCCCCACGTCGGTGGAGAATCCCGTCTTGGTCTTCCGCACCGTCGGGAGATTCAGCCGGTTGAAAAGGATTTCCCCGAGTTGCTGCGTGGAGTTGATGTTGAACGTCTCGCCCGCGAGGGCATGGATGTCGCGGATGAGGCCGTCAAGCTGGCGTTCCAGGTCCTTCGACATGGATGCAAGGTATCCGACGTCGAGCGCGATCCCGGCGAATTCCATCCGTGCCAGGACAGGGGTGAGGGGGAATTCCACGGTTTCGCACAGGCCGGCCAGATCAAGCTCCTTCAGACGGGGCAGCTGCGCATCATAGATCCGCATGGTAATATCGGCATCTTCTGCGGAGTAGTTCGCGATCGCGTCAAGGCTGACCTCGGTGATGTGCTTCTGATTCTTTCCTTTGCCGACCAGGTCTTCGAACGAAACCATTTTGTAGTGGAGGGCTTCCATGGCAAGTGCGTCGAGAGAATGCTGCCCGTCGGCGCGGAGGATGTAGCTGGCCACCATGGTGTCGTGGGCGACGCCCCGGACATTGACGCCGTGGTTCATCAGGACAAGCATGTCATATTTGACGTTCTGGCCGATCTTCCGGATCTTCTCTGCTTCGAACACGGGTTTCATCGCGGTGAGCACCGTCCCGAGGTCCAGCGCCGCGAGCGTATGGTTGAGCCGGCCGCCCGCATCCGCCGTTCCGCCGAAGAGACCTTCGGAGGGAATATCCGGCAAGGAGGACGATTTCACCGGGATGTAGTATGCTTCCCGTTCCGCAACGGAAAACGAAAGCCCCACGAGTTGCGCCCTGAGGGCATCCGTCGACGTGGTCTCGGTGTCGAATACCAACGCCGATGATTTCTCCAGCTTCGCACAGAGGGCGTTGAGCTCGCTCTTTGAGGTCACGCAATGGTAGACGTGTTGATCGGTGGAGATGTCTCTCACCGTTGCCGGTTCCTGCATCGGCGGTGACGGGGCGGCAGCTGCAGGTTCGACCCGTTCCGCGAACCGTTCGGTCTCGCGCATGCGGGTGGCAAGCGATCGGAATTCCAGTTCGCCGAAAAGGCGGATCAACGTCGCAGTGTCGCGCGGTGCCGCCCGCAGCTCGTGGAAATTGATCTGCACCGGCACGGCGGTATCAATCGTGACGAGTTTCTTGGAGAGAAAGGCCTTGTCTTTGTGAGCCGCCAGTTTTTCTCTCACCCCTTTTTGCGGGATCTCTTCAATGTGCTCATACAGGCTCTCGAGAGTCTCGTACTTCTGAATCAGCGGAATGGCCGTCTTTTCGCCGATGCCGGGTACGCCGGGTACGTTGTCGGATTTGTCACCGGTCAGCGCGAGAACGTCGATGACCTGCCCCGGCTTGACGCCGAATTTCTCCTTGACCTCCGCTTCCTGGACGATCTCTACATCGCCCCCGCCCTTGGCAGGCTTGTACATCTTGATGAGGGCGGAGATGAGCTGCATATAATCTTTGTCTCCCGTGACCATGAAGGTCAGAACGCCCTCTTTTTCCGCCCGACGGGCAAGCGTCCCGATGATGTCGTCGGCTTCGAAGCCGGGGAGCTCGAGAAGCGGAGTGTTGAAGGCCCGCACAACCTCTTTAAGCTTGTCGAGCTGCGAGGCCATATCCTCCGGCATCTTCTGCCGGGTGGCTTTGTACTCCGGAAACATCGCATGCCGGAACGTGGGTTCTTTGGTGTCGAACACCACGGCGACGTGATCGGGTCTTTCGTCCTCGAGGATCTTCATCAGCGCCGTCACGAAACCGTAGATGGCGCTCGTGTTCTCACCCTTGCTGTTGATCAGCGGCCTGTTGATGAAGCTGAAATATGCCCGGTAGGCAAGAGCCATACCGTCGAGCAGATAGAGGGTTTCTTTCTTCGCCATACAAGACCTTTCAGGACTTCAGACCGTTGTTCCGCCCCCGGAAGTGGCTGCCGCACCGTCCGCCGCGGTGCGGGGCTGTTCCTCGAGATATTTCCAGACGACAAAACTGGATGCCAGGAGCATGCAGCTGTTCGCGACAAACGAAGCCGTGATTCCGAAATGGCCGGCAACAAATCCTCCCATGACCGGTCCGAGCATGTTTCCGAGGATTGTAAGGCTGGACGCAATGGCGATCATGCCACCCCGGCGTTCGAGCGGGGCGTAGAAACTTGTCAGCGAATAGAGCGTGGGGAGAACTCCGCCGCGCGCGAAGCCGAGAAACGCGCGCAGAAAGCTCAGCTGAAGCAGATCCCGTACGATGATATGCCCGGCATAAGCAATGCCGACGACTGCGAGTGCGATCCAGAGGTTCTTCTTGTAGCCCGTTCGATCGTTCCGCTTCCCCCACCAGGGCGCCGCAACGACCATGAACAGCCCGGAGATCGAGAAGATCCCTCCTGCGAGTGTGGAGACAAAACGCGTGTCCGTTTCAAAACTCTCGATGAAGAGAGCGAAAATCGGTTCGATCATCAGAACGGAGATCTGCCCGATCACGAGCATCGCCCCGACGATCCGCAAACGCCGGTCGGAGAACATGAGCCGGTAGTTGTCCAGGACTGTATACTTTCGCGCTTCCGCGCTGACTCGTGCCGTCTCGCGGACTTTGAGCAGGACAACAAAGCCGCCGATGATGCAGAGGGTCGCGGTAATGAAGAAGATCTGGCGATAGCCGACCAGATCGGCAAGAAGACCGCCGACAAAAGGGCCGATGACCATTCCCCCCGCACTGGAGGATTGCATGAAGCCCAGCGCGTAACCGATCTTTTCCTTCGGAGTGCTGGTCGAGACCAGGGCCAGCGATGCCGCGATGAAGCCGCTGATCCCTCCCTGAACGACCCGGAACAGCAACAGCTGATACACGTCCTGGGAGAAGCCAATCAAGACCTGAGAAAGGGCAAGGCCGAAGATCGCACGGACGACCATGGCCTTCCGGCCATACCGGTCGCCCATGATCCCCCAGATCGGTGTGGCTATGAACGAGAGAAAGAAAGGCCCGGAGAAGACCAGTCCGCTCCAGCGCGCAAGCTCTGCGGGTTCTGTGACTCCCAGCTGCCGGATGAAGAAGGGGAGGAAAGGGACGACGAGGTTCATGCCGACCATGGCGAGGAACTGGGTCCCCCAGAGAATGTAGAGGTTCTTGCGCCAGAGTTCCATGAGTGGTCGTCGCCCTGAATGAAGAACTCACCTCTGCACTTCCCCTTCCTGCTGTCAGACAAAGGGGTGTAGGGTGAGTTTGGAGGATCAATATACCGAATCCCGCCAGGAATTCCAAAGCCCCCTCTCCCGCGTTGACTGTGAGGCTGGAATGTCCTACCTTGTGAAGGATTTGATCGAAAGGGACATGAGGATTTACACCAAGACCGGCGACAAAGGTGACACTTCCCTCTTTGGAGGCCAGCGCGTCCCCAAAGACGCGCTGCGCATCGAGGCCTACGGCACCGTTGATGAGCTGAATTCCGTCCTGGGCCTTGTCCGGGCGGACAATGCCGACGCAGAGATCGACGGGATACTGGCGGACGTTCAGGACCAGCTTTTTGATCTTGGAGCGGACCTTGCGACGCCGCGGTCGGCCGAAAAGAAACCGATCAAGCGGATCGAGGTACGGACTGCCCAGCAGTTAGAGAAAGTCATCGATGCGATCGAGCCGTCGCTGAAACCCCTCCGGAGTTTCATCCTTCCCGGCGGATCCGCGGTTGCTGCCCGGCTCCACTTTGCGCGTACGGTCTGTCGGCGCGCCGAGCGGGCTGTCGTCCGGCTTTCCCGGAACGAAGATATCGGCGAGGCGGTCATGATCTACCTGAACCGGTTGTCCGACATGCTCTTCATCCTCGCGCGGTATGCTAATCAGAAGGCAAGGGTGCCGGAGGTGAAGTGGAAAGGGTGAATAAAGGGAGACGCGATGCAGGCGTGTCAACGGGAGGTAAGCGGTTGATGGTGTTTCCCGGCTGAGCCGTGATTTCCCGAATGCGACACTCATTTCAAGCCCCCGGAAGGGGGCCTTGCTTTGTCTGATGGAAAGCAGGTGCAGTATGGCGGAGGAAATCCTCACCGTATCCAATCTCATCAAGCGCTACGGCGATCTTGTTGCCGTGAACGGTGTCAGCTTCGCCGTGCTTCGGCAGGAGATCTTTGGCATCCTGGGACCGAACGGTGCCGGAAAGACCACGACGCTTGAGACGATTGAGACCCTCCGGCCGATCGAGGGAGGCGAAATTGCCGTCAACGGCATCGACGTGCGCCGGAATCCGCAGGCGGTCAAACGGATTATCGGCGTTCAGCTCCAATCTTCCACGTTTTTCGACAAACTCAACCTCGTCGAGCTTCTAAGCTTGTTTGGTGAGCTGTACGGCCGAACGGTCGACCCTCTGGCGCTGCTGGACGAGGTGGAGCTGCGTGACAGGGCGAAAGAGTATGTCGGCAATCTCTCGGGGGGGCAGAAGCAGAGGTTCTCCATTGCGGCGGCCCTTGTGAACGAGCCGCTCGTCATTTTCCTGGATGAACCGACCACCGGACTCGACCCTCAGGCACGCAGGCATTTGTGGGGTGTGATCAGGAGGATCCGTTCGGAAGGGAAGACCATTGTGCTGACGACCCATTATATGGACGAAGCGGAGTATCTCTGCGACCGGGTCGCGATCATGGACCGCGGGAACATCATCGCTCTTGATGCGCCGCACCGGCTCGTGACCCAGCTGCTGGAAAACGGATTCAAGAAGGAGAAGATCCAGCACCTGGCCAACCTGGAGGATGTCTTCCTGAGTCTCACCGGTCACGTGTTGAGGGAGGAATGATGCGCCTGAAGTGGAAGATGACGCTGGCTTCCCTCAAGATGTTCTTCCGGCAGAGGGAAGCAATACTCTGGACAGTTCTTTTCCCGTTGTTCGTGATCATACTTTTCAGCTTCATCAAGTTCGACGGCCTCGGGCGCATGCACCTGGGCATTGCCAACGAGGCCGGCGGTCGGGCTGGGGCATTGACGGAAGCCCTGCAGTCGGTGAAGACCTTTGAGATTTTCGAGGGAACACGAGAATCCGAGCTTCGTGAGCTGGAGAAGGGAGAGAGGGATGTCGTACTGATCATCCCGGAGTCTTTCAATCCTGCCCTGGCGGGAAGTGTGACGGCTTTTGCCGATGTCGAGGCAAAGCCCCGGGAGGCTCAGCTTGCGTCGCTCGTGCTCCAACGGGCTCTCGACGAACTGACCTTCCACCAGGCGCCGAACGCCAACCGGCTGCTTTTGAAGACCGAGCCGGTCAAGACGCGCAATCTGACGTATATCGATTTCCTGATCCCCGGCGTGCTCTCCATGGCGATTATGCAGATGGGGATTTTCGGTGTGGCGTTCAGCTTTGTATCCCTGAAGAAGCGCGGCATCCTGCGTCGTCTGTGGGTGACGCCGATCAATCCCGGTGATTTCATCATCGCGCAGATCTCCACGCGGGTCATTGCGATTCTCATCCAGATGGTCTTGATGATCGGCGTCGGAATGCTGTTCCTCAATCTCCATTTTGTGGGGAACCCGCTTTCCATCGTTGTCATCGGTCTTCTGGGGGCGGTGGTGTTTCTCGGGTTCGGTTTCTCGCTGGCTGGCATTTCGAAATCGGAAGACCAGGTAGCGCCGCTCGCGAATCTGATCAGTCTTCCGATGATGCTTCTCTCCGGGGTTTTCTTCAGCCGTTCGAATCTGCCGGGAGTGCTTCATGCGATCACCGGATTCTTTCCGCTGACGTATCTCGCCGATGCGATGCGGAGTGTTGCGATCGACGGGGCGACGCTCTTTCAGGTCGGCCCGCAGCTTGCGGGGCTTGCGGCATGGGGAGTTGTTTCGGTGTTCATTGCGGCGAGGATGTTTCGCTGGGAATGAGGACCGGGAGGGCAAAATCCATCTCCGCGGTTCCGGACGTCGGCGTTCGGCTGAGGTTCATGGACCGATGTCCGACCCGTCCGATCCGGTTTTCTTGACATTCCAGGGCATTCTTTTTATATTCTTTTACGTTCCTTATCGCGATAAACTCGCGGAGAGTTTGTCGTCCTGCGGGTTTCTCTCACCTCGGTCCAGTGGAGATCCATCGGAATGCTCACCGAATTTGGTCGCGTCCTCATCTTTCTGATTGTGGGGGCGCTGTTTGTGGCCATCGGCCTTTTCGTCGCCTGGCTTTTGCGCCCGCACCGCCCGTACCCCAGTAAGCTCAGCACCTATGAATGCGGCGAGGTTCCCGTCGGCGATACCCGCGTTCGCTTCAATGTCCGCTTCTACGTGGTTGCCCTCATTTTTCTCATCTTCGATGTCGAAGTCGTCTTTCTCTTCCCGTGGGCAACGGTGTACAAAGGCCTGGGCTGGTTCGCGTTCATCGAGATGCTGGTCTTCCTCGCCATCCTCCTTGTCGGTTACGCCTACGTGTGGCGGAAGGGTGATCTGGATTGGGACAAGCCTGCGCCCAGGATTCCGCGGTACGAGGCCGGCGTTGGCGTGAGGGACGCGCATCTCACCGAAGAAGAAGTAGCAGTGTAACGGGAGGGCAATGGGACTCTTAGATCAGAAGTTCGAGAACAGTAATATCGTCATCACCACCATGGACGACCTGCTCAACTGGGCGCGTTTGTCGTCCCTCTGGGGGATGCAGTTCGGCCTTGCCTGCTGTGCCATCGAAATGATGGCCACCGGAGCATCCCACTATGATCTAGACCGCTTCGGGACGTTCTTCCGGGCCTCGCCCCGCCAATCGGATGTGATGATCGTTGCAGGCACGGTGACGCTCAAAATGGCCTCCCGCATCAAGACCCTGTACGATCAAATGTCTGAGCCCCGGTACGTGATCTCCATGGGAAGCTGCTCGAACTGTGGCGGGCCGTACTGGGAGCACGGGTATCACGTGCTGAAGGGGGTCGACCGGATCATTCCCGTCGATGTCTATGTTCCCGGGTGCCCGCCGCGACCGGAGGCGCTCATGGAAGGGTTACTGAAGCTCCAGGAGAAGGTCCGGAACGAAAGCCTCGCGAAAAAGAAGTCCGCATGAACCGCAATCCGTAATCCCCAATCCGAAATCCTCATGATTCCACAAGAAATTCACCAGACCCTTCAGTTGAAGTTCCCCGATGCCGTCGTTGATGCAAAGCTCGAGGGCGTGCTCGATCCCTTCATCAAGGTTGCTCCCGACCGGATCGCGCAGGTCGCCCTGCATCTGCGCGACGAGGAGAAGATGCACTTCGATACGCTGATGCTTCTGACCGGCATGGACTATTCGGGTGGGAAACTCGGCGTGGTCTACCATCTCGCCTCAACGAAATGGAGCCACAAGATTGTGCTGAAGGTCGAGGTGACCGCGGCAAATCCTCACGTCCAGTCGGTAGAATCTGTCTGGAAGACGGCGAACTGGCACGAACGCGAGGCGTTTGACATGATCGGCATCATCTTCGACGGGCATCCGGACCTGCGCCGCATCCTGATGCCTGATGACTGG
>Ga0209253_10005121_pt1 | contig 11389 bp, 8 predicted proteins | sample FrelakmetBRP12BR_FD_187145 | JGI IMG/M metagenome (GOLD analysis project Ga0209253, IMG submission 187145) | Freshwater lake sediment microbial communities from the University of Notre Dame, USA, for methane emissions studies - BRP12 BR (SPAdes)... | ecosystem: Environmental > Aquatic >...
AAGGAAGAGGCCAAGATTCCGGAAGAGACACTCTCCTTAAGTGAGGAACCCTTCGAAAAAACCTTCAGCCTCGAAGACTTTACGACAGCCATCCAGAAAGAAGCGGCTGAGGAGTCAACGGAGAAAGCGCTTCCACCTATTGTCCAGGAAGAGATCCGCAAGCAGGCGCCTTCAGAAATGCCTCCCCTTGAGGTACCGCTAAGCCAACCGGAGTCAGCATCTGACGCTCTGGAAGAGGAAGATCTCCAATCCTTACTGGCAGAGCTGGAAAAACATGAGATCTCTAAAAAGGCACCTCCCGAGGAGATTGCCTTAGAAGAGGAAGAATTAACAACCGAGGCGCTGGAGGAAGCCCTTAAGCCCTTGCTTGCTAAGAAGACCGAAAGAGGGGCTGCTTCGGAAATTCCGCGAGCTGAATTTCTGCTGGAAGAAGGGGCTTTGAAGGAGTTCGCTGAGGAAGTGATTCCAGAGGAAGTGATTCCAGAGGAAGTCATTCCAGAGGAAGAATTCCCAAGAGAGCTTTTTGAAAAGGCTGTCCCTCAGGCCGAGAAACCTGAGGTTCAAGAACTGGAATCTCCTGAAAAGATCGGTCCCCCCACTCTTTTGCCAAAGGAAGAAGTGAGAATCGGCACGGCATTAGAGACGCCGACGATCGATCTATTGGAAGAGGCAAAGGCCCTCACTCTTATGCGGCAGGAAGAGCAGAGGGTCCCCTTGGGACCCATCGAGCAGATGGCTGCAACACCCGAAGCTGAGAAGTTTCAAGAGGTCGAAGCTGAGAAACCTTTTGAGCGGCCAGCGGAAGAAGTAATTTGGCCTCAGAAAGTGGAAACCGGGAAACCGCTTCGAGAGGAAGGGGCTCGTCCCCCGCGAGCGACGGACAAGGAGATCGAGGAGATCATCGCGAAAGGAGTTCGAGCGATGGTGGAAGATTTCATGACGAAGGTCGTTCCGGAGGTGACTCAGAACATCGTCTCTCTCACGGTGGAGCGCATTGAAAAGATGGTGAAGGAGATCGTACCGGATATCGCTGAAAAGGCCGTCCAGGATGAGATCAGAAGGCTTGCAGAAGGAGAGAAGGATTAAGGAGGGAACAGGTTGCGAAGATGGCCTCAAAGCTTTTGGACAAATCTTATGACCCCCATCAGGTGGAGGAGAAATGGTACCGATACTGGATGGAAGGCGGCTATTTCAGAGCGGATGAAAAGTCAGCACGTCCGTCTTACTCCATTGTTATCCCACCTCCCAATGTGACCGGTGTCCTTCACATCGGGCACGCCTTAAACAATACCCTACAGGACATTCTGATCAGGTTCAAAAGGATGCAGGGGTACAATGTCCTCTGGATGCCTGGGACGGACCACGCCGGGATTGCTACCCAGAACGTGGTGGAAAAACAGCTCGCGGAGGAAGGCCTGAGCCGACATGCCCTGGGCCGTGAGAAATTCATCGAACGGGTCTGGAAGTGGAAACACCAGTCGGGAGGAACGATCATCAACCAGCTGAAGAAGCTGGGTGCCTCCTGCGACTGGTCCCGAGAGCGGTTCACGATGGATGAAGGCCTTTCGGAGGCGGTCAAAGAGGTCTTCATTCGCCTCTATCAGGAGGGCTTGATCTATCGCAGCAACTACATCATTAACTGGTGTCCACGGTGCCGAACAGCCCTTTCCGACCTGGAGGTTGAATACGAAGAGACTCCGGGGAAGCTCTACGCTCTCAAGTACCCTGCCGAGAAAGGAGCGCTTTTCTTAGTGGTGGCGACTACGCGACCGGAGACCATGCTGGGCGATACGGCGGTGGCGGTGAACCCATCGGACGAACGTTATCAGCGAATGGTCGGTCAGAAGCTTATCCTCCCTGTCCTGAGCCGAAAGATCCCAGTGATCGCAGACCGGTATGTGGATATCGAATTTGGAACAGGGGCGCTCAAAATTACCCCGGCCCATGATTTTAATGACTTTGAAATCGGGCTCAGGCATGGCCTGGAGCAGATCAAGGTGATCGATGAAGAGGGCCGGATGAATGAAAATGCCGGTCCCTATCGGGGGCTCGACCGTTTCGAATGCAGGAAGCGGATCGTCGAGGACTTTGAACGGGACGGTGTTCTTTTAGGGACCGAGGACTATCGCCACATGATCGGTCATTGCTACCGGTGTAAAACGGTCGTCGAACCGAACCTTTCCCTTCAGTGGTTCGTTCGAACCAAACCTCTGGCCCAGGCAGCCATTCAGGCTGTGAAGGAGGGACATACACGGATCATCCCGCCGGTCTGGGAGAAGACCTATTTTGAATGGATGGAGAATATCCGGGACTGGTGCATCTCCAGACAGATCTGGTGGGGGCATCGTATCCCGGCATGGTACTGTGAGTCCTGCGGGGAGGTCATTGTGTCCAAGGAGACGCCCACCTCCTGTCCGAAGTGCGGCGGGGACCCAATGAGGCCTGAAACCGACGTGCTGGACACCTGGTTCAGTTCGGCCCTCTGGCCTTTTTCCACCATGGGCTGGCCGAAAGACACCCAAGAGCTCAAGAAGTTCTACCCTACCTCTGCTCTGGTGACGGCCTTTGACATTCTATTCTTCTGGGTCGCCAGGATGATGATGATGGGGATCAAGTTCATGGGGGACGTTCCTTTCAGGGATGTCTACATCCATGGTCTGGTGAGGGATGAGAGAGGCGAAAAGTATTCGAAAACTCGAGGCAATGTGATGGATCCCCTCGACCTGATCGATCGGTTCGGTGCCGATGCCCTTCGTTTCACACTGGCGGCCTTGACCATGCCCGGGAGCGACCCCAAGCTTTCAGAGGAGCGAACAGAGGGATATCGCCACTTTGTTAATAAGATTTGGAATGCCGCCCGGTTTGCTTTGATGAATTTGGAGACGTTTCAGGTTGACCAAGGTCCTGAGCCCAAGAACGTTGATGTTTATAGCCTCCCCGACCGGTGGATCCAGGGGAGGTTGAACCAGGCGATCCGAGAAGTCCAGAAATCGATCGACGGGTATAAATTCAATGAGGCCTCTCACACCGCCTATCAATTCGTCTGGCACGAGTTCTGCGACTGGTATCTCGAGCTGATCAAACCGGTCCTCTATCAGGATCAGGACCCGCAACGGAAAGCCCTGACTCAGAGAAATCTACTCCACGTTCTCAGTGCGACGTTGCGATTGCTCCATCCCTTCATGCCCTTCATCACGGAGGAAGTGTGGCAAAATCTCCCTCAGAATGGGAAGGGCGGTTCGATCATGGTTGCAGAGTATCCTCGACCCGATGAGCGCTTTGACGATGATCAGGTCGCCGATGAGATGGGCCGGGTGATCGAAATCATTACGGCCCTCCGGAATATCCGAGGAGAAATGAACATCCCTCCGGGAGAGCATATTGTGGCTCTTCTACGGACGAAGGGAAGGGACGTAGAGAAAAGCCTAAGGAGCAATCAATCCTTCATCCAGAATTTGGCAAGGGTCAAAGAGGTGATGATCGGCGAAAATCTGGAAAGGCCGGCCTACACTGCTTTCAACGTCATCCGAGATGTGGAGCTGATGGTACCGATGGACCGGTCACGGATGGAGGAGGAGGCCAAACGACTGCAAAAAGAGATCCTGAAGATCGAGAAGGATATTACCTTCGTGGGTAGGAAACTCTTGAATGAACAGTTCCTTGCTAAAGCTCCACAGGAGGTTGTGGAAGAGGAGAGAGAAAAGGCTGGGCAGTTACAGGGCCGCTGCGAGAAATTGGAGGAAAGTCTTCGTAAGATAAAGGAGACTTTGAGTGGGTGATACGGCCCTCCATTTCGCTGGGAGCAGCTGAAGAGGGGTTTTGATAGTTGAATCTTGGATTGGGTTAGGATTCGGATATGAGGTTTAGAGTGAATCGTGTTTTTGACGTTTCCATTTGTGAGGGGAGATTTGAAGATGAAGATGGATATTGAGAAGGTGGCAGGGCTGGCTCGTCTCCAATTATCTGAAGAGGAGAAGGAGATCTTTCAGAAGCAGCTGGATCAGATTCTAAATCACATGGAACAGCTGGATCGCCTCGACACGACAGGCGTTGAACCGACCTCCCACGCGATTCCCATCCACAACGCCTTCAGGGAGGATGAAACCAGGTCTTCTTCCCCAAAGAAAGAGGTCATGAAAATCGCCCCTGCCGAAGAGAATGGGTATTTCAAGGTTCCGAGGATCATTGAATGAAACAACGTAAAGATAGAATGGAATGGTGGAATGTTGGAACAGTGGGAATGACCTCAAAAAGTGATCAGGCAGTTCTTTTTTCTGCCCCCATCATTCCATTATTCCAGTATTCCATAGTTTTGAGGTAGCCATGGACCTGCACCAACGAACGATTCACGAGCTGCATGATCTTCTGGCCAAGAAGGAAGTGACCGCAAGAGAGATCACGGAGGCCCTCTACCGGCGGATCAAGGCGGTCGACGGAAAGATCAAAGCCTACCTGCTGCTGACAGAGGAGGAAGCAGTCGAGCAAGCGGACCGAGTCGATCAGAAGATCATCCAAGGAGAGCAGACCGGAGATCTAACGGGTATGCCGCTCGGGCTCAAAGATATTCTCTGTACCCAGGGGGTCCGGACCACGTGCGGGTCTAGGATTCTGGAAAACTATGTTCCCTTTTACGATGCCACGGTCATCCAGAGGCTCAGGGAAAGGGATGCGGTCTTTCTTGGAAAACTCAATATGGACGAGTTTGCGATGGGATCCTCCACGGAAAACTCGCGATTCCAGATCACCCGGAACCCCTGGGACCTTGAGCGGATCCCAGGCGGGTCGAGTGGCGGTTCGGCCGCCGCGGTCGCCGGAGACGAGTGTATCGCCGCATTGGGGACGGATACGGGCGGTTCTATCCGACAACCCGCCTCCTGTTGCGGGATCGTGGGGATGAAGCCGACGTATGGTCGAGTCTCCCGATATGGACTGGTCGCTTTCGCATCCTCACTCGATCAGATCGGTCCGATGACCAAGGATGTGACGGATTGTGCCATCCTGATGAATGCGATCAGCGGCTACGATCCCTGCGACTCAACGTCTGTCAATGTGAAGGTGCCCGACTATAAGCAATCGCTGGTCAAGGATATTAAGGGAATGCGTATTGGGATCCCCCGAGAATACTTTGTCGAGGGGATGGATTCCGATGTGGAGAAGAGTGTGAGGGGGACCCTCGACGTGTTCAAGGCGTGTGGGGCTGACATTCAGGAGATTTCTTTACCGTATACTCAGTATGCGGTCGCGGTCTATTACATCATCTGCACGGCCGAAGCCAGCTCCAATCTGGCCCGCTATGATGGGGTAAAGTATGGGCTACGCTCCAAGGGATTTCGAGATCTGAGGGAGATGTATGCTCAGACCCGTGCCGAAGGATTTGGCAAGGAGGTGAAGCGTAGAATCATCTTGGGGACGTATGTCCTCTCTGCAGGGTATTATGACGCTTACTATCGCAAGGCTTCCCAGGTACGAACCCTGATGAGGATGGACTTTGAAGCAGCCTTTCAGAACGTCGATGTCATCGTTACACCCACCGCACCGACCCCCGCCTTCCGAATCGGCGAGAAGGTGGAGGACCCCCTGCAGATGTACCTCTCGGATATTTTTACCATTCCGGTGAATCTGGCGGGCATCCCCGCCCTTGTGCTTCCCTGCGGGTTCAGCCGCGAGGGACTTCCGATCGGACTTCAGATCATGGGAAAGCATTTCGACGAAGGGAAGCTTCTGAGGGTAGGCTACGCCTTTGAGCAGAACACGGACTTTCACCTTAAAAAGCCGGCCCCAATCGCTTGACCAGGCGGGCCCTCTTTTCCCTAGGTTTTGCGTATTCCTTCTTGGCGCAGATTTGTTGGGGACTTGGCCGGTGGGAATGAGGCCTTTTGTCAGTACTTCGTCATCTCCTCCAACCAGTTCAGATAGGGTTGATGGCCTTCGATGATCGGAAGGCTGACGATCTCAGGAACACGGTACGAATGGAGGGACCGCACCTTTTTCTCCAGATCTTCGAACCTTGTTTGCTGGGTCTTGATGATCAGAAGCCATTCCCTCTCATCCCGGACCTTTCCCTCCCATCGGTAGATCGATCGAATGGGAGAGACGATATTGACACAGGCAGCCAGTCGTTCGTCCACCAACGCATGGGCAATCTTTGTTGCTTCTTCTTCAGATCCACACATCACAAAGACAGCGGTAAAGACAGTCATTTTCTAACACTCCTTCTCCAAGTTCTTGCCACGATGTCTTAGACTGGATCGATTCATTGCAACACCTTTTTGAATGCTCTTAAGGCTGTGTCGATGTCTTCCCTTGTCACATCAAGATGGGTGAGGAGCCTGACCTGTGTAGGGCTCATCGCATGAATCAGGACGCCTTCCTTCTTCATGTCATCCTTTAACTGCACGGCCGTCTTCCCGGTAGCGGTCACCTCAAAGATGATAATGTTTGTTTCCACATGTTCGGGAATGATCGAGATCCCCCGAATGTCCTTCAACCCTAAGGCCAGTCGCTTCGCATGTTCATGATCCTCCTTCAAACGGTCAAAGTGATGATCGATGGCATAGATGCCTGCGGAGGCAAGAATCCCTGCCTGCCTCATCCCACCTCCAAACATTTTCCGGAAGCGATGGACGCGGGCTATGAAGCTCTTCGAGCCAGCAACCATGGAACCCACAGGAGCACCCAATCCCTTTGACAAGCAGACCGAAACCGAATCCGCATATTGCGCATATTCATGAAGCTTGATCCCTGTGGCCACTGAGGCATTCCAGAGCCTGGCTCCATCGAGATGGACGAGAAGTTCCCGCGATTTGGCTACATGGGAGATGGCACGGATCTTTTCGATTGGATAGACCGATCCTCCCCCGCGATTGTGCGTGTTCTCAATACAGATCAGCCTTGTAACGGGGTGGTGAGGGTCGAGGGGTCGAATTGCGGATTCGACCTGAGAAGCGTCCATGATGCCGCGATCACCATTCAGACAATAGAACTGTGCCCCCGAAAGGGCAGCGGTACCGCCCCCTTCATAATTGTAAGCATGGGAAGTGGCTTCAATGATGACCTCATCGCCCGGTTGGGTATGAGACTTGATTGAGAGCTGGTTAGCCATCGTCCCAGTAGGGACAAAAAGGGAAGCCTCTTTCCCAAGCAACCTGGCCACTTTCTCTTGAAGGGCATTAACCGTTGGGTCTTCCCCATAAACGTCGTCCCCTACCTCCGCTCCTGCGATGGCCTTTCGCATGGCCGGAGTGGGTTTCGTCACCGTATCGCTTCTGAGATCGATGAAATTCTTCATAGCTCCTCCTAACAAAAATAAGACACAGAAATTCTTCTCTCCCTTCGGTGGTTGGTGAGAAGAAAATACTATCTTATGCCATCGCTATCAAGCCCTTGCAGCCTGTCCGTTTCAGGCGGAAAAGCCCCAGCTCACCAGCCATTACCAGTGGTTCGTGTGAACACGTTGCGGACTGTAACGGTCCGCCCGTGGGATTTTTTCTGCAGGGTGACCTAAGGCGATAAGCGCCAGAGGCAGCATCTGCTCGGGAAGGTTCGTCAATTTCCGCATGCCTTGGATCCGTTCTTCAAAGGGGTAGATCCCAAGCCAGACAGCACCCAGTCCCTTGGCATGGGCGGCCAGGAGCAGGTTTTGGGTTGCCGCGGAGCCGTCCTGCACGACGGATCCTTCTCTTCCTGGGATGCGTTCCACACATATAAAAATGGCTACCGGGGCTTCTGGGAGCATCGAGGCATAGGGATGGAACTTGGGGATCTCGTCCAGAACCTTGTGGTCATCGATGACAATGAAATGCCACGGCTGCTCGTTCGCCGCTGAAGGAGCGCTCATGGCGGCCTGAAGAAGTTCTGTAATCAGTTGATCGGAAACTCTTTGGGAAGTGTATCGCCGAATGCTGCGCCGAGTAAGAATGGCTTCCATCGCATCCATCTTTCCTCCTCATCCTCTTCTTCCTTAGAGCGTTTTGTTAAAGGTTACCCTTTTTCACCCCATAAGTCAAAATGCGGGGGAGATTAGGCCAAACCAAGAGATCAGAAGGTCAGCCCTTTGAGCAGCTGTGAAGGTAATCTCAGGGACATTGGCCAAGAGAGCAGACGGCAGTGAAAAGACACCGAGCACAATGTCAGATTGAAAAGAGTCCGCGAAGCTCTTCTCTTACGTGAAACGGATTAATGGGATTGTGCAAGGTATCGGCTCAGAGGAAGGGTTGCCAGGACAACGAATGCCACCGCAATCATCGTGACCGTGAGCCCCATAGAATCTGTCAGCAGTCCATAAAGCAGAGGAGCGATCGCACCAGCACCGAGAGTGATGGCATAATACAACCCATACCCTCGTGACCGTGCAGTGGCGGAGATGATTTCTGCAACAGTAGCGTAAAGGACGGAGGAGGTCCCGTTGAGCATGAATCCCACGAGGGGAAGCATGATCCAAGTCACCGAAGTTGGAGACCCAATCAAAGCCAGAATGCCCGCACAGGTCAATATCTCCGTTCCCCAGACCATGGAGATGATTCCGAGCCATTCGGCCAGAAACCCGCACGCAAGTTTGCCCGCAGCACCTCCGGCGAAAAGAAGCGTGAGTGCAAAACCGACCTGGGTGACCGGAATGCCCTTTTGCAGAAGCAGGAAAGGGAGAAAGGTGAGCAGGGCTGTCCGGGTTGAGCTGTCGATGACGCCGATAGTTAAGAGCGCTGAAAAACTCGCGGGATTGCTGATTCCCCAGCTGCTTCCTTTGAGCCTTAATTCTTCTCTAGGATGCGGTATGGGAGGAGATGCGGTTCGTTGTCTGGCGAGGCTCCAAAGGATAGCGACCCCAACGAGGCCGCTCAAGGATAAAATGGATAACGCTTGCCTCCAGCCCCAGAGATTGATCATGACCGTCAAAACGAATGGCAGGAAGACCTTCCCCATATCACCAGAGAAGTTATAAGTCCCGATCGCAGCCCGACGTCCAGAGAACTCGAAGACTTTTGAAAGGGCAGAAGCACATAAGCTGTGTTGACCAGCCCCCGTTCCTTTGGAAAAGAGAATGCAGAGAAGGATGAGAGGGAATGTATACACCCTGCTCAGAACCAAGAAACCGCCGGCCATGCCTAACGTGCCTGCGGCAATCACAGTCAGATCCCCAATCCTTTCTCCCAAGAGTCCGAGTGGGATTTGGAAAAAGCTCATGGCCGCGGAGGCAGTCCCTTTGAGTAGCCCTATTTGGCTGAAGGAGAGGCTCAATTCAGAAGCGATGAAAGGAAGAAGAAGGTAGATCGAATCGGTAAAGCCATCGTCGATAAGATGGAAGGCGCCGTAAGAGAAGAGGGGAGCTAATCTGCCTTTTCGCATTTTGTCCAAAACCCACTCCTTCGGACGTCTCGCGACAGGTTACGACGTGAGATCTCCTGTGTATTCTATACCAAGACAAAAGGCAAATGCGAATCCTGTATCCCAGCCTGCCATGTTTAGGAAGGTTTATTCGTTTATCTTGAGCGTGGCTGATTGCGTTGACCCCCTCTGGGTGGAGTGTTATAATCCGCGCGAGAAAGGGAAGCGATGCGCCTTTTAAACCCGCAGCAGGAAGCCCTGCTCAGGGATGAACGGGGGCTGATGAATGACCTTCGCACGGTCCTGGTGACATTCGATCACGAGTCCAAGGACCAGGAGGCGCTCAGACAGTCCATCCATCAGCTTGACGAGCTTTTCCTGTTGGTAGTGGTCGGAGAGTTCAACTCGGGGAAAAGTACAGTGATCAATGCTCTGCTGGGGAAAAAGCTGTTGGAAGAAGGGGTGACGCCTACGACCACTGAGATCCAGATTTTGCACCACGGTGAGACTCAAGGACGAACCGTGGTTAACGATCGTCAGAGCGTCCTGACCTTTCCAGTAGAATTTCTCAAAGACATGAGTATTGTCGATACTCCGGGAACAAACGCCATCGTCCGTGAACACGAAACCCTCACCTCACAGTTCGTGCCGCGTTCCGACCTGGTACTTTTCATCACCTCCGCAGATCGCCCTTTCACGGAAAGTGAAAAAATCTTTCTTCAGCACATCAGCGCATGGGGCAAGAAAGTCGTTTTTGTCGTCAATAAGATCGATATTCTGCAGACCGAAGACGAAATCTTCCAGGTACAAAACTTTGTTCGGGAAAACGCTCGGGGCGTATTGGGAAGCATCCCTGAAACCTTTTTGGTGAGTGCGCGCAATGCATTGCGTGCCAAAACGGGTGAGCCCGCCCTATGGGAGGCGAGTCGTTTTGAGCACCTCGAGCGATACATTCACGATAGCTTAGACGAAATCAGCCGGCTTCGCCTTAAGTTATTGAACCCTCTGGGTGTAGGCTCTCATCTGGTTGGGAAATATCTGGAGGTCATCACTTCACGGCTCCAATTCCTCAAGACCGATTTCAACCTCTTGTCCGATGTGGAGTCACAACTGGACCTCTATGCGAAGGACATGCAGCATAGTTTCAATCTTCGCATGGCAGCGATTGAGAACATCCTTTTCGAGATGGAGCAGCGTGGTCAGGTTTTCTTCGAAGACACGTTCAGGCTGGCCCGTGTCTTTGACCTAATGAGCAAGACTCGCATCCAGCATGACTTTGAGCGGCAAGTGGTGGCTGATGTTCCACAGCGCATCGAACAGAAGGTGGGTGAACTCATCGACTGGCTGGTTGCATCCGATTTCCGGCAATGGGAGGCTGTTACCGAACATCTGGCTGGACGGACTCGGGAGCACCAAGACCGGATCGTGGGGGATATCGGACTGGGAAAGTTCCGCTACGATCGGGAGAGGCTCATTGATGCTATCGGCCGAGAAGCTCGACAAGTGGTTGAAACCTACGACAAGAACCGGGAGGCCAAGGCCATTGCTGAAAGTGCCCAGACTGCCATCGCAGCTTCAGCCGCTATGGAAGCAGGGGCTCTGGGTTTGGGGGCGCTCCTAACCACGCTGGCCACCACTGCAGCGGCTGATGTTACCGGAGTGCTGATGGCGAGCGTGGTAGCTGCCCTTGGGCTCTTTATCATCCCTGCTCGCCGTCGCCAGGGGAAGAGGAAGATGTTGGAAAAGATTGCGTCGGTTCGCACGAGGCTTATCAACGCACTTCGGGCGCAATTTGAAAAGGAGATCAATCGAAGCGTGCAGCACATCAACGAGGCCATCGCCCCCTATACGCGCTTCATACGGGCCGAAAGTGGCAAGTGGCTGCAGGCACAGGCAAACCTGGGTAGGCTCAGAAACGAGATGGAGCAATTGAAGGGGAGATTAGAGAGGATTCAATAGCAGGCTCGATCTCTTAACCGCCTTTTCACGCCCGTTCACGTCAGCTACTCCACTATGTGGGTTTTGCTGTTGAGCTTTGTCAAGTAGATATGTGAGAATTCGGAATCCC
>Ga0209253_10005122_pt1 | contig 11386 bp, 8 predicted proteins | sample FrelakmetBRP12BR_FD_187145 | JGI IMG/M metagenome (GOLD analysis project Ga0209253, IMG submission 187145) | Freshwater lake sediment microbial communities from the University of Notre Dame, USA, for methane emissions studies - BRP12 BR (SPAdes)... | ecosystem: Environmental > Aquatic >...
ATGACCGCTGCGCAATTCAGCCTCACTATTGTTAGCGCGGTAGTATTTGTGAAATATTTTTTCTCTATCTTCTGGCGATATCCCAATACCTTGATCACGGACGCTGATTTGTATCTGATCATCATCAAGCGCTTGTGCGCTAAGGGTGATCTTGCCGCCAGTGTTGCTGTACTTAATGGCATTACTCAGCAAGTTGTCGATTGCAATACGGAACATCTCTTTATCCAGCCGAACAGATCCGATATCAGGCGAAATCATGAGTGCAAGTTCGACGCCTTTACCAAGCGCATTATTGCTCATGCTGTTAAAGGCATCCTGCAGAAGGTCATGCACTTTTACCCGCTTGCGGATAAGCTGCAAGGTGCCGGTTTCCATTTTTGAGATATTCAGCAGGTTATTGATCAGTCCTGCCATGCGCTCTACTTCACCATGAATCACATTGACGGCATCAACCCTTTCGGACTCGGCCAATCTGGCGTAATCAAGTAATAGCTCGCTGTAAGCCGAGAGCGTATTAAGAGGCGTTTTAAGCTCGTGCGCAACATGAGAAACAAATTCTGCCCCAGCCTGCTTGGCTAGGTGCTCCTTGCTGATATCGCGGAAGACAATCAGCATGCCAAACAATGTACTCTGATCGCGTGGTGAGAAGAGAGGGAATGCAGCAATTGAAATTCGACGGTCTAGACTACCCTCAGGTACATACTCAATACTCGCTGGACGCTTGGCCGAAGGCGCGCTTTTAAAACGCATCAGAAAGGCCAAGACCTCTTTATTTTCACACCATTCATGAGGTTGCTTACCAATGATAGCATCGCGAATGACACCTAATATTGGTTCGATTTTCTGGTTGGCAAAGGTAGGAATGCATGCGTTATCAATTACAAGCACTGCATCGGGAATCGAATTTAGCGCTGATTCGGCTTTTTCCTGCTTGTATGACAGCAAATGCGTAACGGTCTGCGTAGAAACCGATTCTTTGTCTATTTGCTGTACTCTGGATTGAATCAGTTGCATAAACCGATCGAAACGCTGAATAAAATCGCCTAAATCATGGTCCTGCGCTGGCGTCAAAACCTGGACGCCGTAGGAAAGCGATGCTTGCTCCATTTTTTCGCTCAACTGGCCAAGTGGTTTTATCTCGCGACGAATTAAATAGTAAGAAAGCGTTGTTAGCAGAAATATAGGTAAAGCCATTAAGCCAAGACTAGAAATCTGCCCGCTCAATAGGTTAATAGGTTTACTGTAGTAGCCTACTCGCACAAACCCAAACAATTGGCTATCTTTCATGACAGGCGCGAAAAATTCTCTAATCTCACGACCATCTCCCGGCGAGATGACATTATGCTCACCAAACCAGGCGAAAGGTTCTGTCGGCATGGTGGCCGTAGGTGCTATGCTACCTGCCGATGTGGTTTCGTATATTTTTTCGCCTGCCAAATTAACAACGATGCCATAGGCAAAATCCTCATTATCCTGAACATCGACCAGGCTGCGCATCATGCCGCCTTTGTCAGAACTGGCAGTTAGCTGTGAATACTCCATGCTGGACAGTGCGCGAGTGAGCGCAACACCATGCACGCGAGTTTTTTCTTCGAGCAAATTAGTCTGATGTATGTATAACAGACCACTGACAATAGCAATGACGACCAGCGAGGCTGCAATCATTAGTAATCCTAGTCGGTCATTTTTCATTTGGGTAAGTACACTTATGGCGAATTGTTGTTAATTATCTCAATAACCACTGAATGCAATTCAACGAATAAAACGGGTTTCTCCTTGCTTATTCATGAGTGATGACATGAGGACGCATCTAACTATCTATTACGGATAGTTTTCTTTAATCTTTAATTTTTAAAATTGAGGGTGTGGAAAAATTCTATGAATGCTTATTTTGGTGCTGAATAACTAGGGTATCCGCCAAACATAAATCATCGGGGAATGTTCGCTGCCTGCAATCCGCATGCTTGGGTTAGCGCCTGGTATTTCAAACTCCAGACTAATAAGCAGACTGCCTGATTTCATCTCATGATTCGCTTTTTCCCATAAAGCCAGCATTGCAGCAGGTGACAAATAAGCAAAAACAATGTCGTAATTTGAAAAATCTAGGGACCGATAATCACCTAACTTAAAAATCGCAGATGAACGACGAATCTTGCCACGAATAAAACTCACCGCCCATGGCAATGGCGCGATTTCAATACCTTCGATATGGCACTCTGGTCTCATTTTGGCGATATACATAGGCATATCCCCCAAGCCGCTGCCTATATCGATTAGCCTTACCGGCTTGTCCTTTGGCATCAACTTAGCCACTTGTTTCCATACAGCCGGCCGAGAAGGGAAAAATGGCACTTGACTCCGAAAGGTAGTCCAAAACAAGCTTAGACTGATAATAAATCCTGCTAAATAGAATTCATTTGGAAGCCGCCAGTTGGCCATGCCCCATATGACAATTGGAAAACATAGGTGTATCCAGCGCCACCAGGTTGCCATGCCAACAAAGTAAGAGAATATTGAGGCCAGCAACGCCTGTGTCAGCAATAGATCTAAAATAGAAAAAGTCAAATCTACATTAAAGCTAGCCGCCGCAATAAAATGTGCAAGCCATGAAAACACCAGCACGGTAACTAATGCCGCACATTGAACCAAAACTGCCAATGTTGCTGGTTTTAACTGCACTGTGCTTAAGCATTTCAGAAATTGCTTTGGTCTAACTAGCGATTCTGGCTTAGCATAATGATTTATGCTATTTCTGATTATAGAGTGCTTACTCATTATCTTACCCATGCCTTGCTTTACGCTGTCATCGAAACTAATTTAAAAGTGAGTTCTTTTGCTTTTTTAGTTTTTCCTGCACGCGATGGTACGTGGCACAAATTACATACATAATTTTGGTTCAAGTCATAGGTGTTAACGATAAAGTCACCACCGCAGCAAGTGCAGCTTTTCATTTTCAACATCTTGCTTTCCACAAATCTTACCAATGTCCAGGCACGTGTCATTGATAATACTGGTTCCGCTTCTGAATCTTGCTCACTCACCTGTTGTTGATACAAGCTGTAGGCTTTAATAATTGCGTCAATGCCTTTTACGTCAGCGTAATCCACCATGAATTTATAAATATTGTAAAAAATAGATGAATGGATATTGGGTTGCCAAGTTAAAAACCAATCCGTTGAAAATGGCAACATGCCTTTTGGTGGTGAAACGCCTTTTAACTCTTTGTATAGTTTGATTAAACGCTCACGTGACAAGCTTGTTTGAGATTCTAGCAATTGCAATCTGGCGCCTAATTTAATCATTTGTATCGCTAATTGGATTTGTTCTGCTTCGTTCACTACGCTGATCTTTTTCATCATCATCACCTTATATCTAAAGTTTAATTAATTGGATGCTGCAGCTAACTCGCCTGCGTTCTGGCCTGCCATTAACACAGCAGTATGTAAGTGGGCCTGCGAACGATCTTTTGTATAGTTGGTTAACATGCCTAAAATCGCGCTATCATCAAATCTAAACCGTGCCAACATCATGTTCGTACTGCAAAGTTTGAGTAACTGTAAGGTGCTTAAGCCTTCTAGTAAGTCGGCAATATCTTTACTGATACCCAAACGGAAAATTGCGGTAGCTTTGTCTGAGCGAATCAATTGTTGAGCCAACAATAAGTAGTTTAGATTTGCATCTTTAATTTCTGACATCATTTCAGCTTCGTTCATTTTATTTCTCCAATTAATTTATTAATTAAAAAATCATTTGCTGCGTTAGGCGTACTTTGAGCCTTTTAATCAAAACAAAATATTGGAGTTTGTCGGTTATTTGAGTAGGACAATCGGGAGAACTTTTGTAGGCATTTGTCGATTTTTGCGTAAGACAAGCGGGCACGCCACTGTAGGTGTTTGTCTTACAAACACCTACAGTGGGTCTAAATATTGAATGATTTCAAACGCTTAATAAATGCTAAATTTATCGAAATTAAGCTTAAGCGTAACTAAAAAATACTACTAATTAATCCAAGTCATTTAAAAAATCCTAAAAAAATATTTAAAGTATTCCTAAAGCTGCCGATATTAATCTGCTTTATTCAAAGTAACGTTTCATAGAAAAACAATCATGGCATCACTCGATAAATACTTATCGGCAGCACTTTAGAAAACTTTAGGGTAATTTTCAAAAAATCTTAAAATAACTTATATCTTATTGTTTTTAATAAAGTAAATATTTATTAAAAACATCATCATTCAACAAAATTAGACTAATTCCCATTCTCCGGTATAAAGAAAGGCTAGTTTTCACCCTCTTATTCTCAAGATACAAGCGCAGCAATTTACTTAATAATTAGCAGCATGTAGTAGAAAAAGTAATGAATGGTCAGAAATGTCTTTTTAAATGTGCATTATCTGAAGTGATTAACCAAAGGGATCGACGTGGCAGAAGACAGCGATTTAGAAAAAACAGAACAGGCTTCCCCCAAGCGCTTAGAAAAAGCGCGGGAGGAAGGTGATGTGCCCCGCTCACGCGAGCTGGCCACTGTTACTGTGCTATTTGCAACTGGCATGATTTTTCTCATGATGGGGAACCAGCTTGACCAAGCACTTAAGGCTATGATGTCCTCAGGCTTAGAATTTAATCGCGCACTAGCCTTTGAACCAACTTTATTACTTATGAAAATAACAGAGATGATTTCATCGCTACTTTTAGCATTTGCACCGTTTGCACTGATATTAATAGTGATCGCCATTGCCTCACCGGTAATGATTGGCGGCTGGGTATTCAGCGGCAAGGCATTTTTACCTCAATTTGACCGTCTCAACCCTATGCGCGGCTTAGGGAATCTATTTTCCAAAAATGCTGCCGTAGAACTGGTTAAATCTATCGCTAAAACCTTTCTGGTAGGCACCGTTGCTTACCTCGTAATTTCTCACGACATGGAACCTATTCTCTCTCTTTCCTTATTACCACTAAAAACCGGCATCTCGCAAGTAAGCCATTTAATGCTAATGGGCTTCATATCTATTGTGAGCGCCTTGGTTTTTATTGCAGCGATTGATGTGCCCTACCAGCTCTATCATTACGCTAACAAGTTAAAAATGACTAAAGAAGAGGTGCGCCAAGAGTCCAAAGAATCTGAAGGCAATCCTGAAATTAAAGCCAGAGTTCGTCAGCAGCAACGTGAAATGGCAAAACGCAGGATGATGTCTGAAATACCAAAAGCAGATGTGGTGATTACCAACCCTACCCACTATGCCGTAGCAATTAAATACCAAGAAGCGGGAATGCGCGCACCCGTAGTCGTAGCCAAGGGTGCAGATGCTATCGCTTTGAAGATTCGTGAAATTGCCGCAGAAAACAACATAGTGACTATGGAATCTCCCAAACTTGCCCGCGCCTTGTTCGCGCATACAGAATTAGGCAGTGAAATCCCTGAAGCGCTTTACTCTGCAGTTGCCGAGGTGCTGGCATATGTATTCCAAATGCGTATCTTCAAGAAAGAAGGCGGCTTCCGCCCAGAAGCACCTAAAACTTTACCAGTTCCCGAAGAATTAGATCCGCACAGTCTGCTACCTATAGTCAGTGCCAATGATTTAGAGGCGTTTGCGTAATGAATTCGTTTAACTTGCCCATCTGGATGAATAAATTTGGAAGTCGCACAATTGCGGCACCACTGATCATTATATTGCTGTTAGCAATGATGATACTTCCACTGCCGGCCATCATATTAGATGTGCTATTCAGCTTTAACATCGCCTTGGCAATCCTCGTCCTGTTAATAGGCCTACAAACCACCAAAGCGCTAGATTTTATTGCCTTCCCAACCGTGTTACTGGTCACGACTATGTTGCGTTTATCTCTCAATGTAGCCTCAACCCGCGTGGTATTGACTGAAGGCCATGCAGGACCAGATGCTGCTGGCAAGGTGATTGAAGCATTTGGACACTTTTTAATTGGCGGGAACTACACGGTTGGCATCGTAGTATTCGTTATCCTAACTATTATTAATTTCACAGTAGTCACCAAAGGTGCTGGCCGTATTGCCGAAGTAGGTGCACGTTTTACCTTGGATGCCATGCCGGGTAAACAGATGGCGATTGATGCCGATTTAAACGCTGGTTTGATCGGTGAAGATGAAGCACGCCGTCGTCGCAGCGAAGTTGGTCAAGAGTCAGAATTTTATGGTGCGATGGACGGTGCCAGTAAGTACGTTCGCGGTGACGCGGTAGCAGGTATCATGGTCATCATCATCAACATTGTCGGCGGATTGATTGTTGGCATGGTGCAACATGACATGGCCTTTGCTGATGCTGTCAAGAACTACACTTTGCTTGCCATTGGTGATGGTCTGGTGGCGCAAATCCCTTCCCTAATTATCTCTGTCGCTGCAGGTGTGGTGGTATCACGCGTAGCCAACAATGAAGATATTGGTGGCCAGCTGATGACGCAACTGTTTTCAAACTCAAAAGTGATCTACATTACCGCTGGCATCATTGGCGGCATGGGCGCTATACCAGGCATGCCACATTTTGCATTTTTAATGTTAGCAAGCGTACTTGCTGCCATGGCTTATGTGGTTGCTGAGCAGAAAAAAAATGCGGCGGCTGAACCTGTGTTAGAAAACAAACCTGAAGTTGTTACAGAGATTGAAGAGGCCAGCTGGGATGATGTAACCCCTGTTGATGTAGTGGGGCTTGAAGTTGGCTATCGCTTGATTCCATTAGTAGATAAAGCCCAGGGCGGTGATTTATTAAAACGCATTAAAGGATTACGTAAAAAATTCGCACAGGAAGTCGGCTTCTTAGCGCCTACTGTCCATATTAGGGACAACCTGGAACTCAAGCCATCCAGTTACCGCATCACGCTTAAGGGCGTAGAAATCGCAAGCGGAGAGTCACATTTTGGGCAATATCTTGCCATTGATCCTGGTATGGTCACTGGCGCCTTGCCAGGTCAAATTACTTCTGACCCAGCATTTGGCCTGCCTGCAGTTTGGATAGACGCCAATATGCGCGACGAAGCGCAAAGCATGGGATTTACCGTGGTAGATGCTGGCACTGTCATTGCTACACACTTGAACCACATTATTTCACTGCATGCTGCTGAATTATTGGGTCGCCAGGAAGTGCAACAACTGCTCGACCATATCAGTAAAGAATCGCCAAAATTGGTTGAGGATTTGGTACCTAAGCTTCTTTCTCTTTCGATCATTCAAAAAGTTCTGCAGAACTTATTGACCGAGGGCGTACACATTCGCGACATGCGCAGCATTATTGAGACACTTGCAGAGCACGCAACACAGACGCAAGACGCGAATGAACTGACCGCACTGGTGCGCGTACAGCTTGGTCGCGCTATCGTGCAACAGTTATTTCCTACCGGTAATGAAGTTGCTGTGATGTCACTAGACAACAATTTGGAGCGTCTGCTCATGCAAGCTTTGCATAACAATACTGCAACCGGCGCTGCGATTGAACCAGGTATAGCAGAAACAATATCCAGACAAACTGAAGCAGCTGCAAAGCAACAGGAACAATTAGGAATGACGCCGGTACTACTAGTTCCATCTGCGCTTAGAGCAACACTTTCTAAATTTCTTCGGCGCGCTATTCCACACCTGCGCGTACTGTCGCATGAAGAATTACCCGATTCAAAAACCATACGTGTAACTAGTCTTATTGGAGGTCAAGCATGAATATTAAACGATTTTACGGAAAAAACTCACGTGAAGCACTAAGCCTCGTGCGTAAAGAGTTGGGAGAAGATGCAATTATCCTCTCCAATCGTGCAATGAACGGTGGTAATGAAATCATGGCTTTTAAAGAAGAAGATATGAATGCCATGATTGCCAATCAAACGAATAATCAGCTTCCAAATGAAGACAGCGAGCCGACAACGCTACTCTCGCACATTAATAAGAAAAATCGAGCTCAGGACTCAAGCACGTCTTCTAGCAAAAAAGAGCCTAGTTTGAATGTAAGTGACAAACCGCTTGAATTGGACAAACAGGAAAAATTGACTAAGCACGAAAATGTCAAAAAGAAATCTACTTCACATCAGTTACCAATTACTGAAGAAGTAAATCTACAAGTATCAGGTCAGCAAATGGCCGAGATGCTTAGCGAGATGCGTGAAATGCGGCGTGTAGTTGAATCTCAACTCACCACGATATCATGGAGCAATATTCTGCAACGCGATCCAATTAAATCAAATGCTCTAAGCACGCTATTAGCTGCAGGATTTGGCGCTGCGTTAGCTAGGCAGATGACAGAAAGGCTACCAAATGACTTAGATCAAGAGGCAGCCTCCGCTTGGCTTAAAACCACGCTAGCCAAAAATTTCATTACAGTTGAGGACAATGCAGTTGATGGTGAAGCCGAGGTGCTAGATCAAGGAGGTATTTTTGCCTTGATTGGCCCAACTGGCGTAGGAAAAACTACTACCATGGCTAAATTGGCGGCCCGCTATGTGATGAAACACGGCACACAAGACTTAGGGCTCATTACCACCGATGCGTATCGTGTTGGCGGTTATGAGCAACTTAGAATCTATGGCAAGATTCTTGGCGTCATGGTACATGCAGTGAAAGACGAAGCCGATCTTAAAATTGCATTAGAAGAGCTTAAAAACAAACATACCATTTTGATTGATACTGTCGGTGTTAGCCAGCGTGACCAAATGGTTGCCGAGCAAATTAGCATGCTCACCAACAGCAACAAAGCAATTAAAAGATTGTTATGCTTAAATGCAACCAGCACTGGTGAAACGCTTGCAGATGTAATCAGAGCTTACAAAGGCAAGGGCCTAGATGGTTGTATCATTACCAAGCTTGATGAGGCCGCCACCATTGGTAGCGTGTTAGATGTCATTATCAGAGAAAGACTTAAACTTTATTACACTGCAAATGGCCAACGCGTTCCGGAGGATATTCAACTAGCCAATAAACAACAGCTCATTGAGCATGCACTAGAGCTAAGTTCTGCACGTAACTGGCCTTTCCAGATCATGGATGAAGAATTGCCTTTTGTTTTAGGCAGTGCTGCGCATTTAACAGACTCTTCTCAATTGACGGAGATGACTTATGTTTAACTATCAAAACAACCAAACTCAGCACAAGATCGCACAAAACGACCAAGCCGCAGGACTCAGGCGCATTATGGCTACGCCTAAGCCTAGAATAGTCTCTGTACTTTCCACCTCGCCAAGTCGTGATCAGGCGCGCCTCATGGACAACCTGGCTACGCCGATAGCAGCGCATGGAAGCGATGTACTAATCTTGCATGCGTCACACGAATCCAGTGAAAAAATCTACGAAATTGATAAATTCCCGGCATTGCTTGACGTGATTAACGAAAAATCTTTAATGCAGAGCGCTATAAAAAATGCTGGCAACGGATTTTCCGTAGCTAAACTGATGCCAAGCCATCAAGTAGGCACGCCGCTAGATAGCTTTCTCAGCGAACAACTCAACACAATTTTTATAGGATTAGCGCAACAATATGAAATTATTCTGGTTGACGCCGCATTAAACTCAGATCACTTATTGCCGCTAAAAGCGCTTAATGAAGGCGAGATTATTATCAAACTTACTCGCCACGCTGAGTCAATAAAAGAAGCTTACGCCTTGATCAAGAAAATTTACGGCCAACTTGGCAGACGTTCTTTTGGCATCATTGTCGATAGCGCGTCGGACGAACAAGCACAGGTTATATTCGACAACATATCACAAGTAGCAAAACGTTTTATGCAAATCGATCTGGATTACTTCGGTGCGATTCCACCCGACGTGCATCTCAGTCGCGCTGCTAAACTTGGCCGCTCCGTTATGGATGCTTTCCCCATGGCGATTGCCTCTACTGCGTTTAAACAAATTGCTCAACGTTTAGATTCCAAACACGATAATCAGGCTGATACCAAGCTGATTTCTATTATCTAGGACAAGGGTTCCCTATGTATACAATTAACGGAAAGAAAGATCAAAAGGACGAAATGCTGAACGAGCATGCAACCTTAGTCAAAAAACTTGCCTACCAACTCAAAGCTAAGTTACCGCCTAGTGTGGAACTGGATGACTTAATTCAGGCCGGAATGATGGGCTTGTTGGATGCAATTAACCGCTTTGAAGATTTTCATGGTGCGCAGTTTGAAACTTATGCGGCACAAAGAATTCGCGGCTCTATGTTAGATGAGTTACGCAATACAGACTGGCTGCCACGCAGCATCCGTAAAAACATGCGCGACGTAGAAGCTGCAATTAGCAAACTGGAACAAGAGCTTGGAAGGCCACCTGCAGAAAAAGAGGTGGCCAAAAAACTCAATCTTTCGATAAACGACTACTACGATATGCTCGGTGATTGCAGCGGACACCAACTGGTTTATTACGAAGATTTTCATGAATCTGATAGTGGAGAACACTTTCTCGACCGCTTTCAGGGTGATGACAGTGGCGACCCCATCAAGGGGTTATTAGCTGGAGATTTCCGCGAGGCACTAATCGAGGCTATCGACTCGCTGCCCGAAAGAGAAAAAATATTGATGGGTCTTTATTATGAACAGGAGCTCAATCTAAAAGAAATAGGCGTAGTGATGAATGTATCTGAATCACGTGTTAGCCAATTACATAGCCAGGCCGTTGCTAGATTGCGCGCAAGCCTAAAAGAGAAAGCATGGACTGGAGTAGTTTAAGCGGTATTGCCATTGCCTTAATTGGCATTCTATTTGGGCAAGCCATCGAAGGCGGGCACATTGGCTCATTATTACAGCCTGCGGCCTTCGTCATTGTTTTGTGCGGCACTTTTGGTGCTGTACTGCTGCAAACCAATAGCAAAAGTTTTATCACGGGCATTCTTATGGCTCGCCAAGTGTTTGCTACGCCTATTGACGATAGACAAGCACTTGCCAAACGCATTAATGCATGGAGCACCTTTGCCCGCAAAGAAGGTATCTTTATGCTGGAATCTTATCTAAAAAATGAAACGGATCCATTCATCAGAAAAGGTTTACAGCTGATGATAGATGGCACTCCCCCGGACAAAATAAGGGAAATATGCGCCATTGACATGCACTTCTACGAAATACAACTTCGTAATGCAGCAAAAGTCTGGAATGCGGCTGGCGGCTATGCACCAACGATAGGCATTTTAGGTGCCGTACTTGGATTGATCCATGTGATGGAAAATCTTTCGGATCCTAGCAGACTTGGGGGCGGCATTGCAGTGGCCTTTGTTGCAACCATTTATGGTGTGGGCCTAGCTAATTTAGTGTTCTTACCTATCTCGAATAAGCTTAAGGCGCTGATCCAACATGAAATGATGCGCCGTGAAATGCTGCTCAATGCCTGGGTCTCCATAGCCAATGGCGATCACCCAAGAATAGTAGAAGAGCGCCTACTCGCCTATTT